>Ga0308166_1004656_pt1 | contig 10849 bp, 1 predicted proteins | sample PhyCR2_2_FD_202137 | JGI IMG/M metagenome (GOLD analysis project Ga0308166, IMG submission 202137) | Phyllosphere microbial communities from UC Gill Tract Community Farm, Albany, California, United States - DLSLCC.R2 | ecosystem: Host-associated > Plants > Phyllosphere > Unclassified | place... | reverse complement strand
TGTCCTGCAGCAAATCTTCCGCAGACAGGTACGGCGTGCTGCCTGCACCGGACGTCGTCACCAGGTTGATGCGCTGCTGATGCGGAAGTCCCGTGCGCCAGCCGTGCACCGTATCCGGATGATGATAGCTGTATTCGGTTTCCGTCAGGCGCAGCACGTCCTGCTGCTCGTCATAGCTTGCCTCCCAGGCGCCCTCCGGTAAATCCAGACGGTAAGGCGATGCGGCCGGGCGGGCACGTCGCGGGTAGCTGACGGAGACTGTGCGCAGCGGGTAGCCGAACGCATCCGTGGCCAGCGTGACCTCCTGGCTGACAACCGGGTCGTCTGCCACGCGCTCATAGCCATAGCTCCACTGCTCAAGCGGCTGCGGGGCCACCACCGGATACGGTGCACCGGGGGCGGCAGACTGTACCACACGGACCTGATAGCGGGCCTCCGTGACCTGGTACGGCACCGTTTCCTGCGCACTGCCGTCGGCGGCATACACCTCCGTGCGCAGCGGGCTTCCCCTGAGCGCACGGTGCATCCAGTACTGCAACGCCGCCGGGGCGTCCAGCGCCGCCTCCTTGTCTCCCTCCGCGCGGGTCAGGCGCGTGGCACCCGGCTTCACCGCCTGGCGGTCACCCGTCCAGTAGGCCTGGCGATAACGGTGCTCATCCCCGACGACGCCCGTATGGAACCACTGTCGGGTCAGCACCGGGGCGCTGCGCTCTTCGGCATTGCCCTGCGCGCGCTCGTCCGTATCCCGGGTTTCCACCAGGGCAAAGCCCCGGAACTCGCGCTCGTGGCCATCCCAGACGCCGTGCCGGTAGGTGGCGGTCTGGACCAGACGGTTCCCGGTGATTTCATCGAGTGACTCCGTGGCGGCCAGCAGATGCACCGGGAACGGCAGGTGGTTCGCCGGCAGATTGCCGTCGCCGGCCGCCGCTTTCTCATCCAGCCAGAACTGGGCGGAGCTGCGGTAGTGCAGGCGGCTCTCCGCTCCGCAGTTATTGTTCACCCGGCTGAGCAGGTAGGGCTTAAGGCCGGCAAGGTCATATCGCCAGTGCTGCTCGCTCATGTGCGGGCGACTGAGGACCAGGCTCGAGACGCCGAGCCCCTGCAGATCTCCGACCGTCAGCTGGCAGGTATGATCGAAGCGGACGTCGTCCGGCAGCGGCAGCACCAGAGGGGTATCGAAGCGGTTACCGCTCTGGTTAAAATAGACCCAGAGATGATCGGCATGGGCGTAAATCAGGTCCGTGGTCCCGGTGCCGTCCAGGTCCGCGAAGAACAGCCGGCCCGGATCAAACTCGCCTTCCGGCTGGCTGAAGCCCGGGACCGTAAAGGGCGCGCCGAAGCGCCCGTGCCCCAGGTTCGGCCAGCAGGTGACGCCGTCATGGCGCACGCGCACCAGGTGCATCTGCCCGGAGCCCGGTAAATCACTGAACGCCACCAGTTCACGCGCATCCATGCCGGAAAGCGGCAGCGTAATGCCGCCGGTCTGCTCAACGTCACGGCCGGTCGCAAAGCCCTCGCGGGTGCCCGGATACAGGCGCACGCTTTTCGGGCCAATCAGGGCAACGTCCGACACGCCGTTGCCGTTCAGGTCGGCAAACTGCATGCCGTCCTGCCAGAACTCCGTCGGCAGCGCGGCCAGCGGCGTAAAATCGCCCCAGCCCTTATCCGGGTGACGGCGGTAGAAGCCCGCCAGCCCCGGGCGGGCTACCAGCCAGTCCAGACGGCCGTCTCCGGTCAGGTCCATCAGGCGCCCGCCCTGCATCAGGGACGGGACGGGTAACAGGCGGGGACGGCCATAGGTGATCCCGTCCGTCGTGCCCGGGGTGCGCTCCGGGGCGCGGTACTGCCAGCCGTGCTCGTCCTGATACAGGATCCCCGGCATACCTTCGTTATACAGATCCACCCACTGATAGCGCAGGCCGTCGTTGAACCCCTGCAGGCCGGTCAGGGGGCGCCAGGCCGGCGCGTGCTGTGGCTCAAAGGCCTGATAGCCGAGCGACAGCGGCGCACGGGCGCACGGGGTGCCGTCCGGCTCATGCGCGAGCAGCCGGCAGCCGGTCAGTTGGGTGACCGACGGCGAGGCGTGATAGGTCAGCAGCAGGCGGGAGACCAGCACCGGCGGCGCGGCGGGACGCCCGTCCAGCGCCGCCACATCATGATACATCAGCACCTGACGGCACAGGCGGCGGGTGCGAACCTCAAAGCCGTAGTCGTAGCGTGAGAACGGGTCGGCGCGCAGCCCCCATTCCCCGCTGGTCGCCAGCGCCGGTACCGTGTTCAGACCGGCCGGACGCTCCCCGTAATCCAGCACCAGGGTAAACAGCCACTCGTCGGGCGCGGGCGGGATGGCATCCCAGGCAAAGAGGGTCGCCCGGGGCGTCCGGTTACCGTAGCGGACCTGCTGCAGGTAGCGCTGCGCGACCCGCGGATGGGCCTCGCGCTCGGCGGCCCCGGTGCCGGCGTCGTTCTCTGCGGCGTAGTGGTAGCTGATGTGCTCCCCGTCCGGCGAGACGGACTCCTGCAGGTACCACTCGGCAATCTGTTCCGGATTGTCCGGACTGGAGAGACGGGCCTCGGCGCGCTGTCCCAGGCAGTGAACCTGGCCGTCCGGCGTGTGGCACAGCCAGAACGGGAAGGCGCCGGCGGCCAGCGGCTGCCAGTACTCCATGCGCGGGGCGCCGGCGCCGGTGCGGGAGCGGAAGCGCGTCACGCGCCAGCGCTGCGCGAGCGCCACGCCCTGCGCCGTCGCCGTTTCCCTCACCAGAGGCTGGCCGTGACCATCGAGCTCCCTGACGAGCACCTCGTTGTCGGGGCCGATAAACGCGTCCTGGTCGTCGTAGGCGGGCACGCCCTGGCTGGTCCGGCGGCGCACGCTCATCACGCCCGCCTGCCAGCCCAGGCCAAACGGGCCGTTACCGCCGGCGCTGCTGTAGCCTAAGCTGAGCGCGGGTGCCATGCCGCGCCCGGCGGAGACGGGCAGCGGCAGGCTCATCTGCGCCACGCCGTCCGGCCCGGGGGTGCCCAGGGACTCGCCCATACCCTGCAGGCTGCCGCCGCCCTTGGGCAGCGACAGCTGGGTGACGGCAACCGGTTCCTGAATATCCTGCATAACATACTCCTGTCAGGCCCCCGGAGGGGCCTGTGATTAAATGGTTAACGAAACCCGGGAACTCAGTCGCGGATGGTGTAGCGAACGTGAAGAATGATGTCGCTCAGGCTGGCCAGCAGGGCCTTCTGGGTGCCGGTGGCGTTCGGGAAGCGCAGGGTCAGCGTACCGGTATCCGAGATATCAATGCCCTCGAACGGCAGGTACTTCCCGTCGTTGAAGTCCAGCTGGAACTGACCGCTGTCGTTCATGCCGCGGGAGACGGCGATGGCGGAGCAGCCGCGGGCCAGCGGGGAGGTGCCCGTGTAGCCCAGCACCGCCTGCACGTCCTGATACGGCCCCAGCAGCGCCGGCAGCGTGACGCTGATTTGTTTGATGCGGCGCACCTTGCCGAGCTTCATGCCGTCCGGATAGTCCGACGCCAGGCCCAGCCCCTTCAGCTCCACGCTGACGGAGAGGATATCCTTATCGAGGCTGACGGTGTCTTTACCGCTGCCGGCCTCGCCCTTACCGTTGCCAAGCTGCGACTTAATGGTGTCTTTCAGCGAAAACTTCCCGGTGGACAGCTTCCCGTAGCGCTCGCCGAGGGACAGGGTGCGCTCCACTTCCAGGGCGCGGGCTTCCCATTTCTGGTAGGCGCTCTCCATCGCGGCCAGGTTCAGCATCAGCGCTTCGCCGCACAGCAGGCCGGCGTAGGTGCCCTGCCAGGCGCCCGGTTTGATAAAGCTGCGCGTCTCGCCGGTCTCCCACTGGAAGGATTTCTCGGCGCGCAGGCAGCGCGACACGGTCAGGTCGTAGAACTGGAAGTACAGCGCCGAGAGGCGGCCGCGCAGCCAGTTATACAGGGCCTGATTGCTGAACTTACGCTGCATCAGGGCCAGCTGGGCCTCGTTGTGCGCCTGCTGGGTTTCCAGACAGGTCAGCTGCAGCCCGGCCGCGTCGGTACGGACCGTCAGGGACGCCTGCTGGGCGGAGAGCTGCTCCACCTCTTTTTCCGCATTATCGCGCAGCATCGCCCACTCCTCGCGGCGGCGGCGGTACATTTCACCCTGCGCGGCGCCGTCGGCGGCGGTCATCATCCCCGTCGCGACGCTTTCCATCGCCATGCCGAGTGCAAACGGAATACTGCCCCACTGGGAACCCCCGACGGCCATCCCGAAGATGTTCGGTGCCATGTTGGCGGCGGCAGCGGCGGCCATCAGCGGACGGGAGGCAGCCTGCAGGGTGCCGGCGGTGACGCGGGCCCCCAGTGCAAAGCCTTCGCCCGCACTGATGTTCTCGTCATACAGGCGGCTGTAGTAGGCCTGGCGCTTTTGCGCCCCTGCCAGGGAGGCGGCCAGGGCCTTCGCCTCGTTACCCAGCTCCTCCAGGGTTTTCTTCTGCATCGCCACACTCTGGACCATCAGCGCCTTACCCTGGGTCTGCATCAGCACCGCCATTGCCTCCGCGTCCTGGCGCTCAATCACGCCGCTCAGGGCGTTGCCGAACTGCATCAGCTGGCCGGTCATGTTGCGGGCGCTTTCCAGGGCCAGCGGGAAGCGGTGCAGCCCCAGTTCGCGGCCGGTCGGTAGCGGCGTGCCGCCCTTGCCGGCGGCGGCGGCGGCGCTCAGCAGCGCGGCCGGATCTGCCGGGGTGGCAAACAGCGGCAGCGTCAGCGGCTGGCCGTCCAGGGTCAGGTTATGGCGCAGGTTGTACAGACGCTGCATCAGGTCCTGGCGGATGGCCTGCCAGCGGGCGTTCTGCTGCGGGTTAAACAGCCCGGTCAGGGCGTTAGCCGTATAGGGCTGCGCGGACAGGATACGTACCGGCGACGCCTGTCGGTCCTCCATCGCCTGCAGGCGGTTCACGACCTTACCGGCAGCGTCCTTCAGGGTCGGGGCGGCCCAGGCGGCCGGGCGGGTGACGGACTCGTCGCCCATCAGCGCCAGGGCCTGGACGTACCACATTTTGGCCTCGGCCAGGGTGTCGCGCTCCAGCTGGCGGTAGGCGTGGTCGCCGCGGGCGGTGAGCAACTCCAGCAGGCGCATGAGGGTGGCGACCCTGTAGTGCATCGGGTCGCTCTGGGCCACCGCGTCCGGGTCGGTGCTGTCCAGCGGGATGTCGTTCCAGCAGATGTCTTCCCGCAGCGGGCGGGCGTTCCAGTAGTGGCCGGCGTTGCCGTCGTAGCCCTCAGGGCTGAAGACGTAGCGCAGCCAGCGGCCGGCGTCGTCGAAACTCTGCTCCTGGAGCAGGCGCTGGGCAATCAGCATCGGGGCGTAGTAGAACAGCTCCCAGAAGTAGAGGGCGTTGGCGCCGGCGAAGTCCATCGGCTCAGCCGGCGTGTTTTCGTCAAAGGTCTCCACACGGTCCACGCGGACCAGCCCCGGGAAGGAGCCGGTATTATGGAGGGGATCGTGCGACCAGACGTCGGCATCACCGCCTTTTTTGTAGATACGGATGCTATTGACTTTGCCTTTCTGGTACTCCGGCTCGATGTAGAAGTTATTTTTATTGCCCCTGGAGTCGTCATAGTACTTCATGAACACCGTGACCTGGGTGGTGGCATCGGGGCTGAGCTCCCCGTGGAACAGGAGGTCAGAACGATTATCATCAAAAATTTCGGTGTGGCGCAGCGTGACGGTCCTGTCGAGTCCGTGGACGGCGGGGCTGTATTTATCCAGGGTCAGGGTCACCCGGGCACCTTTTGGCCGGATGGCGGGCTCCGGAAGGGACTGGGACTCCAGGCTCAGGATGGAGTCCAGGCCGCGGGCGGCGCGCCTGACCAGCTCCGGTCCGAACAGGGTGTTCAGGCGCACGCGGTTAACGGCGTTAAAGCCCCAGACCATCGACTGCGCGCCGCTCTCGGCGGTATGCAGCGTCAGGAGGGTATTATCGTCAACCGCATCACGGCGTAAATTGAACGTGGATACTGTAGAACCAGTAGATACGCCGCGCTCACGCACCCCAAGGGTGACCTTCTGGGATGATTCGCTGCTGATCGCTGAAATCGGGAACGTCAGGGACAGCGGAAGTCTTCTGCCAGTGGTGTTTAATTCCCCGGCGCTCAGGGAATGGCTGGCGATAACGACGCCACGGACCACTAGATAAATTTCAGGATTTTTGAAAGACGGAATGCTTTTTTGACGCACTATCAGCTCGGAGGTCAGCGTATAGCTCTTCCCCGCCTCTTCAGTGAGGGTGGCGCGTTCAATTTTCCATGGAGTAGACGGACTGACGATACTATGATTGTCGACATACACCCCGCTGCGCGATACCGGGTGGCAAACGGGGAGCCCGGACTGCCTGCTAAACAGATCCAGAACGGACACCTTACCGACCGATTCATCTGTCAGTCGGGTATCCGACAGCGTAAAAGCCCTAATAGCGACTGATGAAGTGCCGCTTTTAAACCAGAAATAGATGTCAGCACAGTTTGTTGTCAGGTCCTCCAGGCACGACAATTGTAAACGATTGGAGTCATCCAGATAAGCAATATTATCTATTACGTTTTCAAAGACCCTTACCGCGCTCCAGGCCCCGTCCTGGCGAAGGTGGGCGGTTTTCAGGTCTGCCTTCCATACCGGCTTGTCATCCTTCACGCCGGCCTGGCGCTGCTCCACCCACACCAGGTGCAGGCGCCCGTTGCGCATGACCGGGCGGATCAAGGACGCATGCGGCGTCGCCGCCACGGTGATCTCCTGCCACTCGCTCCAGGCTGTCGCGGGGAACGCCCCGTCCTTAAACTGGCTCATGTCCACCCGGCGCCAGTAGTAGACCGGCGTAGACTCGCGGGTGGCCCCAATCAGCCAGACATGGCCGCTGCGGTTATTCAGGCCGTCGTGGTAGCCGCTGATAATCTCCAGGTCGGCCACCTTCTCAAACTCCGCCAGGTAGGTTTTAAAGGCATCCTCCACCTGGTCCTGCGTCAGCTGACCCTGGTTGAGGGACTGCTGCAGGGTGCGCATCATGGTGGTTTCCCCGCTACGCTGGGTCGGGTCGACGTAGTTTTCCGGGTAATACACCAGCTGGGACACGCCCGCCCAGGTGCTGTAGCGTCGGTTATAGGTGGCCCACTCGCGGAAGAACGGACGGCTCAGCGCCCCGGTTTTAACCCCGGACTCCAGATGGCCGAGCTGCATGCAGCGGTTCACGTACAGCTGAAGGCTGGCCATGGCCTCCGCAATGCGGGTGGTCGTGACATCTGCGCTGACCTGGCTGTCAATCAGCAGGTAGCCATAGAGGTCATCACGGGTGCGCAGCTTCAGTTCAGCCGGCGCGACCTTCTCCATATACAGCTGGCTCAGGGCGGAGGACAGGCGTTCATCCTGTACCGCGCTGACCGCCGCACGTTCACGCCCGGACAGGCCCGCCAGCACGCTGCCGGACAGGGTCTGCCACTGCGCCAGGGTGGAAACCGGCTTGCCGGCGTCGGCCACAAAGCGCATCGCGAAGAGCTCGCCCACCGTGGCGGCGCTGACGTTCAGGGTCTGCGCGGCCTGATGCCACTGCAGCAGGCGTTCAACGGCGATGAAGTCGCTGAGTTTGTCCAGCCCGGCCTGCTTCGCGGCAACGGCCAGCGCCTGAGCGTCCAGGGACATCAGCTCAGCCAGCAGTTTTACCGTCAGCGTCCCTTCCTGCAGGGCGGTCAGGGCCGCGGAGGCCTGCTCACCCAGGGCGCTGACCCAGCCGTGAAGGCGGCTCAGCAGCATCAGGTTCTCGACCGAAGGTGTTGTACGGGTAGCATCCTTGTTCAGCACTGTCGGTTTATCTACCGCCAGCCCCAGCTCAGGTTCGCTCAGGTCCAGGCCCTTGACGATAGCGGCCAGCTGTCCCAGCTTCTGACAGTAGGTCAGTGCATTAACCGGCACGACAAACGTGGTGCTGTTGATATTCAGGGAGGCAATAGCGTTCCAGAAGGGGACGACACCACCGGCATAGTTCTGCTCGACCCAGAGCATGACCAGGCGAGTCATGTCCGGCGAGGTCAGGCCCAGCGCGGAGGCCATGTGCGGAGCCAGAGCAGGGATCAGGTTACTGTAGTTAAGGGCAACAGGAGTACCGTTTGCGTCGACGGGCAGGACGACGTCATTACGCAGGGAAAGCACCAGGCTGCTGATTTCCGGGGTCTGCACCGGGGTGAGTTCTGTCAGCAGGGCCTGCAGGCCGGCGACGGAGAGGTTCTGCGCGCGCAGCCAGCGGGTGGCGGTCCAGACTTTGTCGACGACGGAGGCAAAGTTCTCCTCGGACAGCGGTTGGGTGAATCCGAGCAGGGGCAGGAGGGTGCTGAGCTCGGAGACGGTCAGACCGTGGATATCGGCCAGCAGTTTACCGCGGTAGAGGTGACTCAGCCATTCCTGGGAATTAGCCAATACCTCATAGTTTAGCGCCAGACGAATTAACATCTGAAACTCTTGATGCGATGACAGCCCCAGCGCGCGGTAGATACGCTGGAAATATTTAAGGTCCTCCTCTCTCAGCGGGTTGTAATGCGTTTCCAGCTGCTCATTTGCTGCATACGACATATAAAACCCATCCAGAGGCGGCGCGTTGAAAACCCGATCGTACTGACTGGCGCAGGAGCCAGCCGGAATGACGTCCAGATGCAGCCCGGTCAGGGTGCCGGCCGTGTCTTCCTCCAGGGCGTAATCGCGCTGAAAGCGCAATAACGACGCAGCGGTTCGCAGTACACTCACCGTATTGTCGTCATGGCGGGCCTGGAGGCGGGCAATCAGCGGCAGCGACAGGCCAAGTGCACGATGCAGCAGCACCTGATGATGCAGTGCCAGCAGCCAGCTGTGCGATGAGTGGCACTCAGCGATGAGCGTGATGCCAAAATATTTGACCCGCTCCCAATCGCTGGAGCCATCTTTTAAGCGGTTAAACTCAAGGGTACCGGCGCCGGGGCGTGTCTTCCCGAGGGATAGAGTGATCCCGCTCCTCAGGACCTCGCCTTCACCCTGCCAGACCGTGGTCTCGTTGACGGCCAGACGGGCGAGATCCTTTGCCGAAAAGTTGTACAATGTAATATACGTAAACTCACGCTCACCGGATGCACGATGAGCGAGCGTGATGCGATCCTGAGAGTAAGGCCAGTTGCCAACGAAGGTACGGAACACCCGGGTAAAATATGTCTCGCCGCCAATCGTCAGGGAAGTGCTCATGGCATTGTCAACATACTTCCCGCCGGTGTCCGGCGCGTTGAGCACCGAGCGGGCAAGCGCCTCTTCAAACATGGCCTCAGGCAGGTTATAGCGTGCAGCCAGCGCGCTGGCGTTAAGCAGCGCCTCCGGCGGCGTGTCACCAAACACCTTCTTATACTCGGCCTTCGCATTCTCAAACGTGATGTCCGTCGTCAGCTGCGCGTACAGCGCCGGGGAAATGCCCAGCGCCAGGCACAGCGCCGCCACGTCATCATTACCCACCGGACGGTTTTCCGGGGCCAGCAGGGTGAGGGGAGACACGTCGCGTTCGCGCAGCGCTTCGCTGATGCCGGTAAAGGCGTGGTGATACGGGCCTTCCGGAGGAGTCAGGTTTTGCGCCAGTGCAGTGTGCAATTTGTCGTCAGTATCATACTGGCTTTGCTTTTTCAGCATGGCCTGCAGGATTTCATTCGACAGGCTCAGGGTGGACAGCGGCGTGTCAAGATTGTCCTGGCTCAGCGTCAGGGTGGCCAGGTCCGGACGGCGCGTATCCAGATGGTACGTATTCCCCTTATCGTGCAGTTGCTCCGCGTTGTGGTACATCTCGGTCAGATAGGCCGCCGGGGAGAACATGGATGACACGTCCCCTTCTTTCACAAACTGGTTATTGCGTTCCGGCACAAATTCATTGCCGTAGGCAACCGCGTGAGCCGGCGCGGAAATGCCCAGATGCGGGGCCTGCAGCAGCTGCGGGTTTGCGTGGGTGACGGCCTGACGCTCACGCGTGGTGCTGAGCGCCAGACGGCGGACCGCTTCGGCGTGCAGCGCGTGACAGTCGGCATGGCCAACGTCATCGCCGGCCGCCGCCAGGAGCTGCTCCAGGGAAAAATCCCCGAGTTCCGACAACGTAGTGATGTTCAGCTTTTCCGCGAGAGCCGCGAAGAGGGGCATATTCTGGATATGTTCTGACATAGTTACCTCAGTAAAGGAAAGTGATCGCTCCGCGCGGATCGACAAGCGGTAAACAGATACAGCGCGGAGAAACGGTTCCGGAGACCGGGGCGAAATGACGTCATGTCACCCGGCGCGTCTGGTCTGCAGGAAGCCAGATAACAGTAATCACTATGTCCTGACCCGTCCTGTGAGTTACCGGGAATTATACGGGTGCCTCATGACTCACATTTTTGCGTTTGCGGCCAGGTGGCAAAGAGGGGAGAAAGAATATTAACGCCGGAATACCGCCTCGCCGGCAGCGTCCCCGGGCAAAAGACGTTTCAGGGTCACCAGGGGCCTGAATATTTTTGGGTTCGCAGACGGACAGCGTTTTTATTCCCCCACCACATGGGAAGGCAGGTGAGAAACGAGGGATGAATCACCTGAAATCGCATAATTCATACCGGAAGCCGGCGCCGGCGGGTTGACATACCGGCGGAACGGGCAATGATAGCCGTGCCTCACGGGTATGATCCGGTGAGCGCCGCCCCCTTCTGCCGGCTCCCCGCCCGGGCACCGTTTCTCTCCCCGGACGCACCGGCCCTAACCCGCCTGATGAACCCGCATCAGCCCCCGTTTACGGAGTCAGACCATGAGCACATTCCCCCTGAGCGGCGTCTTCCGCCACACC
>Ga0308166_1004655_pt1 | contig 10859 bp, 16 predicted proteins | sample PhyCR2_2_FD_202137 | JGI IMG/M metagenome (GOLD analysis project Ga0308166, IMG submission 202137) | Phyllosphere microbial communities from UC Gill Tract Community Farm, Albany, California, United States - DLSLCC.R2 | ecosystem: Host-associated > Plants > Phyllosphere > Unclassified | place... | reverse complement strand
ACCGTTTTCACCGAACAGCGCATCGTTCTGCTCAGGAGTCAGCCCCTTGATGCCGTGCGTGAGCGTCATCTCGGCACGCTCCGCGCGCGCCTGTCGATCTGCTGCTGCACGTCGATCGGCAGCCACGCTGTCCGGGCTCTGGCTGTTCTTGATCGTGCTGAGCACTTTGGTGGATCCATTCACCGGGTCAACGCTGAACGTTTCGGTGGTGGCGCCCAGGTTGCGCGTGTCGATCTTCGGCAACTGGTCCTTGGCGGACAGCGCAGCACGAAACGCCATGTCGGCGAGCTGGGCCACGTTGTTCGGGTCGGCGTCAACCTTGGCGATGTCCCGCGCAGCGTGCTCCGGGGTGTACACGCCCTGCTCCTGCAGCCAGTTGATCGCGGCCTTTGCATTTTCGACGGAGGGATTCGCTTTTACCCAGCCGAAGGCTTGTCCCGCCAGGTCGAGTTGCTTGCCAGCGGTTTCGATCCGCTTCGCCTGCGTCTCGGCGCCGGTTTTGTCGATGTCGGCCTGCTTGGCCATCGCCTCCAAGCTCAGCTTCTTTTGCTCCACCGCGCGCCGGCCGTAGCCGGCCTTGGCCAGCGCAGCCACCACATCGCCGCCGCTGGTCATTGCGTCAGCGGCCACTCTGTCAGCAGCGACATCGCGCTGCTTTTCACCCCACATTAGGTCTTGCAGCCGGCTCTGGCCCTGGGCCTGCTGGATCTGCTGCACCTGCATGTACTGCTCCAGCGGATTCGCGATCTGGACGGGCTTGATGCCCATGATGATGTTCGGATCAATCGGCATTACTTGTCCCATCCATTCTGCGAGAGGAACGACCCGAGCGGGTCGGAGCTGCTGTTCGCGATGTTGTATTGATTCTGACGCGACAGGGTGGACAGCAGGTTCTGGCCCTGCGTGTAGTTCATGTACTGGCTGATGCCGTTCCCGATTGCGTTCGCACCGCCGACATAGCCGGATGCGCGCGCGTTCGCGGCGCCGGTCAGGTTGTTCTGGATGGCGTTCGATGCGTTCGCTCCTGCGCTTGCGATCGTGCCGTACGCGCTCTGACCGGCCTGGCCGACTTGGTTCGTCGCGTTTTGGCCAAGGCCCGCGATCGAGGCCAGCCGGTTGAACTTCGTTGACTGGTCGTTGTTGTAGCGGTTGTACGCACTGCCGTATTCGTCGGATGCGGTGTTCTGGTTGAAGCGCGCGAGCGCCTTCAACGTTGCGCCCGAAAACAGGCCGCCGCGCCCCGATGCCGCGCGCTGAATCGCCTTCTCGCCCTCGCTGATGCGGAAGTCGTAGCCGGGGTCTGCTGCCATGTCGGCCAGGCTGAACGGCCGCACCAGATCGCCACCGGCGCTGGTCCCAGCCGCGAGTTGTGCCAACGACGCTTTGCCAGCGTCGAGCCAGGGCTGCTGGTCGGCGCGCTGCTGCTTCAGCAGGTCGAGCTGGTCGGCGCGCGTGAGGTCGTATTCGCGGGCCGCTTCGTTGTTGGCGGCATTCGCCGCCTTCTCGCCTTTGTTGGCCGCGCTGTTCGATGCCACCGCACCGATCGCTGCACCACCGACGATTGCTGCTGCGACCATGGTTACCCTCCAATCCATTTGCTGTAGTAGATTTCCACCGGCGCCGCGCCGATGCGTTTGAAAAGCGGGCTCGCGTCCGCGTGGAGCTTTGAGCCCATGAACCAGCGCTGCACGCCGCGGCGCCGAAGTTCGGCCTCAACGAACCGAAACATGCGTACACCCGCGCTGCCGCCGCGCCGGTCCTGGCGTACGTAGAAGATGTCCATCGTGCAGGTCAGGCAGGTCTCGTAGTGCAGGCCCGGCGCGATGAAGCCGATGAAGTAGCCGACCAGCTCGCCGGCGTCGCGCAGCGTGACGAACAACAGGCCGCCGGCGCGCTCGCGATCAATGTAGACGTGGTACTGCGGCTGCAGCGGCACCTTGTCCTGGTTCAGGGCCAGCTCGCCGTAGTGGAGCGGCAGCAGCGCCTGCAGCTCCTCGATCTGCTGCTCGAACGATTCGACATGGCAGGTGATCATCGCGATGTCCTGATGTCGACGATCATGTGGATCCGGTCGTCGGCGCTGTTGTTGATGACCTCATGCTCCTGCTTGTTGTCGAACCACCAGACCTCGCCGGTCGCCATGTAGACCTGCTCGTCGCCCGCGCGGAACACGACGCCCGGCTGGCTCTGCAGCACGATGTGGAAGCGGCTATAGTAGTCGGCGTGCGCCGGCGTGTCGGCGTGCGGGTAGATCACGCCACCCGGGGCAATCTTGTTGATCATGACGCGGCCCAGGCGCTCGCCGCCAACGTAGGCCATCAGGTTCATCACCAGCTGCCGCGCCTCGGGCAGCAGCTTGTAGGCCGGGTAGTCGACGTTCTCGTGCTGGTCGTAGGTCGACATGTGTTTCTGCAGTTCTTCCTCGGTCTCGTGCACGGACTTCACCGGGAAGCGCAGCATGATCGACTCAATCTGGGCGAACGGTCCTTGCGGATAATCGCGCAGGTAAGTGTCTTCTTTCCAGAGCTCCTGTCGGCGCTTGATCGCCAACAGGAGGGGCATGACGTCAACGCCACCGCTGATACGTTGGAAGTTATTCATCGGCCGCGATCCTCTGGCCGGCATCGCTGACGGCGGCAGTCGAATCCAGCAGGTTTCCCATTGCAGCCGCCAGTTTCCACCCGATGCCAAGCAACACGATCATGCTTTCGGCACGCTCCCGCTCCGAGTCGGAAGCCGGGCGAATCTCTACGGACTCGCCACGCTCGAGCGCGGCCATGATGTCGGCGCCAGTGACCCATTCGGCGCCCGGGTCCGTGCACCACATGCCGATGAGGTCCGGCGCCCTCGTGCTGATTGACTGGTCGAAGTAGACGATTTTCATGCAGGATCCTTTCATTTCGAAGCCTGATTAGACCCTGCCTCCGTCCGGTTTCCGTCCGGAAAACCGGACAGTTGAAGCGCCTTTTCAATCACCTGATAGGCCTGAGTTCGACCGATCTCGTACCGTGTCATGAGGCGATCGCGGATCGTTGCGCGCGGCTCGCGGAGGTCCAACAGGTGCCGAGCGAATTGCACCCGCTCGGACCGTTCCAACCCGGTCACACCGTCAAGCGCCGCGCTGCGCCTGATCAGCTCTTCGAACTGGCGCTTCATCTCCTCGGGCGCCGAGATGCCGGCCAGGCCGTCGATCAGTTGCTGGTAGGAGCTTTTACGCATCGCCACGCTCTGCTGTTGATCGTGCGCGCGCGATCCCGGCGGAAAGTCCGGCCGTCGACGTCGACGCTCTCCACGCGCGCGCGCATGCGCGAAATGGTCTCATCAGCCCTGCAGGCGCTGCTGCTTGCCGCTCTTCAGGGGGTAGCGCACGGGGTGCGCGTCGATCCGCTCCAAGTACTGCTGGGACGCCTTATCGAACCAGAAGCCGAGCTTCCCCTCAAACTCGCCGTGCCGCTGCTTCTCGCACGAGATCAGGGCCGTGGGCTCGCCGTTGTTCTCGGCCTCGGCGCGCTTGTTGCGCCAGACGATGAACACGTTGTCGACCAGGTCGGTGATCGAGCTGGCGCCGCGGATGTCGAACTTGCCCGGGGCCTTCGTCTCACTCTCTCCCTTGCGGACATGGTGCACCAGGTGGACATGCGAGCCGCTGGCCTGGGCGAAGGTGCACAGGGCATTCACAAAGTCCTTCTGGCCGTTGTAGTCGTCCTCGCCGCGCACGCACTTCATGAGGCTATCGACGACGAACTGCGTGATGCCGAAGTGCTGGCGCGCATAGCGCAGCACTGCCATGACCTTCTTCCAGTCGATGGCACCCATGTGGTCGTAGATCCAAAGACGGTTGTCGGTCCAGCGGTGCAGCTCCCCCATGAACGGGATCGGCGGTTGGTCGCCGCCGTACGCCTGGCGGCACATGCGCTGCATTTGGCGCGGCGCCGTCATCTCGAACGAGGCCGCCATAACTCGCTCGCCCTGGTAGCACAGGTCCAGCTCGACCTGGGATAGGAACATGGACTTGCCGTGGCCATTCACGCCAGCCCACAGCGAGACCTCGCCTGGGCGGAACTCGATCTTGTCCTTGGCCTTATCCCACAGCATGGTCGGGAAGCGCTGCTGCTGCGCCGGCGGGTAGAAAAGGGCGACGGTCTGCTCGAGGAAGTCGGCCGCCGGAATGATCCGGTACTGCTCCTGCTCCTCCATGTACGCGTTGAAATCGATGTTGTCGGGGATGTACTGCATGGATGTTTTCCTGGACTTTTTGTTGGTAGGTGCGACCTTCGGCGAAGTCGCGGTTCTGGAAGTCGAGCCACTCCAGGTAATCGAGTTCGAAGGACCAGAGGTGCGCGGGCTTGCTTACGTCCTCGGCAGTCGGGACCAGGAAAATCCTGGCGCCCCAGCCCTGGGCCCGGTGCCAGACGCACAGGTAGTCCGGCCGGCACAGCGCGACGGCCTTCAACGTCGGCGCCCAGTTCGGCTCGTCGCCGATCCACACGCAGACATCCAGCCCATGCGCCCACCGCCAGTCGTAGGCGATGTCCGGATCCGCGAAGACGGTGATGTTCGCGCTGTCGATGCGGCCGACCAGCGACACCATGACCATCTCGTCCGGTTTGAGTCCACGCAGTCGGGCCGAGAGAATGGCCTGTGCGTTGGCGGCAATCATTCGTAGTCGATCCCCGGTCGAAGCGACGCGGAGCCTCCTGCAGGCGCGCCCGCGCCGCCGCTGAGCTCACCCGTGTAGTTCGCGAAGTTCGTGGGACTGAACAGAGTCTTCGGCCGCAGATAGGGAGACATCTTGGGATCGTCCCGCCATGTGGCGACCTTGGCATCGATGACCGCCTTGCACTCGTCGACGGTCGCGCCTTCGCTCAGGCGCCCCGCGATCAGCGTCAGGTTGGCCTTGACCGGCTTGTAGCTGCGCTCGGCCTTCACGTTCAGGTAGGCCAGGACATCGGTTGCCTCCCGCGTAAGGTTTGCCGGCTTCGTCTTGGTCAGGGACGGAGGGTCCTCGGCATCGCCGGGGACGGAAGGCTTTCCCTCCTGTTCCTGCTCCTGTTCCTGCTCCTGATTTCGAAAGGGTTTCGAAAGGGTTTCCGGAACCGTTTCGAAAGGGTTCCACGACGGTGTGCCATCCAGCTCGAAAAGGGGGCCGCAAGCGCTGTGGAACGCTTTGAGCCATGCGCATGTGCCCGGCACCAGGTCGGCGACCTTACGGGCTGCCTTCCTCTGGTTCGGGTTCTCGAGCGGGTTCCAGGTGAAGTGCTTCGTGATCCAGACCCACGCGGTAGCATCGCATCGGTGGGCAAACTCACAGCGCTGCAGCTCCGCGAAGGCCGCCTGGATGCGCTCCGCCGGCCACCTCAGATCCTCGCATGCATAGCCATCCGGGATCCGCGCGACGCCAGCAATGGTCCCGTGCGGCGAAGTGAGAAGGTAAATTGCCAAGGTCCGGCCATCCTCGGACATCCTACGAACCGTGTCGCTGGTCCAAAACGCTGTGTGCACCTTGCCGTAATCACGCATACACGCCTCCTCGAGAGGTTTGCACGACATGGGCGATGCAGGCCTGCGCTTCCCGGCCGGCCTTCTTCCAGCGCTCGTCCCTGGCGCGGCCCGCGCGCAGGGTGTGCGGTTGGCAGAAGCTCTCGAGGCCATCGGCCCATGTGACGCGGTATCGCAGCTTGGTGGTGTAGGTGCCGCGACCGACCTCGAAAGCAGTGACCATCTGGAGCGGTGCGGTGATCGTGCACGCCATGCCGTTGCGATCGGGCAGCGTGAAATAGTTGCGGCCGATGGCGGTGTCGCCTACTTGGAATTTGCGCATGGTCCCTCCGGATCCTGGTGTCCTGCTGCCGGCAGGTGCGGATGGTCGCGGTATGCCTCGCCGGCGGCGCACTGCTTCACCAGGGCAGCTTGGCTCTCGGTGTCGAACTGGTGCAGGTAGGCGAAGAAGCGGCCCCAACGAACTGTGAAGAAACCGTCGCGCGCGCTGGCCCACCACTTGCCGTAGATATTCGCCAAGGTGAGTCGGCCGAAGAAGCGTTGCGGTGGCTGATCGATCTCGTGTTGCGTTGGCGCGAACCGGCACCGAGGTTTGATGGCCCTGTGTTTCTGCATCATGCATCCCTCACGCCTTTTCGATGAGGGCTCGGATGTCCTCCACGCGCCAAACGGTGGTGCGAGGACCAAGTTTCACCGCAGCCGGGAAGCGCCCCGACTTAACACCGGCCCACCAGGTCGCTTCACTGACCGGGATGATGGGAGGGATCGGAGGATTGGCCTTGGGACGGCCGACAATCTGGGAAACGCGAACGAATCCGGTTTGTGGTAGCTGGCTCATATTTGTTGGCATCCTCGGAAATTAGACCCTGTTGGTCGATGAGTGCATACTGAGTTCATCAGGAGATGTCTCCAATGCAAATGCACCAAATTGCGGTGCAATTGCACTCGGCGCCCTGCCCTCGGCCCGGTCCCGCTGGTGCATTAGCAAGTCGACCTTCACCAACAGGTGCTTGACCTGGTCGACCGCCTTGGCCAGCGCCGCCTTCAGGTCGGCGATCTGCCGCTGGAAGTAGGTACGCTGCTCCTGCAGGTCGCGCTTCCGCAGCCGGTTTTCCTCCCGCAGGCATGCCGCCTCGGCCTCAAGCCGCTTCGCCTCCTCAACCTCCTGGCGCAGCAGCTCGAGCGCGGCCGCCTGCCGGGCGCGCGCATGCCGGCTGACCATCGCCACGTTCCTGGCCTGCTCGACCAGGGCGGCGTGCTTGGCCTGCGCCGCGGCGTGTTCCTCTTCCATCTGCCTCGCCCGGCCGGTGATCCGATCGGCGACGCTCGGCGCCGGCGCGGACGGCGGGGCCAGGGTCGGATTCTTCTGCAGCGCCGCAGCGTACTGCTTGGCCGTCGTGTGCACCGCTTTCGAGCCCTCGACCCCGCGCTGCAGGCCGACCGGCTTGCCAATTTTCTCCGCGAAGTCGGTCTGCATCTGGCTCAGGACCTTGCGGCCGCCCAGGAAGTCCTTCGCAGACAACCGGCCGTCCTTCGTCAGCGGCACCACGTATGCCACCAGGTGCGGCGACGTCTCGTCCAGCTGCATGTTCACGCACACGATGTTGGCCTTGCCGTGCCGGGCCTCCAGCCAGCGCACCGCCGCGCCGAAGTAGGCGTTCTGCTGCTTCGTCGGCGTCGTCCGGAACCACTCGGGCGAGGCCGTCACCAGGTACTCAATCGCAAGCACCGCATCCTTGCGGCGCTTCGCCGGCAGCCGGGCCTCGATTGCCGCGCGCACGGCCGCGGCGTCTTGCGCCCCGAATGTCTTGTTCAGGTGCGTACGGCACGCGTCCGCGTTCGGCGTCGGGATCTCGCGGAAGGTGTGCTTCGCCGAGCCGATGATCGAGCCGAACGACGTCAGCTTCTCGGTTCGCAGGATGCAGTAGGCGGGCGTGCTCATGGGAGCCCCCGCGCGATCGCCGTCGACAGCCGGAGCCGCAGACGCCGGGCAGGCCCGGTGTACTCACTACACTTCCTTCGGAAGTCGTTCGCCCTGCCGGGGTCTTGAACCACCCTACTCCGCGCACCCTTGAGGGAACTTGGCCGGGTCGCGCCCCGGTGGCGCATTTGTGCACTTGGCGGCATCGTCGTCTCCTTTGCAATGAGGCCTATCGCTATCATCCAAAAAAGGACCAGACGTGGTTGCAACGACGAGCCCGCCAACCTCATTTTTTTGCGCGCAAACGAAAAATAAAAACCCGCCGCGGTCTAAATCCGGGGCGGGCTAATGGTCAGGTTTCGACGGGCTACGCGCCGATGCCTCTGGTAGCAACCTCGGTAAGCACGCGCTGCGCATTCAGGCACAGGCCGAACAGGTCAACGGCGCTGCTGGCGGCGCTGGCCTCTCCAAGGTCGCGCAGCAGTTGAGCCACATCGACGCCATCGACGCGCGGGCCGGGCGCGCCAGCGAGCTGCAAATTCGGATTACGCATCGCGGTCTCCTTCCTTCGGGTTGTACGGTTTGGGCTTGCCGATCAGGTTGAACAGGATGGCCGTGGTATGCGCGCGGTCCATCCGCTCGGACTCGACCAGGTAGGTGAGCACCGCCGCGGCCTCGTCGGCGTCGCGCGGCGAGATGCGTGCCAAGCAGCGGAACACGTAGTCCTCACGGGCCTGGACCTGTTCGCTCTCGTCTCCGGCACCAGTGTCGCCGACTGCGTCGCGCATCCAGTACAGCTCGTGCCAGTAGGTCAGCTCGTGCAGGCAGTCTGCCAACGTCGTGGGCCGCTGGTCGCAATGCACGTCGAACAGCATGTCGACATCCGCTGCATCGAGCTCTTCGCCTTCCGTCGTTACACAGGCCAGCGTCTCGTTGCAGAACTGCTCGGCCGGCGTATCGTCGAACAGCGAGTCGCCGAAGCGCGCATGCGCTTCGTGTGTGCGCCGCGCACGCTCGGCAGCTCTCGTCGCCAGGCCGTCCAGGTCGGCAAAGTCGAACGCTGACAGCACGGCGCCGAAGTTGCCCGGGCTGGTTCGGTGAATCCAGTCGGTGTAGCGTTTCTCCAGCTGTTTGAGTGGCGTTCGAATACGCGTCACTGCCTCCTTCGCCTTCGCGATCAGGTCGGCCTGGCCGGTGCTGATCACCTCACGCAGCCACAGGACAGCGTCGATCTCGACGTCACCGGTTACGGCTTTTTGCGCCGGCATTTCCAACACAGCCAAGTCGGTACTGGCGCTGACCTGGATCGGCGGCAGCGAAAACAACGCGCGGTGAGGCAGGTTGTCGTGCTGTGCAGGCGCCTGAGGTCCAACCTGCTGTTCGAAGTGTTCGTCTTTCATCCCACATCCTTTCCTGTTGCCCGCGCCCGGGCATGGTCGTTGATCCATTCGATTTCCCGGTGCGCGCCGTCCGCCAGCGCGCCGGTAACAGCGATCGCGAGACGCAACAGCCTTTCCCTGTCGACCCGTCCCAGCACCGGCTGACCATCGTCACCCCAGGTGCGCGCGTGCAGGGCCATATCGGTCGAGTTGACCAGCTGCAGGCAGGTCTGCAGGCCGGTGCACATGTCCGCGACGCTTTCGATGAAGCCGGCATTGCGGTTGAGGGTTTCCGTGTGCAGCCACGAGAACGGCTTATGGAAAGGCCGGACCTCCTGCTCGGCATTCGTGCCGGCGCCGACGATATCATCGGTGCGGCCGCTCATGCTTTCACCTGACGGTTAAATTCGTTGGCACGACGTTCCATTTTGTCGCGGATCTCTTCGCACATGGCGGCGGCCATGGCCGTGAGCATGCCCTCGGCGGTTTTGCTGAGAGGCGGCGAGCTGTCGGGATCATCCGGATCGAACTCGCTCTCCTGGACCGCGTTACCGGTCACGATACGCATCACCACGCCCAACCCGGCGACGATCTGGTACATCCGGTTCATGTCCCTCATGAGAAGCCCGGCGGTATTTGTGCCGGGCAACAGAGCGTTGCCGGCGTTGATGGCGTGGTTCTCGAAGAGGCAGTATTCATCCTCGAGCAGCGATACGGGCTTACGCGAGCTCATGCCGCACCTCCATCTTGGTCGGCGATGACGATGTCGAACATGGCTTCCGTCTCGGTGGCTAGCTGCCTGGCCAGCCACAGCAGGCTATCCCGCGCGTTGTCGTTGAGGCGGCTGAAATAGTCGAGCCCCTCCCCGCTCATGAGCAGCAACAGGCTGGAAAGCTGTTTGCTCCGCATGTAGGCGTGGGCCAGGGCCGCGCCGCGGTCGACGTACTGGGCGCCGTGCGGGGTGTCGATGCGTCCAACATATTCCGGCGGCAAACCTAATTTTTTTGCGCTGGACGCTGTTGGACTGCAATGGAGTGTGTTAACCTTCGTTTCGTGCATGTGTTTCTCCTTTAGATGAGCGCACTTGTCCATGCGGCCCAGACGTCTCGCACACGCCTCGGCCACAGTCTCCCGGTTCCGCCGGGCGCGGTTGTAAAAGAAATTCCAAAGGGTCAGCCTCGCACGCTGGCCCTTTTCATTTCGTGTTCATTCATTTCATAGCTGAGTTCCTGGTTTCCTAACTGACCGATTAGGCCGATCGCTGCTGTTCGATATCTTTAGCCTTCAACAGCAGAGCTGTAATCTCGGCATTTACTGACCGCAAATTCGCGTCAGCGCGCCCCTTGATCCATACCTTGAGATGTTCGGGAAGCCTTATTGGGGTTGGCGCCTGCTGTTTGGTTGGCATGTTGTCCTCGATCAAATGCTAGAGGACATTAGACTCTACTAGACTCTTAGAGTCAATAAGACTCTTTGCGAAAGTACAAAAAGCCTCCTATGCTCACGTGCTATGTCAAGTCAACCAATACCCTACCCTCTTCGGATGCCTGATGAGCTTCGGGATCAGCTTTCTGAGCGCGCACGAGCGGGGAATCGGAGCCTAAATGCAGAAATAATTGCAATTCTGCAAGACGCACTTAGTAGAGTAGATGCTGGGCCTTCTCAACTGGACGTTGAAGCAATGGCTGAGCTAATCGCCAACAAAGTTGTAGACCGAATCCGGCAGGACGGTAACTAGATAGGCCGCGGACTTTGCTTCTGGGTCCGCCTCAACTTCGAGATCCTTCGATCACACGGAACCTGAGACCACGATGATCAGAAAAGGCTTGTTGCTCCCCGACTCTCAACCGGTGGGAGTAGGAATAAATGGAGCCCATCGTGGCATGGCCGACTTAGAGTCAGAAAGCCTTGGCGTTATCTGCAAATGGCTGGACGAGCATGAACTTGCGGCTGAACTGTTCTGTGCAGTGCTGGCCCGGGAAATCGGGCTGCCGGCGCCAGAACCTCTTCTGCTTTTTGACCCGATGTCTGGAGAGTATGTCTTTGGCTCAGTGGACCTT
>Ga0308166_1004654_pt1 | contig 10859 bp, 8 predicted proteins | sample PhyCR2_2_FD_202137 | JGI IMG/M metagenome (GOLD analysis project Ga0308166, IMG submission 202137) | Phyllosphere microbial communities from UC Gill Tract Community Farm, Albany, California, United States - DLSLCC.R2 | ecosystem: Host-associated > Plants > Phyllosphere > Unclassified | place... | reverse complement strand
CGGCGTCAGCCGCCGCCGATTCCCCGCATCACGCGGCCCGTGCCTTCGCACTCGGGGCAGGTCTTGCCGTCGGTCAGCTTGCCGCTGCCGCCGCAGGTTTCGCACAGGTCTTCGCCGGCGCCCGGCGTGCCGGGTTCGGCTTCGTCGCCGGGTTTCAGATCGGGATCGGGCATTGCGCTCATGGGGTCCTCGTGGTGGTTGGATGACGGGTCCATTCTAGGCGGAGCGCCACGCCGGCGGCGCACGCCGCGGGCGGACCATGCGGCGCGGGTTTGTCATCGTGGTTTCATAAAAGCATGCGAAATTTGATGAAATACCTTGACTTTAGCTAAAGGTGGGAAATACTCGTTAGGCGGTAATCCCTTAACTTCCATCAAAGTCAGGAACTGCGATGAACCACGATACCCCCGAGCTCGAAGATGGCCAGATGACGATCCCCTATCAGCGGCGCGACAGCCAGCAGAAAGACATCGTCGACCTGGGCATCGCGCTGCAGCAGCGCAGCAATACGATGTCCGCAGTGGAATACATGCGTTCGCAAAACGTCGGCAACGACGTCATCGAGCGCGTCCTGACGGAGCCGGGCCGGCGGCGCTCCTGGTGTGGTTGAGCATTAATTGGCAGGTATTGATCCGGATCAATCGCAGCTTTCGTCTTGCGTTTTCATTTGAGATATGCTTCTCTTGAGTCCGTAAGCCGTTGATTTTCACGGCACCGAGATTTGCACACGCGGCGGGCAAATTGTTGGAACCCGCATTCTTGCTTGGTTTCGGCATGTCAAGAGGGTGTTTTTCCACAAACTTATGCACAGTTTTTGTGGATATCTGATCGGGCGTTGACAGGACATCAAACGACGGGCGCGGCACGCAAGGCCGCGCCCGTTGTCATTCGTGCGGCCGCGCCTGATGCGGTTTTGCTACAAAAGCAATGGCTGAACTTGCTTAAAGATACTGGACAAATGTACAGTTCAGCATCGATCATCGCCACCATGTCCACCTCCACCCTCGCCGAATCCGCCAGCCCCGTATCGTCCGCATCGCGCCCGAGCGCGCCCGACACGTCCAGTGCCGCCGATCCGTTCGCGGGTCTGAATGCCGAGCAGCGTGCCGCCGTCGAGCACGACATCGGCGCGGCGATCGTGCGGCCGCTGCTGGTCGTGGCGGGGGCCGGATCGGGCAAGACGAACACGCTGGCGCACCGCGTCGCCAGGTTGATCCTGACGGGCGCCGATCCGCAGCGCATCCTGCTGCTGACGTTCTCGCGCCGCGCCGCGAACGAGATGGGCCAGCGCGCGGCCGGCGTGCTGCAGCGCGTGCTGGGGACGTCGTCCGCGGTCGGCAGCCTGCCGTGGGCGGGCACGTTCCACAGCATCGGCGCGCGCCTGCTGCGCGAATACGCCGGGCGCATCGGCCTCGACCCGGCGTTCACGATCCACGACCGCGCCGATTCGGAAGACCTGATGGGCCTCGTGCGCCAGGAGATCGGCCTGGGCGCCGCGGCCGGCGGCAAGCGCTTTCCGCTGAAGGGCACGTGCCTGGCGATCTATTCGCGGGTCGTCAACAGCCGCGAACCGCTCGACGCCGTGCTGCAGTCGACGTTCCCGTGGTGCGCCGAATGGGAGGCGCAGCTCAAGCGCCTGTTCGGCGCCTACGTCGACGCCAAGCAGGAGCAGAACGTGCTCGACTACGACGACCTGCTGCTGTTCTGGGCCGAGATGGCGTCCGACCCCGAGCTCGGGCCGGAGCTGGGTGCGCTGTTCGACCACGTCCTCGTCGACGAATACCAGGATACCAACCGCCTGCAGGCCGCGCTGCTGCAGGGGATGAAGCCGGACGGGCGCGGCGTGATGGCCGTCGGCGACGATGCCCAGTCGATCTATTCGTTCCGCGGCGCGACGGTGCGCAACATCCTCGACTTCCCGCAGCAGTTCGCGCTGCCGGCGCGCATCGTCACGCTGGACCGCAACTACCGCTCGACGCAGACCATCCTCGACGCGTCGAACGCCGTCATCGCGGCCGCGCTGGAGCGCCACGCGAAGACGCTGTGGACGGAAAAGGTCGCAAGCGGCAAGCCGCAGCTCGTCCTGATCCCGGACGAAGCGGAGCAGGCGCGCTGGGTCTGCAACCGCGTGCTCGAACAGCGCGACGCGGGCATCAAACTGACGCAGCAGGCCGTGTTGTTCCGTGCCGCCAGCCACAGCGCCGCGCTGGAGCTGGAACTGGTGCGGCGTAATGTCCCGTTCGTCAAATTCGGCGGTTTGAAATTCCTCGAGGCGGCGCACATCAAGGACGTGCTTGCGATGCTGCGCTTCGCCCAGAACCCGGCCGGCCGCATCGCCGGCTTCCGTGTCGCGCAGCTGATGCCCGGCATAGGCCCGGCGACGGCGGCCCGGTTCCTCGACGCGGTGGCGGCCGCGGTGGAGCCGGTGGAGGCGGTCGACGCATTTCCCGCGCCCGCCCGCGCGCAAGGGGAGTGGGCGCAGTTCACCGCGCTGTTCCGTACGCTGCGCACGACGGGCCTGCGCTGGCCGCTGGAAGTCGAGCTCGTGCGCGACTGGTACCAGCCGCACCTCGAACGCCTGTACGACGACGCGCCCGTGCGCGCGGCCGACCTCGACCAGCTCGTGCAATTGGCGGCCGGCTACGGGTCGCGCGAGAACTTCCTGACCGAACTGACGCTCGATCCGCCCGAAGCGACGAGCGACCGCGCCGGCCCGCCGCTGCTGGACGAAGATTACCTGATCCTGTCGACGATCCACTCGGCCAAGGGACAGGAGTGGAAAGCCGTGCACGTGCTCAACGTCGTCGACGGCTGCATCCCGTCCGACATGGCGACCGGCAGCGCCGAGGACATCGAGGAAGAGCGGCGCCTGCTGTACGTCGCCATGACGCGCGCCAAGGAACACCTGCACCTCGTCGTGCCGAACCGCTTCTTCATCCGGCAGCAGGCGCAGATGGGCGACCGTCACGTCTACGCGCAGCGCACGCGGTTCGTCACGCCCGCGATGCTCAAGCACTTCGAGGAATGCGTATGGTCGAATGCGGAAACGTTGCAGAGCCGCAAGCCGATGCCGGACAGCGTGCGCATGCTCGTGCGCGAGCGGGCACGCAACGCCTGGAAGTAACAATCAACCGTCACGCAACGCGAAAATGACGGCAAGATGACAGGAAAAGTGGGCACGAAGGCGACCGTGTGACAAAGTTATCCCCGCCGTTGCGTTTTTGTAGGAATTTGCCGCGTTTTCATGTCCTGCTTAAAACACGAGCAACCGTAAGTCATTGATTTGTAAGGATTTGGGTTTTGCCTGTTCAACGGGCAGTTTGTTGAAACCCGCGCCAATACTGCGCTTGCGGCTTGTCAAGTGGCGCTTGTCCACACAGTTATCCACATTTCTTGTGGATATTAGAATTAATCCCGTCGAATCAATGTCTTATCTCATTGAGCTCACGTCGGGTCGAGATTTTTTTCGTTGCCAAACCGCGATCCGGACGGGGAAACGCCGTCCGGCCGCCCCCTCAGCCAAGGCATGCGCGCAGGGTAAGAAGGGCGTCCAGCGCGCCCAGCGGGATGCCGACGCCGCGGCCGGGCGCTACGTGCGGCTCGCGCGGATTGATGCGCACGAGCGGCGCCCGCAGCCCTTCGCCCATGCGGCGCACGGACGGCACGTCGCTGCCGGCGCCGAGTTCCACGACGACGAGCCGGGCGACCCGCCGCCGCCATGCCTCGAAGCGGGCATACTGGTCCGCCGTGCGTGCGTCCAGCCAGCGGTCGTCGCCGAACATCAGGATGTTCGGCCGTGCCAGCGCGCCGCAGTGCGGACAGCGCGGCAGCGGCGCGGCCATGCGGCAGGTGGCCGCGTCGACGACGGGGTCGACGCCATCCGCCGGCCAGATCGCGTCGCCGCAAGGCCGGGTACATTGCAGGTGATGAATGGAGCCGTGGCATTCGACGATGCGGTCGGCGGCGAAGCCGGCGCGCTGGAACTGGCCGTCGACGTTGCTCGTGAAGACGAACGCGCCGTACGGCATTCGCGCGCCGAGCTCGCGCAGCACGGCGAAGCCGGCATGCGGGACTGTCGTCCGGTACAGCGCCAGACGGTGGCCGTAGAAGCCCCACGCCAGCGCCGGGTCGGTGTCGAAACTGTGCGGATTGGCGATCTCGACGAAACGGATGCCGGCCGCGGCCAGCGGCGGATAGGCGCGCCAGAAGCCACGGTCGCCGCGGAAATCGGGCAGGCCGGAATCGACGCCCATGCCGGCCCCGGCGCCGATCAGGAGGCCGTCCGCCGCGCGCAGCAGTGCAGCGGCCTCGGCAATGGCGACATCGACGTCCGGCATCATGCGGCGTCGCCGTCGACGCGGCATTGCAGCCGTTCCAGTTCGGCGAGGAACCGTTCGGCGGCAACGGCGGGCGGCCAGGGTTCCCACGGCGTGCAGCCGTACGCGGCCGCCAGCGGGTCCTGCGCCAGCACGGCGGAACGGATCTTCAGCGTGCTGCGCACCTCGCGCTCGGACCAGCCGGCCACGTGCACGGCTTCGCTGGCGGCGGCCAGGCGGTCGGCGCGCTTGTGCAGCTGGTGCTCGGCCGGCGTCCAGGCGGGCAGGCGGTAGCGCAGGAACACGGCCTGTTCGAGGCGCAGGGTGAGGGCGCGGAAGCCTTCTCCGAGGAAAGGCTTGATGGGCGAAACGGCGTCGAAGCCGAGCAGGCCTTCCTCGGCATCGTGCAGCAGCTCGCGCAATTCGACGACGGGGGCGAGCGGCCCCGGCGCGGCGGCGCGGCGCAGCAGCATCACGGCGATCGAGTGCTGGGCCACCGACAGCGGCAGCGGCCAGGCCGAATGGCCGCCCCAGCGGTAGGTGCGCGCCAGGCCGAGGGCGAGGTCGCTGTCGTCCCAGTCGAACGGGGTCGGGTTCAGCAAATCGAGCCGCTTGCCGGACGGCATGCGGACCCAGGCGCGCATGTCGGGCGCCATGTCAATGGATGGGTGGAACGATGCTCATGGGGCCGATTCTACACGCGCACCCGCGCGACCCCGGCCCTGTTGACACGGCTGAACACACGGCCCGGTTTGCGGTCTATAGTAGGCTGCTGCCGGGCGTGGGTCCGGGCGAAAGGGAGCGCTGCGGTCATGGGAGACATTGCCAAACGGTTCGATTGCGACGTCCTCGTCGTGGGCGGCGGCATCAACGGCGCCGGCATCGCGCGCGACGCGGCCGGGCGCGGCCTGCGCGTCGTGCTGTGCGAACAGGACGACTTGGCGCAGCACACGTCGTCCGCTTCGTCCAAGCTGATCCATGGCGGCCTGCGTTACCTGGAGCAGTATCACTTCGGCCTCGTGCGCAAGGCGCTGGCCGAGCGCGAAATCCTGCTGACGGGCGCGCCGCACATCGTCCGTCCGCTGCGCTTCCTGATGCCGCACGCGGTCGGACCGGACGCGCCCGGGCAGCGCCCCGGCTGGATGATCCGCGCCGGGCTGTTCCTGTACGACCATCTCGCGCGGCGCGACTTCCTGCCGGCCTCGGGCGCGGTGGCGCTGGCCGGGCATCCGGCCGGCGCGGCCTTGCAGCCGCGGTTCGCGCGCGCGTTCGCCTATTCCGACGCCTGGGTCGACGACGCGCGCCTCGTCGTGCTGGCGGCGCTCGACGCGCGCGAGCGCGGGGCGACGATCCTCACGGGCACGCGCTGCGTGCGGGCGACGCGCGACACGCGCCGCTGGGATGCCGAGCTGCACGGCCCCGACGGCCCCCTGCACGTACACGCGCGCTGTCTCGTGAACGCGGCCGGCCCGTGGGCCGCGCAGTTCCTGCAGGCGGCGGGCATCGGCGGCGCGCCTCCGCTGCGGCTCGTGAAGGGCAGCCACATCGTCGTGCCGCGCCTGTACGACGGTCCCGAGGCGTTCCTGCTGCAGCAGCCGGACGGGCGCATCGTGTTCGCGCTGCCGTACGAGGGCGCGTTCACGCTCGTGGGCACGACCGACGTCGACTACGTGCCCGCGGCGGGCGGCCGGGGCGACGGGCCGGAGCGTGTCGCCATCGACGCCGCCGAGACGGATTACCTGTGCGCGGCCGTCAACCGCTGCTTCGCGCGGCGGGTCGGGCCGCAGGACGTCGTGTGGAGCTACGCGGGCGTGCGCCCGCTGGTCGGGGAGGGTGGCGGGAGCGCGTCGTCGGCCAGCCGCGACTACCGCTTCGAGCGCGACACGGCCGGCGGCGCGCCGCTGCTGTCCGTGTTCGGCGGCAAGGTGACGACGTTCCGCAAGCTGGCCGAGCAGGCGGTCGACTGGATCGGACCGACGCTCGGGCGTCAGGTGCCGGCCTGGACGGCACGGGCGTGCCTGCCGGGCGGCGACTTGTACGGCAAGGTGCCGTCCGCGCGCGCCGTGCTCGACTACGACGCCTGGGTGCGCACGCGGCGCCAGCAGTTCGCCTGGCTGCCGGACGGCCTGCTCGAACGGTATGCGCGCGCCTACGGCACGCGGCTGGCGGCGCTGCTGGCGCATTGCCGCACGCGCGCCGACCTCGGCGCGGAAATCGTGGCCGGGCTGTACGAGGTCGAGGCCGACTACCTCGTGCGCCACGAGTGGGCCAGGCGCGCCGAGGACATCCTGTGGCGGCGCACCAAGCTGGGCCTGCACGTGGCGCCGGGGGCCGCGCAGCGGCTGGACGCGTGGCTGGCGGCGCGGCGTGCGGCGCCGGCCGGCGCCACCGTGCACTGAGCGCGCGCCGCGCGGGCGGCGCCGGCTTATCGGCCCTTGGCCGCGAGCCAGGCGTCGATCCGCGGCAGGCGCACGCGGTTCGACTGCACGCGGTCCTTGATGGCCGCGATCGCCGCATCCACGTCGCCGCGCGAACCCGGCGCCAGGTTCGCCTGCGCGTACGCGCCCAGCTTGCCGACCATCGCCGGGTCCGACGATCCCATCCCGAGGTGCGCCAGATAGCGGCTGCGCGAGCTGGCGTCCACGCGTTCGTTGATCTCCTTGAGGTGGGCGGCGGCGAAGTCGAACGCCATGTCCGGATAGCGCGCCGCCACTTCCGAGATCATCGACGCGCTGATCGTCAGGCCGGGCTCGTCGGTGAGGGCGAGCCGCAGCGCGCGCATGGCGAGGTCGCGGTCTTCGACGGCGGCCAGCAGCGTGTAGCGCTGGTCGCGCACGAGCGGCGTCGTCTCGGCGCGGGCGGCCGCGTGCAACTCGTCCCACATGGCGGCGTCGGCATGCTGGGCGACGATGCCCATCACGGTCTTGCGCAGCGGACCCGGCACGGCATTCGCATCCGTCGCCAGCCTGGCGTAGCGGCGGCGCGCCTCGGCGACGAGGTCCGGGTCGCCCAGGTCGCTCAGCACGACGATCAGCTCTTCGCGCAGCTTGGCGACGGCGGATGCCTCGCCCGGCCGCGCCTCCCAGCCCACCTGCGCCATCAGCGGCTTCAGGCGCGCGAGCGCGAACGCGTCGAACCGCTGCCGGCGTGCCGGATCGGCATCCGCCGCGTCCGCACCCGCGCGCGCCGCGCCCAGGTAGCGCGCGTGGATGCCGTCGAGCAGGCCGGCGATGCGCGTCCAGACGGCCGGGTCGGCGCCCGCCGGCGTCGCGTTCACGAGGTCGAGGACGTCGGATGCCGGCTGCAGGCCCGCCTGGCCCAGCGCGTTGCTGTCGGCCAGCAGGCCGATCTGGTCGATCGGCGCCAGGCGCGCGAACCCCTGCGCGAGCTGCGCGAAGCCGGCGTCCGTGTACAGCGTGCGGTAGTAGCCGCTCTGGCCGGCGTTGACGATGACGGCACCGCAGCCCGGCAGCGTAATCGTGCCCTTGCCGCCGGCGACGAGCGTGCTGGCCCGCCGGGTGCTGCCGGCGATCTGCGCGATGACCGGCACGCGCCATGCGAGCGGCGCCTTGTCCGCGCGGTCCGGCGCGAATTCGCCCTGCGTCAGCGGCACGGTCGTCGCGCCGTCGCGGCATACTGGCGCGCCCACGCGGATCAGGGGCACGCCCGGCTGCAGGGTGAAGTCGTGGGCGATCGCGGCCACCGGCTTGCCGGCGGCCTTCTCGATCTGCTTCCACAAGTCGTCCGACACCGTGTTGCCGTACGCATGCGCCTTCATGTACGCGCGCACGCCGCCGCGCCAGGCCCCTTCGCCCACGTACGCTTCCAGCATGCGGATCACCGATTCGCCTTTCGAGTAGGTGATCTCGTCGAACGCCTGGCTGGCCTGCTCGACGGTCTCCACGTGCTGCACGACCGGGTGCGTGCCGGCCAGCGCGTCGCGCCGCATGGCGATGTCGCGCGTGCCCACGGCGCCCAGCTGCGTGTTCCATTCCGGGTGCAGGCGCGCCGTCGTGCGGCTTTCCATCCACGAGGCGAAGCCTTCGTTCAGCCACAGGTCGTCCCACCAGCGCATCGTGACGAGGTCGCCGAACCACTGGTGCGCCATCTCGTGCGCGGCGGTCGAGAAGATCTCCTCGCGGTCGATCTGCGTCGCCAGCGCGGGGTCGAGCAGCAGCGCGTATTCGAACGTGAAGATGCCGCCCCAGTTTTCCATCGCGCTGAAGAACTGGCTGCGGCCGGCGCCGGCCACGTTGTCCAGCTTCGGCAGCGGGTAGCGCACGCCGAAATAATCGTTGTACTCGCGCAGGATCGCCCCTTGCGCGTCGAGCGCGAACCGCGCCTGCGGCAGCGCGCCGCGGCGCGTGACGACGCCGATCTCGGTGCCGTCGACCTGCGCGACCGCGCGCTCGAAGTCGCCGAGCGCGAAGAACAGCAGGTAGGTCGACATCTTCGGCGTGGTCGCGAACGTGACGCGCTTGCGGCCGCCCGTCAGCGCCTGCGTGGCGCTGACGGGCATGTTGCTGACGGCCATCTGGTCGGCCGGCACGGTCACGTCGAGCGCGAACGTGGCCTTGTACGCGGGCTCGTCCCACGACGGGATCATGCGGCGCGCGTCCGAATTCTCGAACTGCGTGTACAGCGCGCGCTGCGTCCGGCCTTGCGCATCCGGATAATCGAGCGAGAACAGGCCGACGGCCTGTGTGCCGATCGTGCCCGTGTAGTCGAGTGCGAGCCGGTACGTGCCGGGCGCGACGGGATGGGCGAACGTGAACGTGGCGGTCTGGGCGTCGGCGTCGACGGCCACCTTCGCGGCCTGCGCGGCGCCGCCGGCGCCCGGTGTCAGCGTCGCCTTCGAAAAGGCCAGGTCGGCCGCGTTCAGCGTGATGCTGTCGGTGGCGCGCACGACGTCGAGGGTGACGACGGTGCGCGCCGCGAACGACGCGCCGGCGGCATCGGGCGTCAGCGAGACCTGGTAGTGCGTCGGGATGGCCGTACGGGGCAATTGGGTCGTGGTATCGGCGCCGGCCGCGGCACCGGCGTGCGCGCGGGTCGGCGCGGCGCAGGCGGGTACGAACGGCTGGGCCGCCAGCGCCAGGGCGATGGCGGCGGAGATCAGGCTGCGTTGCATGGTGTCCTATCGTGTATGTATGACGTACCGACGCGCGGCCCGGGTAGGGCGCGCGTGGCCAATCCGGCAATCTACGGGCAAACGGCGCGGCGTGTCAAATGACCGTATGGAAGGAAACGGGGCGCGCCCGTGCGGTATGATCGGCGGCGGCCGGCACCATCCCGCAGCGAACACGACACCGCGAATACGCGACTGACAACGAACGAGGAGAACACATGAAACTGTATACGAGCAGCCGCGCGCCGAACCCGCGCCGCGTCCTGATGTTCATGGCCGAGAAGGGCATCGCCGGCATCCAGCTGGTGGCGGTCGACCTGGGCCGGGAAGAGCACCGCGTCCCGGCCTTCACGGACCTGAACCCGATGGCCCAGGTGCCGGTGCTGGAGCTGGACGACGGCCGCACGCTGGCCGAGACGCGCGCCATCTGCACCTACCTGGAAGGACTGTATCCGGCGCCGAACCTGATGGGCGACGGTTTCGAGGAACGCGCGTTCATCGAGATGATGGACCGGCGCTGCGAGCTGCAGCTGTTCCTGCGCATCGCCAACGCGGTGCGCCACACGCATCCCGGCCTGGCCGTGCTGGAGCAGCCGCAGTTCGCCGACTTCGGCGCGGCGCAGGCCGAGAAGGTGCGCGACACGGTGCGCTGGCTCGACGGCGTGCTGGCCAACCGCGACTACGTGGCCGGCGAGCGCTTCACCATCGCCGACATCACGGCGTTCTGCGCGCTCGAATTCGCGCGCGGGCTGATGAAGTTCCGGCCGGCGGAGGAGGGGTTCGCCAACGTGCAGGCGTGGCGCGACCGGATCGTGGAGCGGCCGAGCGCGCAGGTCGTCTGAGACGATAGTCAGCCAGAGCACGTCATCCCCGCGGAGGCGGGGACCCAGGGTTGCACGCCCATCGGCAGCTCTACACTTGGGCCCCTGCCAAGGCGGCCGGCGAGGCCAGGGGCGACGGTGTAATTGACGAACTTGCGTTGAGTCCTTACCCCACCCGCTTGTACCACGGCCGCGCGCCGCCGATCGCCTGGTACGAACCCGCGTGCGCGTCCGACACGGCCAGCGGCCCGTCCAGGCACAGCACGCCGAAGCGCGCCAGGCTGTCGTGGAACAGGCGCAGCACGCGCTGGCGCAGCACCGGCCCGAAGTCGGCCAGCGCCCCGCAGCACAGGATCGCCTGGAACTCGTTGAACGACGCGTCCGTCACGAGGCTGTACTGCGACCACGTGATGCGCCGGCGCAGCTGCGGCTGCAGGCGCGCGCGGCCGTCCTCGATGTCGAAGTACGCGGCCAGGTCGCCGCGCCCGCCGCCGGCCGCATAGCGCTCCTGCGCCGCGCCCAGCTCGGCCGCGGACAGCGTCGCGTCCAGCATGTCGGTCACGAGTTCCTCGTTGGCCAGGGTGGCGTGGATGT
>Ga0308166_1004648_pt1 | contig 10880 bp, 10 predicted proteins | sample PhyCR2_2_FD_202137 | JGI IMG/M metagenome (GOLD analysis project Ga0308166, IMG submission 202137) | Phyllosphere microbial communities from UC Gill Tract Community Farm, Albany, California, United States - DLSLCC.R2 | ecosystem: Host-associated > Plants > Phyllosphere > Unclassified | place... | reverse complement strand
GTGACCGACACACCACCGACATTATTGGTCTGTATGAACCAATCTGCGAGTTCACATGCACATTTCCTAGATAACAAAATCTTAACTGTGAATGTTTTAGGCGCGCACCACGAACATATTTCAAAAGCATTTTCATCTAAGCTCACACCGGAAGAGCGCTTTAAACATGGCGCATGGATTGAGTTAGAAACGGGTTCACCTGTGTTGGATGATGCTTTGGTGAGTTTCGATTGTGAGATTGAGCAAATTCAACAAGTCGGCACACACACGATTTTTATATGTCCGATTGTGGCAATTAAACAAAGCCAACATGACCAAAGCTTGGTTTATTTTAACCGTGCTTATCACCAAGTAGGGCAGACGGAAATTGTCTAAGTCCACTTTCCGTTTTGTTGTCTCATATTAAAAGTTAAAAGATAGAAATGAGTAAGCATGGATCGCTTCACTTAATCTAAAAATACAATTAAATATAATATCTAAAATAATAATTAAGTTAATCTAATGAAAAATAATAAGAAATTTAAATACTTGGCATAAAAGCTACATTGACACTTCTAAACTCTCAGATTATGCTTTGCGTGCTGGCCACATTGCCAGCCGGCTTTGACAGGCTGATCTTTGAGAACATTGAAAAAACTCGTTTTTTTGATGTAGACCCACTCGTCTCCCTTTTTGTAGCGGTAGGACGGAAGGGGGACGCCTTTGTGCGTGCTGGGTTCTCGAAGCCAGTCTGTCAACCCTCTTTCGTTCTGCCACCATAATTTCTAATGAATGCTTTGGCAGAACTCCCAAAATCAGGAGTTGGCTATGCACATCCATCATTTTTTGGCCCTCAGTGCCAAAAGCTATAACGACACAGCTTAAAAATTTAAAGTAGCTTGAACGCCGTAGGGTTTTCAGGCTTTTAGTCATTTTTACTTAAAACTTAGCAAAACAAAACTTGAGATGTGCCAAGCACCGTCTTACGGCTTTGCTGTGCCTTTTTTTCTCCCAAAAAGGGCACAGGCTTTTTATCTCATTTAGAAACAACAAGAATTTATAACGGTAAAACGATGTCAACTTTAGAAAGATCTTCCAAAAAATTACAGGTTGTTCAAACCGCCATCCAACTTTTTACCACGCATGGATTTCACAATGCAGGCGTAGACTTGATTATCAAAAAATCCAAAATTCAAAAAGCCACGTTTTATAACTACTTTCACTCGAAAGAACGCCTTGTTGAAATGTGTCTAATCTTTCAAAAAAGCCGACTCAAAGAAGAAGTGCTGGCAATTGTCTACTCACACCGCTACCCAAATGCAGCCGATAAACTCAAAGAAATTGTCCGCTTACATGTCGATGTAAATAGCCTTTACCATCTTTTATTTAAAGCGATTTTTGAATTAAAACTGCTTTATCCAAGGGCTTACCGCATGGCAGTTGAATATCGAAAATGGCTACTTAAAGAAATTTTTGATCTAGTCTTTAGTCTGGAAACCAACAAACTCAAACCCGATGCCAACATGGTTTTAAACCTAATTGATGGCTTGATGCTACAGCTTTTAAGCTCTAACAGTTTGAATGAACGGGATGTGGTATTGGAGAAGCTTTGGGGGTAAGCCATCTGAGGGATGGCTTCCATACTTAGAGAATATTTATAAGTTGTAGTAATAGTCAAAATATTATTCAATTCAATGTGGCAAAATATGCGTGATGAATAAGCTGGCTTTAATAATAATTAGATTAAAAATTAAAATTTTTTAATAGTACTAGTGATATTATATTGCAATGAAATTAAGGTCATTTTATGACTAAAGATTTGCATTAATTATTGTGGTGTTAATTTAGTCAGATTTTAATTAATTATAATATTTCAAGTTTCTAAGGGAAAATATGGATATTCTTGATACTACTTTTGGTAGTTTTTTAACAACACGTTTGGAAATGCGATTAATTGGTACCTCTTCTGATTATAATTCTGATTCTATATCTATAGATTCATTAGCAACCTATTTACATGAGCATATTCATTTTTTTCAGGCTGTATTTACAGGATATGGACATATTCAATGGGATAGTCATAGACAATTAACTAGTTTTATTTTAAAAGAGTGGAATAAATTCAATAAGTTAAATAATGTTATTAAGTTGCCTTTAGCAAATTGCAATATGTCTCCAGAACAGGCTTTTTCTAGCCATTATTTATATGAAACAGTCAAAGAGCAAATAAAGACTAATCAGGCAAAGTTCTATATGCAAAATGGATCCTTAACTTTAAAAGAGATTGGTTTGCGCTTATTACAACATAGTTGGCCAGCTAATCCAGTTGTAGAGATAGGTGGAAAGCATACTGTTATTCAAACAAAAGATATTTTAGAGGGGCATGCACATTTTGTTGAACGTAACTTTGTTGAGCACTATTGTGGCGTAGATAAAGAAAAGGCATGGGGTCGTGAAGGATTACCAAATCAATATACAAATGCTTATGATTGGTTTATTCAAGAATGTGGAGAAATTAAGCATGATTACTTTCCTATTATTTGTGATTTAGCATTGCAAATAAGTTGGGAACCTTTAGTCCCACAAAATGAAAATGAATGGCAATCTGCTAATCCTTCGTGGAGGTTTGTTAAGTTAACTCGTACTTTAGCTTCCGCTAATAATATTTCTGCATTGGGTGGAATAGATAGTTGGCATTTAAATTATAAGAAATTTTGCTCAGATCTTTTAGACCTATGTGGTTATAAACATTTAGATGAAATATTAAATGAGAGGTTGAGATCTTTTTCTAGAAAACCTAAATTAATGGAAATTGAGAAAATAATGAAAAAGGGGATAGAATTAAAGATTTCTAAGCCATGGATAGGGGTAAATCCTGCAAATGATGAGGATGAATTACTTTTTTTAATGAAGGAATTCAAAACACCATATATAGTATTTGAAGATGGAATAGGTTCTTTTGGTCCTTCGAGCGTTTCTGGAGGAGAGCTTATTTTCGAATTGCAGTTTCAAACTTTAGCAGCTCAAGTTTTTGGTGATTTCTCTAAGCAGGCTATAGCTAGTTCAAAATTAGAGTGTGCTTTTAGTAAGTATAATATTAAAAATAGTTGTGAATTTCAAAATTCACATGGATGTACTGGACTAATTAATCCAAAAGAAGGTTTTTCTTTTCCAAAGACTACGTCATCTGGATATAATTTAGAAGGATGTTCATTTGAATTATTATTAAATCTAATGAATATTAAAGTCGAGGATATTGAGATAGATTTTAATGCTAAGTTTCCTTTTTTGAAATTATAAAGTTTAAAATATATTAAAATTTTTTATTGGTTTTTTAGAGCTACTAATTAATTTATAATAAGGTTTTAATAAATATTAAATTGATTTTAATTATTATAAAATAGAACCTTTAAGTTTTATTTAAAGGTTCTATGAACAGAGCTGATAGAGATTTTCTAATTTTTTTAATATTTTCATGGTAAATATCTTTTTCAATTTTTGCACAACCATTTGTTGTGATGATAATATTTCCAAAATTATTATAAACTGCTTGAATTTTTTCTAAGTTGTATTTTCTATCTGTTGTTAATAAATTGCTTGCATCTAAGACATTTTTAGGACCTTTAATAAGTGTTTTTGCAGATACACCATAGCCCAAATCTAAACCAGTTATTTCTATTGATTTAATATTAGCTTTTTCTTGAATAGAATTATCTAAACAATCTATCCATTTTAATAAGTCAATTTTTAAAGGAGTAATAGTAAGCATGAAATCCGTTGCTTGAGATAGCTTACTAATAAGTCCTTGTAATCCTTTAGGTGGGTTTATAAACTCCAATCCAATAGGACTATCATCTGATAATCTTAATGAGCATTCCTTGTATAGAATTTTATTATAAACGAACTCTTTACCAAAAGGATCTTTAACCGTTTCACTGATTTCTAATTTCTCTATGTATCTTGCTTCAATAAAATTTTCTCTTATCCTATCTAATATGAACCCACTCGTTTGATTTTCATCAAACGAAAATTTTTTCAATTTTTTGGCTAATTCTGCCATTGGAATAGGCCATTTGGCTTTGAACCATTGATATCTATTCATATCTAGCTATTCTTCATTTAAAGGAGTTGATGATAATTCATCTAATGCTTTTCGTGCAGAAGCTTCAATAAGGCTTAATAAGGCAAATTTAAGATCACCTTCTGATGGTTTGAAGTGCTTTGTGTATTCAGTTGAATTAGCAATTCTTGTTGAATATTTAGCACTATATTTAAATCCAGTACCTAGCTTACCATTTTCGAAGGAGGTCTCAAATTGTACTAGATGAAATGGATCTTTTTTCTGTTGTGCACGCCATGTGATAGAGGTAATAAAAAAACCATCATTAATAAGTTGAACATATTGTTCTGAGGCAACTAAATTTTGCCCACTAAAGACAGCACTTTCAACTACACCTATCATACTTTGCTTAATTGCTAAGTCATCTTCATCATCTTCTTCTGATAGATCACCATCCTCAAATCTATCAACTTTTAAATTAGTTACTGTTAATAAGTCAAAGCCATCAATATCTGAAATTAATTTTAAAAAGAAACTATTTCTTTCTTCAGGGCTAAGAAGATTATCAACTTCAATTTTTTTGAGTGGAACTACAGTCTTTTTAAATGCTTCAACTTTATCTTTAAGAGTTTCAACAATATTTATCGCCTTTTCAGAAGCAGGCAGGCGTATTATAGTTTGACCATTTTTACTTTCTATATGAATACTTGCATCTTTGCGTTGCCTTTGAATAAGTCGAGTTTTTGAGTAATCATATTCATCATATTCAGTATTTATTACAACAGCATCGTTACCTTTTTGATGAGAGGTTACCTTATCTTTATTACTTCCATCTTCTTTATATTCTTTAACTATTCCTTTCATCTCATCAACTGAAAGTTCAATAGGTAAAATGACTGAGGTCATTTTTTCATTGCGTTTTTTATAATCTCTTTTTTCTATTAGTCCCACAATATCATAGTAATCATGAGTCCAAATTGAAATTTCTTCTATCAGATCACTACGCGACGATTTTGGGGAAAAGAATATTCCTCTGTCTTTCGCTAACTCGTTTAAAGTGTTATCTGTTAAACGTTGCTTTCCAGAGGTCAATAGAGAAAATATATCATGGTCTGTTGCACACAATTGCTCAAAATATTGTTTACTCATAGATCCATTCCTATTTCGACTTCCGAAAATGTACTTTTAACTTGAGGCATTGATGAGAATTTGATATTTCTAACCAGTTTTGAAAAATCACTATCTTGATCGCTTTCAGTCATTTCTTCTATATAGCGGTCAACAGCTTTTCCGAAAATAGATGATGCAGTAGGCGAAGAATCTAATGTACGGATCTGAATATCGGTATCCTCCGATAGAACTTGATAGTGTCTTAAGTAATCAATCAAATAGATGAATTCTTCAGTTTTCTCACCCTTTCTTCGATAATAAATAATAAATCCTTTCCGATATTTATCTTTTTTGAATTCTAATATTATCCATGGTCCTGTAAGCATTTCTAATCTTGCCGCTTTTGCCTTTTCAGGTTGTATATTTGTTTTTCTTACCAATTGAGGATAAAAAAATCTACATTGATCACTACTAGGTATTTTATCCGCTCCTGATTTTCCCCTTAAAATACATAAATCATGCCGAATGTTGTCTAGCCAAAAGATATCTTGAGGGCCTAAAACAAAAATTTTGGATCCTTTCGGAATATCTAATTCTTCAACTTTGATGCTAGAAAGTATGTTTGAAAAATCTTTATCATACTCACCATCATGGTTATAAACAAAAAGTAGACCACAAATTTCAGGTGTAACGTGATCATGAATATATAATTCATGCCATTCAGAACTTTTCTCAGCACATGAAACTTGCTTTGCCAAACTAATGATGGCTTCTTTTATAGTAGCAACTCTAATAGTCCCTTTTGCATAACTTTTTAAATCACAATTAATATAAGCTCTTGATTGAGAATAGGGTTCATCATAATAAAATACTACATCTGAAGGATGAGTTTTATTGCCATGCATTTCTGGATTTTCACATGGCCAATTATGATTAGTTGTCCCAGTCCTATTCCAAAAAAATTCAGAAAATAAATCATTTGATAGAATTTCTGCCATTTGTGCTATTTTTTCAGTTTCGGCCATTATTATTCCTCAAGTATTATTAATGTGAAATCTAAAAGTGTGTGTTTACATAAGTATACGATACTAAAATAGAAAATAAAAAAATATACAAAAAATTTATTGTTTGTATAAATAATATTTTAATCCATACTTGATATTATAAAACTAATTTATTTAGTATTCAGTTACCTACCTTCCAGAAATTTTTTATTAAGAAAATTTAAATTAACCACCAGTTTATTTACTGGCTGTGTAAAGCAAAAACTGATCACAATTTCTATAAAGAACTTTCATACTCAACATACCCATCTTCAATTGCGGGAATAATCTCTACAAACTCAAAGTAGGGCACTGTACAAAACTCAGAGTCTCGAATCGCATCAATCACAAAATAATAATCTTGCAAAGATGTCGTCTCAAACACCGCAATATCACTGGCTTTAGTGCTAAAAGCTTCAACGTCATACCACCGAACTTTTACAGTCGGATACTTCGCAAAAATAGGTTCAAGCTTCTGTGCACTAAACTCAGCCCGCTTTTCACGAGCTAAAGCCAACCAAGCAGGTAAAGCTCTTAAATGAATAAAAAAAGTATAGGTTCTAGACATAACCCCTCCATGACTGGGCCGAGTGGTAGTTCAACTGAAAAGACAGCATTTGCTTGTCATATCAATATGACTCAGTCAGTATATGAGTGATTACTCACATTAAATACTCGCATTTCGGCCCATGTCAGAAACACTTCCAGACCCACGTAAACGCCCGCGTCAAGCACGCTCAGTGGCTACATTTGAAGCTATTTTAGAAGCGGCTGCTCGCATTTTAGAGTCTTTAGGCTTTGCTGGATTTAACACAAATGCCGTGGCTGAACTTGCTGGCGTAAGCATTGGTAGCCTATATCAATACTTTCCATCTAAAGATGCCTTAATCGTTGAGTTAATTCGACGTGAGCGGGCTGAGCTTTCAAAACGTATAGTTGAAGCCATACAGCAACATGAAGCCACAGACTTAAAAGAAAAATTAAAACTCATCATTCAGGCTTCTGTGCAACATCAATTGAGCCGTCCGCAGTTGGCACGAACACTAGAGTTTGCTTCTGAACTTATTGGAAAAGACAGTGAGGAAAATGAGCATCAACACGAACTTGAAACCATAATTTTTGATCTGTTTATAAGTTCTGGTATTTCACATGCACAGACAGCCGCGCAAGATGTGATTGCTTTAAGCAAAGGAATGATTAACGCGGCAGGCGTAGCTGGGGAAAGTGATTTAAATCATTTACAACAGCGAGTTGAAAAGGCTGTATTTGGTTATTTAGAGCTATATTAAAAATTATTAATTTTGCTATAAAATGGCATTTTTATTTTATTAAATAATTATATTTTTTATTGGGGAATTTATGAAAGATGAAATTATGAGTAAAGCAGAGGTAAGCGCATTTACCTCAATTTTCTTAGGTTTGGCGGGTTACTCTATTTTTATGTTTTATCTCCTTGCTAAAAGGAGTAAAGGAGTAAATTACATTGATGATTTATCTTCTTTTAATTATAACGTGTCATATTTAATTTGTTTTCTCATTTTTATATTTAGCAAGGTTTTTAAGGAAAATAAGTATATAGCTACTTTTATGCCACTTTTAATAGGTATCCTTTTATCTGTGATGTTCTTTATTGTTGTTTTATAGAGGGGATAGTTGTGATTTATAAACTTAAAATGTGGATCTCTGCTGAGGTGTTTGATCCATTTTTTTCATTATATTCGTATATTTATAAAAATTTTGTTCTTGTCCTTTCCTTAAGTTTTTGTCTAATCGTACTACTTTGTGCTCTTAACCCAAGTATAGTTTTCACTCCTAAAAAAGAGGGTTTTGTTATTTATGATCCTGAATTTCATATCAAACATGGACGTATGACATCACTGATAATAAAAAGGGAAAATAAAAAATTTTTTATTAATTGTGCATATTTTAAAAATGAGAATGATTCATTTTGTGAATTATATAAGCCTAGAAAACTACTTAAAGTTGAGGGAGGTTTTTTTTCTAATTCATCATTATTTTTTAAAAATAAATATATTGTAGTCACTAGAATTCGTTTTGAAGATGAAAAAGGGGGTATAATTAATTTTTCAACAAGTGAAGAAGAAATTGCTTATTGGTGGAATTGGGTTATGTTTCCCACCTTATTGATTAGATATTTAATTTTAATCTGGTTAGTAATAATTGTTTTAATATTACTTTTAAAACTAACTAAGTATAAGAAAAAACCTAAATTTATTTAAAAGTAGTTTTACCTTTATATTGAGTTAAAAGATAAATATGAAAAAGGGCTGCTATTAGCAACCCTTTTCTACAGCATCTATATTGTGCTGTTATATGCTTAATCTTACCAGCTTAACGCCCCACCAGTTTGGTAGTCAGTTACGCGAGTTTCGAAGAAGTTCTTCTCTTTACGTAAGTCCATCATCTCAGACATCCACGCAAATGGATTCGTTACACCAGCAAATTGCTCTGGTAAACCTAACTGAGATAAACGACGGTTACAGATGAATTTCAAGTATTCTTCCATCATGCTTGCGTTCATACCCAATACACCGCGTGGCATTGTGTCACGTGCATATTCGATTTCAAGCATTGTACCTTCAACAATCATTTGAACCACTTCTTGTTGGAATTCAGCAGTCCAAAGGTGTGGGTTCTCAATCTTGATTTGGTTAATCATGTCGATACCAAAGTTCAAGTGCATAGATTCATCACGCAAGATGTATTGGAACTGCTCAGCAACACCATTCATCTTGTTACGACGACCCATACTCAAAATTTGAGTAAAGCCACAGTAGAAGAAGATCCCTTCAAGTACACAGTAGAATGCGATCAAGTTACGAAGCAAGCGTTGGTCGTTTTCAGGCGTACCTGTGTGGAAATTAGGATCAGTTAAAGATTGAGTATATTTCAAACCCCAAGCTGCTTTACGTGCAACAGATGGAACTTCACGGTACATGTTGAAGACTTCGCCTTCGTCCATACCTAAAGATTCGATACAGTATTGGTAAGCGTGAGTGTGAATTGCTTCTTCAAACGCTTGACGCAAGATGTACTGACGGCATTCAGGGTTAGTAATGTGACGGTAAATCGCCAATACCAAGTTGTTTGCAACCAAAGAGTCCGCAGTCGAGAAGAAACCTAAAGAACGCATAACAATAGTACGTTCGTCTTCGGTCAAGCCATTTTCAGACTTCCAAAGCGCGATGTCATGGTTCATGTTAACTTCTTGAGGCATCCAGTGGTTCGCACACCCGTCAAGATATTTCTGCCAAGCCCATTCATATTTAAATGGTACAAGTTGGTTCAAGTCCGCACGACAGTTAATCATTGCTTTGTCGTCAACTTGAACACGTTGAGCACCCATTTCTAGCTCTTCAAGGCCAGGGGCAACGTCTAAATGTTCTAAGGCTTGAGCGGCTCTAGCCACTGTATCGGAGGCAACTGTTGGTCGCACGGAATGGGTTCCAGCGGATTGTGGAGCTGCCACGCCCGGCGATGATGGCTGCGCAGTAGATACATTCTGCGAATCTGACGCTTTTTCCGATTGGACGGGCGCAGACTTGTGTTCAGGTGTAGTCGGTTTTTGCGAATCATCTTCAAAATCGTCCCAACTAAGGATAGACATTTTTGTTCTCTCTTCGTTGTATATATCTATATTTGACATCTCTTAAACGAAGATGTCCCTACTATACGCTTTTAATGTGTAAACAAAATTAAGTTTTATTGATGCATGACCAAATTTTGGGCCTTTGGTCTCTACTCACTACAACTTATTTTGTTTACGCTGCTGCTTACGTATTGTGATAAATGCGTAAACCATCGGCATATAAAAGAAAATAAAGGCAAAGATTAAAACTCCAACACCAAGCATATAGTTATGGCTGAGATGAGAAAGCATAATCTTTACCTCTTTTAAGATTGCTCTTTAGTGAAAAAGAGCAACCTTATTGAATGTTATTGGCAAGCTTCACAATCAGGGTTGTCGATTGAACAAGCCATTGGTACAGGAGCTGCTTGAGTAAAGCCTTCTTCTTCAACTGCTGCTTCTGGTTTCTTCGCTTCTACAACAGGGGCAGCAACTGCCGCTGCTTCAACAGTTGCAGGTTTAACTGCGTTTAAAGCACCTGTGTTAATTGTAGATTTTTCAGCAGAAGTTGCACCTAAAGCTCGGAGGTAATAAGTCGTCTTAAGACCACGTAACCATGCCATCTTGTAAGTGATGTCAAGTTTCTTACCATTTGCACCAGAGATGTAAAGGTTAAGCGACTGAGCTTGATCAATCCATTTTTGACGGCGTGATGCAGCATCAACGATCCAACGTGTATCTACTTCAAAAGCAGTAGCAAAGATTGCTTTTAATTCTTCAGGAATACGAGCAATTTTTTGTACTGAACCTTCAAAGTGTTTAAGGTCGTTAACCATTACTGTGTCCCAAAGACCGCGTTCTTTTAATGCACGAACAAGGTATGGGTTAATAACAGTGAACTCACCAGACAAGTTAGATTTCACATATAAGTTTTGGAATGTTGGCTCAATAGACTGAGAAACACCACAAATATTAGAGATGGTTGCAGTTGGAGCAATCGCCATCACGTTTGAGTTACGCATACCGTCTTTTTGAACTTTGGCACGTAAAGTGTCCCAGTCTAAACGTTGAGTACGGTCAACTTCGAACATGCGCTCTG
>Ga0308166_1004644_pt1 | contig 10892 bp, 3 predicted proteins | sample PhyCR2_2_FD_202137 | JGI IMG/M metagenome (GOLD analysis project Ga0308166, IMG submission 202137) | Phyllosphere microbial communities from UC Gill Tract Community Farm, Albany, California, United States - DLSLCC.R2 | ecosystem: Host-associated > Plants > Phyllosphere > Unclassified | place... | reverse complement strand
GGATTCAGGCCGACCGCGGCAACGATCAGGAGGTGCACGCCGAACATCAGGATCAGGGCGCTGTACGAGGCCATCACGAAGCCGATCAGGTTCAGGATGTCGCGCAGGCTCGAGCTGGCCAGCACCTGGGTGATCAGGGCGAACACGCCGAACGGCGTCAGGCGCAGCACGAGGGTGACCATGCGCATCACGATCACGTGCGCGACGTGGACGAATTCGCTGAACTTGATGAACACGTCCGGCTTCTTGGCAGCGATGCCGGTGGCCGAGACGCCCAGGAAAATGGAGAACAGCACGACGGCGATCGTGGACGTCTTGCGCGCGCCCGTCATGTCGAGGAACGGGTTTTCGGGAATGAACGACAGGATCATGCTCGGGAGCGAAATGTCCTGCGCGACCGCGACCTTGCCTTCCAGGTAATGGCCGCGCGCCACTTCGGCCGCGCTCGACGTCAGGCCGACGGCGGAGAGGCCGTACAGCTTGGCCATCAGGATGCCGATCGACGCGGCGATCGCCGTCGTGAGCATCAGCATGCCGATCGTGAGCGCGCTGATCTTGCCGAGCGAGGACGCGTCGCGCAGCTTGAGGATGGCCTGGATGATGGACACCATGATCAGCGGCATGATGATCATCTGCAGCAGCTTCACGTAGCCCGTGCCGACGATGTCGAGGTAGGCGTTCGTCTGCGCGATGACGGGCGAGCCGTTGCCGTAGTACGCCTGGAATGCCGCGCCCAGCACGACGCCGAGGCCGAGGCCGGTGAAGACGCGCTTGGTAAACGATACATGGCGCTGCTGCATCGTGTACAGCAGGCCGCAGGCGGCAAGGGCGATGGCCAGGTTCAGAAGCAAGGGGAGACTCATGGTGTCCTCGTGTACGTCCCGGTCGCCTTATGTGCGTACGGGAATATAAAACCCGCATTTTATATCCAACGATGCGGGTTTGCATGCAGGACATCATTTGCCGCCGGCGGCGTTGCGGCGGCAACGGGCAATCGTAGTTGCAAATGTTAAATGTTGTTGACAATGCAATGGAATCTTGCAACACTCAGCCGTCGTTCCGCCGTCCTTTCGGGAGATATCATGGCTGTCCTGCTGCGCGCGTTGTGCCGTCTGCTGTGCTTCGTGTCGTGCTTCGCGTCGTTGTCCTGCTGGTCGACCGCGTGGGCGCAGACGACGATCACCGGTTTTTCGCCCGATGGGCAGGTGACGCGCGTGCGCCAGGCCGTCGCGCGCTTTTCGCAGCCGATGGTCGCGTTCGGCGACCTGCGCGCGGAGACGCCGTTCGACGTCAGTTGCCCCGTGCCCGGCAGCGGGCGCTGGGTCGACGCGCAGACGTGGAGCTACGATTTCGAACGCGACCTGCCGGGCGCCACCGCGTGCCGTTTCACGCTCAGGGCCGGCGCCCACGACCTGGCCGGCCAGCCGCTGGCGGGCCAGCGCACGTTCGCCGTCAACACGGGCGGCCCGGCCGTGCTGGCATCGCTGCCGCGCGAAGGGGACAATGGCATCGACGAGAAGCAGACGTTCGTGCTGGCGCTGTCCGCGCCCGCCGCCGAGGACAGTATCGCGCAGCACGCCTGGTGCCGCGCCGACGGTGTCAGCGACAAGACCGGCGTGACGGTGCTGCACGGCGAAGGGCGCGAGCAGGCGCTGCGCACCGACCGCTGGTTCGTGCGCGAAGTGGCGCTCGCCGACAAGGGCGACAGCGACACCGGCGGCTATTCCGACGCCAGACTGCGCGCCGACGAGAAGGCGGGGCGCCTGGCCCGCATCGTCGTGCTGCAGTGCCGGCGCACGCTGCCGTCGGACACCGCCGTGGCGCTCGTGTGGGGTGCCGGTGTGGCCGCCGCCAACGGCATCGCGACGGCCGAGGACCAGGCCCTGGAATTCAAGACGCGGCGCGATTTCACGGCCCGCTTCGGCTGCGAGAAGGTCAATGCGCGCGCGCACTGCATTCCGTTCCAGCCGATGCAGCTCGGCTTCAGCGCGCCGGTGCGCGCAGCCGACGCGGGCAAGATCTATCTGGAAGGGTCGGGCGGCAAGCGCTGGCCGGCCGCGCTCCCGAAGGAGGGCGGACAGACACCGGACTTCGTCGAGCAGGTCAGCCTGCCCGGCCCGTTCCCGGAACAGGCGCGCTTCACGCTGCACCTGCCGGACGGCCTGCGCGACGATGCCGGCCGCGCGCTCGTCAACGCGGGCCGCTTCCCGCTCGCGGTACGCACGGGCGAGCAGCCGCCGCTCGTCAAGTTCGCCGCGCCGTTCGGCATCATCGAGGCGAACGGCGTGCGCCTGCTGCCCGTCACCGTGCGCAACGTCGAGGCCAGCCTGGCCGGACGCATGCACACGGACGGGGCGGCGCTGCGCCTGGACCCGGGCCGCACGGCCGACGTGCTGGCGTGGCTGCGCAAGGTCGCCGGCCCGTACGGCGGCCTGAACCCGCGCGAGCCCGCGGGCGACCAGCTGGAAACGTCGATCTTCAAGGGCACGAAGACGGCCGCGCTGCAACGCTTCACGCTGCCGAAGCCGAACGGGCGCCGCGCGTTCGAGGTGATCGGCATCCCGCTGCGCCAGCCGGGCTTCTACGCCATCGAGCTGCAGAGTCCGCGCCTGGGCGCGGCGCTGAACAAGAACGGCCGCACGGCGTACGTGCGCAGCGCGGCGCTCGTCACCAACCTGGCCGCGCACTTCAAGCTGGGCGCGCAGTCGTCGCTGGTCTGGGTGACGTCGCTCGACAAGGGCCAGCCGGTGGCCGGCGCGCGCGTCGAGGTACGCGACTGCGGCGCGCGCCTGCTATGGAGCGGCACGAGCGACGCGGCCGGCGTCGCGCGCATCCGCCAGCCGCTGCCGCACGCCAAGTGCAAGGATGGCGACATCTACATCGTCACCGCGGCGCGCGCCGACGACTTCACGTTCACGCTGTCCAACTGGCAGCAGGGCATCGAGGCGTGGCGCTTCAACCTGCCGACCGGCAGCCGCGACGAGGACAGCCGCATCGTCGCCACCGTGTTCGACCGCACGCTGCTGCGCGCCGGCGAGACGGTGCACATGAAGCACTTCCTGCGCCGCCGCACGCAGCAGGGCTTCGCGCTCGTGCGCGCGGGCGAGCCGGCGCCGGCGGAACCGCGCGACTGGCGCGCGCAGGAACTCGGTCCGGACAAGACGGCGCGTCCGGAGCGCGGCTTCCTCGTGCACCAGGGCACCGGCGACAAGGTCGAATTCCCGCTGCGCTGGAGCGCGAACGGCACGGCGCAGGGCGAGTGGGCGATTCCGGCCGAGGCCAAGCTGGGCGCGTACGACGTCCTGATCGGCGGCCAGGTGGCCGGCGAGTTCCGCGTCGAGCAGTTCCGCGTGCCGACGATGAAGGCGCTTCTTGCCGGACCGAAGCAGCCGGCCGTCGCCGCGCAGGGCGTCACGCTCGACGCGCAGGTGAGCTATCTGGCCGGCGGTCCGGCGAGCCTGGCGCCCGTCAAGCTGCGCAGCGTCGTGCAGGACACCGGCGTGCAGTTCGACGATTACGACGACTTCGCGTTCGCCGCCGGCGACGTGCGCGAAGGCGTCGTCGAGCAGGGCGGCGGCGACGGCGGCAGCGACGAGGGCGAAGGCGCGGAAAGCGAGGGCACGCCGGGCCAGGACGTCGCGCGCACGCAGTCGCTGCAGCTGGACCGTGCCGGCGGCGCGCGCATCGTGGTCGACAAGCTGCCGCCGATCGAGCGCCCGAAAAGCCTGCTCGCGGAGCTGTCGTACCAGGACGCCAACGGCGAGACGCTGACCGCGTCCACGCGCGTGCCGCTGTGGCCGTCCGCGTACGTCGTCGGCATCAAGCCTGACGGCTGGCTGCTGCGGCGCGACGGCATGAAATTCCATACCGTCGTGCTGGACGTGGCGGGCAAGCCGGCGGCGAACGTCCCGGTCGCGGTCGACTTTTTGAAGCGCACGACGTATTCGCACCGCCGGCGCCTCGTGGGCGGGTTCTATGCGTATGAGCACAGCAGCGAGATCAAGCGCGCCGGCGAGGCGTGCAGCGGCACGACGGATGCGCGCGGCCTGCTCGTGTGCGACGTCAAGGCGCCGGCCGACGGCGACCTGATCCTGCGCGCCCGCGTCACGGACCCGCAGGGACGGGTGGCCGCCACCAACCGCGAGGTCTATGTCGTCGGCGACGAGGAGCAATGGTTCGCCGGCGCCGACCACGACCGCATCGACCTGCTGCCCGCACAGAAGCGCTACGAGCCGGGCCAGGAAGCGCGCTTCCAGGTGCGCAGCCCGTTCCGCCGCGCGACGGTGCTCGTGACGGTCGAGCGCGAAGGTGTCCTCGACACCTACGTGCGCCAGCTGTCCGGGCGCGACCAGACGATCGCGATCCCCGTCAAGGCGAGCTACGCGCCGAACGTGTTCGTGTCCGCGCTCGTCGTGCGCGGGCGCGTGGCGGGCGTGCAGCCGACGGCGCTCGTCGACCTGGGCAAGCCGGCCTACAAGCTCGGGATCGCGCCGATCCGCGTGGGCTGGGGCGGCCACGAGCTGAAGGTCGATGTCGCCGCCGACAAGCCGGTCTACAAGGTGCGCGAACGCGCCCGCGTGACGGTGCGCGTGCGTGCCCCGAGCGACAAACGCCCGGCGGCCGGCACGGAGGTGGCCGTGGCCGCCGTCGACGCGGGCCTGCTGGAACTCATGCCCAACACGAGCTGGAACCTGCTGGAGACGATGATGCACGAGCGCAGCCTGCAGGTGCAGACGTCGACGGCGCAGATGCAGGTCGTCGGCAAGCGCCACTTCGGCCGCAAGGCGTTCCCGCACGGCGGCGGGGGCGGGCGCAGCGCCGGACGCGAACTGTTCGACACGCTGCTGCTGTGGAAAGGGAAGGTGGTGCTGGACAAGAACGGCGAGGCGGTCGTGGACGTGCCGCTGAACGATTCGCTGACGTCGTTCCGCATCGTCGCCGTCGCCAGCAGCGGCGCCGGCCTGTTCGGCACGGGCGGCACGGACATCCGCACGTCGCAGGACCTGATGCTCGTCTCCGGCCTGCCGCCGCAGGTGCGCGAGGGCGACCGCCTGCGCGCCGGCTTCACGGTGCGCAACGCGTCCGAGCGCCGCCTTGCCGTGGGGCTGGACGCCAGCGTCGGCGCGGACGGCGGCAAGGGGCAATCGCTGCCGCGCCAGGACGTGACCCTGGCGCCGGGCGAGTCGCGCGAGGTCGGCTGGGACTACACGGTGCCGGCGGGCGTGAAGGCGCTGCAGTGGAACGTCGCGGCGAGCGGCGACGGCGCGGGCGACCGCATGCGCCTGGCGCAGCAGGTGAACCCGGCCGTGCCCGTGCGCGTGCTGCAGGCGACGCTCGTGCAGGTCGACGGCACGCAGACGATCCCGGTCGAGCGCCCGCAGGATGCGCTGCCGGGCCGCGGCGGCCTGCGCACCACACTGCAGGCGCGCCTGGGCGGGGAGATGCCGGGTGTGCACGACTACATGGCCGCGTATCCGTATTCGTGCTTCGAGCAGCGCACGTCGCGCGCCGTCGCGCTGCAGGACCGCGCGATGTGGGACGAGGTCGTCGCCACGTTGCCGGCGCACCTCGACAGCGAGGGCCTCGTCAAGTATTTCGCGCCGATGGACGCCGGCAGCGACGTGCTGACCGCGTACGTGCTGTCCGTGACGAGCGACGCCGGCTACCCGATCCCCGACGACCTGCGCGGCCGCATGGAAGCGGGGCTCGCCGGGTTCGTGGAGGGCAAGGTCGTGCGCGGCAACCTGCTCGCGACGGGCGAACTGGCGGTGCGCAAGCTGGCCGCGCTGGAAGCGCTGTCGCGCGGTGCGGGCGTGCAGCCGTCGATGCTCGATTCGATCCCGATCCAGCCGAACCTGTGGCCGACGTCGGCCGTCATCGACTGGTATCTCGTCCTCAAGCGCACGTCCGGCCTGCCCGAGCGCGACGCGCGGCTGGCGCAGGCGGGCCAGATCCTGCGCGCCCGGCTGAACCTGCAGGGCACGACCATGGGCTTCTCGACCGAACGCGCGGACGGCTGGTGGTGGCTCATGACGTCGGTCGACGTCAACGCCAACCGCCTGCTGCTGGCCACGCTGGACGATCCGGCCTGGAAGGCCGACGCCGGCCGCCTCGCGCGCGGTGCCCTCGGCCGCCAGCAGCGGGGCCACTGGGACACCACGACGGCCAACGCGTGGGGCGTCGTCGCGCTGAAGCACTTCTCGGAAACGTACGAAAGCGAGCCGGTGACGGGCAATGCCAGCATCGTGCTGGCGCCGGCGGCGAAGGATGCGAAAGCGGCCAGCTGGACGGGGACGATCCCGGCCGACAAGCCGGCCACCGTGCTGCAGGCGTGGCCGCAGGGCCGCGCCAGCCTGACCTTGCGCCAGCTCGGCACTGGCAAGCCGTGGGCGACGATCCAGAGCCTGGCCGCGATCCCGCTCAAGGTGCCGCTGTCGACCGGCTACCGGATCACGCGCACCGTCACGCCGATCGAGCGCAAGACGGCGGGCATCTGGTCGCGTGGCGACATCTACCGCGTGCGCCTCGACATCGACGCCCAGGCCGACATGACGTGGGTCGTCGTCGACGATCCGATCCCCGCGGGCGCCAGCGTGCTCGGCACCGGCCTCGGGCGCGATTCGCAGATCGCCACGACGGGCGAGCGCCGCACCGGCTGGACGTGGCCGACGTACGAGGAGCGCACCCACGCGGGTTTCCGCGCGTACTACGAGTGGCTGCCGAAGGGGCGGTTCTCCGTCGAGTACACGGTACGCCTGAACAACGTCGGCACGTTCTCGCTGCCGCCGACCCGCGTCGAGGCGATGTACGCGCCCGAGATGTTCGGCGAGTTTCCGAACGCGGGTGTGACGGTGCAGTGACGGCGGGAGGGGCACAATGAAGACGTGGTGGTTCCCGCCCGCGGTCGCGCTGGTCCTGGCGCTGGCCATGGCACTGCCGGCGCGCGCCGCCGTGCCGACGCCGCAGCAGGTGAAGGCAGCATGGCGCCCGTCCGACACGACATTGCTCGACCGCCGCGGCGAGCCGATCGACACGGTGCGCGTCGACATGACGGGCCGGCGCCTGCCGTGGACCGCGCTGGACGACATCTCGCCCGCGCTCGGCCGCGCCGTGCTGCAGGCCGAGGACCAGCGCTTCATGCAGCACGGCGGCATCGACTTCCAGGCCATCGGCAAGGCCGCGTGGGACAACTTGTTCGGCAGCGCCGGCATGGCGCGCACGCGCGGCGCGTCGACGATCACGATGCAGCTGGCCGGCCTGCTCGACCCGAAGCTGGCGCCGCGTTCGTCGGGCCGCACGTGGAGCAGCAAGTGGGACCAGGCGTTCGCGGCGCGCGAACTGGAGGCCGGCTGGACCAAGCGCCAGATCCTCGAGGCCTACCTGAACCTGGCGAGCTACCGCGGCGAGCTACAGGGCATCGGTGCCGCGGCGCGCGGCTTGTTCGGCAAGGCGCCGTCCGGGCTCGACGCGGGCGAGGCGGCGATCCTCGCCAGCCTGCTGCGCGCGCCGACCGCGCCGGGACGCCAGGTCGCGCGCCGCGCCTGCGCGCTCGCGCGCGAGCTGGATGCGCGCGCCGATTGCGCGGCGATCGAATGGCAGGTCGACGCGGCGTTTGCGCGCACCGCGCCGCCGGCATCGGCCCCGGTCAAGGGCGCGACCGGCCTGACGCCGCAGCTGGTGCGCCGGCTGTCGGCCGGTGCGGGCACGGCCGGTGCGGGAACGCCGGCGGCGGCCACGGCTGCGCCGCCGGCGGCCGCCGCGCCCGGCGTGCGCACCACGCTCGACGCCGGCCTGCAGCGCTTCGCCGCCGGTGCGCTGCGGCGGCGCCTGGCCGAACTGGCTGAGCGCAACGTGGGCGACGGCGCCGTCGTCGTCCTCGACAACGCCAGCGGCGAGGTGCTCGCCTACGTGGCCAACGGCGGCGCGGGCGAAGTCGACGGCGTGACGGCGCTGCGCCAGGCCGGCTCCACGCTGAAGCCGTTCCTGTACGAGCTGGCGCTGGAGCGCAACCAGCTGACGGCCGCGTCGCTGCTGGACGACACGCCGGTCGACATCCCGACCGTCGGCGGCCTGTACGTGCCGCAGAACTACGACCACGCCTACCGCGACGCCGCCAGCGTGCGCACCAGCCTTGCCGGTTCGCTCAACGTGCCCGCCGTGCGCACGCTGATGCTGGCGGGCCTGGACCGCTTCCACGAACGCCTGCGCGAGCTCGGCATCACGAGCCTGACAGAGGCGCCGGAGTTCTACGGCTGGTCGCTGGCGCTCGGCTCGGGCGACGTCAGCCTGCTGGAACTGGCCAACGCCTACCGCACGCTGGCGAGCGGCGGCCTGCAGGACAGCGTGACGTTCGTCGCGCGCGCGGCGGCGCGCGCTGGGGGCGCGAAGCGGCGCGTGCTGGATGCGCGCGCCAGCTTCATCGTGGCCGACATCTTGTCCGACCGCGCCGCGCGCAGCACCACGTTCGGCCTGTCCAACGAACTGGCGACCGGCTTCTGGAGCGCGGTCAAGACGGGCACCAGCAAGGACATGCGCGACAACTGGTGCATGGGTTTTTCCGACCGCTACACGGTCGGCGTCTGGGTCGGCAACTTCGACGGCCGCTCGATGTGGGACGTGTCCGGCGTGTCCGGCGCGGCGCCCGTCTGGCGCGACGTGATGGATTACCTGCACCGCGACCGCCCGAGCCGCCCGCCGGCCGCGCCGCCGGGACTCGTGCGGCAGACCGTGCGCTTCGTGCCGGCCGTCGAACCGGAGCGCGGCGAGTGGTTCGTGCGCGGCACCGAGACCGCCCAGGTCGAGATGCTGCCGCCCGCCAAGCGCGCGCCGCGCATCCTGTATCCAGCCGCGGACAGCATCATCGCGCTCGATCCGGATATCCCGGCGCCGCTGCAGCGCGTAAGTTTTCGTGCCTATGGCGGCACGGGCCTGCGCTGGGAACTGGACGGCGCCGGCGCCGGGCCGGCCGACCGCGCCGCGACGTGGGCGCCGCAGCCGGGCGCGCACGAACTGAAACTGGTGGGCGAGGATGGGCGGGCGGTCGCCGCCGCCCGTTTCGAAGTGCGCGGCGCGCCGCGCTGAAGCGTCAGGTCGCCTCGACCTTTTCCACCAGCAGCGGCGGATCGAGGGGCAGGTCGGCGAGCGGCGTGTACAGCGGCGAATCGGAGCGGTAGGGCACGCGGCCGGACGGCACGTGGCGTGCGGCCGGGTCGAGGTGCAGGTCCTGGTCGTCGAAGAACAGGTGCGCGCGGAACGCCTTGACCACTTTCGACTTCGGCACGCCGCCGAGGAAGAAGATCTCGTTGACGTACACGCCCCAGTGGCGCAGCGTATTGATGACGCGCATCTCGGCGGGCGCGCTGCGCGCCGTGACGACGGCGATGCGTACGGGCGACATGTCCGCCCCGAACGGCAGCCCCTGCTGCAGGCGCGCCAGCTTGCGCAACAGCACGGCGTACGGGCCATCCTTCATCGGCTCGTGCTGCTTGTCGTTCTCGATCGCGTGGAAGCGGTCGAGGCCTTCGGTCTTGTACACGAGCTCGCTGGAATCGTCGAACAGCACGGCGTCGCCGTCGAACGCGATGCGTACCTGGTCCTCGGGCGGCGCCTCGCCCGCGTGCGGCGGCGGTTTCAGGATGGCGGCGGCGCAGGCCTGGGCGTCGATGACGCGCTGCGCATCCTCGACGTTGGTCGTCAGGAACAGGTCGACGGCGAACGCGTCCAGGTAATCGACGACGGATTCGCCCCCGGTGAACGCGTGGCGCGAGATCGGCAGGCCGCGCGAGCGGATCGTATTGAACACGCGCACGCCCGTCTCCGGACTGTTGCGCGACATGACGACGACTTCCACCAGCGGCTTCGATTCGGACTGGGCGTAGCGGTTCAGGCCGAGCAGGGCGCGCACGAGCGCCATGCCGGTGCCGTCGCGCAGCGGCTCGTTCTCGCGCTCCAGCATGTAGGCACGGTAGTCGTCCAGCGCGCTGCGCGGATTCTTGACGTACCTGGCTTTGTAGACGGCATCGGCTTCGGCCAGGTCGAACAGGGCAGTGGCGGAAATGCCGACCACGAGGGTATCGGAAAGGTCGAGGGGCATGGCGTCGGGTCCTTGGGTGGCGTGGAACGGAGGGATCGGTTCACGATAGTTCCGTACGGAATTATCCGGGGTGGTGTCGGACAATACTTGAGGTCAAGCAAGCAAATGGCTGCAACGCGCATTCTTCGTTTAATGATAATCATTCGCATTTACTTTTGACGAGGTGTGCGGTAGAGTGATTCGTCTTTCCCGTCCTTCCGATTTCATTCGTCCGATCGCCATGACTGCATTCGATGCCACCGTCTTCCCGCCGCGAGGTCGCGATGTGTGACCATGCCCAACCATGCGCGTCACCCGCCACCGCCGGCGGGTCGCGCCGGCGCCGCCTGTGGGAATTGCCGACCAACTGCCACTGCCCGATCATCGGGGTCTGCCTGTCCCTCGGCCAGCTGCGCCGGCTCGTCGACAAGGTCGCCGTCGTGCCCGTGCAGGGCGACGACTACGACGTGCACGTCTGGGCCGTGCACGAATGCGCGAACCGCAATGCCTTGTCCGACCTGCTGCAGCGCACGCTGGACGAACGCTTCGCCGCCGTCGTACGCGTTTTTCGCGCCGCGCGCGACGGCGCCGCCGTGACGGCGCTGTGGCGCGACGCGGTGGAGCGGGGCGACGTGGCCGGCGCGTTCTGGGCCGCGCTCACGCATCCGCGCGCGGACCTGCTGCGCCTCGAAGCGATCGTGCGCGACATGCACATGATCCAGCACCAGGCCGGCGCCGCCGTGCGCGTCGACCTCGGCCGCTTCGCCGCGCTGCAGAAGGAGAAGGCCGCGCTGGCCGCCGAGCTGGAACAGACCCGCGA
>Ga0308166_1004643_pt1 | contig 10892 bp, 7 predicted proteins | sample PhyCR2_2_FD_202137 | JGI IMG/M metagenome (GOLD analysis project Ga0308166, IMG submission 202137) | Phyllosphere microbial communities from UC Gill Tract Community Farm, Albany, California, United States - DLSLCC.R2 | ecosystem: Host-associated > Plants > Phyllosphere > Unclassified | place... | reverse complement strand
ACGTCGTACGGCGCGTGAAGGACGAATTCAAGGTGCCGACCTTCGCCTACCAGGTCAGCGGCGAATACGCGATGCTGCAGGCCGCGTTCCAGAACGGCTGGCTCGATCCGGACAAGGTGATCATGGAAACGATGATGGCGTTCAAGCGCGCCGGCGCGGATGGCGTGCTGACCTATTTTGCGATGGATGTGGCGCGCCGGTTGAAGGCGGCGGCGTAATACCCGCTGCGCTGAGGTACGAACGCTGCGCAACAACAGTGTCGTCCCTGCGCAGGCAGGGACCCGATTACGCTTCGCATACCTGAAACGCCGAGAAACTCAGGTCCCGCCTGCGCGGGGACGACGGTTCTTACTCCGCGGTTCTTTCCGATCCTGTTCCGCGCTCTTACTGCGCGTTCTCCTCCGCGGCCTTCGAACGCTGCAGCGAATTCTCCAGCGCCGCCATCCCCGCCGGCAGATCGACCTGCACCCCAAGATCCCGCATCGTGCTGCCCAGCGCATGCACGGTCCGGAACAGGTGATGCACGCGGCACTGCTCGCCCATCTGCCCGATGCGGACGATCGGCAGACCGAACGAGCCGGAGATCTCGACCTGGTAGCGCTTCGAGATCGTCGAGCACACCGCCTGGTTGCTCGTACCCTCCGGCAGCCTGATCCCGACCACCGAATTCAAGCGCGATTCGTTCGGTGCGAACAAGGACAGTCCCATCGCCTCGATGCCGTGCTGCAGCGCCATCGAGCAGCGCAGGTGTCGCGCGAAGCGCACGGGCAGCGTTTCCTCGCACACGAGGCGCAGCGCCTCGTGCAGCGCCAGCACGCCCGACACCGGCGCCGTGTAGTGGTACGACGCCTTGTGCCAAAAATTCTCGGCCAGCAGCGCATCGAGGCACCAGTGCGTGTTGACGGTCGGCCGCTCGCGGATGCGGCGCCAGGCCGCATCGGAAAACGCCAGCAGCGACACGCCCGGGATCGACGACAGCCCCTTCTGCCCGCCCGTGATGACGGCATCGAGTTCCCAGTTGTCCATCTCGCACGCGGTAGTGCTGAGCGTGCACACGGCGTCGACGATCACGAGGCAGCCGCGCGCCTTCGCCAGCCGGGCGATGTTCTTCACGTTGCCGTTGAACGTGGTATTCGACGTCTCGCCCTGCACGAGCGTGAGGACCTGCGGCTGGTGCTCATCGAGCAATTGTTCGAGCCGGTCGAGGGACAACATCGAGTGCGGATGCATCTCGTCCATCGTGACGACGTCGCCACCCGCGCGCCGGCTCATCTCCGCCATCCGGCCGGCGAAATAGCCGTTGCAGATCGACAGCACGCGCGTGCCCGGCCACACGAGATTGCAGATCGCCATTTCCATCGCGGCCGACCCCGGCCCCGCCACCCCGAGCACCCAGTTGGAGCGGGTCTGGAACACGTAGCGCGCCATGTCCTTGACCTGGGCGATGATCGTGGCCATGACGTCGCCGAGGTGGTTGATGACGAGCGAGTTGGCCGACGCGACGGCGGCGGGAATCGGCACCGGGCCGGCGCCCATCATCAACAGGGGGTCGTCCGGCAGGATATTGCTGAGCAGTTCGACGCGCGGCGGGCCGATCTCGCTGCCGCTGGACGCGCGATCGGGGCTGGACAGGACGCTTTGGTTTTCCATGATTGTTTGACTGTCGCCTTGAGTAGTCTTGTTAGAGGAAGGCCAACAGCGCCGGATCGGCACATTACCAAGCGCAACGACGAGGTCTGCAGGACCGGCATGGATGGGCCGGTCGCGGGTTGGAGCGCGCGGCCGGGGGATGGCGGCAGCGCGGGGCGCACACATCCCTAGCATATCAGGCAATGGCCGGGCGAAGGCGAGCGGAGGGTCACGCCGTGTCGTGCGCCGCCTCGAAACGAAAGCGGCCACCCGGGATGCGCTCCCGGATGGCCGTCCGTTCCCTCATGCGCCGTTGCCGGTCAACGCGGCGGCTTATATTCCGGGAACATTTCCTTGTACAGGAAATTGGTCAGCTCCTGCGTATCCTGCGGCCGCGCCGACAAGGTGACGACCCTGTTCAGGCGGTGCGAATCCCATTCGAAGTCGCCGGTCTTTTCCTTGCGGATCAGCTCGATCATCTTCTTGACGATCGCGGTCTCGATGTCCGGCTCGCTGCCGCGGTCGACCGTCACGGCCGTCAGCCAGCGGCGCTTGAAGTTCGGGTTCCAGCCGCGGAATTTCAGGTCGGCCGAGCTGAACGTCTTGTTGCTGATGCTGAAGACGCCGCCCGTCTCGTTCGGATCCTGGCCGCCGCGGCCGTTGATGGCGGCGATGTTGGCGAGCGCGTTGCGGGTGCCGCGCGCGGCGGCGCTTTCCTCGGCCTGGTCGGTCTGCGCCGGCGCGCCGCGGCGCTTGCGCTGGGCTTCGATGTACGCCTGCATGTCGACTTCCTGCGGCGGCGCTTCCTTCTTTTCCTCTTTTTGCGGCTGCGGCTTTTCCGGCACCGGTTTCACTTCCGGCAGCGTGATGGCGTTCGGCAGCGGCGGCAAGGTCACGCGCGGCAGCGTCAGCTTGGGCGTCGGGGCCGCCTTCGACGTCTTTTTCGGGGCCGCTTCGGTCGGCTTGCTCGTCTGCTTTTGCGGTTGCGGCGGCAGCCAGACGACGGCTTCGCCGGCCTTGGGCGGCGCATGCTTCTCGGCCTTCGGCTGCACCAGCCAGATCGCCACCAGCAGCAGGTGCAGCGCGATCGTGACGATCACGCCGGTGCGGTTCGGTCCCTTGCGACCATAGGTGACCACGTTCCGTCCGGGCAGCGGTTGCCCGCAATGTGCGCAGACATCGCTGTCGTCCATGGCAATATGGGAATGGTCACGCAAAATAGTAACGCCCCGTCCGGGGACCGTAAAAAGATTGACGCCGCAGTCTAACCTGTTTGGTTTCTCTGCGCACGCGCTGTCAGAGTCGCAACCAGCTTACAAGCTGAGCGTATTAATGGTTGTTACAGTGTGTATCAACCTTTCCAGGCGGAATCGATCGGTGTGAAATGGATTCCATCTCCATTTCACACCGACCGTCTGGAAATTTCCGTGCGTCAGGCCACTTTCGTGAGCACGGTCTTCGGTGCGTGTTCCTTCTCGACGAGCTGCTCGTCCGTCATCGGTCCCGTGCCGCTGTACCGGTCGAGGTACAGGTAGATCACGGGCGTGATGTACAGCGTGATCACCTGGGAGAAGATCAGGCCGCCGCACACGGCCAGGCCCAGCGGCTGGCGCAGCTCGGCGCCGGCACCGAGGCCCAGCGCGATCGGCAGCGCGCCCATCAGCGCGGCCAGCGTCGTCATCACGATCGGGCGGAAGCGCAGGATGCACGCGGCGCGGATCGCCTGCTCCGGCGCCATGCCCTGCGTACGCTGCGCGTCGAGGGCGAAGTCGATCATCATGATCGCGTTCTTCTTGACGATACCGATCAGCATCAGGATGCCGATGATGGCGATCATGGTCAGGTCCAGGTTGAACAGGCGCAAGGTCAGCAGTGCGCCGACCGCGGCCGACGGCAGGCCGGCCAGGATCGTGATCGGGTGGATGAAGCTTTCGTACAGCACGCCCAGCAGCACGTAGATGACGCCGACGGCGGCCACGATCAGGATCAGCTGGCTCGACTGCGAGTCCTGGAACACGGCCGCGTCGCCGCCGTACTTCGTGATGATAGACGCCGGCAGCTTCATGTCGCGGCCCATCTGTTCGATGGCGGCGGTGGCGTCGCCGAGCGGCGCGTCCGGCGCGAGGTTGAACGACAGCGTGATCGCCTGCAGCTGGCCCTGGTGGTTGACGGCGATCGGGCCGACCGTGCGCTTGACGGTCGCCACGCTCGACAGCTGCACCAGCTGGCCGGTCTTGCTGCGCACCGACAGGCGCGACAGCGCATCCTCGAACTGGCGGTCTTCGTTGGCCGTCTCCAGGATCACGTAATAGCTGGCCGCGCTCGAATAGATCGTCGACACCTGGCGCTCGCCGAACGCCGCGTACAGCGCCGTGCGGATATCGCCCAACTGCACGCCCAGCAGGTTGGCCTTGTCGCGGTCGATGTCGAGCTTGGCCTGCAGGCCCTTGTCCTGCGTGTCGCTGGTGACGTCGCGGAACAGCGGGTTGTTGCGCATGCGCTCGGTGTACTCGTTCGCCCACTGGCCGATGTCCGCGCCCGACACGCTCTGCAGCGTGTACTGGTAGCGGCTCTTGCTCTGGCGGCCGCCCAGCTGCAGGTTCTGCACCGGCGCCAGGTAGACGTTGATGCCGGCGATGCCGCGCGTCGACTTGCGCAGGCGGTCGACCACGGCCGGCATCTTGTCGCGCTGGCCATGGGGTTTCAGCACGATGAACATGCGGCCGTTGTTGCCGCCGCCCGAGAACGACGTGACGTCCTGCACGGCCGGGTCGTCCTGGATGACCTTGGCCACCTGCGTCTGCAGGGTGACCATCGCGGACGACGAGATGTCCTCGGCCGCCTCGGTCGTCACGCGGATCTGGCCGATGTCCTCTTCGGGGAAGAAGCCTTTCGGGATCGTGGTGTACAGCACGACGGTCAGCGCGAACGTCCCGAAGGCCAGCAGCAGCACGACGAAGCGGTGCTTCAGCGCCACGTCCAGCGTCTTTTCGTAGCCGTTGCGCGTGGCCGTGAAGGCGCGCTCGAAATGGCGGCCGATGAAGCTCTTCTCTTCCGTGTGGTCGTGCCCATGCGCCGGGAGCAGGCGCGACGCCAGCATCGGCACCAACGTCAGCGAGACGGCCGCGGACACGAGGATCGCCAGGCCGACGATCACGGCGAATTCGTGGAACAGCAGCCCGATCACGCCCGGCATGAAGAAGATCGGGATGAACACGGCCACGAGCGAGACGGAAATCGAGATGATCGTGAAGCCCATCTCGCGCGAGCCGTCGAGCGCGGCGCGCATCGGCTTCTTGCCCATCTCGATGTGGCGCACGATGTTTTCCAGCACGACGATGGCGTCGTCGACGACGAGGCCGACGGCGAGCGTGATACCGAGCAGCGACACGTTGTCGAGGCTGTAGCCGAGCCAGTACAGCAGCGCCAGCGCGCCCAGCAGCGAGATCGGCATCGTGACCGCGGGGATGAACGTGGCCGACGCGCGGTGCAGGAACAGGAAGATCACGAGCACGACGAGGCCGACCGTCAGCGCCAGCGTGAAGTTGACGTCGTGGATCGCCTCTCGGATCGACACCGAGCGGTCGTTCACGAGATTGATGCGGATGGAGCTCGGCAGCTGCGACTGGAAGCGCGGCAGCAGGCGGCGCACGCCGTCCACGACTTCGACCGTGTTGGCGTTCGGCTGGCGCTGCACGAGCAGCACGATGGCGCGCTCGCCGTTGTAGGCGCCGTAGGCCCGGGTCGACTGGTAGCTGTCCTCCACCGTGGCGACGTCCTTCAGGCGCACCGGCAGGTTGTCGCGCGTGGCGACGATCAGGTTCTCGAAGTCGGCCGCCTTCATCATCTGCGCCGGCCCTTGAATGGTCAGCGTCTGCTGCGGACCGTCCAGGATGCCGAGCGCGGAGTTCGAGTTGGACGAGCGCAGCGCGGTCGCCAGCTCGTCCATCGTGATGTTGCGGGCGTTCATGAGGTCGGTCTTCGCGCGCACGCGCACGGCGAAGCGCTTGCCGCCGTTGACGGACACCTGCGCCACGCCCGGCAAGGTGGAGATCGCCGGCGACACGAGATTCTCGGCGTAGTCGTTCAGGTCCGACAGGTTCATCGACGGCGACGTCATCGTCATGAACAGCACGGGCGCGTCGGCCGGGTTGACCTTGCGGTACGACGGCAGCGTCGTCATTTCCTGCGGCAGCTGGCGCTGCGCGGCGAGCAGCGCCGCCTGCACGTCGACGGCGGCCGCGTTGACGTCGATCGACGGGTCGAATTCCAGGGTGAGCGACGTGCTGCCCTGCGTGCTCGTCGACGTGATCAGGTTGATGCCGGCGATGGTCGAGAACTGCTTTTCCAGCGGCAGCGCGACAGACGACGCCATCGTCTCCGGGCTCGCGCCGTCGAGGTTGGCGTTGACGTTGATGACGGGGGTGTTATAGCTGGGCAGTGCCGCCACCGGAATGTGGGAATACGCGAGGATGCCGACGAGGATCAGGCTGATCGACAGCAGCACGACCATCACCGGCCGGCGGATGCACAGTTCGGACAGGTTCATGGTGTCAGCCCTTGTCGGCCACGTGCACGGACTTGGCCCTGGCGCCGCTGTCGCTGCCCTTGTCGCTGCCCTTGCCGCCGCTGCCCATCTCGGACGCGAGGCGCACCTTGGCGCCCGGACGCACGTTCTGCTTGCCCTCGGTGATGATCTGCTCGCTGCCGGCCAGGCCGCTGACGGCAGCGTCGGTGCCGGCGCCGTACACGCGCTGCACGGGCACGAGGCGCGCCGAATTGTCCTTGTCGAGCACGTACACGAACGTGCCCTGGGCGTTCGTGATGATCGCGTTCTGCGGGATCACGACGGCATCCTTCAAGGTCTGCACGATGACCTTCGTGTTCACGTACTGGCCCGGCCACAGCGTGGTCTCGCGGTTGTCGAACTCGGCTTTCACCTTGATCGTGCCGGCGGCCGGGTCGACCGTGTTGTCGACGAAGCTCAGGGCGCCTTTCACGGGTGCCAGGCCGGCGCCCGGCAGCGCTTCCACGTCGACCTTGCCGCGCTTCTGCGCCGCCAGCAGCGCCGGCAGGCTGGCTTCCGGCAGGGTGAACGCGACGGTGATCGGGTCGAGCTGGGTGACCGTCGTCAGCGACGTCGCCGGCTGCACGAGACTGCCCGGATAGACGCCGATGCCGCCCACGCGGCCGGCCATCGGTGCGCGGATCGCCGTGTAGCTCGTCGTCACGCTGCTCGCGCGCGCGGCGGCGACGTCGGCCTGCAAGGCGGCGCGGGCCCCGTCGACCTGGGCGCGCAGGGTGTCGACGGCGCTCTGGGCGATGAAGTGCTGGGCGAACAGATCCTGGCTGCGCTTGAACTGGCGTTCGAGGTCGGCCAGCGACGCGCGGTCGCGCTCGACCTGGGCCTGGGCCTTGTCGAGGTTGGCGCGGTCCGCGCGGTCGTCAAGCGAGAACAGCAGCTGGCCTTCCTTGACGAACTGGCCTTCCTTGATGTGGACCTGGCGGATGGTGGCCGTCGTCTGCGGATGCAGGTCGACGGTGCGGATCGGCGTGACGGTACCGTTGGCCTGCTGCACGATGGCCACGTCCTGGCGTTGCGGCGCCACCACATTGACGACGGCCGGCGGCTGGGCGCCCTTGCCTTTCGCGCCGGCGGACGCGGCGGCGTCGCCATGGGCGTCGCCCCCACGGTTGAGGGTCCAGGCACCGGCGCCGACGACGATGGCCACGGCGGCGATGATCCCGATCTGTTTGCTTTTCATTCCACTCCCTGTGCCGCCGTGTCGACGGTCGATCGTTTTTTTAAGTATGCAATCAGGATGACGCAGCCCGGCAGGGTGCAGATCCCGCCGGCGATTCTCCCACACGGGTGTAACAACAATGTTTCTGCCGGCGGGATTTTTCGGAGGTTACTTGCCCGGGTAGTATTCGGGCAACATGAGGGTCACTTCCAGCCCGCCTTCCGGGTGGTTGGCGAGCGTGATGCTGCCGCCGTGCTGCTCGGCGATGTTGCGTGCGATCGTCAGGCCGAGGCCCGTGCCGCCGGATTCGCGCGAGCGCGACGTCTCGACGCGGTAGAACGGATCGAACACGCGCGCCAGCTCGGCGCCGGGAATGCCCGGTCCGGCGTCGCGGATGCGGATGCGCGCCGCGCCGTTGATGCGGTCGACGCTGACCTTCGCCGCGTGGCCGTACTTGACGGCGTTGTCGATCAGGTTGACGAGGCAGCGGCGCAAGTCCATCGGCCGGCCCAGCAGCGCCATGCCGGCGTGGCCGGCGAGGCTGACGCGCTGGCAGCTCTCGGCCGCGTCGGCGACGACGGAGTCGAGCAGCGAGTCGAGGTCGAGCATCTGCATCGCTTCCGTCGTGTCCATGCTGCGCGCCAGGTCGAGGCCTTCGCGCACCATCGCCTGCATCGCCGACAGATCGCCGATCAGGCGTTCCTGCAATTCCGGTTCGCTGACCTTTTCCAGGCGCAGGCGCATGCGCGTGAGCGGCGTCTGCAGGTCGTGCGTGATGGCGGCCAGCATCTGCGTGCGCTGGAAGATGTACTGGCGGATACGCGCCTGCATCGCGTTGAACGCGGCGCTGGCCTGGCGGATCTCGTCGGCGCCCGTGAGGTCGAGCGGCGGGTGGTTGATGTCGTTGCCGAGGTCCTTGGCGGCCTGCGCCAGCTGTTTCAGCGGCCGCGTCGTCATGCGCGCGACGAGATAGGCGAGGAACGCGACGCTGACGAGGAAGATCGAGATCGTCCACGTGTAGTCGGTGCGCTGCGGCGACGTGGCCGAGCGCGGCGGCAGGATCGACAGCACGAGCTCGTCGCCGTCGCGCAGGCGCACGCTGATGCTCTCGCACGTGCCGCGCCATTTCATGCGCAACAGGCCGAATACGATGGGCTGGTCGCGCGCCGTCGCGCACGCGGCCGGGCGCGCCGCCAGCGAGCGCAGCACATAGCCCTTGCCCATGCGTGTCGCCAGCGCCAGCGTGAATTCGGACCTGGCCGGCGCCAGCGCGGCCGGGACCGTGTCGACGTCGATCAGCTGCATGCCGGGCCGGTTGGCCACGTCCAGGTAGGCCTTGCGCGCCGATTCCGGCACGATCTCGGTGGCCATGATCAGCTGTTCGGCGCGGTCGAGCGAATGCAGGTCGCGGAATTCGTCGATGACGCGCTGGCGCTCGGCATCGGCCAGCAATTGCGTCAGCGCGGCCGTGATCAGGATGCCCAGCAACAGGGTGGCGAACACGCGGCCCGTCATCGAGCCGAAGAACGCTCTCACGCGCCCGGCTCCACCGACACTTGTCCGGCGAGCACGTAACCGCCGTTACGGACGGTCTTGATGATCTGCGGCATGCGCGCGTCCTCGCCCAGCTTCTGGCGCAGGCGGCTGATCTGGATGTCGATCGAGCGGTCAAACGGATCGGCGTCGCGGCCCTGCGTCAGGTTCAGCAGCTGGTCGCGGTTGAGCACGCGGTTCGGATGTTCGAGGAACACCCGCAGCAGGCGGAACTCGGCGCCCGACAGCATGATGATGACGCCCTGCGGATTGACGAGGTGGCGCGCGGTGAGGTCCAGCGTCCAGCCGGAGAACTTCATCTGCTGCACGTTCTCGACCTGCGAGTTCGGCGGCATCGCATGGCTGCGGCGCAGCACGCTGCGGATGCGCGCCAGCAGTTCGCGCGGTTCGAACGGCTTCGGCAGGTAGTCGTCCGCGCCCATTTCGAGGCCGAGGATGCGGTCGAGCGGCTCGTTGCGGGCGGTGAGCATGATGACGGGCAGCGTCGAATGCGCGCGCAGCTTGCGGCACAAGGTGAGGCCGTCGTCGCCCGGCAGGTTCAGGTCGAGCACGATCAGGTCGGGACGCGATTCGTCCAGAATTTTCCACATGGCGGTGCCGTCGGCCGCGGCCAGCGCACGATAGCCGTTCGCTTCCAGGTAATCGGCCAGCAGGGAGCGGATATCGCGGTCGTCGTCGACGATCAGGATGGTAGAGGGCGTGTCCATGTCGTCATTATCGCGACTTGGACAAGGCCTGAACAGCCTCTTTGTATCGGCGTGTATATTGATCCCCCAGGGAAACAAATTGATACAAAGACCGAGACAGCGGAAACGCTGCGCTTACATCTTCGTCCCATGATGGACACCGTGCGAAGACGACGCGAAGCAAGCAGATCAGAGCACGATGACAACGTGTGGCCGTTTGCCACGACCAACCCTGACTAGGAAACGAGATGAAAACCTATCGCAAACACCTCCTCGCCGCACTGTCCGCGCTGACCCTGGGCGCCGCCGCCATCGGCGCGCATGCACAGACGGCGCAGACGTCCGACAACACTGCAGCACAGGCGGGCCATGCCGCCCGCGCCGGTCACGGCCAGCACCAGCGACTGACGCCGGAACAGCGCGCGCAGTTCCGCGCCCAGCGCATCGCAAAGCTGCACGACGAACTGAAGATCACGGCGGCGCAGGAAAATGCCTGGAATGCGTTCGTCGCCTCGATGCAGCCGCCGGCACGCCAGCAGCATGACCGTGCCGCCTGGGCCAACCTGACCGCGCCGGAACGCATGGCCAAGACGATCGAACGGCAGAAGCAGCGCACGGCCGCACTGGAGCAGCGCCAGGGCGCCCTGAACACCTTCTATTCCGTGCTGAACGCGGACCAGAAGAAGACGTTCGACGAGAAGGCGGCGCGCTTCGGTCACGGGCACGGCCGGCATGGCGGCTGGCAGCAGCGCGGGAATACGGCGCAGGGCTGATTGAGCAGGTAACGCGCCGATCATGTGACGCGCCGCTCGTTTGACGCGTCAATCGTATGACGCGCCAATTGGGTGACGCGCCCGTACCGTCGTCCCCGCGCAGGCGGGGGCGACGTTTGAGCGTCGGCGGCTTATTGCAGTTTGCCGAGCGAGCCCAGGAACTTGTTCGTATCCTGGTACCCGATCACCCGGCTGTCCGGGATCTCCTTGCCCTGCCGGTCGAACAGGATGATGCCCGGCGGCCCGAACAGCCCGAAGCGTTTCAGCATGGCCCGGTCGGCGGCGTCGTTGGCGGTGACGTCCACCTGCAGCAGCACCGTGTTCGCCAGGCGCGCCTGGACGGCCGGATCAACGAACGTCAGCTTTTCCATCTCCTTGCACGACACGCACCAGTCGGCGTAGAAGTCCAGGATCGCCGTGCGGCCGCCGGTCGCGGCCAGCGCGGCGTCCAGTTGCGCGACGGTCTTGATGCGCGTGAACGCGAGACCGTGCGCCGGGGCGCCGCC
>Ga0308166_1004641_pt1 | contig 10895 bp, 6 predicted proteins | sample PhyCR2_2_FD_202137 | JGI IMG/M metagenome (GOLD analysis project Ga0308166, IMG submission 202137) | Phyllosphere microbial communities from UC Gill Tract Community Farm, Albany, California, United States - DLSLCC.R2 | ecosystem: Host-associated > Plants > Phyllosphere > Unclassified | place... | reverse complement strand
CTTCCTCCAGATGAGGAAGTGAAGCGGATTGAGAAAAAGGGTTCGCAGGGTGAGCGGGAGGGGCTTTCCCAGATGAAAGTTCTGGCTGGGCGCCAGCAAGCCGCACAGTTCATTTTGGATAAGGACGAGAGCAATCGAATTCAGTACATCAATTCAAGCTCATTCAAGGAGCAATTGGATTACTTAACTGAAAGCATGGACCCAGATACCAAGAAGCTGTGGACCACAGGGAAGCTCTCGAAATACCAGGTGGACGAGCTTGGCTACAGCTACCGCGCTTTATCCCAAACGTGGATCAAACAGCAAAGCGCAAGCGTTAGTCCAATTCAATTACAAAAAGAACAGTTGCTTGCTACAGCAGAGCTTCTGCATCAGCAGGGTATTGCGAATAGCCTAGCTTACGAGCGTAACAAACTGATGGCTATGAAAGAGCTTCGCGAAGTTTCTAAAGACGGTCTGCAAACACGCTAAGGGGCGTTGAATGAGTATTGAAAACGAATTGGCAGCCAAAATGTCTGAGCGGATGAGCACGCAGCTTTCGGCAGATGAGGAGCTCGATGCTGTACGAGAAATGGAGTCTCTTGCCCGCGAAGATGCAGATCCCCGGATTGAGCCAACGCTGGACCTGAATGATGTCGAATCGCTGTTCGATCGAGCCTTTGAGAACGCCACTGATGAGTCGTCGGATCAGACCGGAATGGATTCCGCGCTCTCAGACGACGACCTGCTCGACTCTGCATCATTCGGCGATGACGATCTTTCTGGTGAGGTTCTGCCAGGGACGGATTCCTCTGATGATCTCGTGGACGAGGCCAAGCCTGAACCTGGCCCAAATGCGAGCCTGATGGAGCACCTCGGGGAAACATTCGGGGATGATCTCAAGGGCTCCTCCATAGAACCCAACGCTGCTGAAGATGCTCCTGGGATGAGCCTTAACTCTAAAGATGCCTCTGTCAACGCCGCTATCGATGCTGCAAAGACACAACTCGGTAACGACACCGATGAAAGCGTCAAGCGAGCAATGGCTGCGCAGGGAGGCCAAGCAAGTCCACAGGCCCAGCAGGCCCAGCAAGCTCAGTTCGGAATTATTCAGGGCATGAGTCTGCTGGGTGGCGCCGGTCTGATGGCTTTGGGGAATATGGTCAAAGCTGGTAGCGCGAGCATTTCCAATGGCGTTGCAAGCAGCAAGTATCACCGCCTTTCAGGCGAAATCGATACGCTGACCGGAAACATGGACAGCATCCTTAACAAGTTTGACAAGGCTGGATTCACTTCGGGTCTGAATGGCCTAAAGGACGAGCACAAGGCTGAATTCGTAAAGGAATTCATGTCGAGGCCTGAGAACAAGCTGCAAATGGATAGCCTCTTGCAGTCTGTCGGCAACCTGTCCACCAAGTCCGAGAAGGCGCTTGTTGCTGGCGCCGCAGCAGGCTTGTCTGCAGACCAGCTTGACGTTGAGGTAGGTCGGAAGATCAAGAACCTGAACGACAAGCACAAGCAGATCCTGGACTCGCTGCAAGACCACAATGGCAAGAAACTCAGCGAACGCTTGGACAGCATGATCAATAGGATTGGTGACATGCTTCAACAGCTGTTCAGAGCCGTAGCGGATAAGCTTGGCTTCGACCAGCGTCCTGGAATGTAAGCGATGGGCACGGTTATGCGCGATGCCTCTATGCCAACAATCTGGGGCGTTCACCCAGAAGCTCAGTTCAATCCCATTGTCGTGAGGGGGCAGCTCGTATCGACGGTGGAAAGCGCTCCCGCTGAATGGGGGGCGCGGCTTGATGATCTGGGTTTCAAGAAGGGGAGTCGCGCATGGCTGCGTCTTGGCCCGATCACTGAATCCGAATTCCAATACCTATCACCAGCGATCGTCCTAAAAGGCTTTCGAGCTGAGGACCTGGTGGGAGATGGGCAGGAGCTAGTAGAGCGGGCTGTACCAGCAGCCCTGCAAGACGAAATCGCCAATCTCTGGCAAAAGAACATTGATGCCATTCTGTTTGAGCTAAGTTTTCATGGAGTCAAGTCAAAGGCTGCCGCCTGGTCACATGTTGAAGCTGCCATAGAAGGAGACTCTACACCCGAGGCCGACGCTGTGGTTGAGCTCGCGTTTGCGCGAATGCTTCACGAAGGGCGCTTGACGGGTGACTCCCTGGAATATGCTCTGGCCATGGAGTGGGAGGGCGTACCTGCTGATGAGCTACTGCCTCGCGGAAAGCAGATTTTTGGCACGGGTGATTCAATCAACTGGGCTGACACCTCGGGCATCGTAAAGTCGGGGCGCCTGGCTTCCCCCCTACGTGTTGGGGACCAAGAAGCCTGGGTGTACGAGCACGGGCCTCGATTCGTAGGTGGCTTATGTGCGTCAACCCTAGGCAGGATTGATAGGCACCAAATTCAGTACCTTGATGCTGGAGAAACGGTGGCCATCCCCATCGGGCGGCCCCAGGTCGACAGCAGCCTCGCGGCAACCATTCCAACGAGTTTGGACTTCGCCAGCTTTCCAATTGAGGTTCAGAAATCGACGTTGGCATTCGTGCGCAACAGCATCTACTTCCCAGAAGACCGTTGGCGGTCAGATCTTGCCCTTGCGGCTAAGGACGAACCGGAGCTAGCTGAGGTAGTGGAGTCAGTGGAGCAGGTGCTCACTCAAATCGAAGGCGCCCTTCAAGCGCTCTCTCAGCATTATTATGGCTCAATAGGTGTTGGATTTTGCCTTGGGCGCACACGTCACGGTCTGAACGACAACGAAGTCATGTTGCGGCTCGGAAACTACAACGAGCATGGCTTTTACACGGTTGCCAGCGGGGTGAAGTCAGTTCCCGTCATGGATGGCACCCTAATGGACTTGGGAAAGTCGGCGGTTAAAGTCGACAGTTCCCTTCGGGCCACCCTGAGCGCTTTCGAGGTGCAGGCTCAAGCGCTTGGACATGCTGTTGGTGTAGAGCGCGCTGTGCCGCTGGAATTTTGCAAAGGGCACAAGTTCACCAATGCGCTTTCGTATATTGGCGAAGCAGGTCTCGGCGCAGATGTATCCACAGGTCAACTGATGTTGATCGCAGCTGTAGCAAGTGACAAGTATGGTGTCGCCAAAGAGTCTATCCATGGTCCAAAGCTGGGATCGGATACTGACCTGAAGATTTTCAGCCGGCCTGTGCCCAACGACTCCGCAGGTGTTGCGTACAGTGAGCTCAGCCTGGGCCTCACCCGTGCCACGTTAGAGTTGGTTGACCTTAGCCAAATGCTCACGCAGATCCAGACGGGCTCAGCGGATGCATCCATCGATATCCTTCGCAAAGAAATTTCCTTCGCGCACCTTTCGATGTGGCGTGAAAGCAGCGGTGTAGCAGAGCTCACTAGGACTGCAGAGGGGATTTCCAGCGTGTCGGGCACCCACCTTCGGTTTTCACCTCATGTTGATCATGAGGCAGCAGCTAAGGCCATGCTTCATGTGATTGACCATATAAAGGCCAATGGCCTAGCTGGTGATAACGAAGCGGAGCTAGACCTGGCGAAGCGGAGAGTCGACACATTTACTCTTCTCCCGCGCCTGCACAAGGCGATCGAGGATACGCGCCAGGCCGACAATACATCGCTCATGGAGTGGGTGAGAAACGAAATGATGCGTTCCTATCAGGGGCGTATTTCAGGGTGGAGCGAGGACGCTTTCAAGCGAGCATGCACCACTGTCGCGAATGAGCTGCGAGGCGGTCAAGGGGTGGTGGTAGCAGTTGGCATAAGCGCGCGGCGTCACAAGCTGACATGCCTGAAGGTCCGGGGGACGGATGACGCGGTGCTTGAAAGTCGTGACGCCACTCTGGGCAAGGCCCTTGTGGAAATGAAGGAGCGGTACCGGTTGAAGGCAAAGTTTGCCGTTTTCGATGCTGTAGCTTTCTCTGACCCTGACTTGTGCGCTCTCCTTGCGGGAGAGCGGTCGGGCATAGAGAAGGTGGTCGAAAAAACAACCGGCGCCTACCAAGATACTGGTGTGGTAGCGGGTTATGCACGGAAGGACATTCGGGGCTTCGGTCGCGATGACCTGCTTGCGCATGCATTGAAAATGAGCCCTGAGCAGAAGGCCGTTTACCTCAAGCGTGAGATGATCTGGCCACGCGTTAGCTTTGAGGAGATGAAGGAGCAGGGGATCCACCTGCATACTGCTATCGCAATCGACACGCTTTGGAAGGCTATGCCAAAGGCCCCAAAATCATTGTCTTCGCAACACGTCACCGCGTTCGCTGACCTAGTGATGTCAATTCGCGACGGGGTCTCTGAGCTTGTTGGTAAGTTGAAGCGAGGTGAGTTGCAGGATAGCAATCAGTACGACACCAAGCACATCAACGGCGCCCAGCTGGATGCAGAATTTAGGTCATTCACCCATCGAGCATGCTTCGCCGAGAGTGTCCGGGAAAGCTATCAGTACCGTGATCTCAAAATTCGGGGGATGAATGGCTTTAGCCTTAGAGACTATATGCCTTTCACTGGCTCACTGGCCATGCGAGAGATGCTTGATAAGGCTCATTGGGATGACTACCTGAAGTCTAAAAAGGTGGCCAGGCTAGGAACGGGTTCCCGCGTTGCTAGGGATGAGGTGGTGCGGGTTGGAGAGGATCACCGCAAAGGGGTATCAGTCACGTCGGAGGACTTCCTCAAAACCTTCGGATTCAGCGGAGTTGAGTACGGGAACTGGACCAACCAGAAGGAGCGCGAAAAGCACCTGAATTTCTCCTACGACTCTATGATGGATTTTGCTCGCCAAATGCGCTGGGAGCCGATGGCTCTGAGCCTGGGCGGACGCCTTGGGCTATGTATTGGTTCACGAGGCCAGGGTGGTAGTGGTGCCGTTGCGCATTTTGAGCCTGCAAACTATGCAATGAACCTCACACGAATGTCGGGTGACGGGTCACTCGCGCACGAGTACTTCCATGCCCTCGCCAATCACTATGGCCACATACATACCGGGAAGCCCCAAGATCTACTGGATACCTTCGGTTATGCCCTGCAACGAAAAGGGCCGCTGCCAGTGCCTCATGAGTCCAATCTACGTGAGTCCGTGCGGTCTGCGTTTCGAGATCTGCAGGTGGCCATTATGCGTAAGCCAGCACAAGGGGTAGACGATTCGGTCATCGATAACTACACGGAGCTTTCAGACATGATGAAAGCCTCGCTTGCCACATCGGACTACTACGCTGAGCCATGCGAGATGTTTGCACGCGCCATGGAAATCTGGTTCGCCGATCAATTGGCATTCCAAGGCAAGCGGAATGATTACTTGGTGCGAGCTGGGAAGGGAGGGGAGGTTTATCCAGATGCTGAACACCTGCAGCGCATCAACCGCTGGGTTTCCCCGTTGCTAGAAGCAATAGAGCTTGAGGTGCGAACTGTCTCGCACCCGATGATGGGAGACATCCAAATGCCCGTCTTGCACAGTGAAGCCCGAACCCATAGCCCCATGACTCCGAAAGACCTGGTAGAGCTCGCAGGCCATGAGTTGAACCGTCTGTTCGCTCAGTCGGCACCTAAGCTCATGCTCTTTAGCGAGGAAGGCGGTAAGGCTGGCTTTTATCGAGCCGCCCTGGATGTGATCGGCCTGAACGAACGGTATGCGGATAAAGAGACGGTTTACCACGAAGCTTGGCACGCTTGCGAAGCGAAACTCTTGACCGCCATGGAGCGCAATGGTCTGAGGGAAGCATTCGGCCCAGATAGCGCTCTTGGAGAGTACGTTGTAGACGCCATGCGCAAAAACGGTTTGCCGGAGCTCGCTGTAGCAGCTGCGCTAGAAAGTCCTGCTGAAATGCAGGCCTACGCTTTCCAGTTATGGGCTGTGGGCAAGCTCGATCTGACCGAACAGCGGATCAGCGAGTTCTTCAAAGTCCGGGGATTTGTTGATGACGTCAGTGCAGTAGCTTCGCTACTGGGGGCGGGAAGAGCAGAAGGCCTGTTCACCGCATTTATGAGGGGTGAGCTGGCAGTCAGAAGCGAACACCAGGCTGCGGAAAGGATGGTATCAGTCCATATCCCACTGCCGTCCGATGATCAGCTAGATAGATCAGCGGCAACGCCCAGCCCCATGGGCATGCGATAAAAAAGGCCCTCTAGCGAGGGCTTTTTTATTAGTTCGAGGCCTGCTGCCTGGGCTTCAAGCTCGCCCAATCATTGGCGAGGGGGACGCCCCCAAAGGCCTCAATTATGCCACTTGAGTTTTTGAACGTAACGAAAGGAGTTCCGATACCAGGAGATGCCTTCGAGATGCTCAAGAACACAGCGCCAGCTGGCTTGACTTGCTCATAGTCGGCCTCTGTCAGGGCAGCAATTTCTGCATGGTGCTCTTCAGCTTCCCATTGCTTATTGAGGATCTGGTCAAGTGTATCCAAGCCCTTGGCCTGATCCTGGTTATAGATTTTCTGGATCAGAGCGGAGATCGGGTAACTGCGTTCGTCCAGGAAGATTGGTATCCAGCGGAACTCGACATCGTAGGCTGCAGAAATTGCGGACTGCTGCTTGTAGAGGCGCTGGCAAGCGTGGCACAGGGGGTCAAACAGCACATATACAATGTTGGACCCTTCCGTTGTGCTGATGTAGTTCAACTGGGAGATACCTGCATAGAACTGCTTGCGCTGGTATTCGGCCTTGTTGGCTTGTGCCTCCAAAGCTGGTTTCGGATCGAAGGGGTCAGCCTGGACTGGGCCTGGAGTAGCCCCAGGCCCTGCTGGGAACGAATCGCTAGGGATCTGAGGAGGCGGGGTGGATGCCATGGAAGGCTGCGGCATGGCTGCAGAAGCGGACGTTTGCATGACACGGCTCCGCTTGTCCATCAGTGGGCCATTCAGGAGCTTGGTTCCGTCAGCAGACAGGTAAACGAACCCGGAGGTATCGGGATTGTCCTTGTCGACCAGCATGTCTACTTCCCACACATAGGTACCCAGGCCGAAGTCGAGCTTCTCCACGCCGCGCACGGCGGATTGGGGCATTAGGCGGAAGATGAGGGAAGTGTCAGCGCCACTAGGATGGATGTTGGCCACATTCGCGGAGTGAGTTCCAATGCCAGGTGCAGGTTGTGCCAAAGCGGCATCCTGTAAATCAGTAACACTGGTCTCAGGAGCGTTGCTTTTGCTCGGGAACAGGTACCAGGACCCTGCGGCAGCGCCCGCAATAGCGATACCTAAAATGGTGAGGGCGAGTCGTTTCCTCATGGGTTGACGTTTGACAGCGAAATCTTGAGACATTCATTGCTCCTGTAGATAGTCATGAGACGTGAACACGTTCCATGACTGGCCGCATACACAGTGCTCAATACCGCAAATTAACATCGTATCGTGATACTACACGGAGTAAATGATTCCTGCTAGGATACGCCGAAGCTGGGGTCGAGAGGGCGCCAGGCTGAACTGGAGCAAGGCGTGTCTACCTCGAATCCCACCCAAGCGACCCAACGCACTAAAGCCGCCAACGAGGCCCGATCCACAGCGAGACCAGCTGTGGCAGCTGATGACCTCGCTGATCTGAACGGCCTTTTGGCGATGGCCCAAGTAGGGCTCAATGCCCGCGATGAGAAAACGATCAAGAATCGAATCATTGCTGGGCTTTTTGGGTTGATGCTCGTGTCGATGACTGGGAATGTTGTTCAGTATGTGTACCAGCCTGAGCCAAAGTTACTAGGCGAAACGAGTGATGGGCGTATCAGGCCTCTCCCACTTCTGTCTGAGCCCATGTATTCCCATAAGGAGATCCTGGCTTGGTCTCAGAAATGTGTTGAAAGCGCATATCGCCTTTCTTATGTCGATTGGAAAACATCGCTCAGCAACAACACATTCTGTTTCTCGGACTCCACGCGAAAAGGTTTCTCTGACAGCTTGCAGAAAATTGGCGTGTTGAAGTTCTTGACGCAGGAGCTCCAGGGAAATATTTACGCGAAGTCGATGCAGCCGATCATGCGTTCATATTCGATGAACAAGAAGGGCTATTACGAATGGGTGGTGGATATACCCTATACCATTTACATCGATGGACGTGAACGAGGCACATTGCCAGTAGTAATGACTATGCGTATCCGCAGAATGTCCCAAACTATCCGCGAAGATGGGCTCTGGGTTGATTCCTACCGCGTAGTGCCAGCGGGGCAAGGGCGTTAACGATGAAATTTATCGCATTATCTGTTGCCATAGCGGCAGCTGCAGTATCGGGCATTACTTTCGCAGATGGCGAAAGCCCGGTGGTGAATCGCACGGATGTTGCTGATGCGCAGCAGAGCGCCTTCGTAAGCGATACCGAGACAATTCTGGGGGCCGATCCGCGTTCGATCATCAATGCTAGACGAGCCATAATCCAGAACAGTGCGGCCCAGCGGGTCCCGATCGTAGAGACGTTTGAAAATTTAGGCGAGCCTCTTCTGGATATTGAAGAGACCTTCGAAGTCAGCAGTGAGCCATCAGCTAAAACGCCGATTATCAACATTGCACGGTTCATGAGTACAAACGTGAACTTCGTTGATGCCTATGGCAATCCATGGCCTGTCAGGAAAACCCAAAGCTATTTGGGCGGATTGGTGGAGATTCAGAAAGCATCAGATCCGGCCCCGCAAGCAGAAGGGGATTCCAAGGGCGGGAATAGTGGTATCGACCCAATGGACCCTCAAGCGGGTTCGTTTACCCTCACAGCACTGAAACATGGCGCAACTGGGAACATTACCGTATTCCTGGTTGGCCGTAGCCGCCCAGTGACCATCATGCTTGAGGGGCAAGCAGGCGTATTCCATAAAGAAGCCACAATGAAGCTCTTCTCGGAGGTTGGTCCTCAAACCGATCTTGCGAAGGTAAGCCGCGCCGATGAGGTAACGGTAGGTACCCGAGCTGACGCTGATCTCAACAACACACTGTATGGAATTGGCCCGATCGGAAGTCAAGCAATGGTAGTTGAGGGTGGCGAGGGGCGAGCATGGACCAAAGGCAATTGGATGTATCTGCAAACGCCACTTTCGGTATTCTCGCCACGGGTTGAGGGCGCAACACACGCCAATGGAAAGTACCGTGCCTACAAGTTGCCAGCCAGCACCGTTGTTATGGCCAGCAATGAAGAAGGCAAGACGGTAACGCTGAAAATTAAGCGCATCGCACAAGCCGATGCCTTGTCCGCAACTATGAATGGAAGTGGCTACTAATGGCGCAGGGTATTGATGACGTCGAACTGGATAGCGTCGACGCGAAGCCAGATGACCGTATATCTGCGCGGAATCACGTTGAGATCCCTGGTGTGGGTGGCATGGGGGCCGTTAAAGGCATCTTCGGGCCTCAAAACCGTAACAGACTACTCCTAATCGGAGGTCTCGCTTCTGTTGTGCTCGGTAGTTTTGCGTGGAGTTACTACTCAATCCAGGAGCCACTTCAAGGTGGGGCTGGCGAGGTTACTGGTGGCGCCGCCCGCACTCAAAAGAATGCCCAGCCAACAGATATGCAGAGGGAGGAAGCTACTCGTTATAACGAAGAGGAGCTACCGAAAATTCAAGCAGAAAACCCCATGACCCACCCGATGGTGGTAACTGAAGATACGGGTGAATTCAATCAAACCCGAGCTTTCGCACGACCAGACAAAATTACTAATACCGGCGAAACCACGCCGGATCGACGATCGAATCAGGCGAGCCAGAGCGGGGGCACGGTACAGCCAAAGCAGGTAGTACCACCCACCCGGGAAAGCGTCGACCTGATGAAGAAACTCTTGCTCGCTGAGGGGGCAAATGCCCCACAGTCCCAGACTGTATCGTGGGCTTACCAAGCTCCAAAAAGTGCCTCTACGGCCTCGGCCAGTGGCACTTCGACAAGGTCATCGTCTGGTGCGTATGGCGATAAAGACTATGACAGTTCTGGCCAGGTGACTGGAGAGCTGCCAACCAAGTGTCAGAATCCTGTTATCAGGGCAGGGCATCAGTATGTTGCGCGCTCGACGATGGCGCTGAACAGCGATGTTGGCGGTCCCGTAATTGTTGAGCTCGTGAATGGTCCGTTGCGAAAGCACCGACTTTTCGGCGGGTTCGAGCGTAAAGATGAATGGATGCGGATGGAGTTCAAGTCCGTAGGTGGTATCAAGGATCCAGTCAAAGTAAATGCAATCGGTTTGGATATGGAGACCGTCCTCAACGCTGTTGGTGGCGATGTCGATTACCACACCCTTTATCGATATGGGTGGTGGGGCTTCGGCACAATCCTCAGCGCAATCGGTAAAGCTGCAGAAAAAAATTCTGATCAGCAAACTATTTTCGTCGGTGACAGCGTAGTAACTGACACAGCAAGTGATACAGCGCGTGAGATTAAAATGGCGCTGGGGGATCTTGGGCAATCGCTCGGTGATGTGATGAAGGACCGGATAAACCGTCCGCTGACAGTGTCACTGGCAGTAAATGACTTAGTAGGCATCGTCTTTATGGAAGATGTGTGCGGCGATAAATAATTCAGGACAAATTGATATGGCTTCCACAACAAATCATCCGAGAGACGACGAATACGGTTTGGATGAGCGAGAGCTCAGCCGTCCTATGAGTGGCGAACATCCGGATAACGATTTCTTCAATGATGACGATGTACCTTTCCACAGTGATGATAGAAGGGATCATCGACACATTGATGAGCTTGAGGAGGAGCATGAACCAGCAGCCATGCCCCATCAGCAAAGTGAACCTGAAAAGCCCGCAAGCTTTTGGGCCAAGTATCGTATGCATCTGATCGTAGGCGGCTTCGCTCTAGTCGTCTTCGGAGGGATGGCCTGGGCAGTAATGTCAATGACGGGCCCGAAACCTGTACACAGAAGCGCTGCTCCAACCGATTTTTCGTCCCAGGCATTGATGCAGCGCAGTAACCCTGTGAATGCTCCTGCCACTGACCCTGTGTTGTTTGATC
>Ga0308166_1004640_pt1 | contig 10897 bp, 7 predicted proteins | sample PhyCR2_2_FD_202137 | JGI IMG/M metagenome (GOLD analysis project Ga0308166, IMG submission 202137) | Phyllosphere microbial communities from UC Gill Tract Community Farm, Albany, California, United States - DLSLCC.R2 | ecosystem: Host-associated > Plants > Phyllosphere > Unclassified | place... | reverse complement strand
GTGGCCGGCTGCGACGAAGCGAAGGAAGAAGTCACGGAAATCGTCGACTTCCTGCGCGACCCGACCAAGTTCCAGAAACTGGGCGGCCGCATCCCCCGCGGCGTGCTGATGGTCGGCCCTCCGGGTACGGGTAAAACGCTGCTGGCGCGCGCCATTGCCGGCGAAGCGAAAGTGCCGTTCTTCTCGATCTCCGGTTCCGACTTCGTTGAAATGTTCGTCGGCGTGGGCGCGTCCCGCGTGCGCGACATGTTCGAGAACGCGAAAAAGCATTCGCCTTGCATCATCTTCATTGACGAGATCGACGCTGTCGGCCGTCACCGCGGTGCCGGCATGGGCGGCGGCAACGACGAACGCGAACAGACGCTGAACCAGCTGCTGGTCGAGATGGACGGTTTCGAGGCTTCGTCCGGCGTCATCGTCATCGCCGCCACCAACCGTGCGGACGTGCTGGACAAGGCGCTGCTGCGTCCGGGCCGTTTCGACCGCCAGGTTTCCGTCGGCCTGCCGGACATCCGCGGCCGCGAACAGATCCTGAACGTGCACATGCGTAAGGTGCCGATCGGCACGGACGTGAAAGCCGACATCCTGGCCCGCGGTACGCCTGGCTTCTCGGGCGCCGACCTGGCGAACCTCGTCAACGAGGCCGCGCTGTTCGCGGCGCGCCGCAGCAAGCGCCTGGTGGACATGCAGGACTTCGAGGATGCCAAGGACAAGATCTTCATGGGTCCGGAGCGCAAGTCGATGGTCATCCGCGAGGAAGAGCGTCGCAACACGGCTTACCACGAGTCCGGCCACGCCGTCGTCGCCAAGCTGCTGCCGAAGGCCGATCCTGTCCACAAGGTCACGATCATGCCGCGCGGCTGGGCCCTGGGCCTGACGTGGCAGCTGCCGGAGCATGACAAGATTTCCGGCTACAAAGATAAAATGCTGGAAGAGATTTCGATCCTGTTCGGTGGCCGTATTGCCGAGGAAATCTTTGTCGGCCAGATGTCCACCGGCGCGTCGAACGACTTCTCCCGCGCCACGAAACTGGCACGCTCGATGGTGACGCGCTTCGGCATGTCCGACTCGCTGGGCGTGATGGTCTACGAGGACGAGCAGAACGAAGGCTTCCTGGGCGGCAGCAACAAGACGATCTCGGAAGCGACGCAGCAGAAGGTCGATTCGGAGATCCGCCTGATCCTGGACACGCAATACGCGCTGGCCCGCAAGCTGCTGGAAGAAAACCGCGACAAGGTCGAAATGATGACCAAGGCGCTGCTGGACTGGGAGACGATCGACGCCGACCAGATCAACGACATCATGGCCGGCCACGAACCGCGTCCGCCGAAAGCCGGCGTCACGCTGCGCAAGAAGCCTAGCGACGACGGTCCGACCGCGTCGCCGAACGTCACGGCACCTGCCTGAGGCCTGTAGCGCGCTCGGTCTGAAAGGGTGAGGAGCGATCCTCGCCCTTTTTTGTTGGCTTCAATGTTGCCTGTTTATCACGTCCTTTTCAATCCCCGTTTGCCATGTCTCATTTCCAGTTCGGCCGTTTCAACTTTCCGCGCCGGCGCGCCCTTGTCATGGGCATTCTCAACGTCACGCCCGATTCGTTTTCCGATGGCGGGCAGTTCGCTTCGCTGGACTATGCGATTTCCCACGCCGAGCAGATGATTCGCGACGGCGTGGACATCATCGACGTGGGCGGCGAATCCACGCGCCCCGGTGCCGCAGTGGTGCCGGTGGAGGAGGAGCTGCGCCGCGTGCTGCCGCTGCTGTACGCGTTGCGGGACTGCGGCAAGGCGGTGTCCGTCGACACGTACAAGCCCGAGCTGATGCGCGAAGCCGTGCTGGCAGGTGTCGACATGATCAACGACATCAATGGCTTCCGGGTGCCCGGCGCGATCGAAGCCGTGCGCGACAGCGACTGCGCGCTCTGCATCATGCATATGCTTGACAAACCGTCAACAATGCAGGATAAACCTGTCTACGCCGATGTGGTTGCCGACGTCATCGCGTTCCTGCGCGAGCGCATCGATGTCCTGACGGCGGCCGGTATTGACCGTAGTCGTCTGTGGATCGATCCCGGCTTTGGCTTCGGCAAGACCGTCGAGCATAATTATGCTTTGCTCAAGGCCGGTAATCGCCTGGTCGCCGACCTGGGCGTGCCGCTGCTGGCGGGGGTCTCGCGCAAGTCGATGATTGGTGCCGTGACCGGCAAACCGGTCGAGCAGCGGATGGCCGGCAGCATCGGCGGTGCGCTGGCGGCGGTGGCCCACGGTGCCGGAATCGTGCGGGTGCACGACGTGGCGGAAACGGTCGATGCCCTCAAAGTGTGGCAGGCCGCCCAATGAAACACCGGAGATGCCGTCGCGGCGGATCTCCTTAACAAGTAAAGAGAGCAGAATATGGCACGCAAATATTTCGGGACCGATGGTGTCCGTGGACTCGTCGGCGAAGCGCCGATCACGCCTGACTTCGTCATGCGCCTGGGCTATGCGGCCGGCAAGGTGCTGGCCAAAACGGCGACGCCGGGCATGGCGCGCCCGACCGTCCTGATCGGCAAGGACACGCGCATTTCCGGCTACATGCTGGAAGCGGCGCTGGAGGCGGGCTTTGCCGCCGCCGGTGTGGACGTGATGCTGGCCGGCCCGATGCCGACGCCAGCCATCGCCTACCTGACGCGCGCGCTGCGCCTGTCCGCCGGCGTCGTGATTTCGGCTTCGCACAATCCGTACCAGGACAACGGCATCAAGTTCTTCTCGGAGCGGGGCACGAAGCTGCCGGACGCCGTGGAGCTCGACATCGAAGCGCAGCTCGACCTGCCCATGGCATGCGTCTCGTCCGAAAAGCTGGGCCGCGCCAAGCGCCTGGAGGACGCGCAGGGCCGCTACATCGAATTCTGCAAGAGCACGTTCCCGAACGAGCTGGACCTGCGCGGCCTGAAGATCGTTGTCGACAGCGCCCACGGCGCCGCCTACAACATCGCCCCGCACGTGTTCCATGAGCTGGGCGCCGAAGTCGTCGCGATCGGCAATAAGCCGGATGGCTTCAACATCAACGAAGGCCATGGCGCCACGGCGCCGAAGGCCATGGCCGCGGCCGTGCTGGCGCACGATGCGGACCTGGGCATCGCGCTGGACGGCGACGCCGACCGCCTGATCATGTGCGACGCCAACGGCCGCCTGTACAACGGCGACGAGCTGCTGTACGTCATGGTCATGGACCGCCTGGCAACCGGCGAGGTGAAGGGCGCCGTGGGCACCCTGATGACGAACATGGCGCTGGAAGTGGCATTCAAGGAAAAGGGCATCGGCTTCGCGCGCGCCAAGGTGGGCGACCGCTACGTGCTGGAAGTCATGCAGGAAAAGGGCTGGATCCTGGGCGGCGAGGGCAGCGGCCACCTGCTGGCGTTGGACAAGCACACGACGGGCGACGGCATCGTCTCCGCGCTGCAGGTGCTGTCGGCACTGAAGCGCGCGGACAAGACGCTGGCGCAGATCGCCGGCGAGCTGGAGCTGTTCCCGCAAACGCTGATCAACGTGCGCGTGCCGGCTGGCTTCGACTGGCAGAAGAACGCCGCGATGGTGGCCGAGAAGGAGGCCGTCGAGCGCGAGCTGGGCGACACGGGCCGCGTACTGATCCGCGCCTCCGGCACGGAACCGCTGATCCGCGTGATGGTGGAAGCCAAGGACGCCGCCCGCGCGCAGAGCATGGCGCGCCGCATTGCGGACAAGGTCGAGATCCCGCTGGCAGCCTGACGTTCGTCGCCGCCCCGGCGTCGGTCGGACGCGCGGGGAGGGCACCGGAGCGATAGATTTGACGGCAAGCCCCCCGAGCGGGTATGATGCGTTTATCGGAGTGTAGCGCAGCCCGGTAGCGCACCTGGTTTGGGACCAGGGGGTCCAAGGTTCGAATCCTTGTACTCCGACCACTCCTTCAGAAAGCCGGTTGTCTTTGACAACCGGCTTTTGTTTAACTGAAGCGTTTAACTGAAGCGCCAACGCCGCGCGTTCAGCCAGCATCCCGAAGCGGATGCCACCATCATCGGAGCGTCCGCTCCACCACACTGCCCATAGCTCAGTTGGATAGAGCATCAGCCTTCTAAGCTGAGGGTCGCTGGTTCGAACCCAGCTGGGCAGGCCAATATCCATGCGGGCTACGGTCCATATTTCATCTGCCGACTAGTTCCGCAATTCTGACATGGTTCCGCAAAACTGTCGCCTGACCGACTGTCCATCCGGGGCTCAAGATTGATGCGTCCACCCCGATCTCCCATGCTGCGCAGGGCACATGCATCGAGTGGAGCGACAACGTGTCCGCATGCCGATGCCGCGACGGAGCGGCCAATGCTCCTGTGACAGGGGGCGAGCATCCACGCCTTCACTGGGTGAATCGCGCTCAGTGGTTCAGAACGCGGTCTCGCTGCGATACCCGGCGGCCCCGACTATCAGCATGGAACCACCCCCACCATTCTGCGACTCATCAAGGCAACCCCGAATTCACCATACTGCCCCGCCATGGGCGCCGCAGTGCGTCGGCGCAGCGCTCCCGCGAGGCGGGCCGGTCCGGGATTGCCCATGAAACCCTGTAAATCCGTCGCTAGAAAGGTTACAAATGCCCAAGCCAGTCAATTCCTACGGCGCAGCGCCGCTGTATTCGTCCGGTGTGCCGGACGACGATCGTTCCCGGCGCACTGCGGCGCCGAGTCAGCAGCCGAGCTCATCGAGTTCGTCGCGAACCCGTCCCTCCGCCAGCAGTGCCCGCAACGACAGCAAACGTCACATGAGCCGCCTGGGGCTGGAAACGGGGCGTGCGGCTGAACAAAGTTCGCCGCGTACGCGCGACCGGCATGCCGAGTCGTCGGGTGACTCGGACAGCGGCAGCCCGACGACGCTGTATCGCTCCCTGCGTCCCGACGAGAGTCCGTACGAGCGCGGTTTGCTGCCGCCGTCCCCGCACGATGACGACATTTCGGCGCGTATGCACGTTGAAAAGGGATCGAAACTGAAGGTCCCGTCGGCTTATGTCTCCGCAACGCGCAGCATCAAGACCGCCGCCGCCTGGGCCGGCCGGGAGGAGGGCGGCCGTGTCGCCACGTTCACCAACCCCTCGCGCGACCGGGAAGTGTACGACCTGACCAATCCCGATCATCAGGCGGACGTCTTTGGCGACAGCCGGACCCCGGCGCGCAATTTCGCCAAAGGGTCGCAGGAGGTCGTCATCAAGCACGGTGTACCGCGCGAGAATATCCGGGCCGTGTATGACGCGCGAGCGGTGTCGGAAGCGGCGTACCAGGAGGCGAAAAACAATCCACCGGAAGGTATGTACAAGCAGATCAAGAGCCGCTCGAAAGTACAGGAGAACAAGGTAAAGACGCGCCCGACGCCGGTGCAGTTGTACGAAGTGGCGCGGCCGGAGCGTTCGTCCGGGTCGCGCTAGGCCGGGCGGCATGGGCGGGTGCGCCATGCCGCACCCGACGGTGACGGGTCAACGGCCTCGCGAACTGCCGTCGACCATCGGAGGCGAAATGGCCCTGGCAGCGTCCAGCTGCGGTGCCACCCCTTTACGTCCGGTACCGTTCGCCTGCGTTGGCCGGTTGGCGGTGGCACTGCATTGCAGGGTGGCCGAGTGCACACCGGTTTGCGGCGCCGGCAAAACTGTCGAGAATTTTTACAGTCGAGCTTTCATCCCGCCACCTCTACCATACCCTGCGTCGGTCAATCTGTTCCAAATCAATCACTTAACCATCTCCCGTTGACCCACGGCACGAAACTTGCATTTGCTCCTGAAAAAAACAATTTCCGAAATACCTGTATTTCAACCTGGAGCGTACAAGTGGATAAGATCAAAAGTGTCTTGGCAAGTGGGGTGGTTGCGCTGGCGGCGATGGGGACGGCTGGCGCGGCGCCGGTGACGGTTGGCGGCGTGACGTGGGACCCGGATTACCTGCTGGACTTCGCATCGTCGTCGGTGCAGATGCACCAGATCTTCGAAGGCGACGGCTCCGTGCGCGGCTACGGCATCATCTCGACGATCAACGGCCGCTCGCAGCAGCAGTTCTGCGACGCGTGCGAAATGACGCTGGTGTTCAAGGATTACCGTCCGACGAGCACCGTCGGCAATACCGTGCTGTACAGCGGCGGCGTCGTCGAAATCTACATGAACACGGGCGAATCGTCGATCAATCCCAACGATCCGCTGACGATGAACGACGATAACGTCGGCCGCGGCACATTGTGGCTGAGCCTGGCCGGACATGACTACAACGGCGCCACGCTGCGCGGCACCGTGTATTCGCAGCGCCCGCCGAATCTGAGCGGCCTGGGGCAGCTGGACGTCGTCGGCGGCGTCGCGGCAGCCTATTTCGATACCGACCAGCAGGTGGGCGGCTCGGACCTGGCGTTCTCGGCCAGCTTCACGCAGCCGTATCCAGGCGCCCCGAACCACGTGATCGGGACCGGCAACTTCTATGGCGTCTCGGCCGTGCCGGAACCGGGCACGTACCTGATGCTGGGTGTCGGCCTGCTGACGCTGGCGGGACTGCGCCGCCGCAAGGGCTGACGAAGCCAACGCCCGGCATTGCCGGGCGTCGTTGCGCGACCCCGGCAATGCGCGGTCGAAGCGATCGCCGTTGCCGGTGTCAGAACGCGCTCTTGACGACACCGCCATCGACACGCAATGCCGCCCCGGTCGTCGCCGATGCCAGCGGGCTCGCCACATAGGCAACGAGCGACGCCACTTCCTGCGGCGTGCCGAAACGCCTGATCAGCGACGTGGGCCGCACGTGATCGAAGAACTCGGACTCGATCTGCTCCGTGCTCTTGTCGCTGGCACGGGCCATGTCCGCGACGAAATCGCCGACGCCACGCGATTTCGTCGGGCCGGGCAGGATGCTATTGACCGTGATGCCCGTGCCGGCAACGGATTCGGCCAGCCCGCGCGAGACGGCGACCTGGGCGGTCTTGCTGACGCCGTAGTGGATCATCTCCGTCGGGATCTGCACCGCGCTTTCGCTGGAGATGAAGATGATCCTCCCCCAGTTGGCCGCCTTCATCCCGGGCAGCACCAGGCGCGCCAGGCGCACGCCGCTGAGGACGTTCACATCGAAAAAGCGCAGCCAGTCCTCATCGGGAATATCCTCGAACGCCTTCGGCTCGAAGATGCCGAGGTTGTTGACGAGGATGTCGATACCGGGGTGGCGCCGCACGACTTCCTGCGCCGCTTCCGGCCGGCTGAGGTCCGCGGCATAGCCGTGCACGGTGCCGCGCGCCTGCGCCTGGATCCGGTTCACCGCCTCGTCGACGCCCGCCTGCGTGCGGCCGCTGACAATCACGCTGGCGCCTTCCCGCGCCAGCGTGGCCGCGATCGCATAGCCGATGCCCGCCGTGCTGCCGCTGACCAGTGCCAGCTTGCCCTCGAGTTGCAAGTCCATGGAGTTCTCCTTCGTTTAAGTCAGGGACAGACGTTATTTGGTGTTCACGAACGCGAGGACAGACTCGACGATCGCGTCGGGCGCTTCTTCCATCAGCCAGTGGCCGGCGTTGGGAATCACCTTCTCGGTCACGTCGGTGGCGGCATTGCGCATGACGACGGCTTCCGTGGCGCCGAACGACTTCTCGCCGCCGATCGCCAGCACCGGCATCGTCAGCCGTGTCTTGACGGCTTCGGCGTTGTCGTCGGCATCCTTGCGAAATGCCCCGAACTGGTTGAACGCGGCCTGCATCGCGCCGGGCGCGGCGTACAGCTTCGCATAGTGCGCCCGGGTGCTTTCATCGACCTTGTCCGGGTCGCCGGCGAACTCGTTCCAGAAACGGTCCAGGTAGATGCGTTCGCGGCCCTGGACCAGCCGCAGGGCGTCCTTGCCACCGAAATCGAAGTGCCACAGCGCGCGGTTGCGCACGAGCTGATCCCATGGCGGTACGCCCGGCACGGGCGCATCCATCACGACCAGCTTGACGGTCTTGTCGCGATAGCGCGCAGCGTAGGCAAATGCCACCATCGTGCCGATGTCGTGGCCGACGATGACGGCGCGGTCGACACCGAGCGCATCGAGCACGGCGCGCACGTCGCCGGCCTGGTTCCGTTTCTCGTAGCCTGCCGCCGGCCTGGACGACAGGCCCATGCCGCGCAGGTCCGGCACGATCACCCGATGGTCGCGCGCCAGTGCGATCGCCAGCGGCGTCCACATATCGCCGGTGTCGCCGAAGCCGTGCAGCAGTACGACGGCCGGCCCGTTGCCACCGACGCGCACGTGGATAGTCGCATCGGGCGTCTTGATGTCCCTGATCTGGAACGTGGCCGGATAGGGCAGAGGTGCGGCCCCGGCCGGCGCGAAATGAAGGGCTGCGGCAAGCGCGAGCGCGTGGACAAAGTTGAATCGCATGAGAGGCCTCCTGTGGTTGAAGCCCCAGAATAACCAAGTGTAAATCGTTGCCAAACACACTATCGGGTAAAAAAAATCTATACAATCTCCAGCAGGGGTGTTGCAAAAATATAACTATTAGTGTGTGGCATGATAAACAAGCTCGTGCGCGGTTATGGCCGCGCGGTCCTCGCCTGCTGCGCCGTTTTTATCTGCCACGCGCCGCCGCTGCTGTGTGCGGCGCAGGCCGTCGCGCCGCCCGCCATCAACCTGCATCACACTGGCTGGAGCGCACGCGACGGCGCACCGGAATCGGTCCTGTCGATCACCCAGACGGCTGACGGCTGGCTGTGGCTGGGTGGAGCCGGCGGCCTGTACCGGTTTGACGGCGTCCAGTTCGATGCATTCGTGCCGGTCAATGCCACCCTGCCGACCAGAAACGTCAGCATCGTCAATGCAGCGCCGGATGGCGGACTGTGGATAGGCTATCGGACCGGCGGGGCCAGCTATCTTCGTGACGGGCGCATACGCAATTACGGCGAAACGGACGGCCTGCCCGATCGCGCCGTCTGGGGACTGGAGCAGGACGGCAGCGGCCGTATGTGGGCGGCCACCGCGGTTGGCCTGTTTTATCTCGAGCAGGGGCGCTGGCGCAAGCCGGCCGGCACATGGCAACCGGCGGCGGGGCCGTACAAAACCCTCATGCGCGATCGGCGCGGTGTCCTGTGGGCGCAGGGCGATGCGGGCGTCTATTCGTTGCAGCCGGGCGAGACCCGGTTCGTCAGGGCGGCCGTGGCCGCAGGCACCGGCGTGCTGTTCGAGCTCCCCGACGGCAATGTGGTCAGCTGGGATGCGCTGCATGCCCGGCTCAACCTGCTGACGGGGCCCGGCCGGCATGCACCGTACCGTCGCTGGGGCAGCCTGGGCGATCCGGGCAGCCTGCTGGTCGATCGCCACGGCGACCTGTGGGTGGGACTGCTGGAAGGACTCGACTATCGCGCCGCCGGCGGCATCGGCCGCGCGGCGTCGCCCCAGGGCTTGAGCGGACGGGCGGTGGGCGCCCTGTTCGAAGATCGCGAGGGAAATATCTGGGCGGCCACGTCGGGCGGGATCGACCGCTTTCGGCCGAAACGTGTGACGCGGCTGGCTATCCCCGAAGCGGCCATCGGCGGCGCAATGATTGCCGACGACGGCGGCGGCGTCTGGGTCGGCCGTTATCACGTCGCCGTCAACGCGGCGGGACAGGTGACGGCTGCGCCACGCTGGGACCTCGCCGGCGGCGGCTGGGGCAGCCTGCTGACGAGCCTTGCCCGCGGCAATGACGGCGTCATGTGGGGAGCGTCGCTGGGAACGCTGCGGCGGTTCCAGGGCGCAGCGGGCCGGCCGGTGGACCTGCCCGCCGCCACCGGTGGGGCGAAAGTGCAGGCGCTGCTGGCGGACAGGGACGACAGCCTGCTGGTGGCGCTGTCCCGGCATGGCCTGTATCGCCGCAGCCCGCAGGGACACTGGCAGGACACCGGCGCGCAAGGCGAAGTGCATGTGATGGCGCGCTCGGACGTTGCCGGACTCTGGCTGGGCGTGCACCCCGGCCGCGTGGCGCAGCCGCAAGGGGCGGGATGGCGCGGTTACGGCCCGGCCGAGGGACTGACGCTGGGGCCCGTAATGGCGCTGCACGTGCAAGGCCGGCACGTGTGGGTGGGCGGCGAAAAGGGTGTCGCCCTGTTCGGTGCCGACCGCTTCGACCGGCTCGGTGGCGTCGATGGCGAAACCTTCCACGGCACTTCCGGCATTGTCGAACTGGACAACGGCGACCTGTGGCTGAATGCGTTTGCCGGCCTGTTCCGCATTGCCGCGCCGGAGATCGCCCGTTTCGCACGGCAGCGCGGCTATCGCGTGGAATACGAGCGGCTGGATCAACTGGACGGTCTGGAAGGCAGCGCGCCCTATCTGTCGCCGACGCCGTCGCTCGTGCTGGCATCGGACCGGCGGCTGTGGATCGCCCGCTCCACCGGGCTGTTCCATCTGGACCCCACGGCCAGGCCGCCGCCCACGCCCGCGCCGCCCGTCACGATCAAGACGCTGGGGCCGCCCGGCGACATCCGGGCACGGCAGCAGCCCATCCGCTTTCCGCCGGGCAGTTCGACGCTGCAGATCGATTACACGAGCCTGGCGCTGGCGATGCCGGAGCGGCTGCGCTTCCGCTACCGCCTGCAGGGCGTCGATGCGCAGTGGCAGGAGGCCGGCATGCGCCGCAGTGCCTACTACAGCAACCTCGGGCCCGGCGATTACCGCTTCAGTGTCAGCGCGACGGACTACGGCGGCAAATGGTCCGGCCCCGTCACCACGCTCGACTTCGCGATCGCGCCGAAGGCAACGCAGACGTGGTGGTTCAAGGCGCTGTGCGGCCTGGCGCTGCTGGCGGCCGTGCACCTGGCTTATCGCTGGCGGCTGCTGCGGCTGGGGCGCCAGATGGCCATGCGCCTGCAGGAACGCATCGGCGAGCGGGAGCGGATCGCCCGCGAGCTGCACGACACGCTGCTGCAAAGCGTG
>Ga0308166_1004638_pt1 | contig 10901 bp, 8 predicted proteins | sample PhyCR2_2_FD_202137 | JGI IMG/M metagenome (GOLD analysis project Ga0308166, IMG submission 202137) | Phyllosphere microbial communities from UC Gill Tract Community Farm, Albany, California, United States - DLSLCC.R2 | ecosystem: Host-associated > Plants > Phyllosphere > Unclassified | place... | reverse complement strand
GTCGACAGCGCGATGGCATCGTAGGTCGTGTCGAAGTGGTCGATGCGGGCCGACGCGTTGAAGATCCAGCGCTCGCCCAGCTTGACCGTGTCGAGCAGGTAGCCCGACGCCGTCGTCGACTCGCCCTGCGTGCGGGCGCCGCTGCGCGTCAGGTTCAGCCCGGTCACGGGCGAGGACGGATCGGGATGGTACAAGTTGGCCGGCAGCAAGGTGCCGCCGCCCGTGTAGCTCCAGTTCGACTGCTTTTCGTTCGACAGGTCGAGCCCGGTGACGAGCGTGTGGCGCAGGCTGCCGGTATCGAAGCCGGTCGTCAGCGTGGTCTGGTTGGCGATGATCGTGTTTTCCTGGTCCTTGATGGTGCGCGTCGTGCGCGCCAGCGACCACGTCGAGGGATCGGCGGCGTCCGGCGTGACGATGTTGGCGCTCGTGCCCATGAAGGCGCTCAGCAGGTAGAACTGCTTGGTCTTGCCGTAGCGGCTCGTGTTCTTGAGGCGCATGCCGCCCCGGAATTCATGCTCGACGATGGCGGTGGCCATGTCGGCCTTGACGCGGTCGAAGTCGGACAGCGCGCCGTAGAAGTTCTGCGGGTCGACCCCGGCGGCGCCCGTCAGGAACGGACGCTTCGTGTCCGGGCTCGTGTAGCCGGGCAGGCCGATGGTCGGCACGCCGCCGTCCGGACGGTTGTCCTGCTTGACGTGCAGGTAGTCGATGTAGACGTGGGTCGGGCCGTGCAGGCCGAACGCCAGCGACGGCGCCACCGCCCAGCGCTTCTGGCGCACCTCGTCGCGGCCGGCGACGCCGCCGCCCTGGTCGAGCACGTTGAGGCGGAAGGCCGTGCCGCTCTCGGGGTCGAGGACGCGGTTGACGTCAGCCGTGCCGCGCACGCGGCCGGCGCTGCCGGCCTTCAGGCTCGCCTCGGCGAAGTCCTTCGCCTTCGGCTGCTTGGTATTCAGGTTGATCGAGCCGGTCGGGGCTCCGCGGCCCGTGTCGGTGCCGGCCGGGCCTTTCAGCACGTCGATCTGCTCGATGTTGAAGACGTCGCGCGAGATCGAGCCGATGTCACGGATGCCGTCGACGAACAGGCTGCCCGACGTGTCGAAGCCGCGCATGTAGATGGCGTCGCCCGTGTTGGTGTTGCCGTTCTCGCCCAGGAAAAACGTGCCCACGCCGGGCGTGCTGGACAACGCTTCCGTCAGGGTCGTCGCGCCCTGCTGCTCGAACAGTTCCTTCTTGATGACGATGAGGGTCTGCGGCGTGTCGACCAGCTTTTCCGTGTACTTGGCCGATTGCGCATGATCCGCCTTGTAATCGTTGTCGCGCGCGCCCACGACCTGGACGCGGTGCGGGCGGTGCCCGCCGTCGGCGCCGGCGGCATCGGCGTCCGGCGCGGCGGCGCCCGCCACGTCAGCGGCATGGCCGGCCAGCGGCAACAGCATGGCGAGGGCGGCGGCGCCGGCGCGGCGGGAAGAGACGGGATGCTTGCGGCTGGTAATCGTTTTTCTCATGGTGGTCGTGGTTGTTATTGAATGCTTGTCGGAACGCCACGTACTGTAGCAACAATTTCGCGATAAGTAAACGCGAATCATTCTCATTAGCTTTCGCAATGAAGGAAACGGCTCTTTTCAGCCGCGCGCCGCCGCGCTACCATCGTGTCTTCGCCTGCCGGATACCATGAGCGACACCAGCGCCAACCCTTGCCTGTCGTGCGGCGCCTGCTGCATGACCTACCGCGTTTCCTTTTACTGGGCCGACGCCGATGCGCGCGGCCTGCCGGTTGCGCTCACCGAACGGGTGAATCCTTACCTGTCGTGCATGGCCGGCACGAATGCGAAGGCGCCGCGCTGTGCCGCCCTGCGGGCTGGCGCCGACGGCGCTGTCGCCTGCAGCGTCTACGAACAGCGGCCCGAACCCTGCCGCGAAGTCCAGATCGGCGACGACAAGTGCGGTCACGCGCGCGCACGTCACGGGCTGGCCGCGTTATCCTGAGCACGCCCGGCTCGGCCGGCGTGGCGTGCGTCGCCGTCCGCCGGTTTCATCCATTATTTCCTCGTCACATGGAGCGTGCATGTTTCACAATCTGAGCATCAGGAACAAGCTGATCGCCGGCTTCGGCGGCATCGTCGCGATCATCCTGTTCCTGCTCGTCCTCGCCTACAACAATTTCGCGCGCCTGTCCCAGGCCAACGGGTGGAACCGTCACACGCTGGAAGTGCTGCTGGAAGTGGACCGGGTCGCCACGTCGGTGCTGCAGGTGCAGACCTCGCTGCGCGGCTACTTGCTGACGGGCAACGAGGCACTCGTCGAGCCCATCCGTGCGGAATATGCCAACGCACGCGCCCATATCCGGCGCAGCCAGGCCCTCACCGGCGACAATCCCCAGCAGCAGGAGCGCCTGCGCCGTCTCGACACCCTCCTCGCCACGTGGATGGAGCAGTCGATCAATCCGCAGCTCGAACGCCGCCGCGCCGGCGGCCAGGCGGTCACGACCCAGACCGAGGCCGCGGTGGTTGCGGGCACGAACAGCGTCGCGACCATGCGCGGCCTGCTGGACGACGTCGAGGCCGAGGAAACGCGCCTGCTCGCGCAGCGCAAGGAAGACACGGACGCGCTGCGCCAGAGCATGAACACGCTGCTGACGGCTGGCGGCATCGTCTGCGTGGCGCTGGCGATCCTGATCGCCACTGTGCTCGTGCGCGCGGTCTCGCGTCCGCTCGGCAGCCTGATGGAGGCGGCCGGCGCGCTGGCCGGCGGCGCCCATGGCGCGCGCGCCGACGTGATGTCGCGCGACGAGCTGGGCCAGGTCGCGCTGGAATTCAACCGCATGGCCCAGGCCATCGAGGACAGCCTGGCCAAGGAACTCGCGACGACGAACGAATTGCGCGCCAAGGTCGACGCGCTGCTGGACGCCGTCTCGCGCGCCGCGCGCGGCGACCTCACGGGCACCGTGACGATCCGCGGCGAGGACGCCGTCGGCCGCCTCGGCGAAGGCTTCGCGACCATGCTGGGCAACCTGCGCAGCCTGCTCAACAACGTGCAGCGCGCCGGCATCCAGGTGACGACGTCGGCGACGCAGATCGCCGCGTCCGCGCGCCAGCAGGAGGCGACGGGCATCGAACAGGCGCAGACGACCGTCGAGGTGCTGTCGACCACGCGCGAGATCTCGGCCAACACGTCGCAGCTGCTGCGCACGATGGAGGAAGCCACCGACGTCGCCGAGTACACGACGGCGGCCGCGACCGAGGCGCAGGACAACCTCAAGCGCATGGACCAGTCGATGCAGCAGATGGTCACGGCCACCGACTCGATCAGCGCCAAGCTCGCCGCGCTGTCGGAAAAGGCCAGCAACATCAACGGCGTGCTGACCACGATCACCAAGGTGGCGGACCAGACCAACATCCTGTCGCTGAACGCCGCGATCGAAGCGGAAAAGGCCGGCGAGGCGGGCCGCGGCTTCGCCGTCGTCGCCAGCGAGATCCGGCGCCTCGCGGATCAGACGTCGGTGTCGACCTGGGACATCGAGCAGATGCTCAAGGAAATGCAGTCGGCCGTGTCGGCCAGCGTCATGGGCATGGACAAGTTTACGGAAGACATCCGCCGCAGCGTGGACGAGGCGCGCCACGTGGCCGAACAGCTGTCCGGCATGACGGAGCAGGTGCGCAAGCTGGCGCCCCGCTTCGACCTCGTGCTGCAGGGGATGCAGTCGCAGGCCGTGGGCGCGTCGCAGATCACGGAGACGATGACGCAGCTGTCCGACGCCAGCCAGCAGACCGTCGATTCGCTCAAGGCCACGAGCGAGGCCGTGCACCAGCTGCAGTACGCGGCGACCGACCTGCAGCAGACCGTCGCCACGTTTTCGGTAAACCAGTAGCGGGCCGGGTGCGCGTCGATGAACGTGATGGTGTTCCACATTGGTAAAGAGCGTTATGCGCTGCCGCTGGCGAGCGTGCTGCGCGTGCTGCCGGTGGCGGCCCTCAAGGCGCTGCCGGGCGCGCCGCCCTACGTGCGCGGCCTGCTGGACCTGCACGGCGAGGCGCTGCCGGTGATCGACCTGTCGAGCCTCGCGGGCGCGCCGGCGGACGCGGTCCGCTACGGCACCCGCATCCTGCTCGTCGAAGTGCCGGCCGGCGGGCGCCGCCGCCGGCTGGGCCTGAAGGCCGAGCGCGTGACCGGCGTGGCCGCCATCGACGGCCCGCTGGCCGATGCCGGCGTCGTGGCGGCGCCGTGGCTGGGACCCGTCGCGGCCGGTCCGGGCGGCATGCTGCAGCTGCTCGATCCCGACCGGCTGCTCGCGCCGGAGGTGGAACAGCTGCTGTTCGGCGCGGGAGATCAGCCATGGGCCTGACGCGCCGCCTGCGGGACGTCACCGGTCTCGACCTGACCGCCGCCGGCGTCGAGCGCGCCGTGCGCGAGCGCATGCAGAAGACCGGCACCGTGCTGCGCATGGATTACGATCCGCAGCCCGGCAGCGCGGAATTCGACGCGCTGGTCGATCTCGTCGTCGTGCCCGAATCCTGGATCCTGCGCGACCCGGCCGTGTTCCAGGCCGCCCTGCGCTGCGTGCAGACATTGTTGCTGACGCGGCCGGACCGCCCGGTGCGCGTGCTGTCGCTGCCGTGCGCCGGCGGCGAGGAGCCGTATTCGCTGGCGATGCTGCTGGCGCGCGCGGGCATCCAGCCGGCGCAGTGCCGCATCGACGGGGTCGACCTGTCGCACGCCGCGATCGCGCGCGCCCGCGCCGGCCGCTTCACGCGCAATGCCTTCCGCGGCCCGGACCATGGCCTGCGCGAGCGCTTCTTCACCCAGGACGGCGACGAGTACGTGATCGGCCCGGCGCCGCGCGCCTATGTCAATTTCGCGCAGGGCAACCTGTTCGACCTGGATCCGCCCCGCGGCGGCGGCTACGACATCGTATTCTGTCGCAACCTGCTGATCTACTTCGATGCCGCCACGCAGGAGCGGGCCGCGGCGCGCCTGCGCGCGCTGCTGGCGGACGACGGCCTGCTGCTCGCGGGCTATGCCGAGTCGCCCGCGCTGGGCCGCTTCGGCTTCGCGTCGCACACGCAGCGCGAGTCGTTCGCGCTGCGCAAACCGGGCTGGCGCGCGGGCGCCGGGGTGCGTCCCGACATGCGTCCCGGCGTGGGTGCCGCCGTGCGTGCCGCGCTGCGCCCCGTCCCCGCCGCCCCGCCTGCGCCGGTACCGGGCGCGACGCATCCGGCCGTGCCGGTGCCGGCACCGCTGCCGGACCATGAAGACCTGCTGGCCGAGGCAAAGCGCCATGCCGACGCCGGCCGGCTGGCCGAGGCCGAACGCGCCTGCCGCGCCGCGCTGGCGCTGCGCGCCGACGATCCGCAGGCGTGGTTCCTGCTCGGGCTGACGGAGGAAGTCGCGGGGCGGCCGCTGGACGCCGAACGCAGCTGGCGGCGCTGCCTGTACCTCGACCCGGATCATTACGAAGTCCTGTGCGCGCTGGCGCTGCTGCTCGAAGGGCGCGGCGACGCCGCCGCCGCGCCCCTGCGCCGGCGCGCCGCGCGCGCGTACGCCCGGCGCGGGAGCGTGACCGCATGAACGACCTGCCGCTGCCGCAATGGAAGGACGACGCCTGCTGGCGCCGCATCGGCGTCGCGGGCGACCGCAGCTGCGAGGCGCTGGCGCAGTATGGCCACTGCCGCCACTGCCCGGTGTACACCGACGCGGCCCGGCGCAACCTGGAGCGGCCGGTCGACGCGGGCTATCGCGAGGCGTGGGCGCGCGAACTGGCGCGGCCCGAGCCGCCGCCGGCCCATACGGACGCCGCCGCGTTCGTGTTCCGCGTCGGCCGCGAATGGCTCGCCGTGCCGATGGCGCTGGTGGCCGAAGTCGCGCCGCCGGCGCCCGCGCATCGCGTGCCGCACCGCAGCCGCGGCGCCCTGCTCGGCATCGTCAACGTGGGCGGCCGCCTGCTGCCGGCCGTGTCCCCGGCGCGCCTGATGGACATCGACACGGACGACGTGCCGCCCCCGCTCGGCCGCCACGCGTTCCCGCGCCTGCTCGTGCTCGCGCTCGGCGCACACCGCTACGCGCTGCCGGTGGACGAAGTGCACGGCGTGCTGCGCCATGCCCAGGCGGCGCTGCGGCCGCCCGCGGCCACCGTCGGCAACGTGCCGCGGCCGCTCGTCGCCGGCATCGTCGCCGACAGCGCGATCGAGGCGGGCCTGCTCGACGCCGGCCTGCTGCGCACGCAACTGGAGGCCCTGCTGCGATGAGCCTGGAACACGAAGACCTGAGCAGCTTCTCAATGCTGGACCTGTTCCGCATGGAGACGCGCGAGCAGATGCGCCAGCTGACCGAGGGCCTGCTGCGGCTGGAACAGGGCACGGCCGACGCGGCGCTGCTGGAATCGATGATGCGCGCGGCGCATTCCGTCAAGGGCGCGGCGGCGATCGTCGGCCTCGATGCGGCGCTGCGTCTGGCGCACGGGATGGAAGACGTGCTCGTGGCCGCGCAGGAAAGCCGCCTGCAGCTGGACGCGGACGGCGTCGACGTGCTGCTGGCCGGCGTCGACCTGCTGCAGCAGTTCGCGGACGCCCCCGACGGCGAGGCCGGCGCCGCGTCCGACGGCCGCCTGGACGCGCAGCTGACGGCGCTTGCCGGGCTGCTGCCGGGTGCCGCCGGACGCAGGACGCCGCGCGCGCGGCCCGCCGTTCCCGCGACCGCAGCGGCGGACACCGCACCGGCTGACATGCCCGCGGCGGGACCGGATGCGCCGGCGGCGCCGCCCGCGCCGGCCGCACCGGCCGCACCGGCACCCGCGCCCGCCGCCGCAACCGCATCCGCCGCGCCGGCGCCGGCACCGGCGCTGGTCGCGGGCAGCGACGAGCTGCTCACACTGGCCGGCCAGGCGCGCCTGCATGCGGGCCAGATGCGGCCGTGGATCGGCGGCCTGCAGCGCTACAAGCGCCAGCAGCGCGGCGTGTTCGACGCGCTGGCCACCCTGCAGGACGCGATCCGGGCCGCGGGCGACGTCCGGCTGGCCGAGCTGGCGCAGGTCGTCGTCGACCGCGCGGCGCCGCTGCGCGACCTGCTGCACAAGAATATCGTCGACGCCGAGACGTACGAGCGCCGGGCCGTCTCCGTGTCCGCGCGCCTGGCGGACGAAGTGCTGGCGCTGCGCATGTGCCGCTTCGGCGAGGGCGTGCACGCGCTGCCGCGCATGGTGCGCGACCTGGCGCGCGGCCTCGGCAAGGACGTGCGGGTGGAGATCGACGGCGCCGACACGCTCGTCGACCGCGCCGTGCTGGCGCGCATGGACGCGCCGCTGAACCAGCTGCTGCGCAACGCCGTCGACCACGGCATGGAATTTCCCGACGAGCGGGTCGCGGCCGGCAAGCCGGCCCACGGCACGATCCGGCTGACGGCGCGCCACCGCGGCGGCATGCTGCTGCTGGAAGTGGCGGACGACGGCCGGGGCGTCGACCCGGAACGCATCCGCGCGGCCGCCGTGCGGCGCCAGGTGGCGCCCGCCGCGTTCGCGCCCGACCTGTCCCAGGCCGAGCTGATGGAATTCCTGTTCCTGCCCGGCTTTTCGCTGAAGGAGACGGCCAACGAACTGTCCGGCCGCGGCGTCGGGCTCGACGTCGTGCACGACACCGTGCGCGCGCTGAACGGCGCGGTGCGCGCCGACAGCACGCCCGGCGCCGGCTTCCGCACGGTCATCACGCTGCCGCTGACGCAGTCGATCGTGCGCACCCTCGTCGTCGACGTCGCCGGCGAAGCGTACGCGCTGCCGATCGCGCGCGTGGAGCGGGTGCAGCGCGTGCCGGCCGCCGAGGTGCTGGCGCTGTACGGCCGCCAGTACGTCAAGGTCGGGGACGAGCAGCTCGGCCTGGTCGCCGCGGGGCGCGTGCTGGACCTCGGCGCGACGGTAGCGGGCGCGGAACTCGCGGTCGTCGTGATCGGCACGGGGCGCGAGCGCTACGGCCTCGTCGTCGACGAGGTGCGCGGCGAGCACAGCCTGACCGTGCAGCCGCTCGAGCCGACGTTCGGCAAGCTGCGCGACATCGTTGCCGCCGCCCTCCTCGACGACGGCACGCCGGTCCTGATCCTGGACGTGCCCGACCTGCTGCTGTCGATCGCGCGGCTGCTCGGCACCGGCGCGGCGCTGCACGTGGCCCAGGGCGCCACCGGCAGCACCGGGGCGCGCCGCGTGCTGGTGGTGGACGACTCGCTCACGGTGCGCGAGATGCAGCGCAAGCTGCTGGCCGCGCGTGGCTACCGGGTCGACGTCGCCCTCGACGGCCTCGACGGCTGGAACCAGCTGCGCGCGCACGACTACGACCTGGTCATCAGCGACATCGACATGCCCCGGCTGGACGGCATCGGCCTCGTCGAACGCATCCGCCGCGATCCGCGCCTGCACCGGGTGCCGGTGATGATCGTGTCGTACAAGGACCGTCCGGAAGACCGCGCGCGCGGGCTGGAAGCGGGCGCCGATTATTATCTCGCCAAGGGTGCGTTCCACGACGCCACCCTGCTCGATGCGGTACGCGACCTGATCGGCGCGGCCCGGCCGGAGGACAAACCATGAGGATCGGTATCGCCAACGACAGTCCCACCGCCGCCGAAGCGCTGCGCCGCGCGCTGGCCGGCGGCGGCGAGCACCAGGTCGCGTGGGTCGCGCGCACGGGCGCGGACGCCGTCCGGCTGTGCAAGGACCTGCCGCCCGACCTGGTACTGATGGATCTGGCCATGCCCGTGCTGGACGGCGTCGAGGCGACGCGCCGCATCATGCGCGAAGCGCCGTGCGCGATCCTGATCGTCACCGCGGCGCCGCAGGACAATGTGGGGCAGGTGTTCCGCGCGCTGGGCGCCGGCGCGCTCGACGTCACGGCCACGCCCGTGCTGCTGGGCAAGAGCGGCGGCGACGCGGCGCTGCTGGCGAAGATCCGCACGCTCGGCAAACTCATCCACAGCCCGGCGATGCCGCCGCACGCCGGTCCGCCGCCCGCCGCGCAGGTGGCCGCCACGCCGGTGGCCCGGATGGTGGCGATCGGCTCGTCCACCGGCGGGCCGGTCGCGCTGGCGCGGCTGCTGGCGCGCTGGCGGCCGCCGGCGGACACGGCGGCCGTCGTCGTGCAGCACATCGATCCCGCGTTCGCCGTGCAGCTGGCGCGCTGGCTGGGCGAACAGAGCGGCATCACGGTGCGCGCCATCGCGAACGGCGACCCGGTCGAGGGCGGCATCGTGCAGGTGGCCGCCAGCGACGATCACCTGCGCCTGACGCCGGGCCACCGCTTTGCCTACGACGCCCACCCGCGCGACGAGGTCTACCGGCCGTCGATCGACGTGTTCTTCCACTCGGTGGCACGGTTGTGGAACAAGAACGCCACCGGTATCCTGCTGACGGGCATGGGACGCGACGGCGCCGCCGGCCTGCTGGCGATGCGCAAGGCGGGCCAGGCCACCATCGCACAGGATGAAGCGAGCAGCGCCGTGTACGGCATGCCGCGCGCGGCGGCGGAACTGGGTGCGGCCGAAAAAATCTTACCCATCGACAATATCGCGACGGCTTTGGGGTAAAATCTCACCAATTCCCACATAAAATTATTATCTTTTTTATCGCATGTTCGCAGTCAGCCCGACCATCGCCGCCGCACCGGACGCCTCCGACTACAAGGTGCGCGTCCTGCTGGTCGACGACCAGCTCATCATCATCGAGGCCGTGCGACGCATGCTGGCCGGCCATCCCGACATCGAGTTCCACGCCGTCAGCGATCCGCATGCGGCGCGCGCGACCGCGCTGAGGCTGCATCCGACCGTGATCCTGCAGGACCTTGTCATGCCGAATGCGGACGGGTTCCAGCTGATCCGCACCTACAAGGAGGACGAGACGCTGCGCGCGGTGCCGGTGATCGTGCTGTCGACGAAGGAAGAAGCGAAGCTGAAGGCGCACGCGTTCGCGGTCGGCGCCAACGACTACCTCGTCAAGCTGCCGGACCAGCTGGAGCTGGTCGCGCGCATCCGCCACCACTCGGCCGGCTACATCAGCGCCCTGCAGCGTGACGCCGCCTACCGCTCGCTGCGTGCGAGCCAGGAAGAGCTGGCGCGCGCCAACGAGGAATTGCGCAAGCTGGCGGCGCTGGACGGCCTGACCGGCATCGCCAACCGCCGCCGCTTCGACGAGGCGGCGCAGACCGAATGGCAGCGCGGCCGGCGCCACCAGTCGCCGCTGGCGCTGCTGCTGTGCGACGTCGACTATTTCAAGCCGTACAACGATCATCTCGGCCATCCGGCCGGCGATTTGTGCCTCAAGAAGGTGGCGGCCGTGCTCACGAACCACCTGAAACGCCCGGCCGACCTGGCGGCGCGCTACGGCGGCGAGGAATTCGCGCTGCTGCTGCCCGACACCGACCTGGCCGGCGCGCTGCGCGTGGGCGAAGCCGGCCGCGTCAACCTTGAGCAGCTGGCGCTGCCGCATCCGGGCGCGCCGTGCGGCCACGTGACGATGTCGATGGGCGTCGCCTGCGTCGTGCCGGGCGACGACGATACGCTCGAGACCCTCATCGCGCGCGCCGACGCCGCGCTGTACGAGGCCAAGCGCGGCGGCCGCAACCGCGTGAACGCGGCCGCCTGAACCGTCCGGCACGACCGGGGCACGCTGACCGGGTCACGTTGACCGGGTCACGCTGACCGGGTCACACCTGCACGGGTTCCGGTTCGAGGCGCACGCCGAAGCGCGCCTCGACGTCGCCCTGGATGGCGCGCGCCAGCGCCATCACCTCGGCGCCCGTCGCGCCGCCGTTGTTCACCAGCACCAGCGCCTGCTTCGGATAGACGCCGGCGCGTCCCAGGGTTTTCCCCTTCCAGCCGCAGCGGTCGATGAGCCAGCCGGCGGCCAGCTTCTCGCTGCCGTCCGCCTGCGCGTG
>Ga0308166_1004637_pt1 | contig 10904 bp, 6 predicted proteins | sample PhyCR2_2_FD_202137 | JGI IMG/M metagenome (GOLD analysis project Ga0308166, IMG submission 202137) | Phyllosphere microbial communities from UC Gill Tract Community Farm, Albany, California, United States - DLSLCC.R2 | ecosystem: Host-associated > Plants > Phyllosphere > Unclassified | place... | reverse complement strand
CGAAGGTAAATTAGGCGCTGCTCAAGAAATTGATATCAAAACACTTGAGCAAAATGGCCGTGTTGTTTTTGGTGTGACAGTAACAATTGAAAATCTTGATACTGAAGAACGTAAAACTTATAAAATTGTTGGCGATGACGAAGCAGATTTTAAAATTAATAAAATCTCGGTGAATTCACCAATCGCACGTGGTCTTTTGAGTAAGAGTGAAGGCGATGAAGTAAAAATCGTGACTCCTCAAGGCGAAGTCGAATATGAAATCGTAAGTGTAGAATATCTCTAAGATAATGCACTTTAACCCCTCTTTATGAGGGGTTTTTATTCAATACCATTAATATATTTTTGGGAAATCACAAATGGATACTCCTTTAATTAACACTCCAGTTCGTCATTGGTGTGAGTTTGAATTTATCCATAAAACTGTTAAAAACCCAAATATCCATATTAAAGGTCATTATTCTTATTATTCAGCCTATTGGGATCAAGGTTTTGAACGTTGTGTCGTGCGTTATTTACATGACAAAGCCTCGACACCAGATAAACCGATTGACCAACTTTATATCGGTAATTTTGTGTGTTTTGGCGCTGAATGCGTGATCATGATGGGTGGCAACCAACTTCATAGACCAGACTGGATTTCCACTTTTCCTTTTGATACCCGTAGTTTTTTAGCGGCAGGTGATACGGTAATTGCTGATGGGTGTTGGATTGGCAGTCGTGCAATGATTATGCAAGGGGTCAAACTTGGTGAAGGTGCGGTTGTCGCAACTGGAGCTGTGGTGACTAAAGATGTTCCACCCTATGCAATTGTAGGTGGCGTACCTGCGAAAATTATAAAATATCGCTTTCCTCAACAACAAATCGACAAACTGCTTGCTTTAAAACTTTATGATTTAGATGAGAAGCAAATTTTGAAAATACGTGAGTATTTACAAACTGAAGATATAGATGCTTTATCTACACATATGGGAAATTTGCGGAATCTATAAAAATAGATCTGCAAAATTGAGTGTTATAAAACACAAATGATTACGAGCTTGAATTTAAATCGTCAAAGAATAAGTATAAAGTATTGAATAAATAAGCATCATTACAATAAGGAAAATACTCATGTTATATCAACATATTCTTGTACCAATTGATGGTTCTGAAACTTCTATGATTGCCATGAAAGAGGCAATCAAACTAGGAAAAGCGCTAAATAGCAAAATTACGGTTGTACAGGTTATGGCGCTTGACCCATTTATTGCAGATGTATATGTAAAAACTGGTCAAACTAATGAGTTGATTGAACGCACAAGAACCTATTTACTCGATATTTTAGAAAAAGCAAAACAAGAATTTGCCAATGAAGGCATCACTGTTGAAACCAAACTCCTTGAAGGTTTTGTTGTACATGAAGAAATTATTCAAGCTGCTCAAGATTTAAATGTAGATCTGATTGTAATGGGTTCTCATGGCCGTACAGGAGTCCGAAAACTTGTGCTGGGTAGCGTTGCACAAAAAGTCTTAGGCGAAAGTCATATTCCTGTTTTAATTGTTCGATAATTTCAACATTGCCTATCTTGTTGATTTGAATAATTTAGGCAGTAATTTTTAAATAAATAGCCTTTTCAGTATCTTTAAGGCTGCCAAGCAAATTGCTTCAAGTTTACTTTGCTATTTAATAGATAAACTCCTTCAGCTTCGAGTTTTAACTGTTGAACATTTTCACCCTTTTCATTAAATTTGCTTAGGCTAATTTTACCTTGAGAGTTAATAACTCGATACCAAGGGACTTGATGGTCTGCTTCAAGATGTTTTAAAACATAGCCAACCAATCTCGCATGTTTAGGTAAACCTGCCATACGGGCCACTTGCCCGTAAGTCGCAACTTTTCCGTAAGGAATCAAAGCAATGACTTCTAAAATCTGCCGATGTAGTTCATACTGAGTTGTCAAAATGGACTCCATAAAAATTGACATAATTCATATCATATAAAAAAATTTGACTAAAACTAAATGCAATCCAAGGTGGGCTTGAGGGAAATCTGCATGAAAAAAACATTAATGGTCGTTACTGGAACTTTACTATGCGTTTCTTGTACTACTCGTCTGCCTGCTCCATCAGGAGAAGGACCTAAAGTATCCACAGATGGCCGCCCCATCGTTCCTGTCACTTTCGTTTTTACCACCAATTCACCAGAAGCTACAAAGTTTGATAATCATCATCAGATGCGTAAGGAAATTAAAATATTAAATAAATATTATGTAGATGATAAAAATAATAAAATCTTTAAGTTTAAATTACACCGCTACATCCCTTACGAAGAGTTTTCAAAATTACACTGCGATTTAAAGCAACAGATTAATCAGCCCTACCCGATTTCCACTGAAACCATTCCTGCAAGTGTAAATACCTGTTTTCCTAAGCGGACTGCCAGCAAGGAAGTCATTGTTTTCATTTATGATGCATATTCAACCAAATGGAAATTTGAAGATGTAACAAGTAGAGCTTTTCGCAATAATGGTAAACCTTTTGTTTTATTAGACTGGAATCGCCTGAATTATAATATTCAGGCTGGTAGTGTGCATGAAATGGGACATGTGTTTGGACTAAAACATGTTTGTGCACCGAATGCTACAAAACGTACGCCAACAAACATTATGGCGAGTGCTGAATGTAAACGCGGTAGTGGTGGACTTAGAAATTTAGGTTTTACACCTATACAACTTCAAACAATTTTAACGAATTATCAAAGTTACCCTTAAATAATTTAAAAATTAAGCTCTATATAAAAGCCTAAATTGTCTTGGGCCGTATAATAATTTTCTTGGGTCAGTAATGAAGTCATATAACTACTGGCCTTTGAGAAATCTTCAGTGTTAACTGGATACGGCTGCCAAAATGTTTTCAAATTATTGGTATAAATTGGATATAAACGCAGTCGATCTTTTGATAAATCTAGCCGAGCTATACAACCATAGGGTAAAGCATTGTGTTTTTCATATTCGCCATTGCTGTTAAAAACTGCATTACCAATACCAAACACGACTGGCTTTTGATTGATCAGCTGTACAGGTTGAATAGTATGAGCGCCATGACCAATGATAAGATCCACACCTGCTTGGGTTAAAATCGTAGCAAGCTTAGTCTGCTCTTTTGTAATAGGCTTAAAATCGATGCCCCAATGACAAATAACAATAATTTTATGCTCAGGGTGAGTGAGCCGAAAACGGCTTATTTGTTCAAGCAAAACTCCATTTAGGCAGGCAACTCCCCCCTTATGGCCTAAGGCATAAAAATCATAATCTAAATAGGCAGTGTCTCTGTGCCAATAGCCATTAAAAATAGCATAGTGTTTTTTATTAAAAGATATTTCAAAATAGCTATGAGCATCTTTTTGATTTAAGCCTGCACCAATATAAGGAATATTAGCCTGATCAAATTGTTGTAATGTATAGGCTAATCCACGATCCCCATAATCTTTTAGATGATTATTTGCGAGTACCACATGATTAAGATGAATATTTTTAAATTCTGTTAATGTCTGTTCAACATTAGCTTTAAGAATAAATGGCTTTTTATGTGCTAAAGGTGATTGAGTTTCTAAAGCAAAGACTGCTTCAAAATTAGCAATATTTAAGTCATTTTCACCTAAAAAAGCTTTTATTTTTTCAAATGAATAGTGGTATCCATATTGTTGTAAAGCATCTGTTTGCCCTTTAGATTTACGTTTTTCCGTATAGATTTCCCCGAAATAAGTATCTCCCAAAATATTGATAATTCCACTTTGAGTAGTACAAACTTTAGGTTTTACATTCTGTTCTTGGAAACAGTGATAGTAAGGAATCAAATGTTCAGCACGATGGATATCGTCCAAAAATGAAAAAAAGCCAATGGTTTGATTTTCTTCAAAGTAGGTGAGATAAATTTTTCTAAAAGAATGAATAAGATATAAAACCGTGACGACTGACTGAGCCATTAATGGTGTAGGAGGAAGATAAGCTTTGCCTTTAAAATTTAGCTCCTTTACAAAAAACAGTTTTCTGATTTCAGCTGGATAGGTAAAAATTTTTCTAAGCAATAAAAACAAATATTTAAACTGGTTTTGTGTACCTTCTTTTTTTAACTTTAAGTGAAAGTGAGCAGCCCTTTCCGACAAAATTAAATTTGCTTGTGCAGTTGTGCCGAAAAGCATATTACTTAAAGCATCTTTTACATCTGCTGCTTGAGTGAAAATTAGGAACTGCAATAGTTCAGTAAATGTATATTGCTCGGATACTTTTAATCCCAGATTTTGCTGCCCTATTTGCTCAAGTGTTTGGTCAGATACCCTATATACATCTTGAGCCTGTATATTTTTCTGTTGGAATTGTTCTAATGCATAGTCAATAAGTAAGAGCGTTGAAACATCCTCATCAAATTCGAATTGCCATATAGCCTCATCAAAACTTGTAATCTCGATATGTGCTAATAATTTGATTTCAACGGGTTGATACTTCATGGCTCATCACCTTTGTAATCTTTTACATAGGCGATGTAGCCCGATAAGTTATGTTCTTGGTCATCAATCCGTACTCGAAAACGATCATGGCGAATATAAAATGCATGTAGAATTTTATCTGGCCGCGCCATATACATGGCCATTTCCGGATAAAAAAATCCTGTAGTTTGAAAATCAGCTCTAAACTCAATTAGCTTCTGAAGCTCAGGCATATATGCCTGCTCAAAAAGTGCTATACGCCCCTGCTCTTTTAAACGGTTCACCATTTTATAAGCAGCCATTAGCATTTCTAATAAAGTTGCATATGTTGTTTTTCGATTTTTAATAAAAATAAAATGTTTTAAATAATTATTTAAACCAAAAATAAAATATTTATCTTCAGGGCATATTTTAGTGAGTTCATTTGTACAATAACTTAACCAATGGTCATGATATTTTTCATATCTCTTCTCAATAAAACACTCAAACATTAATTTAACAGTTTCTAATAATCTTGAATCTTGATTAATTTGATATAACCTTAATAAAGCTAAAGCAGCTTCACCATCATAATAAATAATCCTGAATTTTTCTTTTAAACTATAGTTTGGATAATTTAATACATGGGTCGTTGAGCCATTTGAATCTACTAGCTTTAAAATACCATTTGCGAGTTTCTCTGCATATTTTAGATAATCAGTTTTTTGGGTAATCTCTTGGTATTTAGTCAACATTAAAATAGCAGCTGCATTGGCACCTAATTTAATTTCAAACTCCCCTTCTTTACCGTCAATCATAAAGGCAGTTTCTGAGTCTTTTTCTTTATAAAAATTGCTAAGTGCATAGTGAATAGCGGCATGTATTTTAGGCCAATATTCTGGCTTACTCTGCACTTCAAATGTTTCTAGTAAGGCGTACACCGAAGTGCAGTGGCGTACCGTATTATAGTTACGAATGTCACGATCATAAGCCGAAAAATAGCCATAAATAAATTTGCCATTTTCTTGAATCTGGCTGTGCAAAAATGCTGCATTTTTTTCAATTAACGACTGAAAGTGCTGTTTCTTATTGCTCGAAATCGCCCTAATACCATTTGCATCATCACGACTTGCTAAATTAATGAATTGCCCATTTTCATAAAATGCTGCGTAGGTATCAAAAGTCCAAATATCTTGTAGCTCTTGTAGTTTAATCTGTGGTTTTGTAGCGTTATATTTTTGCTTAATTGCATAATTCAGATTGGTTTCGTCAAAGAAGTTCGGTTTGTCATAGCTCAGGCCCCGAATAATTGCTTTTCCATAAATTTCTTGCTCAAGAAAAGCCACTGAACAGTTTTCGTCAAATCCAATGCCTTTACGGTAGTGGTTGTTGTGAAATTGATGGTGAACCTGCTGCTCTACTTCCTTCCAAGATTGTTTTGTTAAGTGATGTGCAATATCGATTTTTATATAATCAGCAAGTGGTTCCTGTACAAACTGGTCATTAATAAAATCTAATAATTGTTTTTTAGCGGACTCTAAATTTGTTTTCTCACTGTGCCAAACACGACATCTTTGGTCTTTAGAGCCATAAGATAAAAATAAAATAATATCCTGTTTAAGACTCGGAACGTGCTGAACAACTTGTTCTAACCAAAGGTTCATTTGTCTTTGGAAATGTAAAAATGCGGTCACTCGAATTTAGTCCCTATCCGTTATTTGTTGTTCTATAAAGTTTTCAATACATCATAGCATGAACACTCTAACTGCTAGGTTAACGTATTGTTTAAAAATAAAAAAAGAGCCCGAAGGCTCTTTTTTTATTTGGTTAATTATCTATTAATAGATAATTTGACCATTGTTGAGAAGATCATTGATGGTCAATGAAGTTCGAGATTCGTCTAGATGAATCGTCAACAATTGAGTATTTGAATAAGTAAGACCTAAACCATCACGATCAACGCTAATCGTAGCGTTTTGAGTCGCAGCATCGTAGCTTACAGATACATATTGCCCAATGGTTAAACTGTTTGGATTGCCAAGTAATAAGTTACTAATATCAATCTTGTCAGCTTGAGTATCAGTTGCCGTATTACCTACATGGAAGTCGGTCCATACATCTACACCATTACCACCAGTTGCACTATTTACACTTGCAGCTGTTAATGTGTTGTAGATCAAGGTATCCGAGCCATTACCAAGCGTAAATGTATCGTTCGCACTGGTACTTACAGCAAGGCTGTTCAACTCTTGACTCAAATCAATCGTTAATGTGCTGGTAGATTCAGCGCCCGTAACTGATACAAGTTTGTAGTTAATCGTATCAATCGTAGCATTTGCTGCACTATCCAACGGTTTGTAATAGTACGAGCCATCATTGTAGAGGTACAAGGTACCTTCACCAGTATTAATCGCTTGACCAGCAGCAATTTGGTAGTTTCCTGGTGTAACTTCAACATACAATTGAGAAGCAACTGTAGTGTCTGCAACCCCACCAGTAGTATCACCTACCAAGATATTGCCATGAATCCAATCTGTTAAACCATCAGGTGTGTATTGATCTAGATGAGTTGTTTTTGTAGTCACAACTGAATCAAGTGACATATTACCAATTGGAAGCAAACTAGATAAGCTAAACACAACTCTATAAGTACCAGCAGATAAATGAGACACATCGGCCGAGTATGCTGGTGCACCCAAAATACCTGCCAAGGCTGTCGAAGAACCTGAGTAAACTGTATCTACCCATACTCCACCAACGAACTGTTGGATCTTATAACCAGTCGTCGGTAGAACAGATAAACTTAAAGATGCTAAGTAATTCAGCTGAACATGTACATCAGTTACGGTATTAGCAGCAACAACAAATTGGTTCGATGTCACTGTACTGCTTAAAACTGGTGGTAATGTACTAAGCGATACGTTACCACTTGGCACATCAACAACTGCATCAGTTACCTGTTTCATGCTGATTGTTGCATCATTAGTATCCGCGTTAGCTACTGGTGCAGGAATTACCGCATCTACACCTGGGTTAGCGGTATCCCAAGTGATATCCACATCAGGCGAACCAATTTGGATATGCAATGTTGCAGTATCTGTTCTACCCGTTACTGGGTCAGTCACGGTATAGGTAAAGCTATCTACTTTTCCTATATTTAACGTGTTAGCTGTAGCCTGATAACTATAAGTACCATCCGCGTTAATTGTTAAAGTACCATAAGCACCTACAACTGTTGCTGATGAACCTACACTCACAGCTGATGTATTACCATTTTCAGAAGTCACCGAAGTCACAACTGAAGTTGTCGTAATGTAATCTGGCGTATAGTTTGGTCCATATACAGCAGAGTTATCATCTGACAGAACATTACCAATGATAGGATCCACTACTAAGCTAGGTACTTGAGTAATATCGCCATTATTCAAAGTAATATCCGCAGTAACACTACCTAGAGCTGTAAGAAGCGTATTGCTCTCCATAAACAACTCATAAGTACCAGAACCTAAGTTATCAACCTTGAATTTCACCTCAGACCCAAAGATACCTAATAAATCAAGTACCCCTGTATCTGCACTATCTGCTACTACTGTACGAGTGCCGTCTGGATTAACTCGTGTTAATACCACGTGTAAACCATCAACAATCGTTGCAACTGAACCAAAGTTCACTGAGATAATTGCTTCAGTAATATGGCCTGGATCAACTGTAAATGTCGCAGTACCTTGTTTAGTACCGATAACAACTCCACCAACACCAAGTAACCAGTTATAGCTAATTGCATTATCAAAGACTTGTTGTGTCGTTGGATAAACCATGTCAATTGCTGCTGAATCAACGTTATCCATTGCATCAACAGGAACTGGGCTTGTGATAACAGCTGGTTGAGATGGATCATTAGCGTTCCAAGTCATATCCACACTGTCACTATCCAAGTGAACATATAGAGTCGCTTGCGAAGTATTGCCCGTAGCTGGATCGAGTAACGTATAAGTAAACTCATCAACTTGTCCGAGATTTAGTCCATTCGCATTTGGTGTGTAAGTGTAGTTACCATTTTGATCAATTACCAAAGTACCGTAAGTACCTGCAATTGTAGTAGTACCGGTTGCCGCAACTGCATCTCCATTAACTGTTGAGATGATAGCATCATGGGTGGCAGCATCGACTGCGCCATTGATACCAACATCCTTAATAACGTTGCCAGAAATAGGCTCAACAGAATAACCATCTATGACATATGGATTATAGACATCCATCGTACCAGTTAATGTTCCGCCTAGACCTACACCTAACAATCCGTCATAACCGATAAATGCACGATATTGACCTGGTTCCAAACCATCTACAACAGCAGTTGCTACACCACCAATAAGCGATAGATCAATCAGAGAAGCTTCTGGATTAGTTCCACCAATCGATACCCATTGCCCAGTAGTTGCATCGTATTTTTGAACAACTAGTGAGTAGTCACTTAATACATTCGCAGTGATTAGACCACTAAAGGTAAATGTAGCTGTACCTTCTCGATCTGCATCAACATTAAACGCAATTGTCGTATCCCCTAGTAGTTGTAAGTTCAAACCAGCAAGAGAAACTGCTGCTAAGTAACTTGCGCTACCAAGAGCAACATCATCTGCAACAAGCAATGGCTCTGGGTTAATTTCAGCAACTGCTAGGTTGTCTGCAGCTTTCACAGAACTCAATTGAATATTGAGATTTGCTTGAGCCGTATCACCAGTTACAGGATCAGTTAATGTGTAGACAAACACATCTGTTTGGCCTACACCAGCTGCGCTTGCAGTAGGAGTATAAGTGTATGAACCATCAAGATTTATCTCCAATGTACCATAAGCACCATTAATGATCGTACCATCTGCTACAACAGGTTGACCGTTAACTGCACTTACAACTGTTGTTGGAGTCACAACGTCTACTTCACCTGAACCGTTCACTTCTGTGATGACGTTACCATCAGCAACTTCAGTGTAGTATCCACCTACTTGCGTCGTGTCATAAACATCCATTGTGCCCGTTAGAGTGCCAAGTAAACCAATACCTAGAAGACCGTTATAAGTCATGAATGCACGGTATTGACCTTCTTCTAGGCCTTCAATTACTACACCAGGTGTTGTACCTAATAAAGTAAGGTCAAGAATATCTGCTTGGCCGCCACCATAGATTGCAGTCCATTGGCCTGTAGCTGTGTCAAATTTTTGAACAACTAGAGAGTAATCAGATAATGCATCTACACCAATCAACGCACTGTAGGTAAAGGTTGCTGTACCTTCATCACCTGCACCCACTGTAAAGCCTATAGATTCTGATCCTAACTGCAGATCGAGACCAGCAAGAGATACAAGTGCCAAGTAAGTATTACTTCCTAGTGCTGCATCATCTTGTACAAGCAATGGTTGAGGTGCAAGTACTGCTGTATCAGTGTTATCAAAGGCAACGATAGAACTTGCAAGAGTATAAGTTTGCGTATCTTGAAGAGTACTACTATTTCCAGCAAGGTCTGTGAACGTAGCAGTAGCATCAACTGTTAAGTCTGTATCCGCTGCAAGGCCACTACCCGCAACATCAACACTCCAAGTACCCGCTGCTGTATCTACTGTCGCAACGTAGTTCACTCCGTTTACGGTCACTACAACACCTGTTGTTACAGCATCTGCAGGTATGTTCGTCAATGTGCCTGTTAAGGTCACTGGGCCACCTGCCTCTGTCGCATCAAGGATATTGTCTGCAGTAACAGGATCAATTGCTAACAATGTTGTAGTGATGTCTGGTGGAGTAACATCGAGTGTTACAGTCACATCTGCATCTGCAACATCTACGTTACCTTGGGCATCTACCGCCTCAGCATGAATCACAATCTGACCAGTCACAGGATCTGCTGCTGTTGCCGCAAGAGTTGCTGTGATGAAGCCGTTAGTCAGGTCAGCGGCTGTCACGGTGTAGTTCGTACCGTTGACATTCACTACTGTGCCATCGATTGCATCTGGTCCCAACGCCACTTGTGCATTGAATGTACCGTCTGTACCAAGTTCTGCAGCATTCAGGATACCATCGCCATTTAAGTCTTCAGGAACCGTAATTGCTGTAATCAGGTCTTGTGGAGTTGTATCAATGGTTACAGTCACATCTGCATTAGCAACATCTACGTTACCTTGAGCATCTACCGCCTCAGCATGAATCACAATCTGACCAGTCACAGGATCTGCTGCTGTTGCATCCAGAGTTGCTGTGATGTAGCCATTAGTCAGGTCAGCGGCTGTCACGGTGTAGTTCGTACCGTTGACATTCACTACTGTGCCATCGATTGCATCTGGTCCCAACGCCACTTGTGCATTGAATGTACCGTCTGTACCAAGTTCTGCAGCATTCAGGATACCATCGCCATTTAAGTCTTCAGGAACCGTAATTGCTGTAATCAGGTCTTGTGGAGTTGTATCAATGG
>Ga0308166_1004636_pt1 | contig 10904 bp, 3 predicted proteins | sample PhyCR2_2_FD_202137 | JGI IMG/M metagenome (GOLD analysis project Ga0308166, IMG submission 202137) | Phyllosphere microbial communities from UC Gill Tract Community Farm, Albany, California, United States - DLSLCC.R2 | ecosystem: Host-associated > Plants > Phyllosphere > Unclassified | place... | reverse complement strand
TAGGCCGGGTCGCGGACTTCTTCTTCAGGTTTCGACATAAATAAGGATTCTTGGGGCGGCAGGGGCTCCTGTCAAGAAGCCGCCACGGCCCTGTTGCTGCGCAAGGCCCGGGGACACGAGCGCGTAGGGCATCATGCTACCACTACCGGCCTGGCAGCTGCCTCTGCGGTGGATGGCGTGTGCGCGCCGATGCGGAACAGCCGCCGGCGGCCTCACGGCGCGGACCCGATGCCGTCGATTACCGCAACCAGGGCGCGCAGGTCGACCGGCTTGACGAAATGGTGGTCGAAACCGGCGCTGCGCGAGAGCACGCGGTCGTGCGCCTGGCCATAGCCGGTCAGGGCCAGGTACAGGGCCGGGCGGCCGGCCTGCAGGGCGTGCAGGCGGCGTACCAGCTCGTAGCCGTCGATGTCGGGCAGGCCGATGTCGAGCACGAAGACCTGCGGCCAGTCGCGTTCGGCCAGGTCCAGCGCTTCGCGCGAGGAGGCGGCGCTGGCCACCGTGTGGCCAAAGGCGCGCAACACCTCGGTCAGCGACTGCGCGGCGTCGAGGTTGTCGTCGACGACCAGGATGCGCGCCCGGCCGGGGTTGGCCCCGGCGCGCAGCGCGGCCTGGCCGGCCTGCGCGCCGGCTTCTTCTTCCTTGCGCGCCAGTTGCAGCGTCACGCTGAAGCTGCTGCCCCGGCCCAGGCCGGCGCTCTCGGCGCGCACGCTGCCGCCGTGCAGCTGCACCAGGCTCTTGACCAGCGCCAGGCCGAGGCCGAGCCCACCCTGCGAGCGGTCCGGAGTGCGCTCGGCCTGGGTGAACAGGTCGAACACCTGGGGCAGGACGTCGGGCGCGATGCCGATGCCGTTGTCGCGCACCGTGATCGTCACGCGGCCGTCCGCGCGCGCCACCTGCAGCGCGATGCGTCCGCCCTGGGGCGTGTACTTGGCGGCGTTGTTCAGCAGGTTCGACACCACCTGCACCAGGCGCGTGCGGTCGCCGTCGACCCAGCCGCCGGCGTCCTGCTGCAGCTCGAGTATATGGCGGCGCGCCTCGATCAGCGGGCGCGCCTGTTCCACCGCGCCCGCCACCACGGCGCCGACGTCGACCAGGGTCCGGTCGAGCTCGACCAGGCCGCGGGTCACGCGCGACACGTCCAGCAGGTCGTCGACCAGTTCGGTCATGTGGCGTACCTGGCGCGCGATGATCTCGCTCGACTGGCGCAGGCGCCGCTCGTCCAGGCCCGGCATGCCGAGCAGCTGGGCGGCGTTGCTGATCGGCGCCAGCGGATTGCGCAGCTCGTGCGCCAGCATGGCCAGGAATTCGTCCTTGCGCCTGGCCTGGGCGCGCAGCTCGGCCTCGCCGCTCTTTTGCGTGTCGATGTCGGTGAGGGTGCCCATCCAGTCGGTCACGCGGCCGGCGGCGTCGGTCAGGGGCAGGGCGCGGCTGAGTACCCAGCGGTAGCCGCCGTCGCGGTGGCGCAGGCGGTGCTCGATCTCGAAGGGGGAGCCGGTGGCGCGGCAGTGCTCCCAGTGGGCAAGCACGGCGGCACGGTCGTCGGGATGCACCGTCTCTTGCCAGCCGCGATGCCTGAGCGCCTCGGTGGGCACGCCGATGAACTCCTGCCAGCGTTCGTTGAAGTAGGTGACGCCGGTGTCCATGCTGGTCGACCACACCATCTGCGGGATCACGTTGGCGATCGCACGGAAGCGGCGTTCGCTTTCCTTGAGCGCCTTTTCGGCCGCGACCTGGGCCGTGATGTCCATGTGCGCGGCCACCGCGCCGACCAGTTCGCCGTCCGCGCCGCGCATGGCGGCGGCACGTACCAGCACCGTGCGCCGCATTCCCGGAATATCGAAGGGCTCGATCTCGAACACGCCGGCATCCTGTTCCCAGATCGCGTGATTGGCCGCGTTCGCCACCAGCAGGCGGCCGTTGCGGTCGACGTAGAAGATGCCGACCGGTGCCGCCTCGAGCAGCACGTCGAGGCGACGGCGGTCGCTTTCGGCGCGCGCCTCGCTGGCGCGCAGGGCATCGGCCTGGGTCTTGCGTGCGCTGACATCGACCGCGATGCCGGCGAAGCGGCGTGCGGGTCCGGCCCCGCCCCCCGCCCGCGCGGCCCCGTCCACGAACATCTTGCCGCGCGCATTCACCCAGGCGTCCGCGCCGGAACGCTGCGGAATCCGGTATTCGATGTCGTACAGGGTTTCGCTGGCGATCGCATGGTCGATCGCCGCCAGCACGCGCGGGCGGTCCTCGGGATGGATCATGTCGGTGAAGCGGTTCAGCTCGGTGCCTTCGCGCGCGAGTGCGGCATCGACCTGGAACAGGCGTGCGAAGCGCTCGTCGACGTGGGTGGCGCCGCTGTCGAGGTCGTAGCTCCAGGTGCCGATGTTGCCCGAGGCTTCGAGCGACAGCGCCAGGCGTTCCTCGGCTTCCTTGTGGCGCGCCAGCGCCTGTACCTTGTCGGTGACTTCGATCACGGTGCAGAGCTGGCCGCGCACGGCGCCGGTGTCGTCGCGCAGCGGGCTGTAGGAAAAGGTGAACCAGGCCTGCTCGGGAAAGCCATGGCGTTCCAGGGTGAGGGCGCGGTTCTCGAAGAAAAAGGATTCGCCGCCCAGCACGCGCCGGATGTAGGGGCCGACGTCGTGCCACACTTCGCTCCAGACCTCGGGGTGGGGGCGGCCGAGCGCGACCGCGCCTTTGTCGCCGAGCACGGGCAGGTAGGCGTCGTTAAAGAACAGGAACAGGTCCTCGCCCCAGGACAGGCAGGTCGGGAAGGCCGAGCCGAGCAGGGTACCCAGGCTGGTACGCAGCGCGGGCGGCCAGCCGGAGATCGGCCCGAGCTTATGCGCGGACCAGTCGGCTTCCCGGATGCGTTCGCCCATGGTGCCGCCGTTGTCCAGGAACGCATGCTGGCGATTGCTGTTCACGGCTGCCCTTGAGGAAAAACTTGCATTGTACACATATTGACGGCGGGATCGCGTTCCACCTCGGCGCCCCGTGGAAAGCGGCGGCGCCGCTGCTATTGGACCACGACCTTCAGGCGCACGGTGCCCTTGGCCCCGGGCTGCAGGCTGCCGGTGAAGCGCCATTCGACAGGCCCATTCTCGCCTACTTTCGGCTGGGCCGCGATCGCGCAGCTGGCCAGGTCGGCCGGCAGGGTGCCGCACTCGGCGCCGGCAAAGATGGTAAACGCCGGCGTGTTGTCGGTCACGGTCAGGCCCGACAGGGTGGTGGTGCCGGTGTTCTCGAACGCCACTTCGTAGGTGATGGTGCTTCCCGGCACGGCGTTCGCCTTGTCGGCGGTCTTGGTCAGCGCAAAGCTGTCGCAGGACTGGCAAATGCCGTTCACGGTGACCGTCATCTGCCCCAGGCCGATGCCCAGCAGCTTCAGCAGCGGGTCGACGATACCCGTCAATACCGGGGTCAGGACCGGCGCCAGGGTATCGACCACCAGCGCCTTCAGCACCGGTTGCAGCGCGCCGTCGAGCAGGCGGGTGACCGGAGCCAGCACGATGTCGAGCAGGCCGGTCGTGAGGATGGTGGTGCGCAGCGACAGGTTGTTCACCAGGCTGTTGGTCAGGCCGGTGACGAAGGCGGCGCTGGTGCTCACGGTGCGGGTCTGCGGGAAGCTGCCCGCCATGGTCACGCTCGATGCGAACGGCGCCTGGCCGCGCGCGCTGCTCTTGATCTCCAGCGCGACGCGGATGCCGTTCAGGACCAGTTCGCCGATCTGGCCATAGCCGACGTCGGCGGCCGACAGGGTGCGGGCGCGGTTGAAGAACACGCTGTCGGCGATGCTGCCCAGGTAGATGTCGGCCACGCCCGGCGCCACCTGCAGGGTCACGGCCTTGGCCACGGCGTCCACCGCCGACAGGCTGCCTTCGCCGCGCGCGGCTTCCACGTACACGTCGAGCTTGCTGATGGCGACCGTGGCGCTGCTCACGCCGGCCACCGCCTTCAGGATATCGGTCGCCGGGCTGAGGGTCACCAGGTCGAGCTTGAGCTTCAGGCGCACCGCGGCGGTGTGGAACTGCGAACCGGTCGGGCCGCACACATACACCGGCGGTTCGATCACCTGCGCGTACAGCTGGAGGTTGTTGACCAGGCCCGCCATGCCGAGCGCGCCGCCGGAAATGCCGACCGGGGCAGGGGTGGTCAGCATGTTGCGGTGGTTGTACAGCTGTATCAGGCCGGTCAGCATATCGAGCGAGTTGATGGTGGTGCCGGCCAGGGCGCCGGCATCGGTGGTCACTTTCAGCAGGTCGCCCACGCGCACCGTCGCGCCGGTATTCGCCAGCACCGGCTGCAGGCGCGACAGCACACCGGACAGGCTGGTTTTGGCCTCGGCCTGCGCAGCGGCGTTCAGCGCCGCCGCCACCTGGCCCAGGGTGACGGTGGTGCCGAGCGCCTGGGTCGGGCTGGAGACGTTGGCCTGCAGCTTCAGCGCATTCAGGAAGTCGAGCAGCCTGACGTCGCCGCCGGCAAGCGCGTTCCAGTCGGCCACGCTCAGGTTCAGGCTGGTGCCCAGCAGGTTGCCGAGCAGGGGATTCAGGAGGGCGCTCTGGGTGCTGTCGACGCTGGCCAGGCGCGGCCCGGCCGAGATGCAGGCGCCGGCCACGCAGCCGGCCTGGGCCGGCAGGGTGACAAGCAGGGCGCAGAGCAGGGCGCCGGCCGTGAGGAGGGCGCGCAGCCAGGCGAAGCGGTTGTTCAGGAAGGTCATCGTGTCGTTTCCTTGATTCGATGCGGCCTGGTGGCAGCTCAGTTGAATGCGTTGTTGAGTGCGGCGCTCATGCCCTCGAGGGCGCGCTCGTCGAACTTCATGCGCAGGCGCAGGTACACGCCCTTGCTGGTGGCGTCGGCGCCGGCCAGGTCGCGCTCCTTGAAGCCCAGGAAGTTGTAGCCGGCCGAGACCCACATGTTCTTTTGCAGCTGGTAGCCGGCTTCCAGGCCCAGGCCGTACTGGCGGCCGCTGCCTTCACCATTGAACAGGACCTGCGCGGTGGCGCCGACGTCCCAGTCGCGCTTGATCTCGTGGGTCACGCGGGCGGCCAGCAGGTGGGCGGTACCGCGGGTATCCAGGCCGCTCGAACGGTCGCGCACCAGCTTGCCGGCGTAGCGGCCGCTGAACACGGTCTCGCGGGTCGGCTGCCAGTTGCCGGCCACTGACACGGCGTGCACCGCGCGCTTGATGTCGGCCGGGCCGTCGTCGGACTCGAGCTTGAACTCGTACTTGGCCAGGGCGTTCAGGCCCAGGGTGCCCGGCGCGCGCCAGGCCACGCCGCTTTGCAGCAGTTCGTTCACGCGCATGCTGTCGGTGGTGCGGCTGCGGTTGGCGGCGTAGGTGTTCTTGCCCAGGAAGGTGAATTCCTCGCTCAGCTTGTAAGCCAGGCCCAGGGTGTTGAGCAGCGCGTCGCTGTCGCTGCCGTGGCGCAGTTCCAGGCGCGCGTTGCCGCGCCACAGCGGGTTGCGGGTGTAGTCCAGGGCGCCGGCGACGGCCACCGATTCGTTGGCCGCCGGGCCGCTCAGCACGCGCACGCGCTCGAAGCTGGTGCTGGCGCGCACGCCCGGCGCGATGGTCCACAGGTTGCGCAGGCCCATCGCGGCTTCCGCTTCCTTCGAACCCAGGGCCGAGCCGCGGGCGCGGTATTCCGAGAAGGCGCGGCCATCCTTCATGTATTCGGAGTCGACCCCGAACACGGTGGCGTTGCGCTCCTGGCCTTCGTTCAGGGCGTAGTTGGAACCCAGGCTGCTGATCAGCTCGTGGCGGCCGTAGACGCGGCTGCCGCCGGCCAGGCGGTAGTCGCCGCCCAGGGCCACCATGCGGCGGCCGCTGTCCTTGATGTCCTGCTCGGCTTCCAGCGAGACGCTGGCCTGGGGCAGGCCGGGGATCTGGCTGCTCACCTTGGCGCGCACGCTGGTCAGGTCCGGCTGGGCCAGGACCGTGCCTTCGGCCGCGGTTTCGGTGGCATGGCGCACGCCGGCTTCGACGCGCACGCCGTTCCGGAAGGCGTAGCCGGCGCCGAGCTGCACGCCGTCGCGCGCGGCGCCGGTGACCAGGTCTTCGGTGCGCAGCACTTCGGCGTCCAGGCGCACCTGTTCGCTCAGCTTGTAGCCGGCGCGCAGGCCCGCTTCCAGGCGGCCCTTCGGCAACATGGCCGACTGGTTGTCGAAGAATTCGCTGGTGCGCACCGCGTACAGGCGGGCTTCCAGCTTGCCGTCGTTGCGGGTGGCCTCGATGCGGGCGGCGCTGCCGTCGCGCACTTCCTTGTCCATGCGGGCGGCTTCCACGACGATCGTGGTCTTGTCGTCCGGCTTGACAGTGGCGTTCACGCTGCTCAGGGCCTGCTTGGCGATCGGGTTGCGGTCGTTGACGTAGCTGCCGCCGACTTCCACCATCTTGCCCAGCTTGTACTGGGCGGCGACGCCGCCGACCCAGAACTGCGGGGCGCCCTGGTCGACCTCGTAGCTGATGCGCACCGACACCGGGTTCAGGTCGGCGTCCAGGCTGGCCACCGGGGCGCGGAACAGGATGCGGCCGGTCAGCGGTTCGATGTCGTAGTCGACATAGCGCACCTGCGCCTTGTTCGACAGGACGATGCCGGTCTGGTTACGGTCGCGCACCACGATCTCGACGCGCTCGCTGTTCAGGACCATCAGCGCGCTGCCGGTCAGGTAGGGGCCCGAGGTGCCGTTGGCGGCGATTTCCTCGACCATCTGACGGGTGCTGTCGCGGCTGGCGAAGCTGTCCACGGTCAGGCCGCCGGCTTCGTAGTGGTGGCGCAGACCGGTCATGCTGCGGTTGTAGGCGCCCAGGTTGCGCGCCGGGGTGGTGCCGGGCGGCGTGAAGTCGCCGAACAGCAGCCACGACCTGTTGCGGTCGGCGCGCAGGTAGCCGCGGCTGGTCGACTGCGCCTCGAAGCCGCGCTGGGCGTCGTCGCCCGTGGTCGGGTAGAAGCCGAGCGGATCGACGTCGCGGAACAGCTTCTCTTCCTTTTCCTTGCTCGAGTCGTAGGACATGGTCAGCAGGGTATCGCCGGCAACGGTGCCCTTCACGAAGAAGGCGGCGCGCGCGCCGAGTTCCGCATCGGTGTCGCCGATGCTGCCGGAAACGCTGCGCAGCTGGTCTTCGAAGGCATCGAAGCTGCGGTTCGGGTTGCTGGTGTTGCCGCGGATGCTGTTCAGGCTGACGGCGCCTTCGAGCACGCCGGCGGCGACCAGCGGGCGCAGGTCCGGGACGAAGGAGAGCTGGGCCTCGGCCTGCACCGTGCCGCTGGCGGCCAGCACGCGGGTCTCGCCGGCCTCGGTCGGGGCGCGCAGGGCGAACTCGGCCTGGCCGCCTTCGACGAAAGCCTGCAGGCCCGGCTCGCGCGGGTCGAGGTCGGCCTGCAGCAACTGGCCCAGCCTGGCGTCCAGGGTCAGCGGGGTGCGCTGCAGGACCGGCACGCCCTGTGCATCTTCGAGGTGGACGATGACGGCGGCGCTGGCGCGGCCGTCGGCGGCCAGTTTGCCTTGCGGCAGCTCGACGCGCAGCCTGGCCAGGGCGCCCGGCACGATCACGCTCACCGTGCTGCTGCCGCGCGCATTGCCGAAGCTGTCGTTCTGGCGCAGCTCCAGGGTGTTCTTGCCGGCGCGCAGGGCGACGCCGACGTAGTCCCAGCTTTCCAGCTGGCGCTCGGCAACCTTGTTGCGCTGGCCGACGTGGGTGTCCGCCACGGCTTCGCCGTTCACCAGCAGGGCGAAGCGGGCGCCCAGGGCGCCTTTCACGCGCACGGTGGCCTGGCTGGACGCCAGCACGGCGCCGTCCTTCAGGTCGACGAAGCCGAGGCTGTTGTCGAGCTGGGCAATGTCGAGCCTGGCCGGCGCGGCCTTGGCGGCCGGGGCCTGCAGGACGGTGGCGTCGGCGGCCTTGCCGTCGGCCTTGGCTGCGGCGCGGCGTGCGGCGATCTCGCGGCGCAGGGCCTCGTTGCAGCCGTTCACTGCGAAGTCGGCCTTGGCCAGCTCGCCATCCCTGGCATCGACGAAGCGGCTGCCGGCGTCGCCCGAGTTGCGCTGCGACAGCACCGACAGGGTGGCGCCCTGCGGCAGGGTCGACGGATCGACCTTGGCGACGTGGGTGCGCGGACGGGTTTCCAGGAAGCTGTACTTGCCGTCGATATCGGTACGGGCAAAGGCGCCGTCTTCCAGGTAGATGCGCACGCCCGGCACGCCCGGCTCGTCGCGGTCCTGGACGCCGTTGGCGTTGCAGTCGGCGAACACTTTACCGAGGATCACGCCTTTTTCGCTGAACACGCCGGCCTCGACCTTGACCTTGGCGGCCGCGATCACGCTGGCCAGGGCCAGGGGCGCGGCGCTGGTGGCGCTGGCGCGGTTGATGCCGTCCCCTTGCAGGGCGCCGGCGCCGATGCGCACGCGGTAGCGCAGCGTCATGCTGGCGCTGGCGGGCACGGCGCCGATGTCGAACTGCAGGGCGGTGGCGGCGCCGGCCTTGGGGTCGGCGGCCTTGGCCCCTTCGAGCGTCACGGTGCCGGGCACCAGCGCGAAGCCGGCCGGCAGCACGTCGTCGACCTTCACGCCGGCCAGGGCTTGCTCGGCGGTATTGTGGATGCGGACGGTGTAGTCGACGAAGTCGCCGATCTCGGCAATGGCGCGCGACGCGTTCTTTTCCAGGTAGAGGGTGCCGGGAACGGCGTCGAGCGGCACGTCGATGGTGACCACGCCGCTGGTGGCGCTGACGGTGAAGCTGCCGCCGAAGGAACCGTAGAGGTTGATCTCGCGGCCTTCCGGCAGCAGGCCTGGCGCCACCTTCGACGGGAAGGTGTAGTTGGTCGGGGCGGTCACGGCCAGGCGGTACAGGCTCGGGGCCACCAGCGGGAACTGGTAGTGGCCGTCGGCGGCGGTGACCACGGTGCTCGGCACCTGGGTGGCGCCGTCGACGTCGAACACGACCGCGGCTTCGCCCGGACGGCCGCCGTTGCCTTCGCCGGTAACGTCGATCAGGGTCACGGTGGCGCCGGCCAGGGGCTGGTTGGTCTTGCTGTCGAAGACGATACCGACCGGGTCGACCAGGATCGAGGCGAACGCCGTCTTGCTGCCGCAGCTCTCGATGGTGGCCATCAGGGTGTCGTCGGCCATCACGTCGAGCGCATTGTTGCTCGCGCTGACATCGCTCATGCTGGTCGCCTGGTCGGTCATGACCTCCGAGGTGATGCGGAAGACGGCGCTGTCGACCTCGGTTTCGTCGGCACGGTAGCTGTGCGTATCGCCGGTCTTGCTGGAGGCGATGTTCAGGGTGATGGTGTCGATCGCTGCCGGGTCGGCATCGCAGGCCGGCGCGGTGGCTTCGACGAACAGCGCGCGGCCGTAGGTCGTGACGGTGGCCGGCGTGGTATAGCTTGCATTGGTGAAATATCGGATGGTTTCCGGCTGCATCGCCCGGACCGTATTCGAACTCAGGCTCACTTGCTTGCCTTGTGGGTCGACATAGGCGCCGGTGGCCTGGTTGCGGATCGCCGCGTGGGCGCCGGTGCAGACGCACAGCAGGGTGAACAGGGCGAGCAGAAGGGAACGCAGACGATTTTTCATGGCAGCAAAGTCAGGAATTCGGGCGTAGAGGTCCCCATCCGCCGCCTTTTCAGGCGGTGGACAGGGACGTTCTTGTTGATTACTTATTGTTGTGGCGGATGCCGGGACTGCCGGGTGAGGCGGTGAGGCTTACTGCGAGATCTTGACGCCGAAGGTCATGGTCGACGACTGGCCCGGCGATATGGTGCCGAGGGTGGCCGACAGCGTCCCCAGCAGGTTGACGATCGGGGCCTGGACCGCGCCGGTGGTGCTGCCCGGCGCCGAGTGGAAGGTGGTGTAGGCCGGGATCGTGTCGCGGATCACCAGGGTGTTGACGTCGGTCGCGCCGGTGTTGGTGGCGGTGATCTGGTAGCGGATGCAGGCGCCCGGCACCGCGCCGGTGGTGATGTTGTTGGCGCTGAACTCGGTGTCCGGGGTGCCGTCGCAGGTGGCGTCCAGGGCTTGCTTTTTGCTCAGGGTCACTTGCACAGCTTCGTTCACGACGCTGACCGCGGTGTGGATGATGTCGCCCACGTTGGTGCCGCTCGACAATGCGCGGAAGTACAAGTCGGTGACGGCCGGGGTGGCGCCGGCGGCGACGGTCACGTCGGCGTACACCAGGCGGTAGGCGCCGCTGTTGACGGCCGCGTTGTTGATGGTATTGCCGAAGCCATCCTTGAACACCACGGTCCAGCCTGCCGGCAGGTCGGTATTGGCGAAGCCGGCGCTGGCGCTGGCCTGCAGGTTGAAGGTTTCGTTGCTGCCGCCGGCATTGTTCAGGTACAGGGTGAAGCGGGTGGTGGCGCCGGCGGTGGTGGTGTTGGTGACCACGGCCGCCGTTTCCGCGCCCGCGCCGGCGCCGGTGGCGCCGTTGCCCGGACCGTTGGCGGTGATGTCCATCATGGCCGAGGCGGTGACGGTGGTGGTGTCCTTGCTGGTGGCAACCACTTGCGGGTTGAAGGTGCTGGTGGCCTTGACGGTCAGCTCGTTGTTGGTACCCGGTGCGGCGTTGGCCGGCAGGGTGGCCACGGCAACGAAGCGGAAGGTTTCGCCGGCAGGCAGGTTGCCGGTGCTGGTGATCGGGGTGTTGTTGTCGGCGATGCCGTCGCCGTTGGCATCAAGATAGAACACGACGTTCGCCATGCTGAAGGCGCCGCTGTTGGTCGCGCTCAGGGTAAACGTGTCGGCGCCGTTGCCGGTGTTGGTGATGCTGTGCGAATACACGACCTGCGCGCTGGCGGCGGCGTTCTTGGCCGAGCCGTCGCCCATGTCGGCGCTGCCGACCTGCTGCACGACGGTGGTCACGATGTTCGACACGGCGGTGTGGCCGCGCAGCAGCGAATCCAGGTAGG
>Ga0308166_1004635_pt1 | contig 10908 bp, 8 predicted proteins | sample PhyCR2_2_FD_202137 | JGI IMG/M metagenome (GOLD analysis project Ga0308166, IMG submission 202137) | Phyllosphere microbial communities from UC Gill Tract Community Farm, Albany, California, United States - DLSLCC.R2 | ecosystem: Host-associated > Plants > Phyllosphere > Unclassified | place... | reverse complement strand
CCGGCGCCAAAAACGGTTGACGAGGTTGTATAGACAACCTAGACTGCTTGCCAACCGGGGCCGCGCGCGGCTCCGGGCCTGTTTGCTGTCCGACGCTTTCCGAGGAGCCGCCATGACCCAAGCCACGCCCGACCCGCGTTTCGATCCCACCCGCGTCATCCGTGCCCCGCGCGGCACCGAACTCGCCTGCAAGAGCTGGCTGACCGAGGCGGCCTACCGCATGCTGCAGAACAACCTCGATGTCGAGGTTGCGGAAAATCCGCAGGGTCTCGTCGTCTACGGCGGCATTGGCCGCGCGGCGCGCGACTGGGCGTGCTACGACGAGATCCTGGCGTCGCTGCGCGAGCTGGAAGACGACCAGTCCCTCCTGATCCAGTCCGGCAAGCCGGTCGGCGTGTTCCAGACGCACCCGGACGCCCCGCGCGTGCTGCTGGCGAATTCGAACCTCGTGCCGAAATGGGCGACGTGGGAGCACTTCAACGAGCTCGATCGCAAGGGCCTGTTCATGTACGGCCAGATGACGGCCGGCAGCTGGATCTACATCGGCACGCAGGGCATCGTGCAGGGCACGTACGAGACCTTTGCCGAAGCCGGCCGCCAGCACTTCGGCGGCGACATGGCAGGCAGGTGGATCCTGACGGCGGGCCTGGGCGGCATGGGCGGCGCGCAGCCGCTGGCCGCGACGTTCGCCGGCGCCGTGTCGCTGACGGTCGAATGCCGCCAGAGCAGCATCGACTTCCGCCTGCGCACCCGCTACCTCGACAAGCAGGCCAAGGACATCGACGAGGCGCTGGCGATGATCCGCGCCCACAAGGACAAGCGCGAAGCCGTCTCGATCGGCCTGCTGGGCAACGCGGCCGACGTGTTGCCCGAACTGGTGCGCCGCGCAAAAGAGGGCGGCATGGTGCCGGATCTCGTCACCGACCAGACGTCCGCCCACGACCTGATCCACGGTTACCTGCCGCGCGGCTGGACGCTCGAGCAGTGGCTGGCAGCGCAGCGCGATCCGGCGCAGCACGCGGCCCTGACGCAGGCGGCGGCCGAGTCGTGCGCCGCGCACGTGCAGGCGATGCTCGACTTCAAGGCGCTGGGCGCGCATGCCGTCGACTACGGCAACAACATCCGCCAGGTCGCGCTGGACCACGGTGTGGCGAACGCTTTCGACTTCCCCGGCTTCGTGCCCGCGTACATCCGCCCGCAGTTCTGCGAAGGCCGCGGCCCGTTCCGCTGGGTGGCGCTGTCCGGCGACCCGGAAGACATCTACAAGACGGATGCCAAGATCAAGGAGCTGTTCCCGCAGCACGCGCGCGTGCACCGCTGGCTCGACATGGCGCGCGAGCGCATCGCGTTCCAGGGCCTGCCGGCGCGCATCTGCTGGCTGGGCCTGGGCGAGCGCCACCTGGCCGGCCTGGCGTTCAACGAGATGGTGCGCACGGGCGAGCTGAAGGCGCCGATCGTGATCGGGCGCGACCACCTGGACACCGGCTCCGTCGCCAGCCCGAACCGCGAGACGGAAGCGATGCGCGACGGCACCGACGCCGTCTCCGACTGGCCGCTGCTGAACGCGCTGCTGAACACGGCCGGCGGCGCCACCTGGGTGTCGCTGCACCACGGCGGCGGCGTGGGCATGGGCTATTCGCAGCATGCCGGCGTCGTCATCGTGGCGGACGGCACCGAGGCGGCGGACAAACGCCTGGCGCGCGTGCTCGTCAACGACTGCGCGTCCGGCGTGATGCGCCACGCGGATGCCGGCTACGAGCTGGCGATCGAGACCGCCAGGCGCTTCGGCCTCAAGCTCCCGATGATCAAGTAACACGGAACCGAACACCATGACCCAAGCACCGCAACCACATTCCCTGACCCTGCAACCGGGGCGGCTGACCCTGGACGACTTGCGCGCCGTGTGGCAGGCGCACGGCCCGCTGGCGCTCGCCCCGGAGGCGTATGCCGCCATCGAGACGTCGGCCGCCACCGTGCAGGCGATCGTCGCCAAGGGCGACCCGGCGTACGGCATCAACACCGGCTTCGGCATCCTGGCCAAGCGCCACATCCCGCAGGCGCAGCTCGAACAGCTGCAGCAGAACCTGATCCTGTCGCATGCGGTCGGCACCGGGGAGCTGCTGCCGGACCATGTCGTCCGGCTGATCCTGCTGACCAAGATCGGCAGCCTGGCGCGCGGCTACTCCGGCGTGCGGCCGCTGATCGTCGACACCCTGATCGCGCTGTTCAACGCAGGCATCATGCCTGCGATTCCCTGCCAGGGGTCGGTCGGCGCGTCCGGCGACCTCGCGCCGCTGGCGCACATGACGCTGGCCATGCTCGGCGTCGGCCAGGTGCGCATGCGCGGCGAATTGATGGACGCGCGCGCCGCGCTGGACGCTGCCGGCATCGAACCCGTCGTGCTGGCGGCCAAGGAGGGCCTGGCACTGATCAACGGCACGCAGGTGTCGACGGCGCTGGCGCTGCACGGCCTGTTTCTCGCGGAGCGCCTGCTGGAAGCAGGGATGGTGTCGGGCGCGCTGTCGCTGGACGCCGCGCGCGGCAGCGACGCCCCGTTCGACCCGCGCGTGCATGAAGTGCGCGGCCAGCCGGGCCAGATCGCCGCGGCGAAGATTTATCGCCAGCTGGTGGCGGGTAGCGCGATCCGCGCGTCGCACCTCGTCGGCGACGAGCGCGTGCAGGACCCGTACAGCCTGCGCTGCCAGCCGCAGGTGATGGGCGCCGTGATGGACCTGATCGCCCAGGCCGGCCGCACGCTGCTGATCGAGGCCAACGCCGTCACCGACAATCCGCTCGTGTTCCCGGAAACGGGCGAAGTGATTTCGGGCGGGAATTTCCACGCGGAACCAGTCGCATTCGCGGCGGACACGCTGGCGCTGGCGATCGCCGAGATCGGCGCGCTGGCCGAGCGCCGCATCGCGCTGCTGATCGATTCCACCCTGTCCGGCCTGCCGCCGTTCCTCGTGCGCGAGCCGGGCGTCAACTCCGGCTTCATGATCGCGCATGTGACGGCCGCGGCGCTGGCATCGGAAAACAAGTCGCTGGCGCACCCGGCCAGCGTCGACAGCCTGCCGACGTCGGCCAACCAGGAAGACCACGTCAGCATGGCAACGTTCGCGGCGCGCCGTCTCGGCCAGATGGCGCACAATACGGGTGTCATCGTCGGCATCGAACTGCTGGCAGCGGCGCAGGGGATCGAGTTCCACCGCCCGCTGACCAGTTCGGACCACCTGGAGCACGTGCATGCGCAGCTGCGCGCACAGGTGCCGGCGTTCGACGAGGACCGGTTCTTCGCGCCGGACATCGAAACCGCGCGGCGGATGGTGATGGAGGGCGCGCTGTCGGCCGCCTGCAAGGACCTGTTCGCCGCGCTGCACTGAACAAGGACGGGAGACACATGGATTACAGGTTCGAAGCGGGTTCCGTGCCGCTGCTGCTGTCGATGCCGCATGCGGGCACCGACATCCCCGACGATATCGCGGCCCACATGGCGCCGTGCGCGCTGGCCAAGGCCGACACCGACTGGCACCTGCCCGACCTGTACGCGTTCGCGCGCGACTTGGGCGCGTCGACCCTGTCGGCCCGCTGGTCGCGCTACGTCATCGACCTGAACCGGCCGCCCGAGGACACGAATCTGTATCCCGGCCAGGACACCACGCGCCTGTGCCCCCTCGACACGTTCGGGCGCGAGCGCCTGTACCGGGACGGCCATGAACCCGATGCGGCGGAGGTCGAGCGGCGCCTGGCGCGCTACTGGCGCCCGTATCACGACCAGCTGCGCGCGGAACTGGAGCGCCTGCTCGCGCTGCACGGCCAAGTGGTGCTGTGGGATGCGCATTCGATCGCGTCCGTCGTGCCGCGCTTCTTCGACGGCCGGCTGCCCGACCTGAACTTCGGCACCGCCGACGGCAAATCGTGCTCGCTGCAGCTGGAAGGCGAGATGATCCGCGTGGCCGAATCGCAGGACCGCTTCTCGTTCGTCTTCAACGGCCGCTTCAAGGGCGGCCACATCACGCGCTTCTACGGCAATCCGGCCGCCGGCGTGCACGCGATCCAGCTCGAGATGTGCCAGTGCCTGTACATGGACGAGACGCCGCCGTTCGCCTACCGGCCGGCCGTCGCGGACAAGGTCCAGCCGCTGCTGCACAAGCTGCTGGAAGGTGCGATCGCGTGGGCCCGCGCGGGAGGGCATGCATGAACGCGCTGTTCGCGCGCCACGCGCTGCTGGCGGACGGCTGGCGCCGCGACGTGCTGCTGGAGTGGGACGTGCGCGGCGACCTCACGCGGGTCGCGCCGGATGCGTCGCTGCCGCTCGGCGTCGCGCGCGTGGATTACGTCCTGCCCGGCATGATCAACCTGCATTCGCACGCGTTCCAGCGCGCCCTCGGCGGCCTGGCGGAGCGCGCCGGCGACGGCTCTGATAGTTTCTGGACCTGGCGCGAGCTGATGTACCGCGTCGCCAATCGCATCACGCCCGAGCAGATGGAAGCCGTCGCCGCGCAGCTGTACGCCGAATGCCTGCGCCACGGCTACACGGCCGTGTGCGAGTTCCACTACATCCAGCGCGCGCCGGGCGGCCACGTCTACGGCCAGCCGGCCGAGACGGCGCAGCGCGTGGCCGCGGCCGCGCGCGAGGCGGGCATGGGCCTCACGCTGCTGCCCGTGATGTACGCGTACGCCGGCTTTGGCGACACGCCGCTCAAACCCGAGCAGGAGCGCTTTCGCACGGACCCCGCGCAGGTGCTGCGCATCGTCGAGGCGCTGGAACCGCTGCGCGGGCCGCAGCTGGAAGTCGGGGCGGCGCCGCATTCGCTGCGCGCCGTGTCGGCCGGCCAGCTGCGCGAACTGGTGCAGGGCATGCCGGCCGGGCGGCCGCTGCACATCCACGTGGCCGAGCAGAAGCTGGAAGTGCAGCAGTGCGTGGAAGCGGTCGGCCAGCGCCCGGTCGAGTACCTGATGGGGCAGACCGACGTCGACGCGCGCTGGTGCCTCGTGCATGCGACGCATTTGTCGCGCGCCGAGCATGACGGCCTCGCGGCCAGCGGCGCCGTCGCCGGCCTGTGTCCGACGACGGAAGCGAACCTGGGCGACGGCCTGTTTCCGCTGGCACCGTACATCGCGGCGGGCGGGCGCTTCGGCATCGGCAGCGACAGCCACGTGTCCCAGAGCCCGGTCGAAGAGCTGCGCTGGCTCGAATACGGCCAGCGCCTCGGGCACCAGCGCCGCAACATCGCCGTGACGCACGCCGAGCGCGACGTCGGCGCGTTCCTGTGGCAGGGCGCGCTGGCGGGCGGCGCACAGGCGTCCGGACGCCGCCTCGGGCTGCTGGCCCCTGGCCGCCGCGCCGACCTGCTCGTGCTCGACAGCGCGCACCCGAACCTGGACGGCGTGCCGCCGCACGAGGTCCTCGGCCGCTTCCTGTTCAGCGGCAACGACAACCTCGTGCGCGACGTGCTGGCCGGCGGCCACTGGGTGGTGCAGGGCGGCCGCCACAAGGCGCAGGACGCCATCGCGCAGCGCTACAAGACGGCCGTGCGCACGCTGCACGCGCAATGATCTCGCCTTGATGGCACACTGATGCGACAATCGCTTCCGATCCCCCGACGATGAGGTGCAAGTCATGACGATGCTGATTCCGTTTGCGGGCCGCGCCCCGGTGTCCTGGAAGAACGGCGGCGGCAGCACGACCGAGATCGCCGTGTTCCCGCCCGACGCCGACTTCGAGGCGTTCGACTGGCGCGTGAGCCTGGCCACGATCGCCGCCGACGGCCCGTTTTCCGTATTTCCCGGCATCGAGCGCACGCTGGTGCTGGTCGAGGGCCACGGCATGACGCTGGACATCGACGGCGCTCCCATGCTGCTGACGCAGGCCGAGCCGGTCGCCGCGTTCGACGGCGAGTCGCGCGTCGAGGCGAAACTGAGCCGCGGCCCCAGCACCGATTTCAACGTGATGACCCGCACGGACCGCTGCTGGCACCGTTTCGGCCGGCGCCTGCTGGACGGCGAGTCGATGTTCGTCGCGCGCGCCGACGTCACCGTGCTGTTCCTGGCGGACGGCGACAGCCTCGAACTGTGCAGCGAGGAACAGCGCATCAACCTCGTGCGCTTCGATGCCGTCGTGCTCGATCCGGACACGCGCTGGAAGCTGCAGGCGGGGCAGGGCACGATCTACATCGTCGACATCCATTACTACGACGACGAGAGCGACCTGGAAGACGAGGACGGCATGTATGAGTGAGACGGGCGGGCATGCCGAGGTTCTCTATACGAACGCCCGGCTGGCCACGCTGGCGGGCAATACGGAGGCCGGCGGCTACGGCATCGTCGAGGACGGCGCCATCGCCGTGCGCGCCGGCCGCATCGCCTGGGTCGGCCCGCGCGCCGACGCGCCGCCGGCGGCCGCCATCCACGATTGCGAAGGACTGTGGATCACGCCGGGCCTGATCGACTGCCACACGCACGTCGTCCACGCCGGCAACCGCAGCGACGAGTGGGAAGCGCGCCTGAACGGCGCGACCTATGAAGACATCGCGCGCGCCGGCGGCGGCATCATGTCGACCGTGCGCGCCACCCGCGCGGCATCCGAGGACGATCTGCTTGCCGCCAGCCTGCCGCGCATCCGCGCGCTGCTGGCCGAGGGCGTCACCACGCTGGAGATCAAGTCCGGCTACGGCCTCGACCTCGCCACGGAAGGCAAGATGCTGCGCGCGGCGCGCCGCGTCGGCGAGCTGCTGCCGGTGTCGGTCAGCACCACCTTCCTCGGCGCGCACGCGCTGCCGCCCGAATACGCCGGCCGCGCCGACGACTACATCGACCTGCTGTGCACGGAAATGCTGCCGGCGCTGGCGGCCGAGGGCCTCGTCGATGCCGTCGATGCGTTTTGCGAGCGCATCGGCTTTTCGCACGACCAGACGGCGCGCGTGTTCGACGTGGCGCGCGCGCTCGGCCTGCCGGTCAAACTGCATGCGGAACAGCTGTCCGACCAGAACGGCGCGGCGCTCGTCGCGCGCTACGGCGGACTGTCGGCCGACCACCTCGAATGGCTGTCGGCGGAGGGCGTGGCCGCCATGGCGCGCGCGGGCACGGTGGCCGTGCTGCTGCCCGGCGCCTATTACTTCCTGCGCGAGACGCGGGTGCCGCCCATCGATGCGCTGCGCGCGGCCGGCGTGCCGCTGGCCGTCGCGACCGATTGCAATCCAGGCACGTCGCCCATGACGTCGCTGTTGCTGGCACTGAACATGGCGTGCACGCTGTGGCGCCTGACCCCGCTGGAAGCGCTGCGCGGCGTCACCGTCAACGCGGCGCGCGCGCTGGGCCGCGTTGACGTGGGCACGCTCGCCGTCGGCCGGCGCGCCGACTTCGCCCTGTGGGACATCGCCCGCCCGGCCGACCTGGCCTACGCGATCGGCGCCAACCCGTGCCGCGGCGTCGTCAACGCCGGCGTGTGGCGGCCGCCCAGGCTCGATCCGGCTGCGCAAGCGGGTATGCATAATCGGTTATCCTGATCGCTCATCCACAATGCCGTCCCGCGTGCGGGACCTGCCTGACCGATGTTGCGATCGCGCCGACTGTTGAGTTTCATCCTGCTGGTGCTGGCCTGCGCCGGCATCCTGCCGTCCACGCATGCGGCGGACGCATCGACCCTGCACGTGGGCTCCAAGCGCTTCACGGAATCGTTCATCCTGGGCGAGATCCTGACGCAGACGGCGGCCCGGGTCGGCCCGGTCGAGCACAAGCAGGGCCTGGGCAACACGGCCATCGTGCTGGGCGCGCTGCGCTCCGGCGCGATCGATGTCTACCCGGAATACCTCGGCACCATCGACCAGGAAATCCTCAAGAATCCGCAGCCGACGTCGCTGCAGGCGATGCAGGCGGCGTTGCGCCCGCTCGGCCTGGGCGTCGCGGTACCGCTGGGTTTTTCCAACGGCTATGCGCTGGCCGTGCGCGGCGATGCCGGCCTGCGGCGCCTGTCCGACCTGGCCGCGCACCCTGACCTGAACATCGGGCTGACGCACGAATTCCTCGGCCGCGTGGACGGCTGGCCGGGCCTTGCGCGCCGCTACGGCCTGCCGCAGCAGCCGCGCGGCCTCGACCACGGCATCGCCTACGAGGCGCTGGCGCAGCGCCAGGTCGACGCCATCGACATCTATTCGACCGACGCCAAGATCCGCCAGTACGGTCTGCGCGTGCTGGACGACGACAAGCATTATTTTCCGCGCTACGACGCCGTGCTGCTGTACCGGCTCGACCTGCCCAAGCGCTTGCCGCAGGCGTGGCAAGCGCTGCGGGGGCTGGAAGGCAGCATCGATGAAGACGACATGATCGCGATGAATGCAGCGGCCGAGCTGGACAAGCAGAGCTTCGCGGCCATTGCGCAGAGCTGGCTGGCGTGTCGCGCCGCGACGGGCGGAACGGCAGCGGGCAGGGCGGCACCGGGCGTGGCGGACGGCGCCATCGTGCACGCCGCCCCGGCGCATTGCGCGGGCGTGCGTGCTGCGGGACAGTCCGCGCCGGACACGACCGCCGCACAACCAGGGACCGGACACGCGGCCGCGAGCGCATCCGCTGCCGCAACAGCGCCTGCCACGACAGCGCCTGCCGCGCACGACGGCCTGCTGGCCAAGACGTTCGGCAACGGTTTCGCCGGCCTTGCGCGCCAGCACCTGTTATTGGTCGTGCTGGCCGTGCTGCTGGGCTGCATCGCCGGCATTCCGCTCGGCATCGTGGCGGCGCTCGTGCCGCGGCTGCGCCAGGCCGTGCTGGCCGTGGCCGGCGTATTGCAGACCGTGCCGTCGCTGGCGCTGCTCGCGATCCTGATCCCGTTGCTGGGGCGTATCGGCACGGTGCCGGCCCTCGTCGCCCTGTGCGCCTACGCGCTGCTGCCGATCGTGCGCAATACGTGCACGGGCCTGCTGGAAGTGGCGCCCGGCCTGCGTACGGCGGCGCTGGCGCTGGGCCTGAGCCGGTGGCAGGCCCTGGTGCACGTCGAGCTGCCGCTGGCCGCGCCGACGATCCTGGCGGGCGTCAAGACGGCCGCCGTGATGAGCGTGGGCACCGCGACCATCGCCGCCTTCATCGGCGCGGGCGGCTTCGGCGAACGCATCACGACGGGGCTGGCGCTGAACGACAACGACATGCTGCTGGCCGGCGCGATTCCCGCCGCGCTACTGGCGCTGCTGACGCAATCGGCCTTCGAGCTGTGCGAACGGCTGATGGTGCGCCGGCGCCTGTCCTGACCGATGCGCGGCGCAACTTGCCTGCCGGTGGATGGCATTTTGTTACCGAGGTAAGCATTTGTAAGGAACCTGCCAATCGCGGGGGCGGGTGGCTATAGTGAAGCCACTGGATTCAAGTCTCCCCTCCCCATCCGACGAATGGGTTCACCCACGGCGCTGCGAGCAGCCCGTGGGTTTTTTCTTGCCTTGGCGGCAGCGTCAACCCTGCGCGAGGGCGTCCAGCGACGCGCCCGCGACGCGGCAGATGCGCCATTCCGGCAGGATCTCCGCGCCCATCGACTTGTAGAGCGAGATCGCCGGCGCGTTCCAGTCCAGCACCGTCCATTCGAAGCGGCCGCAGCCGCGTTCGACGGCCAGCCGCGCCAGGTGTTTCAGCATACGGCTGCCGTAGCCGCGCCCGCGGTGCGCCTGGCGCACGTACAGGTCTTCGAGGTACAGGCCGCGCTTCGTGAGGAACGTCGAGAAATTGTGGAAGAACAGGGCAAACGTCACGACGGTGCCGTTCTCTTCGCCGACGATCGCCTCGCAGGCGGGATGCGCGCCGAACAGGTCTTCGTGCAATTTCTCTTCCGTCGCCACGACCATGTGCTCGAGCTTTTCGAACACGGCCAGTTCGACGATCATCGACTGGATGTGGGTGACGTCGGCCGGGGTGGCGGGGCGGATGGCGAAGGTGGTCGCGGAGGTGTCAGCGGTCATGGCGTTGTTTCGATGGCATCGTTGAGAGTGATGGAAGCGGCCGGCTTGGCGGCCGGCGTGCGCAGCGCCCAGGCGACGCTGCCCAGGCACACGGCCATGCCGATCCACTCGGTCGGGCCGGGGCGGTAGTGTTCGAGCTTGATCGACAGCAGCACCGAGATCACGGGCGTGATGACGCCGATGTACACGGCCTTGTTCGAGCCGATGCGGTTGATCAGCGTAAAGTAGCAGATGAACGCGACGACGGAGCCGAAGATCGCCAGGTGCAACAGGCCCAGCACGTAGCTGGCCGTGCGCGGAATGATGAAGGCCTGGCCGGTCGCGAGGCACCACGCGCCGACCATGCACGTACCCCAGAACATCGACCAGCCGGTCGTGAGCACCAGGTTACTCGACTGCTCGCGCACCTTGCCGACGACGATGCTGCCGGCCGAACTGGCGATCGACGCGCCGATGCCCAGCACGAGACCGAGGATGAAGTGGCCCTCGCCGCCCTGGCGCAGGTCGTGCAGCGCGCCGCCGATCGCGTGCCAGAACAGCAGCGCGACGCCCGCGATCGCGGCCGCGCCGGCGCCCCACGTGCGGCCCGGGACCGGCGTACCGAACACGAGGCGCGACAGCAGCGGCGTCCAGAACACCATCAGCGCGAACAGCACGGCGACGAGCGCGGAGACGACGTATTGTTCGGAATTGTAAGTACACACGTACGACAGGCCGAACGTGAAGAAGCCCTGCAAGAGCGTCCAGCGCTGCACGCGCCAGGGCAGGTGCAGCTTATCGCCGCGCAGCAGGCAGAACGCGAACAGCGTCAGCGACGCCAGCGCGAAGCGGTACACGACCGAGACAGCGGGCGGGACCTCGCCCAGTTCAAGCGTGATGGCGAAGAAGGTCGATCCCCAGATCAGGGATGCGATGGTGAACAGGACGTAAGAGGGCATCCCGAAAGTATAGGGCTTTCGGCATGCCGATGGGA
>Ga0308166_1004632_pt1 | contig 10912 bp, 6 predicted proteins | sample PhyCR2_2_FD_202137 | JGI IMG/M metagenome (GOLD analysis project Ga0308166, IMG submission 202137) | Phyllosphere microbial communities from UC Gill Tract Community Farm, Albany, California, United States - DLSLCC.R2 | ecosystem: Host-associated > Plants > Phyllosphere > Unclassified | place... | reverse complement strand
CGGTAGAAACGCACGTCCGGGTGCCACACCGGCGCCTCATCCGGCTTGATCTGTACCGAGAACAGGTTTTGCACGACCTTGAACAGGCCTTCGATGACCTTGTGCTCGGGGAAGTATTCCTTCACTCCCTGGGCCGAGAAGGCGTAGCGCTTCTCGCGCAGTTTTTCCGAAGCATAGGCCACGTCCCAGGCCTGCATGTCCTCGATGCCGAGCTCGTCCTTGGCAAAGGCGCGCAGTTCGGCCAGGTCTTTCTCGGCGAACGGACGCGCGCGGCGCGCCAGGTCTTCCAGGAAGCTGATCACGTGCTCGGGGCTCTCGGCCATCTTCGGCACCAGCGACACCTCGGCGAAGTTGCGATAATCCAGCAGCTTGGCTTCCTCGTCGCGCAGCTTCAGGAGCTGGGCGATGTTCGAGGTGTTGTCCCACTTTTCGAGTTCGCTGAACACGGTGCCGGCGTCCGACGCCTTGGTGGCGCTGGCGCGGTAGATGGTTTCGCGCAAGGACCGGTTGTCGGCGAATTGCAGGACCGGGAAATAGGACGGGAAGTGCAGGGTGAATTGCCAGCCGGCCTTGCCTTCGGCCTCGGCGGCGGCGCGGGCGGCGGCCTTGGCGTCGTCCGGGATGCCGGCCAGGTCCGCCTCGTTCTCGACCACGTATTTGTAGTCGTTGGTGGCGTCCAGCACGTTCTGCGAGAAGCGCGTGGAGATGGCGGCGTGCTGTTCCTGGATGTCGCCGAAGCGTTCCTTCTTGTCCTGCGGCAGCTCGGCGCCGCCCAGGCGGAAGTCGCGCAGGGCGTTCTCGACGATGCGTTTGCGGGCCGGCGTCAGGTTGGCGTACTCGGCACCGGCGCGGATCGCCTTGTACTTGTCGAACAGCACTTCATTCTGGCCCAGGGTGGTCCAGAACTCGGTGACTTTCGGCTGGTTTTCGTTATAGGTGGCGCGCAGTTCCGGCGTGTCGGCCACGTGGTTCAGGTGGTTCACGATGCCCCAGGCGCGGCCCAGGCGTTCGGTCGCTTCCTCGAGCGGAATCACGAAGTTGTCCCAGGTCACGTTATCCGACGGCGCCTCGAGCTTGTTGACGACTTCGGTGGCTTCTGCGATCAATTGCTCAATGGCTGGCGTGACGTGTTCCGGACGGAACAGGTCGAAACGCGGCAGGCCCGAGAAATCGAGAAGGGGATTGCTGGTGTTCATAAGGTTCCTTCCTGGGTTCATGCGACGCCCGGCGCGGGGACCATCCCCGCGGCCGGCGCAAGCCGTTCCTGTTGCTTGCCGAGCACGCGTTCGGCGGACTCGACGGTGTTCATCAAGAGCATCGTGATCGTCATCGGGCCGACGCCGCCCGGCACCGGGGTGATGTGCGAGGCGACCTCGGCCACGGCGGCGGTATCCACATCGCCGCACAGCTTGCCGTTGTCGTCGCGGTTCATGCCGACGTCGATCACGATCGCGCCCGGCTTCACCATGTCGGCGGTGACGGTATTGCGGCGGCCGACGGCGGCGACGATCACGTCGGCCTGGCGGGTGTGGTAGCCCAGGTCCGGCGTCGCGCTATGGCAGATGGTGACGGTAGCATTCGCTTGCAAGAGCAGCAGCGCCATCGGCTTGCCGACGGTGTTGGAGCGGCCGATGACGACGGCGTGCTTGCCGCGCAAATCGTAGCCGGTGGATTCGATCAGCTTCATGCAGCCGTAGGGCGTGCAGGGGCGGAAGCCCGGCAGGTTGGCGACCAGCTCGCCGGCCGACAGCACCGAGTAGCCGTCCACGTCCTTGCTGGTGGCAATCGCTTCGATGACCTTGTTCGGGCTGATGTGCTTGGGCAGGGGCATTTGCACCAGGATGCCGTGGATGCTCGGGTCCTCGTTCAGGGCGGCAATGCGCGCCAGCAGGGCGGCTTCGGTGAGGTCGGCATCGTATTTTTCCAAGACCGAGTGGAAGCCCACGTCGCCGCAGGCCTTGACCTTGTTGCGCACGTAGACCTGGCTGGCCGGGTCTTCGCCGACCAGGATCACGGCCAGGCCCGGCTGCTGGCCGGCGGCGGTGAGTTTGGCGGCGCGCTCGGCGATTTCGGCACGCAGTTGCTGGGAAAGTTGTACTCCGTCGATCAGTTGGGCTGGCATGGTGGGGCTCATCACTGGACAAAGATGAAATTATAAGGCCCACAGGGTATCGCGCGCCGCGCCATGCGCTTCGTTGTCATATTTACAGAGTAACCAAGGATGAGAAGCAGGATGGTGGGGTTGTAGGGTGGACACCTGTGTCCACGCGGTATGGCACGCTTGAGCGATCGAAAGGTATTTTCGACAACGGACCCGTGGCACCGCGTGGGCACAGGTGCCCACCCTACGAAAAACCACATCCCCCATCATGCCGAATCCATAGGTAATTCCATATTATGAAACGATATATCGTAATTTGAAAAAGACCATTTGCACTGTTAGAATCGCAGGGTTTAATTCAGCTTAACTGTTCATCAAATCCGCCGCCGGCGATCTGGGGATCGGGGTGGGGCCACAAAAGGAGACGCATTACCATGTCAGCTCAACTCGACCAATTGACGGCCCAAGCCGCCAATGACCCGGACGCCCTCGAGACCAAGGAATGGCTCGACGCGCTGGAAGCGGTCATCGAAAACGAAGGTACCGACCGCGCCCACTACCTGATGGAACGCCTGGTCGACCTGGCGCGCCGCCGTGGCGCCCACATCCCGTTCTCCAGCAACACCGCCTACGTCAACACCATCCCGGCGCACCTGAACGTCAACTCGCCGGGCAACCTCGAATACGAAGAGCGCCTGCGCTCGTGGATGCGCTGGAACGCGATGGCGATGGTCGTCAAGGCGAACCGCGCCGACGGCGACCTGGGCGGCCACATCTCGTCCTTCGCCTCGCTGGCCAACATGCTGGGCATCGGCTTCAACCACTTCTGGCACGCCCCGACCGATACCCACGGCGGCGACCTGCTGTACATCCAGGGCCACTCCTCGCCGGGCATCTACGCACGCGCCTTCCTGGAAGGCCGCATCTCCGAAGAGCAGCTGCTGAACTTCCGCCGCGAAGTCGACGGCAAGGGCCTGTCGTCCTACCCGCACCCGAAACTGATGCCGGACTTCTGGCAGTTCCCAACCGTCTCGATGGGCCTGGGCCCGCTGATGGCGATCTACCAGGCGCGCTTCCTGAAGTACCTGCACGCCCGCGGCATCGCCGACACCGCCAACCGCAAGGTCTGGGTCTTCTGCGGCGACGGCGAGATGGACGAGCCGGAATCGATGGGCGCGATCGGCATGGCCGCACGCGAACGCCTCGACAACCTGGTCATGGTCGTCAACTGCAACCTGCAGCGCCTGGACGGCCCGGTGCGCGGCAACGGCAAGATCATCCAGGAACTCGAAGCCGACTTCCGCGGCGCCGGCTGGAACGTCGTCAAGGTCATCTGGGGCTCGCAGTGGGATGCGCTCCTGTCGAAGGACAAGGACGGCATCCTGCAGCGCGTGATGATGGAAACCGTCGACGGCGAATACCAGAACTACAAGGCGAAAGACGGCGCCTACGTGCGCAAGCACTTCTTCGGCAAGCACCCCGAGCTGCTGAAGATGGTCGCCAACATGAGCGACGACGACATCTGGCGCCTGACCCGCGGCGGCCACGACCCGCACAAGATCTACGCCGCCTTCAAGAACGCGCAAGAGAACAAGGGCACCCCGACCGTGCTGCTGGTGAAGACCGTCAAGGGCTTCGGCATGGGCAAGTCGGGCGAGGCGCGCAACACCGCGCACCAGACCAAGAAGCTGGACGACGAAGCGATCCGCGAAATGCGCGACCGCTTCGCCATCCCGATCCCGGACGACAAGCTGGCCGAGATTCCGTTCTTCAAGCCGGCCGACGACGCGCCGGAAATGAAGTACCTGCACGAGCGCCGCGCCGCCCTCGGCGGCTACCTGCCGCAGCGCCGCCAGAAGGCCGACGAACAGCTCGTCGTGCCGCCGCTGGAATCGTTCAAGGCCGTGCTGGAACCGACCGCGCCTGGCCGCGAAATCTCGACCACGCAATCGTATGTGCGCGTGATCACCAGCCTGCTGAAGGACCCGAGCCTGGGCCAGCGCATCGTCCCGATCCTGGTCGACGAATCGCGCACCTTCGGCATGGAAGGCCTGTTCCGCCAAATCGGCATCTTCAACCAGCAGGGCCAGTTGTACGAGCCGGTCGACAAGGACCAGGTCATGTACTACCGCGAAGACAAGGCCGGCCAGATCCTGCAAGAGGGGATCAACGAAGCGGGCGGCATGAGCTCGTGGATCGCCGCGGCGACCTCGTACTCGTCGAACAACCGCACCATGATCCCGTTCTACACCTTCTACTCGATGTTCGGGATGCAGCGTGTGGGCGACCTGGTCTGGCTGGCGGGCGACATCCGTGCGCGCGGCTTCCTGATGGGCGGCACCGCCGGCCGCACCACGCTCAACGGCGAAGGCCTGCAGCACGAGGACGGCCACAGCCACATCATCGCCGCCACGGTGCCCAACTGCCTGCCGTACGACCCGACTTTCGGCCACGAAGTGGCGGTGATCATCCGTGACGGCCTGCGCCGCATGGTGGAAGAACAGGAAGACGTGTTCTACTACATCACCATCATGAACGAGAACTACGAGCAGCCAGGTCTCACCGCCGGCACCGAAGAGGGCATCCTGAAGGGCATGTACCTGTTCAAGAAGGGTGGCGAGACCGAGCACCGCGTCCAGCTGATCGGCTGCGGCACCATCCTGCGCGAATCGATCTTCGCCGCCGAACTGCTGTCCGCCGACTGGGGCATTGCCGCCGACATCTGGTCCGCACCGTCGCTGACGCTGCTGGCGCGCGACGGCCAGGACTGCGAGCGCTGGAACATGGTCAACCCTGAGCTTGAGCAGCGCGTGCCTTACGTGACCTCGCTGATGCAGGACACCACCGGCCCGATCGTCGCGACCACCGACTACATGCGCATGTTCGCCGAACAGATCCGCGCCTACATGCCGAAGGACCGCACCTATAAAGTGCTGGGCACCGACGGCTTCGGCCGCTCGGATTCGCGTGTGAAGCTGCGCGAGTTCTTCGAGGTGAACCGCTACTACGTCGTGGTTGCCGCCCTGCGCGCGCTGGCCGACGAAGGCAAGATCGACAAGTCCATCGTGGCCCAGGCGATCGCCAAGTATGGCATCGATGCGAACAAGCCGAATCCGGTGACCCAGTAATGCTCACGGCGTGCGCCAGTCTTTCAGGCTGGCGCACGCCGGTGCACCCATATCAAAAATAACGGAGCTAATACGATGAGCATTGTGGAAGTCAAAGTCCCGGACATCGGCGACTTCAAGGAAGTCGAAGTCATCGAACTGATGGTCAAGCCGGGCGACACGATCAAGGTCGACCAGTCGCTGGTGACCGTCGAATCCGACAAGGCGTCGATGGAGATCCCGTCGAGCCATGCCGGCGTGGTCAAGGAAATCAAAGTGAAGGTCGGCGACAAGGTTGCCGAAGGTTCGCTCGTGCTGATGCTCGAGGAAGCGGAAGGTGGCGCTGCCGCGCCTGCGCCTGCCGCTGAAGCCGCGCCTGCACCTGCTGCCGCACCGGCTCCTGCTGCTGCCCCTGCACCTGCACCTGCACCTGCACCTGCACCTGCACCAGCCGCTGCACCTGCGCCAGCGCCGGCACCAGCCGCAGCGCCGGCACCTGCCGCCGCACCAGCCGGCGACGCCAGCAAGGCCCACGCATCGCCATCGATCCGCAAGTTCGCGCGCGAACTCGGCGTCGATCTGTCGCGCGTGCCGGGCACCGGTCCGAAGAACCGCATTACCCAGCAGGACGTGCAGAACTTCGTCAAGGGCGTGATGGCCGCCGGCCCGGCCGCCGCGCCAGCCGCCAAGGGCGGTTCGGGCGTGGGCCTGGACCTGCTGCCATGGCCGTCGCTCGACTTCTCGAAGTTCGGCGCCACCGAAACCGTGCCGCTGTCGCGCATCAAGAAGATCAGCGGCCCGAACCTGCACCGCAACTGGGTCATGATCCCGCACGTCACGCAGTTCGACGAAGCCGACGTCACCGACCTGGAACAGTTCCGCGTCGATTCGAACGCCGCGCTGGCCAAGCAGAAGTCCTCCGTCAAGCTGACCATGCTCGCCTTCGTGATCAAGGCATCGGTCGCCGCGCTCAAAAAATACCCCCAGTTCAATTCGTCGATCAGCGAAGACGGCTCGGCCCTCATCGTCAAGCAGTACTACAACATCGGCTTCGCGGCCGACACCCCGAACGGCCTGGTGGTCCCGGTCGTGAAGGATGCCGACAAGAAGACCGTGTCGCAGATCGCCACCGAAATGGGCGAACTCTCGGCGCAAGCCCGCGAAGGCAAGCTCTCGCCGGCCAACATGCAGGGCGCGAGCTTCACGATTTCCTCGCTGGGCGGCATTGGCGGCACGGCCTTTACGCCGATCATCAACGCGCCTGAAGTGGCCATCCTCGGTTTGTCGAAGTCGGCCATGAAACCGGTGTGGGACGGTTCGGCCTTCCAGCCGCGCCTGATGCTGCCGCTGTCGCTGTCGTACGACCACCGCGTCATCGACGGCGCCGGCGCCGCCCGCTTCGCCGCCTACCTGGCCGAAGTGCTGGCCGACCTGCGCAAGACCCTTCTCTAAGGAGCGCCGAGCATGAGTACTGTTGAAGTAAAAGTCCCGAACATCGGCGATTTCAAGGACGTCGAGATCATCGAACTGATGGTCAAGCCCGGCGACACGATCAAGGTCGACCAGTCGCTGGTCACCGTGGAATCGGACAAGGCCTCGATGGAGATTCCGTCGACCCACGCCGGCGTGGTGCAGGAACTGAAGGTCAAGGTCGGCGACAAGGTGAACGAAGGTTCGCTGCTGTTGATGATCGAAGAGGGCGCCGGCGCTGCCGCGCCTGCGGCCGATTCGGCTCCGGCTGCGGCTGAAAAGCCTGCCGAATCGTCGAAGCCGGACGCGCAGATCGGCGCGCAAGCCGCTGCCCCGACCGCTGCTGCCGGCCCGACCGACTCGTACGCACCGGCCCACAAGCTTGACGCCGCCGCCCCGAACGCCGTGCCTGCGCCGAACGCGGCCAGCTACAGCGGCCAGGTCGACATCGAATGCGAAATGATGGTGCTGGGCGCCGGCCCCGGCGGCTACTCGGCCGCCTTCCGTTCGGCCGACCTGGGCATGAACACGGTGCTGGTCGAGAAGTACGCGACCCTGGGCGGCGTCTGCCTGAACGTGGGCTGCATCCCGTCCAAGGCGCTGCTGCACGTGGCGCACATCATGGACGAGACCGCGCACATGGCCGACCTCGGCGTCTCCTTTGCCCGCCCGGAAGTGGACATCGACAAGCTGCGCGCCCACAAGGACAAGGTCATCAAGACCATGACCGGCGGCCTGGCCGGCATGGCCAAGGCGCGCAAGGTCAACGTGGTGCAGGGCGTGGGCCAGTTCCTCAGCCCGAACCACATCGAAGTGACGGCGGCCGACGGTGCGAAGAAGGTCGTGAAGTTCGCTAAGGCGATCATCGCCGCCGGATCCTCGGTCGTGAAGCTGCCGTTCGTGCCGGAAGACCCGCGCATCGTCGATTCGACCGGCGCCCTGGAACTGCGCCAGGTGCCGAAGCGCATGCTGGTCATCGGCGGCGGCATCATCGGCCTGGAAATGGCAACCGTCTACTCGACCCTCGGCGCGCGCATCGACGTGGTCGAGATGATGGATGGCCTGATGCAGGGCGCGGACCGCGAGGCCGTCAAGGTCTGGCAGAAGTTCAATGCGCACCGCTTCGACAACATCATGTTGAAGACCAAGACCGTCGGCGTGGAAGCGCTGCCGGAAGGGATCAAGGTGACCTTCGAGTCGGCCGAAGCAGGCGTCGCCGCACCCGAGCCGCAGCTGTACGACATGGTGCTGGTGGCCGTCGGCCGCAGCCCGAACGGCAAGAAGATCGCCGCCGACAAGGCCGGCGTGGCGGTGACCGACCGCGGCTTCATCGGCGTGGACGGCCAGATGCGCACCAACGTGCCGCACATCTTCGCCATCGGCGACCTGGTCGGCCAGCCGATGCTGGCGCACAAGGCGGTGCATGAAGCCCACGTGGCAGCCGAAGCGGCGCACGGCGAGAAGGCCTACTTCGACGCCAAGGTGATTCCATCGGTGGCCTACACCGATCCGGAAGTGGCATGGGCCGGCATCACCGAAGACGAAGCCAGGCAGAAGGGCATCCAGGTCGAGAAGGGCCACTTCCCGTGGGCCGCATCGGGCCGCGCCGTGGCCAACGGCCGTTCGGAGGGCTTCACCAAGCTGCTGTTCGACGCCGAGACCCACCGCATCATCGGCGGCACCATCGTCGGCACCAACGCCGGCGACATGATCGGCGAGATCGCGCTGGCGATCGAGATGGGCGCGGATGGCATCGACATCGGCAAGACCATCCACCCGCACCCGACGCTGGGCGAGTCGATCGGCATGGCTGCCGAAGCGTATGAAGGCGTGTGCACGGACTTGCCGCCGCCGCGCAAGCGTTGAGCTGACAGTTCGCAGGAATGAGAACGGGACCGCAAGGTCCCGTTTTTTTATGTCCATTGTTGGCAGATTCGACGGTGGGAACCTGAACCGTACGGTGGGCACCCCGTGCCCACGCAGTTACGTGCGTATGCATTTGGCCCGCGCCGATGGCACATCGCCCGCGAACGTCAAACCCGGCCGACGATTGTGATGATGGTTTGAGCCGGCGAGCGATACACGACAGCCGCAGGCCAACCGGACACGCCCGCAACCGCGTGGGCACGGAGTGCCCACCGTACGGGATACGTCGCGGGCCGCGTCACATCTGCCGGAACAAATCCACGTAATTCCGGCTCACCACCAGCTGCTCCTCGCGCCCCTTCAGCTTCACGTGCAGGCGCCCGCGGAAATCGGTGCGGGTGCCGGCCACGTGTTTCGCCGCCACGATCACCCCGCGATGAATCTGCCAGAACTGTTGCGGATCGAGCTGCTCCTTCAGCTTGGCCAGCGGCGTGCGGATCAAACTCTCGCCGTCGGCCAGGAACACGCTGGTGTACTTGTCGTTGCTCTGGAAGTAGATCACCTCGTCGACCGCGATCAGGCGCGTCTCCTGCCCCTGTGCCGCGCGTATCCACTGCAATGGCGCCGGCGTCGCAACCGCAGGCGCCGCCACGCCCAATTGCCGCAGCAGCGCCTGCAAGGCATCCGGCGCCACGCTTGGTGCCGGCGCCGACGAGCGCAGGGCTTCGCGCAGCCGGTCGACGGTGCGCCGCAGGCGCTCCAGCCCGATCGGCTTGAGCAGGTAATCGAAGGCCGCATGCTCGAAGGCGTGCACCGCATACTGTTCGTGCGCGGTGGTGAAGACCACGCGCGGCGGCTTGCCGCCGGCGCACAGGCGCGCGGCGAGTTCGATGCCGGTCAGCCCCGGCATGTGGATATCGAGGAAGACGACGTCCGGCGCCAGCTCGTCGATCAGCTCCAGCGCCTGGATGCCGTTGGCGGCGCGGGTCACGCGCAGTTCGGGCCAGGCCTGGGACAGTTGAAAGGCGAGGTAGTCCAGCAGGTGCGGTTCGTCGTCGGCGATCAGGGCGCGGGGGGAGTCGATGGCGTCACCTCGGTCAAGGGCAGGAGCAGGCGCGACGTCACGCCGCATGCTTGGTTTTCGATTAATTGTAGCTGGGCCCTGGGGCCGTGCAGCCGGCGCACCCGCTCGCGCAGGTTCGACAGGCCGACGCCACCGCCGGGGCGCGCAGGAGCATGGCCCAGGCCCATCCCGGAATCGTTGACCTCGACGCACAGCGCATCGTCCACCAGGCGCGCGCGCACGACGATCTCGCCGCCCTCCATCTTCGGCTCGATGCCGTGCATGATGGCGTTTTCCACCAGCGGTTGCAGCAGCATCGGCGCGATCGGCAACTGGCGCGTGTCGCTGTCCGCCTCGATGCGGTAGCGCAGCCGCGCACCCATGCGCACGCCCAGCACGTCGAGGTAGGCGCGGACCAGGTCGAGCTCTCCGCCGAGCGTGGCGGAGTCGGCGCGGCTGGCGGCCAGGCTGGCGCGCAGGTAGTCGATGAAGCGCTCCAGCATGCGCCGCGCCTGGGCCGGCTGGGTGTCGATCAGGCTGACCACGTTGGCCAGCGTGTTGTACAGGAAGTGCGGTTCGATCTGGGCCTGCAGCGCGCGCAGCCGCGCCTCCGCCAGCATGCGCCCGGCTGCGGCGATCTGCTCCTGCTGGCGCGCGGCCTGGGTTTCGCGCTCGATGCGGCGCTCGCCGGCGAACAGCACCAGGCGGATGATCACGGCGGTGACGACGGCGTAGATAGCGATCGACACCATCGGCCCCGAGCGCAGCACGTCCAGCGGATGGGCGTTGGACAGCACGATGCGCATCAGCGCTATGCCGAGCAGGGCGCCGATGCAGGACACCGCCATCTGCGCCAGGCGCGGGCGCCAGCCCTTGCCCGATACCGCCATCGGCGCAAAGCGGCGCAGGCCGTACAGGGCGCCGTGGATCAGGAAGCCGACCACGTTGGCGCCAATCAGCATGACCACTAGCCGGGGGCCGAACGGACCGGGCCGGCCGGCCAGCCACTGCTCGGCGGCGGCAAGCGCCAGGCCGATCAGGCAGTTCCAGACCAGGGTATAGATCACGTTGCGCAGCGGCGACGCGCGGATGCGGCGAAACGGCGCCAGCACTTCGAGCGGATGCACGCCGCGAGGCGTCTCGGAAGGGGAAGTCGACATGGTGCGGAGCATGATCAGGAAGCCAAGAAATTACCATGAAAGCAGTGCGGTGTGCGATAGGGCAAGCTGGCCAGGGCCAGCGGCCCGGCCTTGACATTCGCCGCGTCGAACACGGTCAGCACGCCGACGCCGCGCCGGGTATCCT
>Ga0308166_1004630_pt1 | contig 10915 bp, 8 predicted proteins | sample PhyCR2_2_FD_202137 | JGI IMG/M metagenome (GOLD analysis project Ga0308166, IMG submission 202137) | Phyllosphere microbial communities from UC Gill Tract Community Farm, Albany, California, United States - DLSLCC.R2 | ecosystem: Host-associated > Plants > Phyllosphere > Unclassified | place... | reverse complement strand
AAGGCGTCTTCGATCAGAAGATCATTCGCGAGCTGGCAGATAAGTACGGCAAAACCCCGGCGCAGATCGTGATCCGCTGGCACCTTGACCAGGGCCTGGTGGTGATCCCGAAATCGGTTACCCCGGCACGCATTGCGGAAAACTTTAAGGTGTGGGACTTCCGCCTCGATAAAGACGAGCTAAGCGAAATCGCGAAGCTTGATCAAGGCAAACGCCTTGGCCCAGATCCGGATCAGTTCGGCGGCTAAGCGCCTCTGTCATCTTCCAACCCGGCCTGTGCGCCGGGTTTTTTATTGTGCATAAAGTTGACTATATGGCAACAGCTGGTTATATTGTTGACAGACAGGCAACGGAGAGCCGAAAAAAATGCACCTTATCTCGTTAAGAGCCCTTAAAGAAGCTGTTGATAGATTTCCCGAACATGCAGAAGAGCTATTGCAATTAGGCAGCAATATTGAAAAGGGTTACTTTGAAACGCCGGAGCGTTTAAAGGCTCTTTATCCTTCTCTGGATAATCTGAAATATCTGGATAAGCACTATGTCATTAACATTGGACGTAATGCATTACGTGTTATTGCGCTAATCTTTTTTGAAGGTCAGAAATTCTATGTAAGGCATGTACTTACGCATAAAGAATACGATGCTTTCATCGCCAGCAACCGTACAAAAGGCAAAAAGAGATGACCATTGCAGAAGCAATTAAAGCAACAGAGGCGCTCACCAATGCTGTCCCTTTCTTAGGCCGCAAACCTACCGAGCATGACTATAACGACGCGCTGGAAATGGTCGCAGAGTTATTAATCAACGATCCACATAATCCACTGGTGAATATTCTCTGTGCCCGGATTACTGAATACGAAAATACCGATCCCGATTTACAGGCGTTTGCTGCTCGTATGCGTGCCGCGTCCAGCGAGATTGGCGTGTTGAAAACACTCATCAACCAATATCAACTGACGCTTGCTGATTTGCCAGAAATAGGAAGTAAATCAATGGTCTCGCGTGTCCTTAAAGGTGAACGCAAATTATCGTTAGATCATATTAAAAAACTGGCGGCGCGCTTTAACGTCAGCCCTGCACTTTTCCTGCGTTAGCGCGATGATAAAGCCGCTGTTCAACGCTGCGGCTTTATCTTATCAACAAAATTTATAGATACTCTCTCATCACCCCGCACAAGAAACATCCTGCAACAATTCCCTGTCACTATTAGGTGTATTTTTTACGCGCCCGGGTGCAGCATATAATCTACATAACCCATTGATTATTCATAGAATCTATTTCATTCTTATATTTCATCCGCACGATGAATAAGGATAGAACTGTGGCGGAAAAACAATCCTCAGGCGTCCGTTGGCTCCCGCTTATCATCATCACTGTCGCTGCGGCGGCGCTCTGGCACCTGACACCTCCCTCTGGCCTGAGCGTAGCGGCCTGGCGCTCGGCCCTGATCTTTGTAGCCACCATTGCCGCCATTGTGGCAAAGGTGCTACCGATTGGCGCGGTAGGTATCATCGGCATCACCGTCTTTGCACTGGCCTATGCCGCCGGGGACATTACCGCCAGTGGGGCCATTACCACGGCGCTCAGCGAACTGAACAGCTCGCTGATCTGGCTGATCGTCGTCGCCTTTATGATCGCCCGCGGCTTTATTAAAACCGGCCTTGGGCGGCGGATCGCGCTACAGATGATCCGCCTGCTGGGTAAACGTACCCTGGGGTTGGCCTACGGGCTGGCGTTTGCGGATCTGATCCTCTCCCCGGCAATGCCCAGCAATACCGCCCGCTGCGGAGGTGTCATCTACCCCATTGCCGACTCGCTGGCGCGCAGCTTTGACTCACGCCCGGATGACGCATCCCGCAGTAAAATCGGCACCTTTCTCATCACCTGTATCGGCAACGTTAACGACGTCACTGCCGCACTGTTCATGACCGGTTATACCGGCAACCTGCTGGCGGTCAAGCTGGCGGCTAACGCCGGTGTAACCTTGACGTGGGGGAGCTGGTTTATGGCTGCCCTGCTGCCCTGCCTGGTATCGCTGCTGATCGTCCCACTGCTTGTCTACTGGCTTACCCGCCCGACGATCCGCCATACGCCTGATGCTCCGGCGCTGGCCCGTCAGGAGCTGGCGCAGATGGGCAGAATGACACGCGGCGAGTGGCTGATGCTCGCTACCGTGGTGGTACTACTGATACTGTGGATTTTTGGCGATGCGCTCGGCGTCGACCCGACAACGGCGTCGTTTGTTGGCCTCTCCATTCTGCTGCTCTCCGGCGTGCTGAGCTGGGAAGATGTGAAGAGCGAAAAAGGGGCATGGGATACGCTGATCTGGTTTGCAGCGCTATTGATGATGGCCAACCAGCTGAAAAAGCTCGGGTTCACCACATGGTTTGGTAATTTAATTGGCGACAGCCTTGCCAGCTCGCTGCATGGCACCAGCTGGGTGGTAGTTTTGCTCTTGCTGAACGCGGCCTACTTCTATACCCACTACTTTTTTGCCAGCGGCAACGCGCAGATTGCCGCGCTCTACGCGGTGTTTGTTGGCGTCGGGCTGCATCTGGGGATCCCGGCAGCGCCGTGTGCGCTGATGCTGGCGTTTACCAGCAGCCTTTACTGCTCCCTGACTCAGTACACCCACGCTCGCGGCCCGATCCTGTTCGGTGCGGGCTACGTGCCCACCGGGGTCTGGTGGCGCACAGGGTTTCTGGTCAGCCTCTTCAACCAGGCGGTCTTTATTAGCGTCGGGCTCGCCTGGTGGAAGATGATTGGGCTGTACTAGCACGTAAATGTAGGTCGGGTAAGCGAAGCGCCACCCGACAAATCTAACCGTTCGTTAACGCCGGATGGCGGCGCAAGCGCCTTATCCGGCCTACCGTCCTGTTTTACTGCGCACTTTATTGCCTGCCGGCATCTGGCGCTGGTGGGCAATCGGCGTGTGCTTGGTGAGCGCCGGGCGCGTATGGCGGTTCTGGCGCTTCGCCTCACGCATCTCGTCAAGGGTTGGCGCGGGCACCAGACAGTCGCGACGGCTACCGATCAGATGCTTTTTCCCCATCTCTTCCAGCGCCTGGCGGATCAGCGGCCAGTTTTTCGGATCGTGATAGCGCAGCAGCGCCTTATGCAGGCGGCGCTGTTTCTCGCCCTTCGGCACCACGACGTTCTCGCTCTTGTAGCCAATTTTGCCGAGCGGGTTCTTGCCGGTGTAATACATGGTCGTCGAGTTGGCGAGCGGCGACGGATAGAAGTTCTGCACCTGATCGAGGCGGAAGCGGTGCTTTTTGAGCCACAGGGCGAGGTTCACCATGTCTTCATCACGCGTTCCCGGATGGGCGGAGATAAAGTACGGGATCAGGTACTGCTCTTTACCGGCCTGCTTCGAGTAGGTGTCAAACAGCGTTTTGAAGCGGTCGTAGCTGCCCATCCCTGGCTTCATCATCTTCGACAGCGGGCCTTCTTCAGTATGCTCTGGCGCAATCTTCAGGTAGCCGCCGACGTGGTGGGTCGCCAGCTCTTTGATATAGCGCGGATCCTCAACGGCGATGTCGTAGCGCACGCCGGATGCGATCAGGATCTTCTTGATCCCCTTCAGATCGCGGGCGCGGCGGTAGAGGTTGATCGTCGGCTCATGGTTGGTATCCATATGCGGACAGATATCCGGGTAGACGCACGACAGGCGGCGGCAGGTCTGCTCTGCACGTGGCGACTTGCAGCGCAGCATATACATGTTGGCCGTCGGACCGCCCAGATCGGAGATAATGCCGGTAAAGCCAGGCACGGTATCACGAATCGCTTCGATCTCGTTGATGATCGACTCTTCGGAGCGGCTCTGGATAATGCGTCCTTCATGCTCGGTGATGGAGCAGAAGGAGCAGCCGCCAAAGCAGCCACGCATAATGTTGACCGAGAAACGGATCATCTCATAGGCCGGAATGCGGCTGGTGCCGTAGGCCGGATGCGGCACGCGCTTGTAGGGCAGCGCAAAGACGCTGTCCATCTCTTCGGTAGAGAGCGGGATCGCCGGCGGGTTGATCCAGATGTAACGGTCGCCATGCTTCTGCATCAGCGCTCGCGCGCAGCCCGGGTTGGTCTCATGGTGCAGGATACGCGAGGCGTGGGCATAGAGTACCTTGTCAGCCTTCACCTTCTCAAAGGAGGGCAGCAGAACGTAGATCTTCTCCCACGGTTTCGGACGCGGCGGCTGGATGACGACGGCTTTCGCTTCGGCCTTTTTGGGTTCGACAGGTTTGTTGTCGGCACACGGCAGATCGTCCCCGTAAGGATGGGGGATCGGATCAATCTTGCCTGGCATATCAATGATGCGGGAGTCTACCCCGCTCCAGCCCGGCAGCGCCTCTTTAACCATAATTGCGGTATTACGCACGTCACGGATGCTGGCAACCGCCTCGCCCTGCGCCAGGCGATGGGCCACCTCTACCAGTGGGCGTTCGCCGTTGCCGAAGATCAGCATATCGGCTTTGGAATCCACCAGCACCGAGCGACGGACGGTATCCGACCAGTAGTCGTAGTGCGCGGTACGGCGCAGGCTGGCCTCAATGCCACCCAGGATCACCGGCACATCTCTCCACGCCTCTTTACAGCGCTGGGTATAGGCCAAAGTGGCCCGGTCCGGCCGCTTGCCCGCCACGTTGTCCGGCGTGTAGGCATCGTCGTGACGCAGCTTACGATCGGCGGTGTATCGGTTGATCATCGAGTCCATGTTGCCCGCGGTAACGCCGAAGAACAGGTTCGGTTTGCCGAGGCGCATAAAGTCCTCTTTGCTGTTCCAGTCCGGCTGGGCAATGATGCCAACCCGGAAGCCCTGCGCCTCCAGCATCCGTCCGCAGATCGCCATGCCGAAGCTTGGGTGATCAACATAGGCATCTCCGGTAACCAGAATGATGTCGCAGCTGTCCCAGCCAAGCTGATCCATCTCTTCACGCGACATGGGCAAAAACGGCGCGGGGCCGAAACAGGCAGCCCAATACTGCGGCCATGAGAAGAGGTCGCGATCCGGCTGGATCAGGGAGATAGCGCTCATAATGCTTCCGGGGTGGTTAAAAAGAGATCGTTAAAGGCCGGCGATTATACGCTTGAACAGTGTGGATAATGAAGGAATTTTGTACGAGATAGTTACCCGGCATACAGATTGTGTAGGCCGGGTAAGGTAAAGCCGCCACCCGGCGATTTACGGTGCCGGGTTAACCAATAGCTGGCCGATAGAGCCACGGTCTGACATCTCCAGGGTCTGGCTAAAGAACTGGAACGGAAAGTGCGGCCACGAAGGCTGACCGTAGTAGACCAGCAGCTCCACCTGCCCATCTACCCAGACGGTATCCTTCATACCCCGATCCTCCGGGAACGGCATGGCGCCGTTGATGTTGCGGATCAGGAAGCTGACGCCCTCAATATGGAACGACTGCGGCGTGTCGGCGCGCACCGTCCAGCGCTCCCAGGTGCCCTGCTGAGCGGTAATATCGATGCGCTTGATATCCCACAGCTGGCCGTTAATGCCCGGATCGTCACCGAGGGCGATATCCCGGCTGCGTACTGCCGCACCGCTCATCAGCTCCGTTGGCAGCAGCCGCTGCGGCAGCGTATCGGTCACCAGCGGCAGCAGCCCGGTGGGACGCAACGTCAACACCAGGGTAGAGATCAGAATACTCGACGGCTCAAAGAAGCCGCGGATGCGGTCAACAATCCCCGCCGCCTCACCGCAGGTGATCGAGACCTCGTCGCCATCGGTCATATTCACGAGAATTTCACGCCGCTCACCAGGGGCCAGCGAGAGCTGTTTCACCGACACCGGCGCGGGCAGGAAGCCCTGGTCGCCGGAAATAACGTGTAGCGCCCGACCATCGCTCAGCTGCAATTGATAGCGGCGGGCGTTGGAGGCGTTCAGCAGACGCAGGCGCACCCAGCCGCGTGATACCTCGACATAGGGACTCTGCGCGCCGTTAACCAGCAGCGTATCGCCCACGAAGCCGCCGCTGCCCGGCTCGCTGTACTCCGGGGTGCCGAAGTTATCCAGCCGCTTGTCCTGAATAATAATGGGGAAGTCATCCACGCCGTAGTGATTGGGGATCGGCAGGGACTTACTCACCTCATCCTCAATCAGCCACATTCCGGCCAGGCCGTTATAGACCTGCTCAGCGGTACGGTTTGGCGTATTGGCGTGATACCAGAGCGTTGCTGCGCTCTGGCGGATCGGCAGCACCGGTGCCCAGTCAGCGCTGGGAGACATCATCCGTGCGGGACCGCCAATCAGCGGGCCGGGAACCTGCAGGCCGCTGATGGTCATGGCAACGTTCTCTGCCAGCCGGTTGCTGTAGATCATCTTCACGTCATCGCCGCTCCAGACGCGAATAGTCGGCCCAAGATAGCGCCCGTTAATGCCCCATACCTGGGCGCGGGTGCCAGGGGTAAAGGACCAGTGCGCCCGCTGCAGGGTCAGAAACAGCGGTTGCCCACGGCGAGATTCAACGAGCGGCGGCACAGGCAGCGGCTGCTGCTGCCCGGCGGCGTTCGCCCGCAGCGGAACCGCGCCTACACAAAGCGCAGCGCCGGAGGCCTGGATAAACTGACGCCGACTGAGTGACATATCTTGCTCCCTGTAAAACGGACTAAAGCGCGTAAAAAGATCCGGCTACGCCTGGCGCTTGCCAGCGGCCTCACGGGCGGCGACTTCGCTATCAAGCTCGGCGATCTTCTCTGCCATCAGCGTCCGGCAGTGGGTCGCCAGCTCGCGGACCTGATCTTTGCCAAACGTACTGGTATCTATCGGCGGCAGCATCTCGACAATCACCAGGCCGTTATTCAGACGGTTAAGGTTAATTTTGTTAGAGGTATTTGAAACACATACCGGAATAACAGGCACGCCAGCAGCGATAGCCGCATGGAACGCGCCGGTCTTAAACGGCAGCAGCCCACGTCCGCGGCTGCGGGTACCTTCCGGGAACATCCAGATAGAGATGTCGCGCTTCTGAATATTTTTCACCACCTGGGCGATAGTCCCGTGCGCTTTGGCACGGTTATCACGGTCAATCAGCAGGTTACCGGTTAGCCAGTAGAGCTGACCAAAGAAGGGGATCCACAGCAGGCTCTTCTTGCCAACGGTAACGGTGCGCGGCTGCACAATGCTGGCGGCGGTGACCATATCGTAGTTGTTCTGGTGGTTGCCGATGTAGATCGCATTGCCATAGGTCGCCGCTTCCGGCGGCAGACGCAGCTCGACTTTTAAGCCCATAACCGGTGCCAGACGACCAAACAGATGGCCAAAGGTGGCGACGTGTTTTGGATTCCGTGGGCTAAACAGGCAGTAGATACAGCCAAAGATACAGACCAGGATGCTGTAAATTACAATAATGATTGCACGTAAAATGAATAGCATAGCTACCTCGAAAGCCCGGACACCCGCCCATTATAGTGTAGCGGCTGACGGTGCACGGCTCTGTTCCATCGGGTCCGTGAAAAAGGGTATTGTCAATCGTAACCTGCGATTTAACAATGACTTTACGGGAAATTTTATGGGTAGATCCCCCTTCGCCGGGAAGGGGGAGAAGCACACAGGAATTACTCTTCGCTGTCGCCAGTAGTTGCCCGACGCGGCGAGTCGATCTCGACCTTGTCGATACGCTGCAGTCCGCGCATCAGCGTTCCGCGACGGCCACGTTCGCCGTGCACCTTCTGCAGCTCCTCCGGACGCATTTTGATTTTGCGCTTTCCGGCGTGCAGGGTCAGCGTGCTCTGCGGCGGCAGGATAAAGAGGTGCGCCAGGCTATCCTCCCCCTTCGCCGCTTCGGCTGACGGAATACTGATGATCTTATTCCCTTTACCTTTCGACAGCTGCGGCAGATCGCTAATCGGGAACATCAGCATGCGCCCGGCAGCGGTGATCGCCAGCAGCAGGTCGCTGTCGTCCACAATCTCCAGCGGCGGCAGCACATGCGCGTTTTCCGGCAGGGTGATCAGCGCCTTACCGGCCCGGTTGCGGGCAATCAGATCGTTGAAGGTGCAGACGAAGCCGTAGCCCGCGTCAGAGGCCATCAGCAGCTTCTGCTCCTCACCGGCCATCACCATATGCTCAACGGTGGCACCCGGCGGCAGCGTCAGCTTGCCGGTCACCGGTTCGCCCTGCCCGCGCGCCGACGGCAGCGTCAACGGATCGACAGCGTAGCTGCGCCCGGTGGTATCAATAAACACCACCGGCTGGTTGGTTTTGCCTTTTGCGGACGCTTTCCAGCTGTCGCCCGCTTTGTAGCTCAGGCCCTGGGCATCGATGTCATGACCTTTGGCGCTGCGCACCCAGCCCATCTGTGACAGCACGATAGTCACCGGCTCGGACGGCAGCATGTCATGCTCGCTCATTGCCTTCGCCTCTTCACGCTCGTGCAGCGGCGAACGGCGATCGTCACCGAACGCCTCGGCATCGGCCTGCAGCTCTTTCTTCAGCAGGGTGCTCATCTTGCGCTCGGAGGCCAGCGTGCTTTGCAGACGGTCGCGCTCTTTTTCCAGCTCGCTCTGCTCGCCGCGGATCTTCATCTCTTCCAGTTTGGCGAGATGGCGCAGCTTAAGTTCGAGGATCGCTTCAGCCTGGGTTTCGCTAATGCCAAAACGCGACATCAGCACCGGCTTAGGTTCATCTTCACCACGGATGATCTCAATCACCTCGTCGATGTTGAGGAACGCCACCAGCAAACCTTCAAGGATATGCAGGCGCTTGAGCACCTTCTCCAGGCGATGGTTCAGGCGGCGGCGCACGGTATCGCGGCGGAACGCCAGCCACTCGGTGAGGATCTCCAGCAGGTTTTTCACCGCCGGACGCCCATCGAGGCCGATCATGTTCAGGTTGATGCGGTAGCTCTTCTCCAGATCGGTGGTGGCAAACAGGTGGTTCATCACCTGATCCATATCCACCCGGTTGGAGCGCGGTACCACCACCAGGCGGGTCGGGTTCTCGTGATCGGACTCGTCGCGCAGGTCGTCCACCATCGGCAGCTTTTTGTTGCGCATCTGGGCCGCGATCTGCTCCAGCACGCGCGCCCCGGAGACCTGATGCGGCAGGGCGGTAATCACCACCGCGCCGTCCTCTTTCTTCCACACCGCACGCATGCGCACGGAGCCGCGACCGTTCTGGTAAATTTTGCGGATCTCGGCCCGGGAGGTGATGATCTCCGCTTCGGTCGGGTAGTCCGGCCCCTGAACGATATCCAGCAGCTGATCGAGGGTGGTTTTCGGCTGGTCGATCAGCGCGATTGCCGCCTGGGCAACTTCACGAAGGTTGTGCGGAGGAATGTCCGTCGCCATACCGACAGCGATGCCGGTAGTGCCGTTCAGCAGAATGTTTGGCAGGCGGGCAGGCAGCATTTTCGGCTCCTGCAGCGTGCCGTCAAAGTTAGGCACCCACTCGACCGTCCCCTGCCCCAGTTCACCCAGCAGCAGCTCGGCGTATTTAGAGAGGCGCGACTCGGTGTAACGCATCGCCGCGAAGGATTTCGGATCGTCCGGCGCGCCCCAGTTCCCCTGGCCGTCAACCAGCGGATAGCGGTAGGAGAACGGCTGGGCCATCAGCACCATCGCCTCGTAACAGGCGCTGTCGCCGTGGGGATGGTATTTACCCAGCACGTCGCCCACGGTACGGGCGGATTTTTTAAACTTTGCGCTGGCGCTGAGGCCCAGTTCAGACATGGCGTACACGATACGCCGCTGCACCGGCTTCAGACCGTCGCCGATAAACGGCAGCGCACGGTCCATGATGACGTACATGGAGTAGTTTAGGTAGGCGTTTTCAGTGAATTCATGTAGCGCGAGGCGCTCTGCCATATCGCTCATTACGTGTGATTCCTCAGCGTTTGCACCCAATTATTCAGGGGCAATATTGCCGCAGATTTTACCTTATCTGCCCTCCTGAGTCACAAGAAAAAGGCCGGATAACCGGCCCTTCAGCGATTTACTTAGCGAGCTTGGTGATTTGCTTCACTTCAATCTCAAACTCGTTCAAGTCTTTGTCAACTTTACCCTGAATTTCAACCTGATCCTGCGGAGTCACGTTCTGGCCGTTCCAGTGTTTTTGATCGATTTCCACATTGACCGTACCGCTGGCATCGCGGAAGAGATAGCGATCGTCAGAGAGGCGCTCGGTAATGTTGCCCCGCAGCGTTACCCAGCTGTCATCTTTCAGATCTTTGGCCTTCGCCGCAGTGGTTGGGGTGGCGTTTTTATCCACGAAGCCGCCCTGCTGGGTCTGGTTTTGCGTCTGGGTTGGCGTAGCGGATGGCCCACTGAAGCCCCCCTCGGCGGCAAAAACGGGGGCGGAGGCCATCATGGCAATGGCGGTAATAGCAGCTAATTTTTTCATCATGTATCTCCCTTTCATCTGTTTCAGTCTCCCTTAACAGGGTAGAGCGAAATGTATGGTGCACTAAAAAATTTAACTTTTTTTACCCTCTCCTGGGGGATTATTGCTGTAAGTGCAAAAGTCTTTGCACATTTTGCTCATTTTTTCCTATGGTGGTGACCATTAGAATAGTCAGCAAATTCGTTTTCTGACGGGACAAATAATGAGCAATATCTTAATTATCAACGGCGCTAAAAAATTCGGCCACTCTAACGGCCAGCTGAACGACACCATGACTGACGTCGCTGCCAGTTTCCTGCGCGACAGCGGTCACGATGTGAAAGTGGTCCGCACCGACGGCGACTACGATGTGAAAGAGGAAGTGCAGAACTTCCTGTGGGCCGACACCGTGATCTGGCAGATGCCGGGCTGGTGGATGGGTGCACCGTGGACGGTAAAAAAATACATTGATGACGTCTTTACCGAAGGTCATGGCTCCCTGTACGCCAGCGATGGTCGTACCCGCTCCGACGATGCGAAAAAATATGGCTCTGGCGGCCTGATTCAGGGTAAAACTTACATGCT
>Ga0308166_1004628_pt1 | contig 10918 bp, 9 predicted proteins | sample PhyCR2_2_FD_202137 | JGI IMG/M metagenome (GOLD analysis project Ga0308166, IMG submission 202137) | Phyllosphere microbial communities from UC Gill Tract Community Farm, Albany, California, United States - DLSLCC.R2 | ecosystem: Host-associated > Plants > Phyllosphere > Unclassified | place... | reverse complement strand
GCGCCGGGCAACGGCCTTGCGTTTGGCGCCTGGGTCGACGGCTTCTCGGTGTCGTTCGATTACCTCGGCACCGACATGCCGGGCCGGCAGTGGTTCGGGATCTACGAACCGATCACCTACGGCGAAATCGAGAAAGGCATGACCGGCACCGCCGCCGTGCCGCTGCCGGGTACGCTCAGCCTGCTCGTGCTCGGCCTGGCCGCCGGCGCCGTGCAGCGCCGGCGTGCTGCTGTCCAACGCGGAGGTGTCCAATGAACGCCCGCATGCTGAGGAACGCGCTCGGCGCCACCGTGCTGGCGCTGCTGGCCGCCTGCGGCAATTCGGGCCAGGACAGCCAAACCGGCGCGCCGCGCCAGCTGGCGTCCGTCGGCAGCGTCGCGCAGCCGGCACCGGCCGCCGCGGCCCTGTTCGAGGTAACGGGCATGCAGAAGACCGGCGAGACGCGCGTTTCGCGCACCGTCTACGACTACATCTACCAGGTCAGCATCCGCAACAACGGCAGCGGCACCGCCGCGAACGTGCAGGCCACGCTCGTGGGCGTGCCGAACGGCGTGACGATCATCCACGGCGAGGTCGCGGCCGGCAGTATCGGGGCCGGCGCCACGGTCACGCCGAAGGATCTCGTCGTCCTGCGCATCGACCGCACCATTCCGTTCGATCCGGCCGGGTTGTCGTGGACGTTTACCTCCAGCAGCATCCAGGAGCTCGACCCCGTGAAGCCGGCCGAAGTGGTGGAACTGTCGCTCGCCGACCTCGGCCTGCCCGACGGCGCCGACAAGGTCACCGTCACCGGTGCCGTGACCGACGTGCTGCTCAAGGACGGCACCCTGCGCTTTTCCACGCCTGGCGACACCGGCGCGCCGCAGCATGCCGAGTTCACGCTCGTGAAGAACGGCGTCGCCAGCGTGTACGCGCTGACGATCCTGACCGACCGGCCGTCGGCGCCGCTGGTCTACCTCGACGCGACCGAGGACGGCAGCGCCGGTCCCGCGCTGCCGGCGCTGTCCGTGGCCGGCCTGGGGCCCAACAACAGCTTCGTCGGCACGCCGCTGACCTTCAAGCTGGAGGGCACGGCGCCGCTCGACCTGGCGCAGGACAGCGACGGCCTCGTGCTGGGCCAGAACAATGCCCGCGTCAGCCTCAAGCCGTACTGGACGTTCAACCCGGCCGACAACAGCTTCTCGATCAGCGGCACCAAGCTGCAGCAGCTGATGGCCGCGCTGCCGCCGGGCGCGCTCAACGTGTCGCTCAACTTCGTCTCGGCCGACGGCGAATTTGCCGCCGTGTACCAGATGCTGGCGATCCGCCAGGGCGCCACGCTGTCCGGCAAGCTCGTCACGCCGCAGGGCGGGGCGGTCACCGGGCTGGCCGGCAAGAAGATACTGCTGCGCGGCTTCAACCAGCGCCTGCGCGAGGTGGCCGAGGTCGATGCCAACGGCGGCTTCACGTTCACCAACGTGATCCCCGACACCTACCAGCTGACCCTGAACGACCTCGCGAATCCGAACGTCGTGTCGGCCAGCACGATCGTCCTGCCGAACGCGACGAGCGCCAGCGTGACCATCGTTTATACCCTCGGCGCGGCGAAGACCCTCGCCGTGGGCGGCGCGGCGCCGGTCACGTCGTTCGTGGCCAGCAGCGTCAAGCAGGACGGCACGCCGGTGCCGGCCCGTTCGGTCGCGCCGTCGGGCCGCGCCTCCGCGGCGGCAGTGACGCCGTTCGCCGTCACGGCGGCCGGCACCACGGTCTTCAGCGCCACCGCCGGCGCGCAGAACGCCACGATCACGACGCCGATCTCGTTCAACGTCCCGCAGGGCACGCAGAACGTGGGCGTCAAGATCACCGTGTTCACGCAGGAATACCCGGTCTACACGACGCAGCAGAGCCAGTTCAACGACACCTGGTCGTACGCCGTGACGGGCCTGCCCGGCGCGGCGCTGTCGGCCAGCGGCTCGGTCAACCAGTCGCACTACACCCAGGGCACCATCACGAAGACGGCGTGCGTCGACGTGAGCGGCCAGACGAAGAACGGCTCGATCGCCGTCGGCGGCCAGGTCAGCGCGACCAACATCGGCGACAACCTGCTGCCGACCACGACGACGGTCGAGCTGACCACGGCGTGCGTGGGCCTGAAGGTGAGCGACGCCAAGTTCAAGTCGCCGAACAAGGACGCCCATCCGGTGCTGCAGCCGCTGAACATCCAGGGCAACCTGCCGGGACCTTACCTGTCGGTGCCGCTGAACGCGGTGGACGCCACGCACACGCTGCCGCTGGAGATCAAGTATGCGCCGGCCGATGCCAAGATCACCGAAGTGAACATCAGCGTATCGTCGAGCGGCACTCCGGTGTTCGCCAGCGAAAACCTGCTGGGCCAGGCGCACACGGATTCGAACGGCGTGCTCAAGTTCAGCGGCCTGCGCCTGCCGGCCTTCCCGGGCGCGAGCACGACGGGCAAGGTCACGGTGACGGTGCGCGTCAAGGGTACGGTGCAGGGCACCGAGGTCACGTCCGATCCGCAGGAAGGGGGGCAGGTCGCGTTCAACGGCGCCACCGCGTTCACGCCGCTGTACCTGGCGAACGACGCAGCGGGGCTGGGCGGACGGCGCTACGGCAGCCGCGACGCCGGCGGCGACTCCTGGGCCACGCGCCAGACGATCACCTGGCTGCAGTCGCGCGCCTACCGCTTCGACGACACCAGCGGCCAGCACGTGACGCAGACGCCGACCGGACGCTCGATCCTCGGCCACAGCGGCCACAGCGACGGCCAGCAGATCGACATGCGCTACGCCGACGGCCAGGGCGGCTACAGCGAAACGCTGGGCGGCGCGAACACCGGCGCGGGCATTCTTGCGCTGATCAACGCGGCGCGCCAGGAAGTGACGACCAACGCGGCCCAGAAACCGCAGCTGGCCGCCCTGCAGGCATGGATCGCCGCCAACCGCGCCAATATGGAGACGGAAGCCGCCGATCCGGCCACGCGCCATATCTACGTCGGCCCGCAGTTCATCAAGCTGGCGCTCATCGACGGCAAGTTCGCCGGCTCGCCCCTGCTCGCCATCCCGGGTGTGCAGGCGTGGAACAAGCCGGCCGTCGTGCAGGTCGCTGTCGACCATCTGCATCACTGGCACCTGAGCACGACGGCGCATCCGTGATGCGGGAATGATGAATGCCGGCCCGGCCGGATACGACGAAACGCCACCGCAAGGTGGCGTTTTTTTATGACCCGCCGGCTTGCCGTCAGCGGATGCGCAACAGCTTATCAATCGAGGTAATTTTTATTGCGGATAATAAATTTAGATTTAATTATATTAAAATCTGATTCCTTGGAATAAAAGCGTTTCATCAAGCGATTGCGTATTAAGCGCAAAATACATGATTTAGTGACTATTCGTGATTTTGTCGAAAATCGTATTATCTTTATTCTTATCGCATTACCCGAATTAAATGTCGGTAATTTTGACATCGATCAAATGTGTTTAATTTTGAATTGAATTTTCTTTTTACATTTCAAGGACATATGAAGTTGGCATGGTAATTGCTAATCGATCCGTGGTTTTACTCGACCCATTAATCACCTTTCATTGAACGGATCATGAGCATGACATTCAAAAGCACCCTGACCGCAGTCGCCTTATTCACTGCCATGGCAACTTCCGCCCACGCCAACGTGCTGGTCAACGGCGGTTTCGAAGACGGCAATACGAACGGCTGGACGACGGGCACGGGCGCGCGTGACAGTGTCGACAATACGGCAATGACGACGGCGCAATTCCTGCCGGGCGGCGCGCTGTACACCGGACCGGGCAGCCGCTCGTCCATCATCGGCGCCGGCACGGTCGACCCGCTGCTGGGCGCGGCACTGGGCTCGACCGTGTATTCGGGCAAATATTCGTTCCGTGCGGAAGACACCAGCTACGGTGGCTACGCTTCGGTCATCAGCCAGAAAGTGCAGAACTACACCGACAACAACATCTTCTTCGCCTGGAAAGCCGTGCTGCAAAACGGCGGTCACGAAGAAACCGGCTCGGCTGAAATGCTGATCGCGCTGACCGACGACACGACGGGCCAGCTGCTCATCAAGCGCATCTACAATGCGGGCGATGGCGGCGGTGGCGTGGACAGCCGCTTCAAGACGGCCGGCGATTTGTTCTACACGTCGGACTGGCAAATCGAGCAGCTGGCGATCGATTCGTCGCTGAAGGGCCATGACTTCACGCTGTCGCTGCTGGCCGCGGACTGCTTCTATACCGCGCATACCGGCTATGTCTATCTCGACGGTTTCGGCGGCAAGATCCCGGATCCGGCACCGGTGCCGGAACCGGCTTCGGCCGCGCTGATGCTGCTGGGCGCCGGCGCGCTGATGAAAGCGCGTCGCCGCAAACAGGCAAAATAAGCAGTCGAACTGGTCGTGAATTGAACAAGCCGGTTGTGGCCTAGCGCCCAGCCGGCTTTTTTCATGGCGTAATCGTATCGATCAGTTTTCGAGACGGACACGCCGCCGTCGACGAACAACGTGGTGTCGGTCACGACACTGGCCGCGCCGGGTGCGAGGAACATCCGTTTCCTGCTGTCGAAGCAGCGCGCTCAGGGGCGGTTGGCGGCGTCGATCTTGTCGTACTCGCCGCTCGGGTCCTCGAAGCGCTTGCCGTTCCAGACGAACACGATGGTTCGCTCGGGCACGCCGCCCGTCCTGACGCGGTAGACGAATGCCGGCCGGCCGTCGCGGGTGGCGGGTTCGAGCGTGGCCAGCAGCCGTTGTGCCGTCATGTTGTCGAATGCTTCGCGGTCGCGGTCCGTGATGACGTCAAGCAGTTCTTCCAGGCGATCGCCGGCGATGCGGTACAGCGTGTACGTCGTGATCAAGCCTTCGCCGCGCGGGATCAGTTGCGATCCCTGGTAGACGATCTGCTCGCGCGGCTCACCGGGAATGAGGTCGACGAGTTCGAACCCGTTGCCGTAGTCGAAGGTGACGTTGGCCAGCTCGCCCGTCCGGCCTTCCAGCGTGCGCAGCAGCCGGATGGGCGTACCGTCGTCCATCGCGAACGCCGGGTACGTGCCGTTCTTGTTGGCGGTGACGTGCAGGGAGAAATCGCGCCCCTTGAGCGTCCGGGTGTCATCGTCCTCGTCGTCCTGGTCGGAGCGTCGGATGCGTTGGAAGCGTTGGAAGCGTCGGACGCCGGCATGGACGCGGCTCCGGCGGAAGACGTCGTCGTGGCGGATGCAGCGGCAGCCGGCGGGGTAGGCGGGACGGACGGTGCCGAAACGGGCGCAGGGGTGGGTGCGGAAAGGCGGTGGAGGGCTAACCCCGCCAGCAGCGTGCCGGCGGCAAGGGCCAGGATGGCCGCGATCGGTGTTTTGCGCATGGAAAGCCGATCCCAAAACAAAACGCCACCCGAAGGTGGCGTCTTGCTGAATCTTGGTGGCCCGGGGCGGAATCGAACCACCGACACAAGGATTTTCAATCCTCTGCTCTACCAACTGAGCTACCAGGCCAAGAGAGGCATGATTATAGCCACGGGTTTGCGAAGTCGCAAGTGCTGTCGAGCAGATTTTCTGGCAGGGGTAGGACAAATCGTCGTCCCGGACGCCGGAAGCAGGGCAGGGCGAAGCGTCTATAATGTCCGACATGAGCACACAGACCACCTCTTCCGTATCCAAGCGCAACGTCGCCCGCCGCAGCGACGTCTGCATCGTCGGCAACGGCGCGATCGCCAAGACGGCGGCGCTGGGCCTGTCGCAGGCCGGACACAGCGTCACGCTGCTCGTGCCGCCCGCGCGTCCGGCCGCGGCCGACACGCTACCTGCGGCCGGCGAGAAACCGTGGGACGTGCGCGTGTACGCGCTCAACCATACGGCGCATACGCTGCTGTCGTCGCTGAAAGTCTGGGGCGCGCTCGACATGAGCCGCGTGGCCCCGGTCGACGCGATGGACGTGCAGGGGGACGGCACCCAGGGCGGCCACCTCGGCTTCGACGCGTTCGGCGCCCACGCGGGCGCGCTGGCCTGGATCGTCGAGGACAGCAACCTGAACCAGGCGCTCGACGCCGCGCTGCGCTTCGCCCAGAACGTCGAGACGGTGACGGGCCGCGCATGCCGCATCGTGAGCGGGACGGACGACGTCGAGGTCGAACTGGAAGACGGCAAGGTGCTGGCGGCGCAGCTGCTGGTCGGCGCCGACGGCCGCGATTCGTGGGTGCGCGGACAGTGCGACATCGGCATCGATTACCGCTCGTACCACCAGCGCGGCATCGTCGCGAACTTCTCGTGCGAAAAGCCGCACCACAACGTCGCGTATCAATGGTTCACTTGCAAGGAAGGCATCGTCGCGCTGCTGCCGCTGCCCGGCAACCGGGTCTCGCTCGTGTGGTCGGCGCCGGACACGCTGGCCGATACCATCATGAACGAATCGCTGGGCGAACTGGCGATCCGCCTCGGCGAGTACGCGGACGACAAGCTGGGCCTGCTCAAGCCGCTGCAGCCGGAAGACGTCAAGGCGATTCCGCTGGCGCTCGTGCGGCCGCATGCGATCACGGCGCCGCGCGTGGCCCTCGTCGGCGACGCCGCACACGCCGTGCATCCGCTGGCCGGCCATGGCATGAACCTGGGCTTCGGCGACGTCGAAGACCTGCTGTCCACGCTCGCCGCGCGCGACGCGCACCAGGGCCTCGGCGACGAGCGCCTGCTGGCGCGCTATGCCCGCGCGCGCAAGGAAGACGTGTTGCTGATGCAACTGGCGACGGATGGCCTCGAACGTTTGTTCGGCGCGAATCTCGAACCCGTGCGCGTCATGCGCAATTTGGGTTTAAACTTGCTGGATAAGTTGCCGCTGGTCAAACGTAAACTGATCGCCCACGCCATGGGCCGGTAACTGTCAATCTTTAAGGATTTTCATTCATGAGTAAAGCGAAGTTCGCCGTCCTGCTGGCGACCGGCCTGATCACGTCGTGCGTCGGCGCGGAGAATTCCGTCGAAGCGAATATCAAGAAGGCGATCGAACCGCGCCTGGGCGGCGCCAAGATCGAATCGATCAAGGAAACGCCGTACGGCGGCCTGTACGAGCTGCGCGTGGCCGGCGATATCCTCTACACGGACAAGAAGGGCGAGTACCTCGTCATCGGCCACGTGTACGACGCGAAGACGACGCGCGACCTGACCCGCGAGCGCATCGACGACATCAACAAGGTCAAGTTCTCCGAACTGCCGCTGGGCGATGCGATCAAGCAGGTCAAGGGCGACGGCAAGCGCGTGATCGCCGTGTTCGAGGACCCGAACTGCGGCTACTGCAAGCGCCTGCGCCAGACGACGCTGAAGAACATGGACAACGTGACCATCTACACGTTCATGTACAACATCCTGTCGCCGGATTCGTTCGAGAAGTCGAAGAACATCTGGTGCGCGCCGGACCGTTCCAAGGCATGGGACGACTGGATGATCAACGGCAAGGCCGCGCCGGCCGCCGCCGCGAGCTGCGCGACGCCGAACGAGAAGGTGCTGGCGCTCGGCCAGAAGCTGCACATCACGGGCACGCCGGCCATCTTCTTTGCCGACGGCACCCGCATCCCCGGCGCCGTCGACCAGAAGACGCTCGAGGCCAAGCTCGACAGCCTCAAGCAGTAACCGCAGCAAGTTCACCGCGCCCGGCATCGCCGGGCATTTTTTTGCCGGGAGCCTTCATGCTCACCTTGAACATCAACGGCCGCGACGTCCAGGTCGACGCCGATCCCGTCACGCCCATCCTGTGGACGCTGCGCGACCATCTCGACATGACCGGCACCAAGTTCGGCTGCGGCGCCGCCCTGTGCGGCGCGTGCACCGTGCACCTGGACGGCCAGGCGATCCGTTCGTGCGTCACGCCGGCCTCCGCGGCCGTCGGCCACCGCATCACCACGATCGAGGCGATGGCGGACGACGCGGTCGGCCAGGCCGTGCAGGCCGCGTGGATCAAGCACGACGTGCCGCAGTGCGGCTATTGCCAGAGCGGCCAGGTGATGAGCGCCAGCGCGCTGCTGCGGGCGAACAAGACGCCTTCCGACGCCGACATCGACAACGCCATGAGCGGCAACATCTGCCGGTGCGGCACCTACCAGCGCATCCGCGCGGCCATCCAGGATGCCGCCGCGGCGCTGGCATAAAGGAGCGGGCGCATGACGGTGACCGTGACCGGCATCCTGCTGGCGGCCGGCCGCGGACGGCGCTTCGACCCGGCAGGGCTGCGCAACAAGCTGCTGCAGCCGCTGGCGGACGGCGAACCGGTCGTCGCCGCGAGCGCGCGCAAGCTGCTGGCCGCCGTCCCCCGCGTCGTCGCCGTCGTGCCGCCGCAGGATGGCGGCGTGGCCGCGCGCCTGGCCGCGCTCGGCTGCGACGTGGTCGTCTGCCCGGACGCCGACAGCGGCATGGCGGCGTCGCTCACGCACGCCCTTCGCCATGCGCTGCGGGCAGGGCCGCCGGGCGCCTGGCTGGTGGCGCTGGGCGACATGCCGTACGTGGATCCGGCCACGCTGCGGGCGCTGGCCGCCGCGCTCGCAACCGGCGCACCGATCGCCGCACCGGTGCTGGACGGCCGGCGCGGCAACCCGGTCGGTTTCGGCGCCGTCCACCTGGCCGCGCTGCTGGCCCTGCGCGGCGACCAGGGCGCGCGCCGCCTGCTGCAGGCCTGCCCGGTGACGGAGATCGCGGTGAGCGATCCGGGCATCCTGCGCGACGTCGATGTGCCGGGCGACCTGACGGACGATTGACGCCGCCGCGTGCCCCTTCGCGCGAACACCCTCATTTCTGAAAAATCCGATTACACTACGGCGAATCAGAAGAGATTGTTCACCCCCATGAAAAAAACATCGCAGAAGCAGCCGCCGGCCATCCACTACACCATCGTTCCGAAGGACCTGGCCGGGCACCTGTTCAACGTCACCGTCACCGTGGCCGAACCCGACCCGCAAGGGCAGGTGTTCGCGCTGCCGGCCTGGATCCCGGGCAGCTACATGATCCGCGAATTCGCCCGCAACATCGTGCGCATCCGCGCCGAAAGCGGCGGCGCGGGTGCGGGCGAGGCCGTGCGCCTGACGAAGCTGGACAAGCATTCGTGGCAAGCGGCTCCCGTCGCCGGTCCGCTTACGCTGCATTACGAGGTGTATGCGTGGGACCTGTCCGTGCGCGCCGCGCACCTGGACCAGACCCACGGCTTCTTCAACGGCACGAGCGTGTTCCTGCGCGTCGCGGGCCAGGAGGCGCGGCCGCACCAGGTGGACATCCAGCGCCCGGCGATCGATGCGGCGCGCAACTGGCGCGTCGCGACGGCGCTGCCGGAAGCGGGCGCCAAGCGCTACGGCTTCGGTACGTACGCGGCGGGCGACTACGATGAACTGATCGACCACCCGGTCGAGATGGGCGACTTCGCGCTGGGCGGCTTCACGGCGCACGGCATCCGCCACGACATCGTGATCACGGGCCGCGTGCCGAACCTGGACATGGCGCGCCTGGAAAAAGACCTGAAAGCCATCTGCGAAACCCAGATCGCGTTCTTCGAGCCGAAGACGAAGAAGGCGCCGATGGACCGCTACGTGTTCCTGACGATGGCCGTGGGCGACGGCTACGGCGGCCTGGAGCACCGCGCGTCGACGGCGCTGATCTGCGCGCGCGCCGACCTGCCGACGACGGCCGCGCCCAAGACGGCGGAACCGAACGAGGGCTACACGAAATTCCTCGGCCTGTGCAGCCACGAGTACTTCCACACCTGGAACGTCAAGCGCATCAAGCCGGCCGTGTTCGCGCCTTACGACCTGCAGAACGAGAACTACACGCCGCTGCTGTGGCTGTTCGAAGGTTTTACCAGCTATTACGACGCCCTGATGCTGGTGCGCAGCGGGATCATCAGCGAGGCGACCTATTTCAAACTGCTCGGCAAGACGGTCGGCAGCGTGCTGCGCGGTTCGGGCCGCACGAAGCAGAGCATCGCCGATTCCAGCTTCGACGCCTGGAGCAAGTACTACCGCCAGGACGAGAACGCGCCGAACGCGATCATCAGCTATTACACCAAGGGTTCGCTCGTCGGCCTGGCGTTCGACCTGACGATCCGCGCCAGGACGAACGGCGAAAAATCGCTGGACGACGTCATGCTGGCCCTGTGGGACCGCTTTGGCCGCGACTTCTACCAAGGCGACGCGAAGGGCGGGCGCGGGGTGACGGAGCAGGAGGTCGAAGCCCTGTTCGACGAGGTGAGCGGCATGCGCTTGAAGAGCATCTTCGACCGCTACATCCGCGGCACCGAGGATATTCCGCTGGCCAAGCTGTACGCGCCGTTCAGCGTGAAGGTGACGGACGAGCGCAAGAACGCCAGGCCGTCGCTCGACGCCGGCATCGGCCGCGACGCGGGCGGTGCGAAACTGACGCAGGTGCACGAAGGCGGCGCTGCGCACCAGGCGGGCCTGTCGGCGGGCGACGTGCTGATCGCCGTCGATGGCCTGCGCGTGAACGGCAACCCGTCCAACCTGGACGGGCTGTTCGCGCGCTACCGTGTGGGCGACACGGTGACCGTGCACGCGTTCCGCCGCGACGAGCTGATGACGTTCGACGTCACCCTGCAGGGCGACCGTGTACCGAACGTGACGCTCGCCGTGGCGCCGACGGCGCGCAAGGGCGCCACGGTCAAGCGGCCGAGCGCGAGCTGATCTCCGTTATGCCGCGGCCTGCCGCCGCGGCAGGTACGAGCGCAGCAGGTCGAAGTCGATCGGCTTCGTCAGGTGATGGTCGAACCCGGCCGCGAACGCCCGCTCGCGGTCCTTCTGCTGGCCCCAGCCCGTGGTCGCGATCAGGGTGATCGCCGCGCCGGCCGGCAGCAGGCGCAGGCGGCGCGCCAGTTCATAGCCGTTCATGTCGGGCAGCCCGATGTCGAGCAGCGCGACGGCCGGCGCGAAGCCCGGCA
>Ga0308166_1004626_pt1 | contig 10920 bp, 12 predicted proteins | sample PhyCR2_2_FD_202137 | JGI IMG/M metagenome (GOLD analysis project Ga0308166, IMG submission 202137) | Phyllosphere microbial communities from UC Gill Tract Community Farm, Albany, California, United States - DLSLCC.R2 | ecosystem: Host-associated > Plants > Phyllosphere > Unclassified | place... | reverse complement strand
GGAGCAAACTTAAATAAGGCAAAGCCGTCACTAGCAAATCGCTTATGTGACTCTAATGTAGATTCCTGTGGTATCGATAAATGCAGGTCTATGTAAGGTATGGATATAGACAATGGGAAATGTTTACTTAATACTTTATTCAGTCAGAAATCTGAGAGATGTATAAACCTTTCGCCAAATTGGAAAATCCATTAAGTTAAGAGAGCATTATAAAAAGAATTTATAAAAACTCACCATTCAAAAGCGGTACAAGTTGATGAAAACAGAAACGTGTAAAATTAAAATAAAGCATAAATCACAATAAGTTAGAATCATCATGTGCAGTCAATAAATTCTAATAGCACATATCAGACTTCAATGAAAAGCGCCACCGCCCCGGCCAAAGGCCGGGATGGTGTCGCTTTTAGTATGGATGATGTAACTATACATTCGGTATGGCTGAAATGTCTGAGGCCTGCTGTCACTTTCTTTCGTCTACGACCATCTGACACATTCGCGCCTGTAAGGCCGCTGCTTAAACGGCGTCAGTCAGGGTATGGTTGGGCTTTTGCCATATTTAAGCCTGTAACCGGCTCTGCCGGGCTCAAGGCGCCAAGTGGCCAACAGACCCGTCCTTAACGATTTCTGGCGCCTCCATGCCGCTGACGCGGCATTCAGAGGCAGGCTGCGCACTGCTCGCCCGCCTAAGTCGCGATGTGTGGGTATTACATGAATTCTGCTATATGCAACCTCGATACATATGGTATATAAGATCTTAATGGACACTTAAGAGGTTGATAAAATGGAACGTGCATTTTCTGAAAGCTTCATCAAGTTTTTAGATATAATTAACCGAGCAGGCTATCACGATTTTTCTGATGAAATTAAAGAACAGTTATTAGCCGCTCAGCAGTATGCTGATATGTCAAATGATGGATTCGAATATAAACTAGATTTTTTATTGTCCGCACATGGTCAAATAAAGTTTGCAATTAGATACATTCGTGAGCGTTTAATAGCTATAAAAAAGATGCGCGAAGAATGTGATGAAATCCTAAAAAAAACCTTCGGGCTGAATGTTAATGTAATTGAATTTACAGACCCTATTCTAGGCGAACCTGTAACTGAGATAAAACTTAGGCGAAAAAATAAAACAGATATTGAGCGTTGGGACGAATTATCCAAGAAAATAGAAAATAAACTAATTATGTCGTGAGGATTTTGATGCTAACAGAAATAAAAAATATATTAAAAAACTATATGGCACCGTCCAGTCAAATCTCTCCATCACGCAAAGCTGGTACCCTTTTCGAAGTCTGGATATGTTTGCGGATTTCAGATGAATTAAAAAATCGCAATATTACCCCCATCCTTTATGAGGAAGGAACCACTCCCCGGCAGATTACAGCAAACCCAAATAGACGTGTTCAAACTATTAAATTTAAATCTGGCCCAGGGAAAATAGGCTCCGGAAATGGTTGTTTCATTGTGTTTGATTGGCGTGGTGTTGAACATGAAATTCATACTAGTATTGAATTTGAAGGTCGTAGTGGAAGCCTTCATGAAATTGATGTGAGCATTATACCTGCTTCAATAGCTAATGATATTAGGACTAACAATATTAGAAATAATAACCCGCGTTACTCTGGGTATCCGCATGGAGCACCCAAAATAGCTATTGAATGTAAAGATAAAAAAAGTAATGGAAGTAAAGACGAAGCCCGTACATTTATGGCACGTCTTTACGATATACATTTTTTAGAAGTTCATCATCAACCGAGAGGGCATCAAGGGCTAAAAAATAGAATATATGCATCGCCATTAGGTGGTCAAGCTTTTGGCGGCAGGAATACAACATATCATAAATCGTTTAATAATAGTTATAATGCAATGTGTCACTCAGGGATCGTCGTACAGGAGGCTATTAATTACCTTGATTTCTACAATGTTAAATCACATCAACAATTAATACCTGGCTTAAACTCTATAAATAATTTCATTACCCAAGTGGTCAATTATATATGTATCGAAAACCCAGACTGAAATGTTTTTAATACATTAGAAGTCTGTACGAAGTTTATACACATTCAGACCGCGTCGATGGTAACCTGAGTTTCAGTCTTCTCAGGCAGCGGGCTGTCCGTCCTCATACGCTAGTTCCATTTTAGGCATGCATTCGTTATCGGATATGACTTCAGCAGGAGTTCTGATGAGAATTAGTCAAAATGATACCGACCAGGAAATATACCACGATGCCTGCTTCGCAACTGGCATGTGCTGTATGAAGCTTGCCAGCGAGGACGGAGAAATTAACCGTGAACGGCTGGCCATCGAGCTGATGCGGCTGCTGGGCGGTTTAATTGAGCAAAGAGAAGAGTGCCCCTCTTGACTGATCTTTGCCATTGAGCAATTGCGCGGCGAACCGGATGTGGAAGCGGGATGAGGATCACCGCTAAATCACGCCCGTCAGCCTTGTCCTTCCTGAACGGGCTCAATCAGCTCTCTGCCCTGATGGTTAATATTACCCACCTTTCTGCTGACCGGGTGCCAGGTGAACGCCTTTTCAGGCAGGGCGGCATCATTCGCGATTTCTTCTGCACGCTCAGGTGAAGTATCGGCGCTCAGCCATTCGCGAACGGCGTCAGGAGCAATCACCAGCGGGCGCCTGTCATGTATATCGACCATACCCTGATTACTGGCTGAGGTGACAATCACGAACCCCTCTTTACCGTGATCCTGACCGTACGGCTGCCTGCCGATTGCGGCGAAGAAAAGCGGTTCCTTTTTTTTGTGAAAGATGAAGAACGGCTGCTTCTTACCACCTTCTCTCTGCCATTCGAACCAGCCGTCAGCAGGCACGATAGCGCGGCCATGATTCCACAGAGGCTTAAACATGCGGCCGCTCGCAGCCGTCTCACTGCGCGCGTTGATAAGTGGCTGCTTATCCCACCATTCCGGTCCATAGCCCCAGTACACCGGATCGAGGCGCAGCGAATCTTCCTGTTCGTTTAGAAGGAGTACTTTAGTGCCTGGTGCTACGTTAAAGCGCCCGAGAGGTTCCGGATCGAATGTGATTTCGTCCGGTGCCAGGCCGAGTGCATCAAAATAATCATCGCGGCTGCTGTACTGAGCAAATCTTCCACACATAGTGACCTCCTGCTGTTGATGTAAGGATAGCGACGTATACTGATATCAGGAGTATTAAATGCGCCTGCGCGACGGACACCTGGTCGTTATCAGATTCACCTCATAAGGCTGAAAAGCTATAAAGAATGGAGCATTTGCATGGCCTTTCAGAGTCCGGCCCAGAATTACACTGAAACGCGCCTTAACCTGGGCGATCTTGTACATCTTTCCCCTTACTCAACCTATCTGATGCGCAGCGTCAGTAATTTTCCCGACGCCGGTATTGTTAAAGGGTCCGTGCTGGCCATCGATCGCGCGCTGATACCCGTACACGGACAGCTTATCGTGGCTGAGCTTGACGGGGAGCTGACTTTAAGGCGCTTGCTGCTCAATCCGGTTCCCGCCCTGCAGGCGCTGGACGCGGATGAAACAGTAACGCTGCTTGATGTAAGCCAGACACTGCCCGTATGGGGTGTGGTTGCCTATGCTCTCACGGACGTAGCCGGCGTAGGATTCAGCGGACCGGCTGGAGAGTGATTATGTTTGCGCTGGCCGATGCCAATAATTTTTATGCCTCCTGCGAAACCGTATTCAGGCCGGACCTGCGCGGCAAACCCCTTGTCGTCGTGTCGAACAATGACGGATGCGTAATCGCGCGATCGGCGGAAGCAAAGCGTTTAGGGATTAAGATGGCCGCTCCCCTGTTCCAGAACGAACGTTATTTCATGCAGAACGGTGTGCACGTGTTCAGCTCCAACTATGAGCTGTAATAAGTTATGTGGAATGCAACATTGAGTGAGTAAATTTTGAGCAGCGATATTGCTGTCAGAGGAGAGCGCGATGCTGATTCTACCTAATGAACACGTCCTGTTGCTGACAGAGCGCTGGCTGAAACTATTATCCAATCTGGCTCGGATACAGGCCATACTCACAGCATATCGCGGTGCCATTCGCCATTATATTTCGTTTTCCAGCCAGCATAGAATTGAACCTGAAAAGGCCCGGTTTGAAAATCTAGCCGCTCACATTCAATCGCATATCATTAGTAATACCTTGCATCTAAGGTAAGCGATATCTTTCAGCATAGTATTTCTACTATGCTTTTAGCCTAAGGCCAGCGTTACTGGCTAGCTGGCCTTGGTTAGCAACTTGATAATAGTATATAGAGGTGAATAGCTCTTTAAAGAACGGCCACATATTCCCTCTTTTACTGTTATGATTGCGCTATTAAGCCTTGCTTGGCAAAGAGCATTTTTCGCCCCCTATTCCTAAGAATCAGGGTTAGGATCGGTATATATATGTCCACCCGGCATCTCTGCTATCGTGCGCGCCAGCAATTTTCGCCCTTTACTTCCGCTTATAAGTGAAAAATAACGCGCTGGTGCCCAATTGTGTTTGATAAAAGCCTCCGCGATGATTGTGCGTAAGCGTTCACCCAAATCCCAGTTGCGAAACCGGCCAATGTCCGGTAAAAGCGGATATAGCAACTTCGCTGCTTGCTCTGACAAAGTGGATTGGACAACTCTTCGGTGAATTGTATTAAAAAACAGCTCAACGCTTCTGAGTCCTTCTTCACCACCAGAGTGGCACGCAAGAATCAGCATAAAGCATCCTAGCGTCTCCATCTCTACTTCGTGTAAATCGTTCTCTGCATGCACCAGCCCATGAAACCAAGGCTTTATACCCGCTCTTAACATATCAATAGTTAGCCAGCCGGACTGCTCAGCTAATTCATACAACAGACTGGAGCGTGTAACCACCCCCAAAACTGTATCCTGAAGCCACAGGACAGGACGTTGCAGTAGGCTGCTTTTCCATGCAGGGGACACCTCGTTTAATCTGGCCATGACCAATGTCGCCGCCTTATCAGCGAAATGGTCATACACCGCATCAGCCAAGGTGGAGCTGTCTCTCCTTGCCAGCGAGCTAATAAATAAATCTAGTTCCTGCATTCCAATTGGTAATGCTTCTATCAGTTTCGAGAGTCGCATATCTTCCAATAACGGCTCTGATGCCACCAGAAACGTAGGGTTTTTGCCGACTATAAATGTCTGCAGGGCTGGTAATTCTCGGCTGAATCGCCAAAAACAATCGGTCTGGACAATAGATAGGAGTGAGGACTGTAGCATCTCTGAAAGGGGTTCTCCCCCGGAGAGTGTGCTATTAAGAAGCCCGATAATTGCTTTTGGGTGGCGGGGCCATGACGCGGTTAGCCTTTTCAAGCCGTCAGGCGTTGGCACCGGAAAAACCGACTGTGACTCAGGACCACCGTCCATGATTGCCTGCATCAGCCCTACCTGTGAATTCGGCGCAAGCCGCCCATCCACTAAATCCTGCTTCAAGCTAAGCGCGTCATGCTTATCAGAAAAGAACTTACAGATAACTCGAAAGACCGAATGCGCAGACTCACAATTATGCAATAGATAAATTTCTGTAAGTGGACGAAAAGATCCTCTCTGCCGACGTACATCTTGACCATAACGCCAAAGAAATGAACGTAGCGACCCTCCTTTCCGATAGTGTGCATCTTCAATTGCAGCGACTATCCACTCAGGATTTTGCGTGCGAGATTTTTTTTCATAGCGATTAGGTGAACGCAGTTGCGCAAGGAGATCAAAACGTACTGCACTTTCCTTCTTTAATGCACGTGAGGCCGCAGTTTGAAAACGAAAGTTACGACGTAACCGAGGCCACTGCTGAGACCACAGGGCAAACAGAGGTATATCTAACTCTCCAGGCTCACGGATTTCTACTGGTGATGTTAGCCCACCATATAGAGTGGACAGTAACATGGTGACAACTTCCACGTCCTGATTTTCAACTGCATCACCTGTCTCAACGGCCTTAATATCTAAAGATATACGGTATCTAACTTTGTCAGCAGGCTTACTAGGCCTGAATACTGCAGCCTGTAGCACCGACAAATCCTTTATGGCTCCTAGAATTATTGGGTCGATTAGAAGCGCATGCGTCCAGACGCAGCCTGGACGCGACATCTCAGGTGCAGGCCAAGTCCGCATCAGCACATAACGCCCAAGCGAAGCTACTGGCAACCCCGTCCAATAACCATCGGATTCGCCAAAATGAGTGCCGGGTGCAAGGTCACTTAGTTCAGTCAGCAGCGATAACGCATCTCCTAATGGTAATGAGGAGGCTAGAAGCCGGTGACCATCTTCATAGCCAAAAAGACACTGATCCACGTTCATGATTTCACCGACATCAACCACACAAGAGGTTCTGTAATATCGTGTCCTTCCCTTACCTGCCCCACAATCTGTATGCGCTGGCTGGGTACGCGCTTGGCAATATCATTAATAGCGGCATCATCTTCCAGCCTAACCCCCTGTGCTGAAACGCCGTAGACACGAGACTCAAAATATACGGAATTGGCCTTCAGAAACTGCGACACCAGCGGCATATGCAAGGCCAACCAGTCTGACGGCGTAAGTTGCATATCTCGCACCAGATCCCAAGCAGAAATCATGACTGCAATACGGCGTTGAAGAAGTTCAAAAGGTGGGCGAATCAAGTCGCTTAGTAACTGCACAATCTTCACCTGCTCCGGTAGATCCTGTGGCGACCATTCTCTCAATTCAGTTGAAGACTCAGCCTCTACAAAAGGGTCTGCATCAGAAACAATAGCCGGAATTCGAGAGTTAAATTCATTAATGGATAAAGCGTCTTCCTTCACATCTGCATTGATAAAAAACAAAATTCCTCGATTTTGCGATAGTGCATCAATAAACTCCGGCTTGCATACCCGATCTTCAACCTGCCGATCAAATGTCTCTCCTGCAAGATCCGGAAAAAATGCTTGCCCGCAGACCTGGGTCTCCGCATCCATTAACTGAATTGTTACGTCCTTATCACCTACCTGAGACGTGCGAGGGACGGGATTAAACGTTCGCCATGCCTCTGTGATCATATTTAAATAGGTATAATCTCCGCTACCGCCAACAAATCGGAGCCGACATTCCGCCTCATTCGCTTCTACCAAATGCCATAACGCTGCCAGAAACGTTGTTTTCCCCGAAGCAGGTAGCCCCATAATGATAAAGTTTGTATTCAAAGGCTCTCCCTGGACAGCATAAGCCTGTCAAACTCATTCGTTAATTCCGGTAAGGTCATGTCCCCAAAAGACAAAGGTGTTAACGGCCTTAGCCAGCTTCGGAGAAGAGCATCAAGCCCCCTCGCAGGTGCTGCGCCGGGTAGGGGATTACGTGCGGCAGTATCAAATCTACACACGTCATATCTTCCGTCTACAAGTGTAACTATTGCACGTTCAAACTCCATTAGTGCTTCCCGGGCGTCGGCCTGCTCATCCCCCTCAAGTAAATCATACTTGGTGGTCACCAACTGGATCTGCGCCTGCGCGGACAGATTACAGGACAACAACATGGCGCGGATCAGATGGCGTACTGAGGCAAATGCCTCAGTACGTTTGCGCGGGCAGGCTACCCTTTCACCGTCAATTATAAAAACCACTGATGAGGCTTTACTTAACTCTATCATCTCTGCCGCGCGTTCCGGGTGGTTACGAACCTCACGGTACACCTCTCCGGCTCTTTCTGAAATTAGCAGGTCACGCCGCGACAAATCTGATGTCTCTGCCACTGCTAAGTGAAAAAAGCTGAGTCCATCCTGGGCTGAAGTTCTGGGAGTTTCCGGTCTTGAACCTCCAGAACGGGCACGTGACTGAAAGCATTTTTGTTCAAATCCCATCAAACTAAGACTATGGCAGAAGAAAACCTCCGCGAACGTACCTCGCAGAAAGCAGCTGTATAGCTCTGTCACTAGCGTAGTTTTCCCTCCATTTCTTTCCCCGATGATCGCCACGACCGTCGCATCACGCCAGCACAGAAAGTCATCTGCAGCCTGGACAGACAGCGTTGAAGATGCTGGTAATTCACTCCATCGAGAGGTAGTTTCAGGTATACGTTCGCCATCTGATAGATCGAATACATCGACGTCTTCATCATCGCCCGTTAGCGCATCGCCATCGGCATCGTTCATTTTATCAATCACAGCAGCTGCCCCAGCAAATGTTCACGATAAAGCTGTTCTGCCATTACTACCGGTGGCAGAGACAGAGACGCGTCTAGCCCTGTTATCTGTGTAAAACGGGAATGCCACATGTTAACTCCGGCCGTTTTAACGAGTGTAATTGCAGCACTCAAAGGAGAGAGAAAAGGCGGCAGTGTATTGGGAATATCAAATTTCTCAATGTCTTCCGGTTTAAAGCTGTCTATAAGAGTGTGTAGCTTTACCTCAGACGGAGTTGTGTTTCGCGTCTTTTGAGCCATCGACATGATTTTTTCTAGCATTGCTGGAATCGCTACGGGGCCTAACGGTGAATATGTGGTAAGCAAGCCCAAATCAAAAGCCCCGATGAAGGCAGCCTGCGCGGGCGTAAATGAATTAAAATTGCGGGACAGCGTTTTACTGCTCCCCCCAGTAAGCCACCAAAGCATTTGGCTTTCTTCATGCATTAGAGAAAGTTGGCGATTACAGGCAGCTAATGCAACTGCAACCTGCTTTGACGTAGCTTGAGTGGAAGCTCGTGCTTCTTCTCTCACTTTTGTCAGTAGTGCCGCCAATGTAATTAAATCTGGTGTCTCAGCCACTTCTTTTAATTCTTCTGGCAGTTTCTGGTTTACTGTCGGAGTCACCTTATTGGGCACTGAAGTATATTTGCGAAAGTTCACGGAATTGCTTAAAAAGGCCGCCTCTGCCTCGAATGTTAGCCAAGCTGACTGAAGCGGTGGTCGCTGACCTCTAAAGCTCCCGATGCTTACGGCTAAAATAGCTTTACTGTTTTTTTCCTGAATCAATGCATCCAGAACCAAAGCTGACAGAACCCGTGCTTCACGTTCATTATTAATTAGACTAAAACTTGCATCCTCCTCCGCAAAGGCATCCCGGAACCAATTCAAGTTCAGTTCAGTACAGCCATAGTAGAAATTCGCTAGGTCCATAATCTGTTGTTTTTCAATGTTTTCAACAAGATTTTTAACAGGTTTTTCACGTAGTAAAATCTTTTCTGCTGTAGGTGACAAACCCGCTTCTGAATAGCGATCTGCAAAGGTAAATTGAGCCATATATATTCTTTTATCCTCGTTCAGCTGCTGTTACGGCATCGTCGAATTCCCGCAAAATGCCCCGTTCACTTGCCCTGATCAAAACACGCCTAAAACGCTCAAAATCCGGCAGACGCATGTCGTCATCTTCCAACAGTTCAAGACTCCCAGCTATTTCAAACTTTTTGCTAAAGGAAAGGTGATAAAAACGAAGACCTAGATCCCTGAGACTATCCATTGCCTCACCTTTGCCTGATTTCATCGCAGCAATTTCGGGTTCAGGAGGTAAGGAATTAGATGGGGCACGCGCTAAAGCCATAGGTGCATGCCAACTATCGATAGGAATAGTATGTTCAAAAAAGAGAGAGCGCTTATCTAGTTTGGCATTGAACCCTGCTGGCGAACTCTGCCACACCCGGACATGTGAACGGGTATTCAGGAAGCGAGCATGCGCTTCACCCTGAATGGAAAGTTCGATGAGATTATAACCCGGCTCCCAGCCGCGCTCATACCGGTCTGGATTGGCGGCACTTGCCGTTAGTCTAAGATAATCTACATTCCTTTCAATTCTGTTAAGGTGAACATGGCCAAAAATCTGCACTGGCGCGACCGTATTAAGATGATCTTCAAATTCCTGCTCTTGCCGGAGCCATGATAGATGATGATGCGTCACCACCAGATTAACCACCCCGTATTCGCGCGTGATTTGTAGACTGGCAGGATCAATAAATAAATCTCCCTTCTGATCATGGCTACTCGACACAAACGCACTATTCAGTCCCCAGAGCCGCAGAACCGACCCGTCATTCAGTATCAAATCCCTTCTGGCACGGGTACGATCTGGCGGCATCAGGTCACAGAAAAACTGCAGAGCAAACTGGTTATAATTAGCCAGGCTTTGATACAGCAGTCGCTGTGCTTCTGGATCGGTCAGGTGTCGTGCTATTTCTTGACTAGTGTTATCCCCTGAATTTTTAATGGCGCGATGCACAAGTTGAACCATTAGGCTGTCAGCCTGATGGCGCACTACATCATGATTTCCAGGAACTACAAATACCGATGCCATTGAACTGCCGCAGCGGAAACACAATTCCGTAAGCCAAGTGGTTGCAAACTCAAACTCTTCTGGGTCGCCTGCAAACGCCACATCACCCGAAACAATAATGACATCTGGCGGTCCGAGGTGCTCACACTGCTGTTCAACATCACGTACTAATTCGTTACGAAGATGAAAGTTTGGATCCTGCGCTGTACCAAACTCTGATTTGCGAAAGTGTATGTCTGACAAGTGAAGTATGAGCACAATGCGATCCTGTAGGTTTGATTAATGCTGGCAAGGGTAACCCGGTACTTAACTCACCTGCATACGTATTACTATTGTTAATTTCCCTTAACAATCATACTCGTGGATATGAAAAAAAAATATACAATTTCCATCAGAACATCTAAATTTGAAAATCATAGATATAAAGTTAATCCATTATCGTCTGTGGCTCTTCAGCAAGTAGTTACTTGTATAATCTATGACCTCAGCAGTAGTCCGTAGAATCTATGGCCCTTTTTCTAACACTAGCGTCCGTAGGTGATATTCACTACAGTTTTTGTACAGTGGTACCAATCTTATCAGCCATATATGTAGTGAGTAATAACCACCAGTTCAGAAAAAATGATGATTTTGTGCAGTTAGCAACCCTCGGCAAAAAGTAGTATTAGGTAAATTTTTGTTAGTGCTGAGTGA
>Ga0308166_1004625_pt1 | contig 10922 bp, 8 predicted proteins | sample PhyCR2_2_FD_202137 | JGI IMG/M metagenome (GOLD analysis project Ga0308166, IMG submission 202137) | Phyllosphere microbial communities from UC Gill Tract Community Farm, Albany, California, United States - DLSLCC.R2 | ecosystem: Host-associated > Plants > Phyllosphere > Unclassified | place... | reverse complement strand
TAGATCTTCACGATCCTTTGGTTGCAAGACAACGAAAATACGGTAAGATTTACGCACTGTGCGCTGAATTTTAGGCTAATTTGCCCTTAAACTGCGCGGAAATTGGATTTAAACGGGGATCGGTTATCGACCGGACTTCGTGATGGGATAGGGCATATCCTTAAATGCCCAGGGAAAGAGGCTCAAAACACCGGGCCTTGAATGCAAAAATCCCCCGAAATCTGTTATCAACTTGGCGGAAGACTCAGATATCAGGGGATCACAAAGCAGGCGCTGGCCTGTGAGAGATTATAACGCATGCAAATCAGAAAACAATACCCGAAGACCGCCATAAGTGTCGGCGGGCGTGAATAATGTAAGTCCATTCGAAAATCGCAAAGAAGATAGACGCCATCGGGGAGAGCATTCCACGGTGTGCAAATGTCCTTCCCCGCTTTATGTGCGGCCTGCGCATTATAAACCTTTGAGCAAACAACACGGTCGCGCTCTGCGTAACCTGATGAGCCGGGATAAAACCACCGGTGAATGGGTGATACGACGCCGTGTATCAGCTGATCCCGTCTTTACCTATTTACGTCCTTTCTGCGACCGCAAGCGGGCGTTTCGTGAAGTCCGTCGACGTCTGCTGGATGCGCTTTTTGTGCTATTGATAAATAAAGCTGACTTGGCCACCGGTATAGTCACCATCAATATCACGCGCTTGGCCGAAGAACTGAGCCCGCATGATGATGAGGGAAATATCATTGCCGAGAAGGCGGTGACGACTTCACGCGTCTCTCGTCTTATCGATGAGTTGGCCAAGTTCAATATTATCCTGTCGCCAGAAACCGAATGGGATTTTGTGAACGGTTGTCGTTTTCCCAAGCATGTCATCATTACCGATATTGGCTGGCAGCTGACGGGCGTTGACATGGATAAGCTGCGTGCCGAACGTGACGAGCGTCTACGAGCTATTAACGATGGCGTGTTACAAGCCGGAGAGTTTCTAACGGTGAGGGAAGCGCGAAAGCGCTGGTATGAACGCTGCCGCCAACAAACTCTTCTCAGCCGCCGAACACGTGCGATTGAGGGTAAACAGCGCCGTCAGCTGGAAGACCTGCCGTTTGATGAACGCAAACGCCAAGTCGCAGAGCAGATATTCCGCTCAATGAAAGGTCAGACACAGAACCTGACGCCACAACAATTCGAGAAAATGGTCTGGACGAAGCTTTACCAGTTGGAGCTGGTGAACCTCCAGCCGCCGGGTTCACCACCGCCACATTAACCCTGCCTACTTTTAAACCATCCGCTCCCTGCGGAGGCATCCTCACGTCTGCTGTCTTATTCTGGACAAAAAACACTCCCCCCCAGCCCCGTAAAGGCTTCATCGATGCCTGAAATACGTCAGAAATGTCATCGCTATGATTTTATCCACATTTATCTGCAAACAGGCAGAAGAGGTTACCTGCAACCGACCCGTAATAACCTGCAATTCATTCAGGGTTTCACCCTTACGTATTCTCTTTAATAAATACGTTATTATTCACTGGATAAAATCAGTGGATAACGGAGACAACTAAAGACCAATAATGCCTTCGCTTACAACGGACAAGCCGTGCCGCTCAGAAGTTTAAGTTCCTCCCATCGCTATGCGACGGGCCCCATACAAATCACTTTAGTTACAACACTCTCAACATCCACACAGCAATCCGTGCACATCGGCAGCCACAGAGCGAAACCTATCCCACTGCAAAGCCCCTCGTCCCCGGCCCAAAGGGCCGGAAATGAGTCGCTTTATAAGTGGATGTTGTAACTAGAGAATTTGTGTTGTTGTAAGTCATGTGGCGGATTGTTTCAGGTACATGCTCGTAAGCGGCTCTACGACCCGCTAACGCGGAGATACACCCCAACTGCGGCAAAGCCTTGTTGTGGTCACTCCGACCGCATAATGACACTTCTACATCGCTTTTAGCGGGTTAAGTTTTGCAGGGATGGGATGGGGATTGGTGAAATCTATCAAACCAGAGCGGCTTCGCCGCGTTACCGGCGCCATTTAACGTTAATGTCATATTCAACAACGGCTGGCGCCTCCATGCCCCATGGGCATAAAAAAAGCCCTGCAGGGGAACAGGGCTAAGACGATTGACTCAAGAACAAACAAGAGGAAGTATGTTCTTTCTATAAGGTCAATGGCAAGAGGCTTTCACGCACATCTTGTCTGAATTAATTCTGTATCATGCAAGCGCGAGGTCGCTGCGCATAGAGGTATTCATACAAAAGTAGTAGCCTTACAGGATTGTGCGTAAGCGCCTCAAAATCGACATGCAACTTTCTGATAAGCTCGGCACGAAAGTATTGGCCTGATACTCCTGCATAGGCAGCCTGCGCTAGGCAGAGTTGTTTGACGATAGCGCATTTAGTGATGTAAGGAATATCTGTGCGATAAATTTCTGGAATATCATGGGTAGATTTCATCGCGTGCTCCTCAAACTGAAAGGGTCGAAAGAGGTTTTAATTTATCGCCATTTTGTGTAAAAAACATCATAAGTAAGCGATGACATTAAAAACGCGATGTCTGTTTTGTTTCATTTAAATAATGATCAAAGCACATATTTCACTTAAGAAGGCGACATTTTTGTCTTATGCAAAAAAACAATATATTGATTAACGTTTCCTTCCTTTTTTGGTTTTTTGCATTGATAAACTGGTGCTTCAACATACCCTATGTGGCATGTCTATTGGCTGCATTATCCCTCACGGGATTTATTACTTACATATGGCAAATACGGGTTAACAATATGTTTAAAAAAAGTAAAGCAACAGCGTCTCATCAAGACGTTTCCAAAATACCTGAAACTCAGCCTTTAGCTGGCTCTACGGATGAAACAAAGACAATACCGTCGAAGCTTGATGCGACAGTTATTGCCACAGGCGTTTGCATTGAAGGCAATATTATGTCGGGGGAGTTTATACATATTCACGGTACGCTGAAGGGCAATATCCATACAGAGGAAGGGATAATTAAGGTGGCTCAAGGAGGCCGAGTAGAAGGAAATATTGAGTGTAGGACGCTCATTGTCGATGGCTGTGTTGAAGGTCAATGCGTGAGTGATGCGCTAGAGATTGCGGAAAATGGCTTTATCAATGGGACTATCTCATATCAATCCCTCACCATTAAAAAGGGGGGGATATTTTTGGGGCATGCTGACTGCACTGTTGCGGATGGACAAAAGGGGAATGTGGTCGGATTCACCAAGGATACTAAAAAAGTCGCCGTTTCTGGGAAGAAAATCATGCTTGATAAGCCGCCTGAAGTAAGTGAATCTTCAAAATAGATGCGTATTTTTGGATTACGGTGCCAGATGATATCTCGCTAAGAGATAGTGCATTCAATTAGTAGAACATGTGCTTTTCGATAAACGCTCCGATCACTTTTTCGTGGAGCTCAACTGAGCGTGAGAAGCAGATTGTTTTACGAGCCAGCCGCTTAATGCGGGTGCGGAGCGTCAGGTTATTACGTTCAATGCGTTGGGTGAATATTTTGCCGGTCAGATGCTTATCCTTCGGCACCTCCCGGCCATAGCTGCCCCAGTCGTCGCTGGTGATCATGCCGAAGTTGAATGGTGTGAGCAGTGCCAGTAGCTCCCGGCAGGTTTCATCGGTTCGGGGACCAAAAGTGTAGGCCAGTACACCGCCTGTTTTGGTGTTGTACGCGTACCAGAGCCAGTGCTGCCGGGCTTTACTGCCAACGAAGCTCCATTGCTCATCAAGTTCGCAGATAAGCGCCACATCAGCATGGGCAACAGGCGAAGATGTTATTCGCTTTGGCGCGAGTTTTTTAAAGTCCGGATGACGGTGTTAATGCCAATTTTCAGTGTTCTGGCGGTATCGCGAACCCCGGCACCATTGAAGGCCATTTCGGTGATTGCTCTTTACCCCCCCCCCGGGCTTGCGGGCTTCATAAGCGTAAGTGAGCTGAAAGACGCGGTGGCAGCCACGGCAACGGAACCGGGCGTGTCCTTTCGGGTTCTGTCCATGACGATAAACCTGAGCAGACTGACAACGGGGACAGTGAACAGTAACGCTGACCCTGAGTAAACCTCAAAAGCGAGCATTATACATCACATTCAACCAATTAGAGGCACAACCCTGAATGGAATCATCTCAAGTAAAAACAATTACTCTCCGCACCACTCTCTACCAGAGCATGATTTCAGCGTGCTAGGTAGAAAATACGCTCGTCTTAATATTAAGTTTTTATGAATAAGGGAATATTTTCATGGATAAAAAAATAACTCTCATTGCGCTCTCTTTAATTCAAGCCTTCTCTTTAGCGGGGTATGCGAGCCAAGCCAGCGCAGCTACGTTTTGCGGCGATCGCCCTAACGTGACTTGGGGGGGAGATAGCACCATCAGCGGCGACTTAGGCGCGGATCAATGCTACGAAATCGGCGCAGGCCCTGGCTACGCAGGTAGCGGTATAAATCTTAACGCTCTGGCAGGCAGTAAGCTAAGCGTCGTGGGCTACTTGAAAGACTCTACGGTTAACGATGGCGCAGAAGTCTGGATTGGTAAAGATCCAATGATAGCTTGGGATGATTATTTTGCAGATGCGCCAGCAAATGCCACCAATATCATTATCAAATCAGGCGCATTAATCCGTGTTATTGAAAGCGGAACCTTGCAAGACTCTCAGATCGATGGTGGTACTGTTTACGTCTATAAAAACAAGGTAGACGGCGGGCAATCCCTTGACAACAGTGTGAATGCAGGTGGACGTTTATTTGTTTATCTAGAGGGGAAATCTCAGGGAACGATTATCAATGATGGGGGAACCGAGTTCGTACAGCAAAAAGGAACCTCACAAAATACGCTGATCAACTCGGGAGGCACACAACAGGTTCGCTTAGAAGGTCTGGCTGATAACACGACTATCCACGATGGTGGGACTCAATATGTGATCACCGGTGGCGTTGCCACAAATACCCAAGTGCATGGTGGCTCGCAAATCCTTACCGCCACCGAAACTAACCCTCTAGGTGGTACGGCTCAACATACGCAGGTTTACCTCAATGGAACACAACATATATTGATGGGATCTTCTGCTGTTGACACCCAGCTTTTTGATCATGCTGAACAATATATTTATGCCAACTCTTCGGCTGAAAACGTCACCATCAATGATAACGCCAGCACCACCCTGCGCGATACGGCTCAGTTACTCGGTGAGACTAAGATAAACGATCAAGGTCGATTAAATATCGTTGCCGAAGACCAGGGGGCTGAAGCTTATGCGGAATCAGTTAATTTGAATGGTGAAAGCACCGCTGTTCAGATTTTTGCCAACGGAAGTGATACTCAAGGCGCCCACATCGGCATTCTGCAAGGTAATGGGAACGTTATATTCTCTCAAGCCAACGCTGACACCCATTCACACTTAAACGTAGATAAGCTCTCAGGCAATCTTAACTTTTTGTTCAACAGCAGTATTCAGGAAGGGCGTGGCGATTTTTTAACAATAGCTGACGGCAGTGGCAATCATAAGGTCGTAGTACAGGACTCAGGCAAAGAGATCACCGATCCCGGCAATACAACGTTAAATCTAATTAATGATCAAAGCAGTGGAGCCCATTTCAGTCTGGCATCCCTCTCAGGGCATACTATTGCTGCCGTGGATGGCGGCACCTATATGTACACGCTTAAAAAGCAAGCGGATAAGGATGGCATGCACGGCGACGTATGGTATTTGGGCTCTGATTTCTCCAGTACGCCAGCTCCTGAACCTACACCCGACCCAGACCCGACTCCTGACCCTGATCCCGATCCAACTCCGGAACCTGAACCCACTCCGGAACCTGAACCCACTCCAGAACCTGAACCCACTCCGGAACCTGAACTCACTCCGGAACCTGAACCCACTCCAGAACCTGAACCCACTCCGGAACCTGAACCCACTCCGGAACCTGAACCCACTCCGGAACCTGAACCCACACCAGAGCCTGAACCCACTCCAGAACCTGAACCCACACCAGAGCCTGAACCCACTCCAGAACCTGAACCCACTCCAGAACCTGAACCCACACCAGAGCCCACACCAGAGCCACAACCAAAGCCCCAGACGACACCGTCAACCGACGCTGTGCTTAGCATGGCCTCTGCAAATCAATTTATTTTTGATGGCGAGCTGCAGAGCCTAAGATTCCGTAAAGGTGACCTTAGCGCGAGTAAAGGACAAAACGCGGGGATTTGGGGTCGATACTTGACCAACAACACTCACGTCGAAAGTACAAATAATGCGGCCTATCGCATGCAGCAGAATGGCTTCGAGATCGGTGGGGATAAGGTCTTTACCTTAGAGTCCGGCTATTTGCTGGCTGGCGCGTTCACCTCATACAGTGACAATAGCTTGAAACACGCACGCGGTGGTAATAGCAGCATCGACAGCTATAGCATCGGGGCCTACCTGACCTATTTCGACAACAGCGGCTATTACATTGATGGTGTATTAAAAGCTAACCGTTTCAGCAACTCACTCAACGCCAGAATGACGTCTGGCAGCTCGGCCCGCAGCGATTATCATCAGAATGCTATCGGTGGTGCGTTAGAAGCTGGTTATCACTACAGTTTTGCCGACACTTGGTTTGCCGAACCCTATTTACGCACTTCCTACTTCATTGCTGAAAGCAAAGACATTACGCTGAATAACGGCATGAAGGCGAACATCGATAATAATCGTTCGGCGAAGGCGGAGATCGGTAGCACTTTCGGAACCCAATTCTCCTTATCGAATGGCACAGACATCAAACCTTACATTCGTGTCGCCGTTGAGCGCGAGTTTATTAAGTCCAATAACGTAACGATTAATCGAAATAACGATTTCAACAATGATTTCTCCAGTAACGCAGGTAAATATGGCGCAGGCGTAAACGTTCAAATGACGTCCACGACCACGCTCTACGCCGAGGCAAACTACCGCAATGGACAGCATGTTGAATCACCGTTGATGGGCAATGTCGGTTTCCGCATTAACTTTTAATCTGTCGCATTACACTCAATGTCCCCCACCTCTTTGGAGAGTTGGGGGACATTTATTTCATGGTTATTCTTTATCGTTATTTGGTTATTAATCCACCTCTTTAGCATTAACCCCCCTCAAATCTGCCGATAATTTCAACAATTGAAAATAAAAATGAATATAACCATTTGTTTTTAATAATTTTAAATCAAATACCCTACTCTGCTGTTGCCAAAGAAAAGTGATAAAGGATATCCCCACGCAATGCGGACAGACAGAGGTTTTTTACTCGCGGAGGAAATGCTCTCCTGGCTCCACAATAATAAGGTTATTTTCCCCTCTGTTGAGGTGTTCGAACGAACCCTGGCTGAACCTGAGCGGGGATTACGTCTGGCGAACAAACCTGAAACTGGGACAGGGTAAATACCGCGCATTACGCTCAGTGAATAGTAGACTGTACAAAAAACAGGCTTAGCGTAGGATAATTTCCGTTTTCCAAGCGGAGCCCTCTACCTGAGTTGACCGTTCAGGCGCAAAACAAAAATCCGCTAGACAACCTGCGACGCTTCATTGAAAGCACCAAGGACGCCATTATCTTACCCATCATCCCCTGTTGTGGTTTTCATGCTCCAGAGAATGTCGTTGGCGTACTGACGCAAATCCTCTTCAACAAAGGTGCCCGACTCCAGTTTTAACGTCGACAGATCGCAAAGCGCACACAGTTCGGCGGGGAGATGAATTTGCATAAAATCTCTGGCGACATCAGGGTTGGCCAGAAATTGACGAAACGCGGCGTCATGGGGCGTGGGTGTATTGTTTTTCTTCTTCATGCGTTTTGCCCCTGTAAATGCAAAACGTTGATTTTACCAGCCATCCTGACCTCTCTCGCTTTCCTGATTTATCAAATAGGTTAGATATCCATTGTATTCAACGTCGATTTGCAAGGTGTCTCTCTCAGTAGCTGATTCAGGAAGGGAGTCTGGCCGATAAGCTTTTGAGAAATGAAAACCATGTGCATTTGACACACTATAACCTTTGCTAATATCGCCAGCCTCTGTCGGGATGAGGGTAATGAGGTACCCATCATCCTCACCTTTACCATTGATAAAGATAAGGATGTGATCAAGGTTGTAGTGGCTACCTTCAGGGGCTGGGATAGGTAATACATAAGTGCCCTTATCAGATTTTAACATGGGCACGCGATAAGTCATGGCACCGAAGCCACCCTCATGGCGGGTATAGTAGAATCTCGCCTTTGCCGTCGTGGCCTTCTCTAGGGGAGAGGATGATAGGTCAAGTGACATACGGATATTTCCAAGCGTTGGTTTTCTTGATTGCAACTCCTGAAGATCGAAATTGCGAATGATAGAGTCAAACTGCTTAGGCTCCGTCAGGACAGTGAATGGATTTATAAATGAAACCCCATAGCCATAGGGATTGGCGACACACCCACTCAGGCTTCCTGCTGAAATTGCCAACAACAGCACATATATATTCCGTGTCCCGCTTTGCATTTTTATCTCCATCGGCGCTGACGTGAAAAACACAGCAGCTCAAAATCCACTATAACGGGCGATTTAAAGTTTTGGATTTCGCTTCAGTATGTTCAGGATGTAATCCCCGTTTTCTTTTTCAACCGAATATTCTAGAGAGCCAATGTCTTTCAGCTGTTGAAGCCCTTTCTTTAGGGGGGAAAGCCCACTGGGGCGAAAACGTACGCTAAGAGCGTAACCTACTAAATTGCTTATGGCGAGATTGTACGCCGAAACTGCCGAAGGGAAAAAAACCGATTAACGGGCGTTATCGGGAGGGGGCGTTTTATAGTTGCTGGAGTGTGAAGTTTACGCCACATGCATGAGCATAACGCATGAGGGTCTCGTAGCTCATTTTTATAGCTTTTTCATATCTTGTTTTAATGCGTGAATGGAAAAAATCAAGAGCTTCTCTCTAATTTTTTATTGGAAGCCAAGGTAAATACTTATTTACCTCAACATCACTCATTATTTCACACCAGGCTGGCCCTTTATCGTCATTTTAAAATCAATGATGAACTAACAAAATCAGAATGCTTTGCTAGTTTTATGCTCGATTCTGGCTATATTGCGATACAAGTGGATCTTATTCTCAATATGCAACTTACCAATCAGATTTCTTCGATGAGAATAAATTGTCTTTACGTTAATGCCTAAGCGTTTACCAATCTCACATGCGCTGAGACCTCTCTGTATGTGACTCAACACTTCATTTTCTCGCTTTGAGAGTTTTTTTCTCACCTGATAGGCAAAGCTTGAATCGTCAGCGGCTAGGTATGAAAATATAGCACTCGGCTTGCTTCGCTTATCGATGAACATGGCATTATTTACATGACGTAATGAGTAATAATCGATATCGTTAGAAATAAATACAACGATTTTTTTCCTTGGCCTCAATAAACGCTTAATTTGTTTATAACTCGTAGTCTCCAGATCCAAAATATCATAATAATCATCAATCAACTCAGGGGTTAATAACGCATTAATGCCAATCGAGAAATAGTTGTCTTTAGAAAAAATAAATGGTGACAATCGCATACTACAGTCCTTTGTTACGCCCTTATTGCCTGATGTCGTAAGAGTGGTGAATCAGAAGCTTAATTAAAAAACGTAAAACTTGTGATTGGCTACTGCACAATTTACTCACAAGCCATTGTAAAGTATTGAAGACACAATACTAGCTAATTATGTAATCATTATCAAATTCCCAGGTAAAAAAAAGACTCACATCAGAATAATAAAAACTATATGCTGTAACGCAATTAACTTACTGTTTAAATAGCGACAAAAGTGAGCCTGTTTATCACATTGACTCAAAAAAAACGATATTTTATATATTGCGCAAGTCACATGTTCTATCGATGGTAAATATACGCTAAACCTTTTGAATTTTCATGTAAACCTAATTGTAAATTATTGTTAACATTTATAACGGTTGGTTTCCATGTTATGTCATCTGGCGAAATATGAACATGTTTACCCTGAAATTTTCGAAGCTATTCGCAAGGGATCAGTAGGTTGATGCAGAAAAATTATGGCTCAATCTCTGTCTTATCGAGAATTTTGCCATTTACAATTTAGGAAAATGCATATTCATTAACTGACAATAATTTAAAAACATTGAATTATCTGATAAGTCAATGGTACCAATGTTTAAGTTTTACTCATGCTAACAAAATCACTACTCGTTAATTTCACAGGTTTTTTTTAAACCAGAATGGTTTTAGCCAACTAAATCATAAGAATTTAAGCATCGTTTAGTATATTAGAAATTAAAGCATTAATGAAAAAATATGCAAACAATAAGAAAGCAAGGTCAATGTTATAATATCATAGGCTAAATTAGCCTTGAATTTTGCTATTAACCACATTTTTTATGAGGCAATAGGATGAACTACAAAATAGATGGTAGGGTAATTTTCCGTGAAGATGACGGAAAGTTATGGAATATTTACAACCCAGAACAATTCGTGAGATTGTCGGTGATTCCTGCTCGCATTTTTAATTATCTGATTCAGAACAGCACGAAAATAGTTAACAGGAATGAACTACTGGAAAATATTTGGGATAAAAATGGGCTACAGGCTTCTAATAACTCTCTTTCGCAGAATATTTCTATATTAAGAAAGATATTACTGGATTTTGGTTGCGAAAGCGACATTATTTTAACGCTACCTAAAGTAGGATTCAGAATTAATGAGTCGACTATTATTGAAGTGGAAAACGATGTCATTAAAGAACATACCAACACGGATGTAGTGCAAAATGTGCTTAGCCAACCTATGAGGGAACTTTCTAAAAAAAGTCACTTCAAAATTGCCGCTTTAGTTGTGTCAATATTGGCATCGATTGTGATAACGGCCATCTTATTACAATATATTAAAGATGAAAACGAC
>Ga0308166_1004624_pt1 | contig 10922 bp, 8 predicted proteins | sample PhyCR2_2_FD_202137 | JGI IMG/M metagenome (GOLD analysis project Ga0308166, IMG submission 202137) | Phyllosphere microbial communities from UC Gill Tract Community Farm, Albany, California, United States - DLSLCC.R2 | ecosystem: Host-associated > Plants > Phyllosphere > Unclassified | place... | reverse complement strand
ACGGCGGACGCCGTCGTCGTCGACGGCATCACGCCGGGACTGGACGCGGCGTTCACGCTGGGATGCGCCGGCAAGGCGGCGCAGAAGGTGCTCGTGCTGTCGCAGGCGCAGGCGCGCCGGGCGGCCATCGGCACGTTCGCCGGCCAGCGCCGCCTCGTGCTGAGCGACGCGCAAGCGTACTTCGACGGCGGCCGGCTGGTGCTGCGCAGCGCCGGCCAGCCGCACGTCGTCGCCGCCGTGTATCCGCAGCTGGCGGGCAAGCCGCCCGCCAGCGCCGCGCTGAAGGCGGACGCACGCGACGGCGTCTTCCAGCTGCTGGCGGCCGACCTGCCGGCGCGCGACGTCGCCGTGACGGTGAAACCGCTGCGCCCGGCCCAGGCGGCGCGGCCGGTGCGCATCGGCGGCAACGCCAACGCGGCGATCACGCCGGATCCGGAAGCGTTCGGCGCGTCGGCGGCATGGCTGCTGGATGTGGCGGGCAAGCCGGCGCCGGCGAAGGACGTGGACAGCCTCCTGCTGGACATCGACTTCACGGGCGACGTCGCACGCCTGTTCGACGGCACGCGCATGGTCGACGACTGGTACTACAACGGCCAGCGCTGGCAGTACGATCTCGCCAACCTGGCGGCCAGGCGCCAAGGGTCGCTGACGCTCACCGTGCTGCCGCTGCGCGCCGACGCGCCCATCTACCTGCCGCGCGAACACCGTCCGGACTTCGGCGGCAAGCCGCAGCTGGCCGAGGTGAAGGCGGTCAAGGTCGTGCCGGTGTACCGGGTGACGATCGGGCGCTGAGCCGGGCCGGCGGCACGCGCCGTCACGCGACGCGGTGCCGTCCTTCCGGCTCCGCGTGCGGCCATTCGCGGCACGCCTGCAGGATGGCGTGCCGCACCAGCGCCCCGGCGTCCGGCACGGCGATCCGACCCGCGATGCGCCATTTGCAGGCGACGACGTCGGCCACCGGGATGCCGACCTGGGCGGCAATGCCCGCAGGGGACAGGCCGAGCGCCAGCATCTTGAAGATGATTTCCTCGCGCGCCGACAACGCCGCGGCGTCGAGCCGCACGGCGCGAAAACAGGCGGCGGCCGCCACTTCGGCACCGAGGCTGCGCGTGATGAACGGCCGCCCCGCGGCCACGTCCAGCACGGCCGCGTGCAGGTCCCGCGGCGAGCATTCGTGCGAAAAATAGCCCGCCGCGCCGAACCGCGTCGCCTCGCGCGCGAAGTCGCGGTCCCACTCGTAGCTGTGCACGAGCAGCCCGCCGCCCGGGGCGCGCCCCCGCATTGCCCGCACCGCGTCCGCGCCCACCTGCCGTAGCAGGCCCAGGCCGGCCAGCATCACGTCATGCGCACCCGCGCCCAGCGCCGCAACCATGCCGGCTGCGTCCTCGATTTCGGCCAGGATGCGGATGTCCGCCTGGCCGGCCAGCACCGCGTGCAGGCCCGTGCGCAACAGCGGATTTGGCTCGGCAACGATCACATCGACCATAACGGCTCCGTGGCGTGAGATTGCGACAACCCGCTTGATCTTAATCGAGAACAAATCTGGCACGTCAGCGGCACGCTTGATGTATCTCAAGAATGGCTAGGGTAATTTCTTTCAATACCCATCCGCGCGCGGCCGGTATCGTCTGCCGCATCTCCACTCGACAGGAAACGCAGATGAGCATCCTCGCCTCGATGGCGGCCTTCGCCCTCGCCACCTCGATCACGCCCGGTCCCGTCAACGTCGTTGCGCTCGGCAGCGGCGCGCGCCATGGATTCGCCGGCAGCCTCGCGCACGTCACCGGCGCCACGGCCGGCTACTGCCTGCTGCTCGCGCTGACGGGACTCGGCCTGCACGAAACCGTCGCGCGCTGGCCGCAGGTGACGGACGTCGTGCGCTGGGCTGGGGTCATCTTCCTGCTCTTCATGGCGTGGAAGCTCGCGACCGACCGCGGCGAGCTGGGCGCCGGCGCCACCCCGGCGCGCCCGTCGCTGCTGCAGGGCGCCGCGCTGCAGTGGCTCAGTCCGAAGGCATGGCTGGCCGCGCTCGCGGGGATGGGCACGTACGCGGCGGACGGCGACGCCGGGGCCGTCTGGCTGTTCACCGCGATCTACTTCGTCGTGTGCTGGCCGTCGATTGCCGCGTGGGCCTGGGCCGGCAGCCGCCTGCAGGACTGGCTGCGCGCGCCGCGGCGGATGCGCGTCTTCAACCGCGCCATGGCCGGCATGCTGGTGCTGAGCGTCGCCTACCTCGCGGCCGGCTGAGGTGGCTGCCGCTCAGTCGCGGTACTGGCCGGGCGTGGCCGCCGTCATGCGCTTGAACACGCGCTGGAAATGGGCCTGGTCGGCAAAGCCGGTGTCGAGCGCGACCTGGGCGATCGGCGCGCCCGCGCGCAGCCGCGCCTTGGCGTACTGGATGCGGCGGTTGGTCTGGTATTCGTGCGGCGCCACGCCGTAGCGCTTCTTGAAGGCGCGGATCAGGTAGGAGCCGGACAGGCGCGCCGCGTCGCACAGGTCCTGCAGCGGCAGCGGACCGGCAAAATGGGTGTCGATATAGTGCGCGACCCGTTCCACTTTCGCGGCCGCGGCGGCGCCCGCGGGGACGGCGGGGGCCAGCGCGCCGTGCAGGCGCGCGACGAAATCGGCGGCGGCGGCTTCCCGCACGGCGACGTCGAGCGCGCCATCCGCCAGCACGGCCAGCAGCCGCACGCCTTCCTCGACGAGCTGCGGTGCCTGCAGCGCGGGCACGTCGTACGGCCGGAACGCCGTGTCGGCGTCGCCGCGCAGCCGCGCCTGCACGCGTCCCAGCCACGCCGGATCGAAGTAGAACATCACGTACGACCAGAGCGTGTCGTCGAGCGGATTGCAACCGTGGACGGCGCCCGGATTGACGACGACGACGGCGCCCGCCGCCACCGTTTCCTCGTGCGCGCCGTTCACGTACGTGCTGCGGCCGCCCGTGATGACACCGACCGAATGCGTCTCGTGCCAGTGGCGGCCGTAGTGCAGGCCGCGCCCGTCCGCGACGGCGCGCGCCTCGACGAACGGCAAGGGGGCATCGCGCCAGAAGGTCTGCTGCACGGGGCGGTCGGATCGGCTCATGCCGCCATTCTAGCAGCGCGGGGCGCCGTCAGAACGCGGCGCGTACCGTGAGCCGCAGCGTGCGCGGCTCCACCGGGTGGAAGTGAATGTCCTCCACGCCCTGCGCCGGCTCGCCGGGCAGGCGCGAGGCGTAGTAATAATCGACGTCGCTCGCCCGCCGGTCGAACAAATTGAACACGTCGGCCGTCACCTGCCAGCGGCGGTCGATCCGGTAACCGGCACGCAGGTAGGCGATCGCCGTCGCGGACGAGCGCACGCTGTCGTCCTCGACCAGCGGCCGCGGCCCGAACCAGCGCAGCTGGAACGCACCCGACCAGCGCCCGACGTCGTTCAGCGCCGCGCCGAACGACGCCACCTTGTCGACGGCGCCCGGCACGTGGTCGCCGGCCGCGTCGGGCTGCGTGTAGCGGGCGCGCGAGACGGCCAGGTCGAGGTCCAGCAGCAGGTGGCGCCCGGCGACGTAGTGGTTGTTCCACTCGATGCCGGATCGCTTGCTGGCGCGGCTCGGCGCCGTGTCGCCGGCATCGCCCGAGAACACGAGCTCGGAGCTTGAGCGCATCGTCCACAGCGCGGCCGAGCTTTGCAGGCCCGGCACGATGTCGAGGCGCAGGCCGAGTTCCGCGCCGCGCGTGCGCACGAGCGGCGTCACCGGCTCGACGGGCGTGCGTTCGCGCGGCGCCACGTGGGCCGTGGTGCCGCGCGCGTCGTTGCTGTGGAAGCCCGCGCCGTAGTTGGCGAAGACTTCCGTGCCGCTCCACGGGCCGAACACGAGCGCCAGCTTGGGCGACGCGATGTGGTCGTTCGCGACGCCCGCATTCTCCGCGATCGAACTGCCCACGTCGAAGCGGTAGCGGTCGTAGCGCACGCCGGCGATGGCGCGCAGCCACGGCGTCCACTGCACGGTGTTCCGGTACCACAGGCCGACGCTGCCCTCGGACACGCGCGACGTCGCGATCGTATCCAGGACTTGCCCGCGCGCCGTGGCGTACAGGCCGAGCGGCGCGATGCGGTCGAACCGCCCCTGCACGCCGACGGCATTGGCCATGCGCCGGCCGGCCAGCTCGCCGAAGCGCGTGAACGCGACGTCGACCCCGGCCAGCTTGCGCCGCTCCGTCTGCAGGAACTGGTCGCCGTTCACGGGATCGTCGAGGAAGTAGGTGAAGTCGTTGTACAGGGCCAGATCCGAACGCACCGCGTAGACGTGGGCTTCCCACAGCGTGTCCGCCGTGCGCCTTCGCCATGCGGCCGACAGGCTGTAGCGGCCCGTGTGGCCGCCGTCCGTCGGGTCGGCCGCGCCGTAGCGGTCGATCCGGCCGTCCGCCACGGCGCGCAGCGGGATCTGGCTCGTCGCATGCCAGGCGCCCTTGTACGCCATCGCGGTGAGGCTGAACCGGTCCGCACCCGTGCCGCCGCTGTAGCGCAGCAGCGCGGACGATTTATGGAACGCTTCGGGCGTGCGCCACGGTCCGTCGTTGTGCGCCAGTTCCAGCGCATACAGCAGGTTGCCGCCGGCGGCCGGGGTGGAATCGGCGACGAGCGTGCGGGCGTACGCGTGCGCGCCGACGGTGACGGCGGCGAAGCCGTCGTCCAGTCGGTCGACGAGGCCCATCTGCGCGGCGCCGGCCGACGCGAAGTCGCCTTCGTCCGCATAGTACGGCCCCTTGCGGTAACGGACCTTGCCGACCAGTTCCGGGATCAGGAAGTTCAGGTCCGTATAGCCCTGGCCATGGGTGTGCGTGCGCATGTTGACGGGCATGCCGTCGACGTACGTCGCGAAGTCGGTACCGTGGTCGAGGTTGAAGCCGCGCAGGAAGTACTGATTGGCCTTGCCGTCGCCGCTGTGCTGCGTGACGATCACGCCCGGCACGAATTCGAGGATCTCGCCCGGCCGCAGCGCGGGCCGGTTGGCGATCAGGGAGGCGGTGACGGTGCCTTCGCTGGCGGCGTCGGACGTGCCGACGCCATTGTCGTAGTGGCCCAGCACGCGCACGACGCCGGGTAAGGGTTCGGAGACGGCGCCGGCGGCCGGTTCGGGTTGCGCGAACGCGGGCGCGCAGGCGCAGACGCTCCCCGCCAGCGCGAGGATGGAGCTGTGTTTCATGTCGATGTGAATGTCGGACATCGCCTCCACCTCCCCGTGGACGCGACCGAACGGCGCACGCGTTGCGACGCGCGCCACCTGTCTGGCCGGTATCCGGGCTGGCAAGTCGGACCGGCCCGCCTTCCCATGCGCGAGGCACAGTGGCGTGTGGGACAGTCTGTCGTCGGCGACGACGCTTGCTTACCGTTGCGGGGGCAGCACACCCTGGTGGCCGGCGACGCCGGCACTGCCATGTGTTTCCCGTTTAACTGCGCGCGTGAACGGCGCGCGGGCACCAAACGGGGCGATTATACGTGCTGCGCGGCACGTGTTGCAAAATCATGAACCCCGGCGCGGGTCACGCCGGCGCCGCGGCCGCCGCGCCGTGGCCGGCGAAGCGCGCGACCAGGTCCTCGGCGCCGACCGGTTTCACGAGATGCAGGTCGAACCCGGCTTGCAGCGCCAGCGCCCGGTCGCTCGGCAGCCCGTAGCCGGTGAGCGCGACGAGCAGCATGTCCTTCAGGGCGGGGACCCGGCGCAGGCGCCGCGCCACCTCGTAGCCATCGATGCCGGGCAGGCCGATGTCGACGATGGCGACGCGGGGCAGCTCTGCGCAGGCCAGCTCGATGCCGCGCAGTCCATCCGCCGCCTGGCGCACGACGTACCCGCTGGCCTCGAGCGCCAGCGCCAGCATGTCGCGGCCGTCGTCGTTGTCGTCCACGAGCAGGATGTGCGACCCGGCCGGCAACCGCTCCGGCGGCCGCGGCGCCGCCACGTCCCCGGCGGCCGGGATCGCCGCGAGGCGTACCGTGAACGCGCTGCCGCGTCCCTGGCCGGCGCTGTGCGCCTCAACCGTGCCGCCATGCAGCGCCGTCAGCTTGCGCACGAGCGCCAGGCCGATCCCGAGACCGCCCTGCGCCCGCTCGCGCGCCCGGCCTTCCTGCACAAAAAGATCGAAGACCTGCGGCAGCAAGTCCTGCGCGATGCCGACGCCGTCGTCGCGCACCGCCAGCACGGCCGCGCCCTCCTCCAGGCCGACCGTCACATGGATCGCGCCGCCGGCCGGCGTGTACTTGACGGCGTTGTCGATCAGGTTGGCGGCGATCTGTTCCAGCCGCGTCGGATCGCCGTCCACCCAGCACGGCGCCAGGTCGTGGGTCAGCCGGTGTGCCGCTGTGCGGCCGGCGGCGGCGAACGTCTCGATGCACGTGCGCACCAGCGCGGCCAGCTCCACCGGGCGGCACGCCAGGGCGATCTTGCCCGAGCGCGCCCGCGACAAATCGAGCAGATCGTCGACGATCGCACTCAGCTGGCGGCTCTGGCGCTGGAGGATGTCGCGCACCCTGCCGGCCGCGGGCGCGGCCAGCGCCGGCATGCCCAGCAGGCTGGACGCGCTGCCGATCGCCGCCAGCGGGTTGCGCAGTTCGTGGGCGAGCATCGCCAGGAATTCATCCTTCGCGTCGTTCGCGCGCTCGGCCGCCGCGCGCTCCTCCATTTCGCACACGAGGCGCGCGTTGATCGCCGTGAGCTTGTCGGTGCGCTCGCCCAGCTTGAGCGCCTGCGCCCGCAACTCGTCGTTCTTCTGGCCGAGGGCGATGAAGACCGCGATCTTGGCGTGCAGGATTTGCGGGATGACCGGGGTGAACAGGAAGTCCGCGGCACCCTGCTGGTAGGCCTTGAGCCGGGCCAGTTCGTCCGCCTGGTACGCGGTGACAAAGATGATGGGCACATCCCGCGCGCGCGGATGGCCGTGGATGGCCTGCGCGGTTTCGAACCCGTCCATGCCCGGCATGTTCACGTCGAGCAGGATGACGGCGAAGTCGTGGCGCAGCACGGCGCGCAGCGCTTCCTCGCCCGATGCGGCCGCATGCACCGTATAGCGCAGCGTGAGCGCCCAGCCTTCGAGCAAGCTCGTCAATGCCAGCAGAGTGGCGGGATCGTCGTTGACGACCAAAATCCTGGCATGGGCGGGCGCTTGCACGTGTTCCTTGGTCTGCGTTCTTATAATTGGCCGAAAAGCATAACAAACCCCTGCCGGCGCGGGGAACAATATTGCAACAAATCTTTGCGTCGAAGTTTATTTTTAGCAATTTTGCAACAGAGGCGACGGAGAACGCCTTCGACCAGCGCGAACGCTGTCCGAAAAAAAAGCGCCCCGCGGGGCGCCCAAGTGCCGAAACCCGGAATCCGTTCAGCCGCGCCACGCCGCCGCGAAGGCCGCTGCACGCGCGGCCAGCACGGCCGGCGCGACGCCGGGCGCGAACAGCTGGCTGCCGATGCCGGCCCCGGTCGCGCCGGCCGCGCGCCATGCGGGGATCTGTTCGGGGGTAACGCCGCCCACGGGCCACAGCGGCGTCCCCGCCGGCAGTACCGATGCCATCGCCTTCAGCCCGGCCGGACCGATCGCCTCGGCCGGGAAAAGTTTCAACGCATGCGCGCCGGCGTCGAGCGCGGTGAACGCTTCCGTCGGCGTGGCGACGCCGGGCGCGCACAACATGCCCGCGGCGCGCGCGTGCGCGATGACGGCCGGGTTGCAGTTCGGCGCGACGAACAGCCGGCCGCCGGCATCGGCCACGGCGTCGACATGCGCCACGGACAGCATCGTGCCGCCGCCCACGATCGCATCCGGCGGCGCCATGCCGGCGAGGATGCGGATGGCGTCCAGTGCGCCCGGCCGGTTCAGCGGCACTTCGAGCATGCGCCAGCCGGCGTCGAACAGGATACGGCCGACGGCGGCGGCGTCGCGCGGGTCGAGGCCGCGCAGGATGGCGACGAGGGGCAGATCGGGCAATGCGGGAAGCGTGAGCGTCATGCGGGTATCCTGTCGATGAAGCGCGCCAGTGCGGCGCAGAACACGCGGTCGGGGTCGAGCGCGTCGAAGCCGACGCCGAAGTGGCGGGCCGCGCGCGCGTAGCGGCCGCGCAGCGCGTCGGCGCCGATGCAGACCAGCGTGCCGGCGTCGCCGGTCCACGCCCGGGCCGCGACGAACTCGGCGCCGATCAGCAGGCCGCTGACCCAGGCACGGGTGTGCGCCGCCGGCATGGCGCCCGTGACGACGCGGGCCCGCGCGCCGAACAGCGCATGCGACAGCGGTGCGCCGCGCCGGGCGGCGTCGAGTCCGTCCGCGAATGCCTCGTGATCGGCGCCGGCGTCCTCGTCCGCCATCAGCGGCGCCAGCGTGCCGTGCGCGGCCAAGGTGGCGAACAGTTCACCCGTCATGAACGTGGCGATGCGGCGGATGACGCCGTCCTCCAGCCGCACCCATTTGCTGTGCGTGCCGGGCAGGACGAACCAGCCGTCGCGCCGGCCCAGCGCCAGCGCGCCGAGCAGCTGCGTCTCCTCGCCGCGCATGACGTCGACCTCAAGGCCGCGCTGTGCGTAGCCCGGCACGATCCAGACGGGGCGGCCGGCCGCCGGATCGTCCACGCGGTACAGATGATCGGGCAGCGCATCGAGCGGCACGTCCGTGGCGAGATAGGGCACCTCGCGCCAGCCCTGGGCGCTGCCGATCATGCCGGCCGCGACGACGGGCACGCCGGTCCCGCCATCCATCTGCGCCAGCAGGCCGGCCAGCGAGGCGGCGAACCCGGGCCGCGCGGCCAGCATGCCTTCGCCATCGGCATGCGCGGCCAGGCACGCGCCTGCGGCGTCGACGAGGTAGGCGCGGCGGTTGCTCGTGCCCCAGTCGATGCCGACGAGGCGCGGGGACGATGGCGTGGACGGTGACGGTGCGTGGTTGACCATGGCGCCATGCTAACCGCTGCGCGGCGCCGTGTCCTATCGTGCGCGTGCGCGCCGCTATGCCGTTTTGATATGGGTGACCCGCGCCGCCGGCCGGGGCCGCAGCGCCGTCTCGCGCAGCGCATCGAGCATCGCTTCGGCCGCCGGCGACAGCTGGTGATGGCGGCGCGTGATGATGCCGTACAGGTCCATCCGCAGGTTCAGCTCGTACGGCAGCACGGCGAGCAGGCCGCTGTCGAGGTACGGCTTGACGAGTTCCGTCGACATCGGCGCGACCATGTCGCTGCCCTGCAGCAGAGTGGTGACGACGGACAGCTCGGCCGTGGACACCGTCTCCGCCGGCTGTTCCAGGCCCTGGGTGAGGAACATCGACGCGATGCGCTCGCGCACCATGCTGCCGGCCGGCGGGACGATCCACGCCTGGCGCGCGAGGTCGGCCAGGTCGAGGCCGCGCGCGCCCACGAGCGGGTGGCCGGCGCGCACGATCAGGCAGTGCGGCTCGTCGGTGATCGGTTCGAAGTGGAATTCGTCGGCGATGCTGCCGTCGACGATGCGCCCGATGACGATGTCCAGGTCGCCCGCGCGCAGGCGATCGACGAGCTGCTTGCTGCTGCCGACGTCGATCGACACGTTCAGCCGCGCATGCCGCGCCTTCAGCAGGGTGACGGCGGCCGGCACGAGCGTCGTCGACGGCGTCAGGATCGCACCGAGCGCCACGCGGCCGCGCAGGCCGGACATGAGTTCCATGACCTCCTGGTAGGCCGCGTCCATCTCGGCCAGCGACGCCCCGGCGCGCCGGATCAGCACCTTGCCGTACCACGTGGGCTCGACCCCGCGCGGCAGGCGCTCGAACAGGGTCACACCGAGCGCGTGTTCCAGCTCGCCGAGCAGCTTGGACGCGGCCGGCTGCGTCAGGTTGGCGGCCTGCGCCGCCTGCATGATGGAGCCGTGCCGCCCCAGCTCGACGAGCAGCACGAGGTGGCGCGTCTTCAGGTAGGCGCGGACGAAGCGGTCGGAACGCGGATCGGAACGTGGATCGGACATGGGCGGAGCGGCTCGGGCAAAAAAAGTTTCCCTAATGATAGTTGCCGTTCCATCCACGGTCAAACCGGGATGTCAGGCGCTACCATTCGGCGACGCTGCCGTCCGCGTGGCGCCAGACCGGATTGCGCCAGTCGGGGGCAGTGCGGCTCGCCTCGATCACGCGTTCCTCGTCGATCTCCACGCCCAGGCCGGGCTTCGACAGCGGCCGGATCCAGCCGGCGCTCAGGCGGAAGTCTTCCTTGTTCTTGACGTAGTCCAGCAGCTCGGCGCCCTGGTTGTAGTGGATGCCCATGCTCTGTTCCTGCAGCACGGCGTTGTGCGCCACGAAGTCGACCTGCAGGCACGACGCCAGCGCCACCGGCCCGAGCGGGCAATGCGGCGCGAGCGCGATGTCGTGCGCCTCGGCCATCGCGGCGATCTTGACGCATTCCGTAATGCCGCCCGCGTGCGACAGGTCCGGCTGCACGATGGCCAGGCCGCCGCGCGCGAACACGCGCTTGAAATCGAAGCGCGAGTACATGCGCTCGCCCGCCGCCAGCGGGATCGACGTGGCGTCGGCCAGCGTGCGGTAATACTCCTCCTGCTCGGCCAGCACGGGCTCCTCGACGAACAGCGGGCGATACGGCTCCAGTTCGCGCAGCAGCACCTTCGCCATCGGCGCCGACACCCGGCCATGGAAGTCCACGCCGAACTCGATGTCGAAGCCGAACCGGGCCCGCACCTCGGCCACGCGCGCCACCGCAAGGTCGACCTTGCGCGCGCTGTCGACGATGCCCAGCTCTTCGGTGCCGTTCATCTTGAACGTGTCGAACCCTGCCTCGCGCAGCAGTTCGATACCGGCGATCAGCTCCGCGGGCCGGTCGCCGCCGACCCAGCTGTACGTCTTCATGCGGTCGCGCACGCGCCCGCCCAGGAGTTCGTACACCGGCTGCCCGAGCACCTTGCCCTTGATGTCCCACAGCGCCTGGTCGAC
>Ga0308166_1004621_pt1 | contig 10925 bp, 6 predicted proteins | sample PhyCR2_2_FD_202137 | JGI IMG/M metagenome (GOLD analysis project Ga0308166, IMG submission 202137) | Phyllosphere microbial communities from UC Gill Tract Community Farm, Albany, California, United States - DLSLCC.R2 | ecosystem: Host-associated > Plants > Phyllosphere > Unclassified | place... | reverse complement strand
CGGATGCGCTCGCGTTCGCCGTGTGTCTGCTTGTCCGGCGGCGTGCGCTGCGCAAGTTGAGCGGCCAGCGCGCGCAGGATGCGGCCTTTTTCCTGGCCGACCGGCAGCAGCACATATTCATCGACCCAACCCGGCTCGCGGGTCTGCCAGCCGCCACGTACATACACTTCCGGCTGGATGCCGCCGGCGCTTATGCTGTCCATGTCCTTGTCGGGCGCAACGACCAGGTAAGCCTGTCCGCTGCCCGGCGCGCGCAGCAGGTAAGGAAACAGCGGCAGCGCGGTCTCGAACGGCACCCATTTCTTGCCGGTGGCACGCAGGAAGCGATGCCCGAGCGTGCGCATGCCGGGCGAGTCGCTGCCGCTCAGCCGCTCCACCCAGAATTCCATCAGCACGCAGGTGCCGCTGCCGTCAAGGTCAATGTAGCGGCGCTGGATTTTGTAACGCTCGTGGGATTCCTTCAGGCGCGGCGGCGCGGCCAGGCCCGGCTTCCTGCAGGCAGTTTCATCGGCAAGCACCAGGTCGCCTGCAAGCGGAGCCGCCTGCGCGCCGATGGCCGCGCCTGTCAACGAGAGTAGGACGGCGGCGCGCGCCAGGATTGCCGGTGTCATGGCTGTTCTCCCTGGGCGGCCGTCGCCGGTGTCGGCGGTATGCGTTCCCAGCCCGGTTCGACGATCTTGCCGTTAATAACCTTGTCCTCGCGAAAGTCGCCGCCGGCCATGTGATAGTGAATACCGCTGTCGCCGTCGCCCGGCTTCCAGCCTTCGATCGGGACGTATCGTTCGACATCCCAGCCGACCAGCACGGCGCCGTCCACGATCCTGATCTTCAGGCGCAGCGCACCGCCGTGCCGGCGCATCTCGTCGAAGACCTCGGGCGGGATGCGCTGCGCAACCGTTGCCGTGTAGTCGCCCAGGACGGTGCCGCCGCTCCAGACGCCGTCGCTCGTGAGCACGGGCGAGCCGCTGCGCCAGGTTGCCCGGATTGCGCGGGGAATGGCGCGCGACCCGCCGGACACATGACTGACGATTTTCTTGCTGAGCCGTGCGGCGCCCGCGAACTGGCGGCCGGCTTCGTCCTGGATGGTGACGAAGTTTTTCTCCGGGTTGGCGTCGAGCCGGAGCGTGCCGAACCCGGGCTGCCGGTCGGTTCCGTGAGCGGATGCCGCACATCCGCTCAACAGGAAAAGGCCGAGCAGGCGGGGCAGGGACAGGATCCACGAGCGCATCAGCGGGCGTCCGATCCTGAGCGCTTGCAGCGTGCCAGCAGGTGGCGCGACACGGCGCCGTACAGCTCGGGCGACGACCGTTGCGGGCTGTCCGGGCTGCAGGCCTGTTTCAGTTCGAACTGCTCGATTTCTCCATCGAAACGGTCGACCGTGTCTTCCTGCGCAGCGGTTTTCGCGGCAGGCAAGCGGGCGCCGTGCGCCTTGAAGAACGCGTACACCTCGGCCGCTTGCGATCCGGGCTCCCATTTGTCCAGGAGGCGCAAGGTGTTGCGGCCGGCATCCCATGCCAGGATGCGGTAGCCGGGCATGCTGTCGCGTTGCACGTGGCGATTGTAGAAAGCGCCGACCAGGTAGTTCACCCTGTTCTTCGCATCATGGATGACGCTGACTTCTTCGCCGAACAAATACTGCGCTTGCTGTTCGTCTGTCTTGCCGAAGCCCAGTTCATCCGGTTTGTTGGCCGCTACCGTGGCGCCAACGCGCAGCCAGCCGTTCTTGCGGCCGAGATAGAGCGTATTGATGGAATCGCGGTCGCCTCCGCTCGACAGAGGGGAGGCTGCGTGCAGGTACCAGTCGCACATGCCGTCGTTGTCGAGGTCGATCTTCGAAAACGCAAACCAGGTATGGTTCGAAGCGCCGTCGACCCTTTCCCAGCCATTGCCGCTTACGGCATGATCGCCGGGCTTTGCGTCCCGTACCCAGGCGAATTCCTTCTCCTTCCTGGCCAGCGCCTGGTATTTGTCCGGCAGCGGTTTCCCGGGCGGCATGCGGCAATCCGGTATGTCGAGCGTGAGCTGCATGCTTGCGCCCTGCGCCGTGGAGGTAGCGGCGGCGAGGACCAATCCATTCATAAACAGGCAGATTTTTCTCATCAGGTATCGGGGCTTGCCAGGAATGAGGCGGTTTTCATTGCACATGATTGGTGTCGTCTTCAGCCCGGCCGACTTCCGCTTGCACCCAGGGTGCGCACACAAAATCTCCAAGGATGTGTCGACCCGCCTTATGGACTCAGCGTTTGCAGCGCGCCAGCAGGTAGCGCGACACGGCGCCGTACAGCTCGGGCGAAGAGCGCTGCGGACTATCCGGGTTGCAGGCCTGCGCGGTTTCGAAGGCTTCGATATCGGCATCGAAGCGCAGGAGCGTGTCTTCCGCTGCCGTATTTTTCGCGGCAGGCATGCGGGCGCCGTGGGCCTTGAAGAAGGCATACACCTCGGCTGCCTTCGATTTCGGTTCCCATTTGTCGAGCAAGCGCAGGGTTTTCTTGTCGGCGTCCCAGACCAGCACCCTGTAGCCTGGCCTGCCGTCGCGCTGCACGTGACGTTCGTAGAAAGCAGAGATCAGGTAATTCGTCCTGGCCTCGCTGTCGTGGATGACGGAGATCTCCTCGCCGAACAAATACTGCTGCTGCTCGTCCGTCGTCTTCCCGAAACCGAGTTCGTCCGGCTTGTTGTCGGGCACCGCTGCGCCAATGCGCAACCAGCCATCCTTGCGGCCGAGATACAGCGTATTGATCGAGTCGCGATCGCCGCCGCTCGAGAGTGGCGCATTATCGTTCAGGTACCAATCGCAGTAGCCGTCGTTATCGATGTCGGTGCGGAAGAAATCGAGCGCGTCGTACATTGCCGATCCATCGGCGCGCTCCGAGCCATTGCCGCTGATCCGCGCGTCGCCGGGAGGCGCTTTCGCCAGCCAGGACAAACCTTTGCTCTTTGCCAGCCTGGCGTATTTGCCGGGCAGCGCGGTTCCCGAAAAAGCGCGGCAGGCGGGAACCTCGGTGGTCAGTTGCAAGGTCTGGGCCTGGGCCAGGGAACTGGCAAAGGCGAGCAGGGCAAGGGTCGAGTAGTGGACTATTTTTTGCATGGTCAGTGGTGTCAATTTAAATTCAAGTCTTTCATTTCAAGGCCGCCGATCCCTTTTCCATTCGTTCCCGGTTTCAAGGTGCCGGGGCCGAAGTTTTCGGTACAGCGCAAGGATTTCCAGTCTCCCTTGTCCAGGAACTTGGTTGGCGTACCGAGGAAATTCTTGACGTAATCAAACGAGTCGCTTGCGGTCAGGTCGGCAAGAGAGCGTTTCCAGTTACCGCCGTTGTGCGCCCGTGCGACCATCGCCGCAATATGTTCCTCGGAGGCGTTAGGCTGGTAGGCCAGCGCCGCGGACAGGTTTTTTCGCATCAGGGCATGGCTCAACAGGGTAAATTTGTCGAAGTCCTGGAAGATCCCCATCAGGTAAGTCTTCATGGCATTGTTGCTCATGATTGCACTCGTTACCAACGCTGCACGTGCATCGCCCGACAGGTCCTTGCCTTTGGAATTACGCGGCGGCTGGGTCTTGATGCGCACCATGTCGATGTATTCGCGTTCCCCCAGCCCTGTTTCCGCCGTAAATTTGGCCCTGTTAGCGGCGGAAAGATTGGCCCAGGCCTGGTTAGCGGCGGCATAACTGCCGGCTTTCGGCGTTTTGGTCCACCATTCGGCCATTTTCGTTCCACGGCTCTGGGCAGCCTGGAGCGGTTGCTTCATTGCCGGCGTGAGCCCGACTTGCGTCAGCTCTTGCGGCGAGAAGCTGGCGTATGCACCCAGCAGTTCCCCGACAAAGGTACTGCCGATGAATTGCGAGCGCCCGAACGAGGGGGTATAGACGGGCTGGCCGTTGTTGGGCGGGCCGTACTTCAACTGGTCGCGCGGCGTGTAGCACTTCGTGGCGTCGCAGCTGTAGCCGATGCCCGGGCATCCTCCCTGCGAGCAGTCGCGGTTGATCTGTCCGGTTTCGTTGACCTCGGCCGCCGCTTCGTACTTGGAGACGCGGCGCTGCGCGGCGTTCGTCGAGGACCCGTCGCCGCAGGCCAGGATGCGCTGCTTGTGCGCCCCATTCGCCTTTCCGTTCGTGACGTTGATGCTCGGTTCGCCCTGCGCGAACTTGATTTGCGGTAGCAGCAGTGCACGTGCCGGACAAACGCCGTTGAACAATGCCTGGCGGTCGGCGGCGATGTAGCTGGCGATCAGCTTGGCCGCATTCTCGTCGCTCATGTCGTTGATGGTGAATTCCGGGACGCTGATGAGTTTATCGCGATAGTGCGAGGTGAACAGGCCCGCAAGGCCGCTGTCGCCGCCGCCGCTCCAGACGACGCCGGACTGGCCGACCGTCAGGAAGCTGCCGCCGACGTCGACCAGCAGCGCCGTGCCGTTGGCGGCGTACTCGCTTTGCTTGCGTCCGAGTGCCGAGGCCATCGATCCGCCCTGGACGTTGTCGACGATGAAGGCCCAGCGCGCCTTCGTATAACCCTGGTTCGTGCCCAGGGACTTGTCCCTGGCGTCGGTGGTGATGGCGAAGAAGCGAATCCGCGCCGCCCCGTCCGGATCGAAGAATTCGTCCGGCTCGCCGCCGGCATACGCATACAGGTCGAGCCGCAGCGCTGCCGGCAGGTCCTGCACGGCATCGGCGATCCCCGCCGGGTCGGGGCTCAGGAAGCGGCCGCTGCCCGGATCGAACCAGCGCAGGCCGTGGTAGGACAGGCCGCTGTCCTCGTCGTAATACTGGCTGACGTAGCGCAGCGGCTGGTGCGCCTGCGCCTGCGGGGTGAAGGCGGCGTGCTGCACGCCTGGCGCAGCGGCGTCGGCGTCGCGCCAGACCGTGTCGCCATCCTGCGTCATGGCCAGCACCCGGCCGGCGCGGTCGGTGTGCAGGTGGCGCAGCGGGGCGCCGAAGGCCCAGCGCTTGAGCCGGCTCCACCAGCCCCCCTCGCGCAGGTCGGCCTGGGCCAGCGGGCGCCAGCCCAGGTAGGCGTAGACGTATTGGGCGCGGCCGGCGGCATCGGCTTCGGCGATCAGGTGGTGGTCGTGGTGGAAGAACAGCGTTGCCGTGCTGCGGCCTTGTGCATCGGTGACGATGCGCGCAACCCGCTGGCGGTTGGCATCGTAGAGGTAGCGCGTGCTGCCGCCGGAGCGCGTGCTGCGGGCCAGCTGGCCGGCCGCATTCCACTCCAGGCGCTGGTCTGCCGCCGCCGTCTCGATGGCGGCGGGCAGGCCGGCGGCGTCGGTGTCGCGGCCCGGCGACCGGCGCAGGCTGGCCGCGCCGGCAAGCGCATCCGCCGGCGCCAGGCTGGCCTGCCGCAGGCGCGGCGCGCCCGGCGTATCGGGCGCGGCGGGCGACGGTGTGGACGGAAGATCGAAGCCGTCCTCGCTGCCGTCGCCATGCACGATGCGCTGCGCGAACGGGATGCCGGCCGGCGTCTGCCAGTCGATGGCGGACGCGATCATGCGGCGCCCGCCGAGCGCCGCGGGCAGCGCGCCAGCGGTTGCGATGCTGGCCGTCCGGCCTTGCGCATCCTGCTCTTCCTGCAGCGCGAAGCGCACGCCGGCGGCATCGGTGAAGCTGCGTCCGGCCAGCCGGCCGTCGGCGTCGTAGTGCCAGTCGTAGCGCATGGTCACGGCACGGGGCAGGGCAGCGGCGAGCTGGCGCGCGGGCGTAATGGTGAGCGCCTGGCCCAGGATGCGGCCCTGCGCATCGTAGGTGGTGGTGGTAAGGCGAGTGCCGTCGGCATCGGCGATCTCCTGCTCGCGCAGCAGCGACCCGGCATAGCGGTAATGCAGCGTCTGTTCGGCGGCGCTGCTGCCCGGTGCATTGCGCACCAGCTTCAGCAGCCGTCCCGCCGCGTCCCACTCGGCCTGCTGGCGCGCGCCGCGCGGGTCGACGCTCTCGACGATGCGGCCGGCCGCGTCGTGTCGCGCCAGCTGCCAGCCCTGGCCCGGATTGCGGATCGCGCTGACGCGGCCAAAGTCGTCGACCAGGCGCTCGGCGCGCGCATCGCCGGCGCTGATCGACAGCATCGATGCCTCGGCGGCGCTGCCGGGCGCGCCCCAGCCCGTTTGTACGGCCGCGGCGCCGTCGGCGCCATGCCAGGCCACCGGACGGCTGAGCCAGTCGCGGTCGATGCCGGATGCAGGCGCAGGAGATGCGGCAGGCGCCAGCGTCGCGATGGCCGCTTCGCCCCCGGCCATGCGCACGGGCTCGCGCCTGCCGTCGGGCAGGATGCGCGCGATCATGCGTCCCCCGGCGTCGTAGGCGAAACGGATCTCGCCGCCGTCGTCCTGCGTGGCGAGCAGCCTGCCATTCACGTCGTAGCGGTAGCGCGTGGCGCTGCTGCCTGTTCCGGCAACCTCGACGCGCTCGGCCTGGCCGCGCCAGTTCAGGGCGGTGGTAATCGTGCGCACCACCGGGCCGTCGCTGATGCGCACCACGCGCGGGCGCAGCGCGGCGTCGCGCTCGACGATTTCCTCGACCCGGTTGCCGGGGTAGCGCACACGCAGCGGCAGCTTGGTGGCCGGGTCGAATTCGGTAACGGTCAGGTCGCTGTTGGCCGGGCCGGCGTCCTTGCCCGCATTCGGCAGCGGGCCGTCGACGGCGCTGCGCTCGCCATAGTTGTTGTAGCGGTAGTTCACCGTGCGGCTGATCGCCGCCGCCGGCACGCGCGCGTCGAACGAGGGCACGAAGCCTTCTTCGGTCACCGTCACCGGCTGGCCGGCCGCCGCACCGGAGGACGCATAGGCGACCGTGACGACCGCTTCCTTGCCGGCCACCACGCTGGGACGGAAGATGCGCGTCGGCTGCGAGGCGGCGCCCGTGTACGCGAAGCGCTGCTGCCATTGCGGCGCCCCGGGCTTGCCGTTGCGGTATTCGACCTTGCTGGTCATGAGCGGCCGGCCGCGCGCATCGAGCTCGGTACGCATGCCGGCCAGCGGCGTGCCGTCGGCGGCCAGGGTCGTGGTTTCCAGCAGCCTGCCGAGATCGTCGTAGCGGTAGCGCACATTGGACGGCCCGCAGTTCGCGCAGCCGGGGCCGCGCACATCGAGCAGGCGGTAGGTGTCCCCGATGATGGCATGGCGGAACACGGTGGGCTGGCCGCGCTCGTTGGTGACGATTGTCTGGCCGCCCTTGTTGAAGTCGAGCGTGACCTGGTCGATGCCGGTGCCTTCCGCCAGGCGCGCCGGCTGCAGCGGCTTGCCGTCAGGGCCGCGCGCCAGCCGGGCCGGCAGGCCGCGCACCGACAGGTTCGCCTTGCCGCTGCTGTCGTAGCCGTAGGTGGCCACGCGCTGCCAGGCGAGGCGGCCGGGTTTGTCTGCTTCGGTGACCTGTTCGCTGATCCCGGTCAGCAGGGTAGGGAAGCGCGCATCCTCGTAGTGGTAGTAGCGCTGGCCGCTGGGCATGCCCACCTTGACCAGGTTCGCCAGCAGCAGGCGGCGCTCGACGTCGGCGCCTTTCGGCGCCGGGCTGCCGTAGTGGTAAGTAAAGCGGCCGACCGGGCTGGTAATGCTTTGCACGCCGCGGAAAGCGTCCTTGGCGCGGGCGCGTGCCTTGTCCAGGTAGCCCAGGCTCAGGCTGCGTCCCTGCGGATCGGTGACCTTCACCAGCAGGCCGCTGCGGTCGTGCTGCAGGCTGACGAACTGGCCGTTCGGCGCCAGGATCTGCACCAGCTTGCCCTTGCTGTCGAAGTTCAGCTGGCGCCCGTCGGCCCAGCGCCAGGTGTATTCCTCGCCGCGCGCGGTCTTGCCGATGCTGACCGTGCCATTGGCCGGATCGGCGCTGGCGCACAGGCTGGGGTCGCGCGGATCGCGGTTGAAGATGATGCGGCTGCCGTCGGCCTGCACGATCTGCACGGTGCGGCCCGATACGTACAGGTCGGTCTCGTACGACAGCTTCCAGCCGCGCCCGACCAGGTTGGTCGACGCACCGGCCTTGCTGTGCGAGCTGTTGTAGTGGCGGATGATCTCCAGGCCCAGGGTGCCGGGCAGCGGCGCCATGTCGACTTCGCGCTGGTATTTGTTACCGTTGATGACGTTGATCGGGTTGCCCGCGCCGACGTTCACGCCGGTGCCGCTGCCCATTGCCGCAGGCCCCGCGCCACCGCAGGTTGCGCCGCCGTTGCCCGGGCCGCAGGTGCCGGGCGGCGATACGGGCGGAAGGCTGGGGACGCAGCTGGAGTTGGGCGGGCAGGCGGGCGTGCCTGGAATACCAATGGGCGGCAGCTGGGCAACCGCGCTGCCGCTCATGGCGCCGAGCCAGGCGAAGACGCAGGACAGTGCTGCGGGACGGAACCAGGGTGTGGACATGCTACAAGACTCCTGTCGTTTCGGTAAGCTGGAAAAGATCGTCTGCAAACACCCTGATGCCTTCGGGGCCGACCGGCTTTCCGTTCATGGTGTTGCCCTCGAGCGTGATGGCGCCGGTGCGGAACGAGGTGATGGCCCACGGGTGTCCATCGCCCTTTACGACGATGCGGTTGTTGCGGATGATGGCGCCGTCGCCATGGTGCAGCCGGATCGGCGCGTCGGCCTCGCGCACCCGGCCGCGTCCGCGCACGATGATCGTGTTGTTCTCGATCCGCGCATGCGGGCCGTAGATCCATAAGGCGGTGCCGGCATCGACCTCGATGGTCGAATCGCGGATGACGGTGCCGGCGCCTTCCACGCCGATACCCCAGCCGGCGCTGGAAATCGCGACCTTCTCGACCAGGATGCCGCGCGCGGGATAGTCGCGCGCGCGCGCCGGCAGGGCACGCAGCACTTCTTCCAATGCGAATGTCGTTCGTTCCGCCCTGTACGCGACACGCACGTGTGATATGGCAGTATTGGTTTTTATGCCTATCATGTTTTTTGCTGTCGCTTCAAGTTGATGGCCTTGCAAATGAATATCGAGGCCTGTTTCCATGAAGGCGGAAGGTGGTGCGCCAAACGCGGGAGAGACGATACTCAGGAGTGCAGCGCCTTGAAACGTCCTCATGCTCATCGAATGGATATCGAAAGCCCGCGGTTGATCCAGATCGACATTAAGGCAATAATTCCCGACAGCCGGAACGCTGCCCCTTGTCCCGCCATTGATCCCTCTTGCCTCGACCGATTCGCAACTCTGTGCCAATGCAACCGACATGGCGCCAAATGCCGCCATGGTTACCCATAGTTTCTTGATTGTCGGTTGCATGACGGAAGAATAGTTCCCTGGTACTTACTCTGGTCGAGTGCGTTTCCGTTGGCATCGTATAGATGCTGATTCCGGTTACGTTCCCCCAGCGCTTCGTTGTATGTGTATTGCGTCATCGCACCCGTAATAGGTCGACATGGCTGGATACATCTGTGAATCTGCGCGCTTGGCACATTCAGCCGGCCGGCTGCCTGGTCAGTCGATACGAGGATCCAGATGCTCGCCCCTTAGCGTCCTGTAAATATGGCTTTCCACGCCGGCTCGAACCGGCTCCCGCTTTCTTTCATCTCCAGGCTGCCGGTAAACGCCTTGGCCACTTCATCCTTCTGCGTCATGCCATAAAACGTGTTTTTCTCGACCATGATGGCGCCGGTATCAAAGACGGAGAGACCGCGCCGGTTGGCGCCGTCCTTGATGACGATCCGGTTGTTGCGGATGATGGATCCGTCGCCCTGGTGCAAGCGGATGGGAGCATCGGCTTCCCGCACCGGGCTGGCGCCATGTACGATGATTGTATTGTTTTCGATGACGGCATTTGGCCCGAAAAGCCAGAGTGCCGTGCCGCCATTCGTTTCGATCACGCAGTTGCGGATGACGGTGCCTGCGCCCTGGATGTTAATGGCACCCGCACGCGCGCTCGACGTGACATTTCCGTCCTTCGCCAAAATATGCATGTTTTCGATGTGAATATTGCGCTGATGGTAGCCCGTGGCCCTCGACGGTCGTAAAGCAAGTTGTTTCCTGAAAATACTTGCATTTGTTTTCTCGAACGAGAGAGAAAAATCGCCTAACGCTTCTTTCGACTTGCCATTTGTGTCCACCCCTTCAAGCGGATCGCCCATGTCAGACGGAATCGACAACTCATGGAATCCGGAGTAGATGCCGACGAATGACGTTGTAATCAAGGTGCCGTTTTTGATTACTACCTGCTTTGGCTGCTGGGTGTTGTAGGCAGCCTTGTAATTTGACTTGCCTCCATTTTCGATCCGGATGCCGAGAGTTACATCACCAGCACGCACCGTATTCTCTTGAAAATCGATAGTAACGTCGTCATGAGTGATTTCCAGAGCCTCATACGGCCTCCCCGATGGGCCATCGGGAAATAACCGGTTGCGACTCTGAATTTCCAGGTCGGTCTTGAGGCAGTAACTGCCCGCTTGGCTCATGCTAATACTCGTATTCTGTTTAGGGAACAGTGGCTGGCACATGACGTCTCGTGCCTGTACCAGCCCGCTATGTTGCATAAGCAGTACTAAGTATGTAACGCCAGGAGATATCTTGAAGAATTTAATTAATTGCATCGATATTTTTTGAAGTCTTTAATGAGGGCGTTGTGTTGGACAATCACTTGGCGTCGTCAAAATTGTCCCTTTATACAAATCCGGCGTCAATTTGGCAATCGAGTCATTTCGATTGTTGCAGGCTGTATTGATGCTGTAATAAGGAATGGCATTTCCTTCTCCGAGCGACGCATTGAGCACCTCCAGCTTCCTGCTTGGTGAGTCCTCGGAGGAACCCGATGCTGTTTTCACGTTTATTCCCGCGAACAGTCCACCTTGGCCTCTACCAACGCTACCGTCCTCATCTTCTTTAGTCGTATTGAAAGCATCCAACACGGCAATCAGTTCCAGCATGTCGACATCTTTATTCGTAGTACCTGCGTATTCCTGCAGCTTCTTGAACGTGGCCAGTTCCATTGCCAGGGTGCGCTCATCGTTGCCTG
>Ga0308166_1004620_pt1 | contig 10929 bp, 2 predicted proteins | sample PhyCR2_2_FD_202137 | JGI IMG/M metagenome (GOLD analysis project Ga0308166, IMG submission 202137) | Phyllosphere microbial communities from UC Gill Tract Community Farm, Albany, California, United States - DLSLCC.R2 | ecosystem: Host-associated > Plants > Phyllosphere > Unclassified | place... | reverse complement strand
CATCTGGCGCCTTCATGCCGCTATAGCGGCATACAACTTCAGTTCATTGATATTCCATTGACACTGGAAGGACAGTTACAATCATGTTTCATTATCAATATTGCAATATGCTCCTCACTGTAATTACTGATTAAAAACAATGAGGTGAAATTTTTAGTTTCATTATTTAATTAGTTATAACGATCATTAGTGCAACAGTGATAGCTTTTAACTATCGTTATTTAAGCATCGATCGATAATAACCATTTTAAAAGTGGCGTCTTTGTGATTAGGGTCTGTCACGGGAGTCCTCGCTAAAGAGGAGTATCCCCATCCGTTATCAGTCATCGGAACTCCCCTGCAGGGCTGGTATTTTTTGTATGTGGCTAAATTATGCTTAATTTTCTTTACAGTCATACTGATTTTAAAATTATTGTGGCTTCTCTTTCAGGCGCGATGGTCAGCATCCTTACTCAACAGCGATTTGATCGTTATCGCAGACCCGTTGCTTTTTTTATTTCATTTGCAATGGGAATTATTGGTGCTGATGCAACCTTAGAAATAATCAGAATGTTTATACCTGGTGTCTTCAGTGATGATCGGAGCATCGGGGCCTTTCTTTGCAGCGCCCTCATTATCACAGTGATTATTAATATTACAGGGAGATTAGATTCAGCAATTAAAACTGAAATAAACAAGCATCGTCAGAAATAAAGCAAGTTGTTATAGACTGTATAAACAGGAAAAGAAAGATGAAAACCAGTGAAAAAGGTCTGTTACTTATTAAGCATTACGAAGGGATGTGCCTGCGGGCTTATCAGTGCGCAGCCGGGGTCTGGACTATTGGCTACGGACATACTGAATGCGTTAGTCCCGAAGACATTATCAGCCCCGAACAAGCTGACATTTTCCTGCGGCAGGATATTACCGTATCTGAAGCAGCCGTCATGCAGTTTGTCCGCGTGCCCCTCAGGCAGAATCAGTTTGATGCACTAGTATCGTTTGTCTTCAATCTTGGGGCAGGAAACTTTGCCTCATCGACGCTGCTTAAGAGACTTAATGATGGTAATTATTGTGACGCGGCAAAGGAATTTCCGCGCTGGATTCATGCGGGAGGAAAAAAACTTACCGGATTGATTAAACGTCGTGAGGCAGAGAAGAACTTATTTTTATTAAATGATAACGATAATAGAAGTGCTGACTGAGTGTTGTGCCAGCTCAATAACACTACAATCTATAACTACACCAGGAGTGGAAAAGCGGCTGCGCTGGTACTGGAAAACTCCTGCAGGAACCTGCTACTGTTCCCTCAATTAAACTTATATCAAATTTATTTTAAGATGGGGTTACCTGTCTTTCGCCGTTAACAGTAGCGATTGTAACATTTATTTTTTAAATGTGCTCACAGCCCCAAATAAAAGCGGCATACTGTCCTAAGGGAGTATTTTCAAAAAGGATGAAATTCTGGAAAAAGCCGATTCATGAGCACTGATAAAAATCCCGCGTATGATTGCGCAATGGGATTCCTTAAACGAGAGGGCCAATCTGCTTGCATTTAAAACAGACATAATAGATACCGTAACAACGAGTTTCGAATGCTATCACAGCAAAATCGAATAAACAGCGAGCCATTCATTGCATATTGACTCATTAATACTAGTTACGCCGTTATCAAGGGAGCTGGAAAGATGTGTGAATTGCTTAAAAATACTCAAAACTTCAAATTAATATTCCTGAGAAACAGACGATTTTAAATATAAGGCGAAATCACCAGAGCGATATTTATTCTGGTTCCATCTTTACAATAGTGCCTAACCACTAGGATAAAACAAATGTATCTGATCGAAGAAATTCTGGAAAAACTGAACGCCACGGGTAAAACAAAGAACAGCAGCCTGAAAACGGGCACACCTAAACAGATAACCCTGCCGGACATCATGGTCCGCTCTTTTGCCGAAGTAAAAGAACTGGCCGGGGATGCCCTCTCCTGGGGGGAAAAGAACTTTCTTTATCAGCAGGCGCAGAAGGAACTGAATGAAAACAAAATGGCGGAGTCCCGCATCCTGAGCCGGGCCAACCCACAACTGGCCAACGCGGTGCGCCTCGGTATCCGTCAGTCTTCTATGCTGGGCAGCTATGACAACCTGTTTCCGGAGCGCACCAGCCGCTTCGTGAAACCCGGCTCCGTGGCGTCCATGTTTTCCCCTGCCGGCTACCTGACCGAGCTGTACCGCGAGGCCCGGGGCCTGCACGCGGACACCTCACAGTATCACCTGGACACCCGTCGTCCGGACCTGGCGTCTCTGCCCCTGTCCCAGAGCAACATGGACGACGAGCTGTCCACGCTGTACCTGTCAAACGAGCTGCTGTTAAATAATATCCAGTCGCAGGAAAGTTTGGACTATGACGGTGCCCTGGAGATGCTTTCCACCTACCGTCAGACGGGAGCGACGCCCTACAGCCAGCCTTATGAAGCCGTCCGGCAGGCCATCATCCTGCAGGACCCGGACTTTACGGCCTTCCGCAATAATCCGGCCGTGGCTGCCAAAATGGATACCGCCTCACTGCTCGGTATTCAGGCTGACATTTCCCCCGAACTGCATAAAATCCTGACGGAGGAAATAACGGAAGCGAAAGCCGATGAGTTAATAAAGGAAAATTTCGGCGATATCGCCCTTTCGGCTCTCCAGAGTATCACTTATCTGGCCCGCTGGTATGGGGTGAGCTACGATGAAATGAGCTTGCTGCTGAGTCTGGTGAGCACTGCGGACAACACAACGCCGGGCGTGCAGTATTATCAGAACGACCAGCTGATTTCATTAGTGGAGTCTGATGGTAAGTTGTGCGCAGTATCAATTAAGCGCACTCTCACTTACGACAGCAACGATTCAGTAAATTACGTTGAATTGATTCCTCAGGAAAACGGCAAATACATCCTTAATTTCAAACTGCACAACACTTATGAGTGTACCCCTGTATTCAGGGTTGGTACAGAGGGGAGTTACTCCTATAACGTGTATAAGGATGACAGTTTTGTACCTGAAGGAGAGAAGGCTTACAGTATTGCGATCACGTTAGACGAAGATAAGCTTTCCGCCGGATTAACGCTTTCCATTGGAAGATGGTCTCTTCCCGGTGAAGGCGGGGGCAGGTTTTCGGATATCTATTTTAAGGCAGATACCTATCCATTCAGTGTTTTTCTTCTCAAGCTCAATAAAGTTATCCGCCTGTACAAAGCTTCCGGCATTGCCCCGTCGGATATCCGCACCGTCATAGAAAGCAGCAACAATGACCTGACCATCACAGAAAACGTGCTCAGCCAGCTGTTCTGGGTGCATTACTATATGCAGACTTATGGCATTGACGTTTCCGCGGCGCTGGTGTTAACCGGCGCGGTCATCAGTCAAATCAATCACAGCAACACGCTGAGCGCCTTTACCCGCCTGTTTAACTCTCCGCCGCTGAATAACCAGCTCTTTTACGCTGACGGCACGGCGCTCAGCCTTAAGCCCGGTGCCTCAGACGACACCTTCCGCCTCGGCGTGCTGAAGCGGGCACTACAGGTCAATGACACTGAGTTGTATACGCTCTGGGGGCTGACGGGCACCAAGTTCACCGCCACCATTGACAAGCTGTCCGCACTTTATCGCACCCGCTTGCTGGCGGAAATACATGGTCTCAGCGTCACCGAAATGGGCATGCTGCTGTCCGTTTCACCTTATGCAGGCAAGAAGCTGGGGTCCTTAAAGGATACAGCGCTGTCCGGACTGGTCAGCTTTATTGCTCAGTACACGCAATGGCTTAAAGACCAGAACTGGACCGTCAGAGACCTGTATCTGATGCTGACCGACCGCTTCAGCACCACGCTGACGCCGGATATTGAGAATCTGATTACCACCCTGAAAAACGGTCTCGCCAGTCAGGACCTCAGCCAGGCCAGTGAGGCGGAGCTGATAACGGCGGCGGTGCCTTTTATTGCTGCCGCTACGCAGCTTGACTCCGCCGAAAAGGCTAAAGCCGTTTTGCAGTGGCTGAGCCAGCTCAAGCCGCAGGACCTGACTATATCCGGATTTCTGACCCTGGCAGACAGCGAAGCGCGCACCGATGACGAAACCGCATCGCTGGTTTCTTTCTGCCAGGTGCTGGGGCAGATGGCGCTGACTGTGCGCTCGCTGGGACTGAGTGTCGGGGAAATCGCGCTGGCCGTCACACAGAGCGGTAAAATCCTGCCTGACAGTGATACGCTGCCGCGAAATATCGCCACTATCCGCACGCTGGCGCGGTTCCACCACTGGGTGCAGCAGTGTGGCACATCTGCCACCGAAATTCTCTCGGCGCTAGATAGTGGCACGCTGACACCGGCGCAGCTTGCGCAGGCTATGATGCTTGATAAGCAGATGGTGGTTCAGGGGCTGGCTCAGGCCGAAAAAGACTATGAAAAAACCGGCCGGTTCGGGAGCTGGACGGAAATCGATATCACTCTCCAGTGGGTAGATATGGCTGCCACCCTGGGTATCACCCCGGCTGAAGTCCGCACTCTTGTGAACGTCAAGTTTGCGGGCGGGGTCGACCCGACCACATGGAACGACTGGGTTGCCATCAGCAATACCCTGCAGGGAGGACTCAGCAGCTGGCAGGCGATGCAGCTGCAGGCTGTAAGGGAGGAAGCACTCAGCACAGCCATTAGCGCTTATGCCATCAAAAATATCTCCCCGGGGTGGGTAACCGACCGCGACAGGCTGTACAGCTGGCTGTTGATCGATAATCAGGTTTCAGCGCAGATAAAAACCACTCGGATTGCGGAGGCGATTGCCAGCGTTCAGCTGTACGTAAACCGTGCTCTGAGCGGTCAGGAAGAGGGGGCGGTAACAGCAGTGAAGTCGAAGCCGTTCTTTACGAGTGACTGGGAGATGTACAACAAGCGCTACAGCACCTGGGCGGGAGTATCGCAACTGGTTTATTATCCGGAAAACTACGTAGACCCGACGATGCGTACTGGTCAGACAGGAATGATGGATGAAATGCTGCAGAAGGTCAGTCAGAGCCAGCTGAATAGTGACGCGGTTGAAGTTGCGTTTAAAACTTATATGACCCGCTTTGAGGACATTGCCAATCTTGACGTCATAAGTGGTTATCACGACAGCATTAGTGACCAAGACGGCACAACTTATCTGGTCGGAAAATCAGCAGCAGGAAAACACTACTGGCGTTCGGCAGATATCAATAAAATGTCGGATGGAAAGTTACCTGCTAACGCCTGGAGTGAATGGAAGGAAATTACTGCCGGCATTTCTCCGGTGGAAAACCTGATTCGTCCAGTTATCTTCCAGTCAAGATTATATTTAGTGTGGGTTGAGGTCAGGGAAGTGGCTACCACGACAGGCAGCACGACCATGAAATCTTTTGAATATTTGATGAAATATGCGCATATTCTGCATGATGGTACATGGAGCGCGCCGGTAGTCAGCTCTCTAAGTGATAAAATAATTCGGCCTTACGGTACCGACATTAAGGATATAGCCATGTTCTGTAGTCGGGTTGTCGCACAGGAAGAGCTTTATATTTTCTTTCACAAGATAGAACCTGACTACAAAAATTATCCGATAAGAATTTCAGGAATAACTCTATCCAGTGATGGTGAGGTCTCAACAATTTCCAGTGATGGTATGGATAGCCTGGCTTATTCGGTTAATCCGCAGTTAACAACAACGTCCTCGGTAAAAGTAAACACTAAGTTCAACAATGCATTTAACTTTCCGAAAGCTTGCCAATGTGATTACACCCCGGGGAATGTTTGCACCAGTACGTATGGTAGTACTGTGAGGTGTAGTGACATAAAATTTTCAGATGATAAGCAGAATGTGGTTCTGAAATTCAATGCCACAGCTAGAGTAGTTTTCAGTAATACTGCCAATGAGCGAAGCGGCAAGATTATTGAGCTGATGAAATATTCAGGCCATATCGGAGATATTTTTCATCTGCCATCAAAAAAAGAAACTTATGGTAAAACTAATGCTGAACTGATCTTTAACTATACCAAGCCATTCACGGTTTATGCCTGGAGGTCGCCGGGTGAAAGTAAAAAAGGGGGGTATATTGGGCAGGATATTTCTGAAGGGGAGGACAGTTATAGAAGTGAAGAGTTCGAATATGAAATTACTAAGGAAGGTTATTTAAAATATGCACTCCCCCCCCACCTTGATCCAGCAATCATAGGGTTCTTTGAAAATGAACCCTATGATTATGTTATGTTCTATGATTTCTATCCCTTTAACACATCTATAGATAATAAAGATGTGATGCTCTCTGCTTGGGTAGGGAATATTCAAAATTTTGAATCCATAAGTCGTGATAAGTATAGTTTTGATGAGTCTTTATTTTCATTTGGTGTCAACGAACTGGCTATCCCCGTTACAGCATTTATAAATAATTCCTTTGATTTACTTTTCAAGTTTAGCACCAAGGCTTCGGTTGTCGATAAGGAATTTATGGGGGATGAAATATTATGTTTAACCCTGAACCTGCCAACTCTACCAACCGAAAAGCCACCAGTTATTCTTCTGAATAAAACCACGGACAACGCACAGTATTTACAGTACGGTGTTTATCGAATAAGGGTAAATACATTGTTTGCCAGACAACTAGTTTCCCGAGCTAATACTGGTCTTGATACGGTGCTTTCGATGGAGACCCAGAACATGGCAGAGCCAAAGCTGGGGGCCGGCAGTTATATTGAAGTGATCATTCCCGCCTATAATGCCAGTGAACATGGTCACGACCGCGGAGCTAGATTGCAGCTTGCGAACAATCATAAAGGGGGGGAGGACAATGTCAGGCATATTTACTGGTCTGGTTTGCTTAAAGATAATCCATTTACAGTCAAGATTTTCATCGCAACAGCGCAAAATCCCGGAGAAATGCATTTTCCATATAATAGAAACAGTGGTTTAGACCTTTTTTTATCATGTGCGAAAGGTACCTTCTTTCAGGGAAACTTTGGGAATATTTCTGACGATTTATCTTTATCCAGCTTCAGTGCAAGTAACGAGCACTCATCAACGCGGGATGTGGTAGTCCGTGTATTATCCGACACTACTGAACCAATGGACTTCAGCGGTGCCAACGCCCTCTACTTCTGGGAAATGTTTTACTATGTCCCGATGATGGTTTTTAAACGCCTGCTCAATGAAAATCGCTTTAGCGAAGCCACGCAGTGGATTAAATACATCTGGAATCCCGAGGGTTATCTGGTTCATAACCAGCCTGCTACATATCAGTGGAACGTGCGCCCGCTGGAAGAGGAGACCACCTGGCACGCCAACCCACTGGACTCGGTTGATCCGGATGCCGTATCGCAGGCAGATCCGCTGCACTATAAGATCGCCACTTTTATGGGTTATCTGGACCTGCTGATTGCCCGGGGCGATACCGCCTACCGCCAGCTGGAGCGCGATACCCTGAACGAAGCCAGAATGTGGTACGTCCAGGCGCTGGACGTGCTTGGGGATGAACCTTACCTGACACATAATACGGCCTGGACGACCCCGAAGCTGACCGATGCCGCGGAAGAAACCACGAATGTATCAATACAGCAATCGCTGCTGGCGGTACGTCAGCAAACAGCCACTGGCGAGCTGGGTACGGCTAATTCCCTGACACGTCTTTTCCTGCCTCAGCAGAACGAGAAGCTCGCAGGTTACTGGCAGACGCTTGCCCAGCGGCTGTATAACCTGCGCAATAATCTTTCCATAGACGGTAATCCGCTATCGATGGCTATTTATGCCGCACCGGTCAGCCCGGCAGCTCTGCTGAGCGCGGCAGTTAATGTTGCATCAGGTGGGGCCAGTTTGCCGGATGCAGAAATGCCTATGTACCGCTTCCCGTTGATGCTGGAGAGCGCCCGGGGGCTGGTGAATCAGCTTATCCAGTTCGGAAGCACGTTGCTCAGCATCACCGAACGGCAGGACGCTGAGGCGTTGTCTGAGCTGCTGCAGACTCAGGGTTCCGAACTGGTGTTGCAGAGTATTGCCCAGCAGTTAAAAACTATTGAGGAAATTGATGCGGACCGGTCCGCGCTGAAAGAAAGCCGCACCGGAGCTCAGTCGCGCCTTGACAGTTATTCCGCTTTGTATGACGAGGATGTTAATACCAGGGAAAAGCATGCGATGAAACTGGCACTTGCGGCATCGGTGCTATCCACCACGGCCATCCTCTCTCACACGGTGGCGGCCGGATTGGACACGGTGCCCAATGTTTACGGAATGGCGTGCGGCGGGTCCCGATATGGCAGTATCGCAAGAGCTATAGGGACAGGAATTGAAATTGGTGCTTCGGCCTCACGTGCTGCATCTGACACGATCAGCCAGTCTGAGATGTACCGTCGTCGCCGTGAGGATTGGGACATCCAGCGCAACTCAGCGCAGTCCGAAGTGAAGCAGATTGACGCCCAGCTGGCTTCGCTGACAGTACGCCGCGAGGCTGCCGTGCTGCAAAAAACCTACCTGGAGACCCAGCTGAGTCACACGCAGGCCCAGATGACTTTCCTGCAGAACAAGTTCAGTAATAAGGCCCTGTACAACTGGCTGCGCGGCAAGCTGTCCGCCATCTATTACCAGTTCTACGACCTGACCGTTTCCCGCTGCCTGATGGCGCAGAAAGCATACCAGTGGGCGCTGGCAACGCCGTCAGCCACCTTCATCCGTCCCGGCGCCTGGCAGGGAACCTATGCCGGCCTGAATGCGGGCGAAACCCTGATGCTGAACCTGACGCAGATGGAGCAGGAATACCTGAAAAAAGAAGAGCGCGAGAAAGAGGTCACGAGCACCGTCTGTCTGTCGCAGTTCTATGCCGGCTTGCCTACCGATGCCTTCGTGCTGGCTGACCAGGTGGTCTCGCTGGTGACAAAGGGCTCTGGTGAGGTTGGTACGGGCGAAAATACGCTGTACATGAAGGACAAGCAGCTGCAGGCCAGGCTGAAACTGGCCGACCTAAAAATGGTTACAGACTATCCGGACAGTTTGGGCAAAAAGCGACGCATCAAGCAAATCAGCGTCACCCTGCCGGCCCTGACCGGACCGTATCAGGACGTGCGGGCGGTGCTCAGCTATGGCGGTAGTGTGACTATGCCGCGCGGCTGCGATGCGATTGCCGTATCACACGGCATGAATGACAGCGGTCAGTTCCAGCTGGACTTTAATGACAGCCGCTGGCTGCCGTTTGAGGGGATACCGGTGGATGATGGCGGCTCGCTGACGCTGCGTTTTCCGGACGCGGACAGCAAACAAAAAGACCTGCTGCTCAGTCTTACGGACATCATTCTGCATATTCGCTATACCATCACCGGCTGATATCCCGGCTGTCACCTGGCTCCCTGCGGGGAGCCTGAGGAAAATTTTATGTTACAAAGCAGAGAACAGCCGGGGTTTACGCCACCATCTTTACCTTCCGGCGGCGGGGCCATTACCGGCCTGAAAGGCGATATGGCCGCAGCAGGGCCGGACGGGGCAGTGACGCTGAGCGTGCCGCTGCCGGTCAGCGCCGGACGGGGTTTTGCCCCGGACCTGACGCTCGGTTACCACAGCAGGTCCGGTAATGGTCCCTTTGGCATGGGCTGGGGTATCAGTCTGCCGGCCATCCGGCGACGCACGAATAAAGGCGTGCCGCGCTATGACGCCAGCGATGAATTTACCGGTCCGGACGGAGAGGTAGTGGTGCCGGTACTCGCGGGTAACGGCGCTCCGGAAACCCGGGCTGCCTGCCAGCTTCTGGGCGTAAACCCGGGCGGGAATTACACCGTCTGCGGCTACCGCTCACGTACGGAGACCAGCTTCAGTCGTCTGGAATACTGGGTGCCGGAAAGCGGTAACGGTCAGGACTTCTGGGTGTGGTACGGCCCGGACGGCCAGGTGCAGCTGTTCGGGCGTAATCCGCAGGCCCGCATCAGCCAGCCCGACAGTCCGGCGCAGACCGCCGTCTGGCTGATGGAATCCTCCGTGTCGCTGACCGGGGAGCAGATTTACTGGCAGTACCGGGCGGAGGATGATGCGGGCTGCGGTGATGCCGAAATAACGGCTCATCCTGCCGCAACGGCACAGCGTTATCTGACGGCCGTCTGGTACGGCAACCGTAAAGCAGCCCGGGCATTGCCGGCCCTGGTTTCTGAGCCGCTGGCCACCGACTGGCTGTTCACTCTGGTGCTGGACTACGGAGAACGCCAAATTGAGCTGGCCCAGGCCCCGGCCTGGCTCGCACCGGGGAGCGGGAACTGGCCCTGCCGGCAGGACTGCTTTTCCGGCTGGGAATATGGCTTTGACGTCCGTACCCGTCGTCTGTGTCATCAGGTGCTCATGTACCATGCTGTCACCGCGCTGGCCGGCAATGAAACGCAGGGGGATGAGCCGCAACTGGTTGCCCGGCTGTGGCTGGGCTATAACGAAGGTCCGTCAGCTTCCACCCTGAAAACCGTGCAGCAGGCCGGGTATGAACCGGACGGTACCCTGCGGACACTGCCGCCCCTCACGTTTGACTGGCAGGTATTCACCCCCCCTGCGTCGGCTGACTGGCAGCTGCGGCAGGATATTGGCAACCTGAACCTGTTCCAGCCTTACCAGATGATTGACCTTAACGGAGAAGGGCTGGCGGGCATTCTGTATCAGGACGGCGGGGCATGGTGGTATCGCGCCCCGCAGCGTGCGCCGGGCGATGATCCGGATAAGGTAACCTGGGGCAGAGCCGCTCCGCTGCCTGACATGCCAGCCCTGCGCAATGGAGGCGTCTTTGCCGACCTGAACGGTGATGGCTGGCTGGAGTGGGTGGTGACTGCACCCGGCGTGGCGGGCCGGCATGATCGTACACCTGAATGTGAATGGCGGCATTTTACCCCGCTGTCGGCACTGCCGGTGGAGTATGCCCACCCGCGCGCGCAGCTTGCCGATATCACCGGTGCCGGCA
>Ga0308166_1004616_pt1 | contig 10937 bp, 7 predicted proteins | sample PhyCR2_2_FD_202137 | JGI IMG/M metagenome (GOLD analysis project Ga0308166, IMG submission 202137) | Phyllosphere microbial communities from UC Gill Tract Community Farm, Albany, California, United States - DLSLCC.R2 | ecosystem: Host-associated > Plants > Phyllosphere > Unclassified | place... | reverse complement strand
AGCGCGACCAGCGTCGGGCCCAGTCCGATGCCGAGCAGGCCCGCGATCAACAGGTAGACCGAGATCGCCTGTCCGCGCAGATTGTTCGGGCAGACTTCCTGGATGCAGGCCGGCGCCGCCGACTGTGCGATGCTCAGGCCCAGCACCGAGCCGCCGAGCAGCACGAAGGCGGTCATGGCTTCGTTCGCCAGCGGCCACAGTGCGGCCAGCGGGGCACACACGAGCGTGCCGACCAGCGCGACCTTGAAGCGCGCGGCGGGCACCCGCCTGCGCAGCCAGCGGTCGCTGAGGTAGCCGCCGAGCAGGGTGCCGCCCAGGCCCGCCGCGGCGATGATGGCGCCGAGCACGATGCCGGCACGGCTGGCGGGCATGTGGAAGCGCCGGTCGAACAGCGCGGGGGCCCATGACAGCATGCCGTAGCCGATCATCGCGAGCAGCGCGGGATACGTCAGCAGGCGCGCGAACGTGGCGCGGTGCTGCTTCAGGAAGGCGATGAATTCGCTGACCGTGCTTTGCCGTGCGTCCGTGGCCTGTTCGCGGCGCAGCGGTTCGCGCACGGTCAGCAGGAGCAGGCCGAGCACGATGCCCGGCGCGGCCGCGGCCAGGAAACAGATGCGCCAGGCGGGCAGCGTGCCCAGCAGAGGCAGCGCCATGCCTGCCTTGGGAATCGCGCCCAGCAGCCAGCCGCCCAGCAGCATCGACGCGCCCGACCCGACGGCCAGCGACGTGTAGTAAAAGGCCAGCGCGCGTCCGCGCCGCTCGGGGGCAACGTAGTCGGCGATGATCGAGTACGCGGCGGGCGCGAGGACGGCCTCGCCGACGCCCACGCCCATGCGCGCGACGAACAGGACCGCGTACGAGCCGGCGAGCCCGGACACCGCGGTCATCACGGTCCAGAACAGCAGGCCCCAGACGATCAGGTTGCGCCGCACCGCGCGATCGACCAGCCGCCCGAGCGGCAGGCCCATCAGGGTGTAGCAGATCGAGAACGCATACCCCTGCAGGAGGCTGAACGCCGTGTCCGAGATCTGGAACTCGGCCCGGATCGGCCGCACCAGCAGGGCCGGCAGCTGGCGGTCGAGCTGGGAAAACAGGGTGACCAGGAACAGCACGCCGATCACCCAGGCGGCGTAGCCCAGGCTGGGGTAAGGGGCGGCCAGCCGTTGGCGCGGAAGGATTTGCATGGTGGTGTCCCGGATGGCGCTAGAAGCGGAGTTCGAGGTTGACGCCGAAGGTGCGCGGATCGCCCGGTGTCTGGTTGTTGTAGCCCTGGATGTAGAAGGAGTTCGAGCGCGCCCAGTAGTATTTGCCGGCCAGGTTCTTGCCCCACAGGCTGAGTCGCGTGCGGTCGCCGCGCAGGTTGAGCGTGGCCATGGCGTTCAGCAGGCCGAAGGCCGGTTGGGTGTTCGAGGCGATCTGCCCGGCCGTCAGGGGCTGGAAGGGCAGGGCGTTGGTGTTCACCGGCTGGAAGTAGGCGACCTTCGAGCGCCAGTCGTAGTCGAGATGCAGGTCGAGCGGGCCGAGCGGCGTGGCGAGCGGATAATCCGCGCCCAGCGCGACGGTGGTCTTCGCGGTCGTGACGAAGGTCAGGCCCTTGAATGGACCATTGTCGAACCCGGGATCCGTCAGGCCGATGCCGGCGCTCAGGGTCAGGTCCGCCAGGCGCAGCAGCGCGTCCGCTTCCAGCCCCTTGATGGTGGCGTCGCCCGCGTTCACGACCGAGCTGATGGTGGTCGTACTGCCGGGCGGGAACTGCGGCGCGATCTGCTGGATATCCTTGTACCTGGTCAGGTACGTCGCCAGGTTCAGGCGCAGCCTGCGTCCCAGCAGTTCCATCTTCGCACCCGCCTCGTACGACAGCGCCTGTTCCTTGTCGAACGGCGCGTAGCCGAAGGCGCTGGTGGCGCCGGCGGGCTGGAAGCCGCCCGAGCGGAAGCCGCGCGATACCTTGCCGTACACCAGCGTGCCGTTTTCCAGCTTGTAGTCCAGGCCCAGCGTCCACGGCACGTACCGGGCGCGCAGCGACGGGGGCACGTAATGGCAGCCGCCCTGGTCGAGCCCGGCCGCGGCCAGGGCGCAGCCGGCGCTGCCGGCCAGCATGGCCCCGGTCTGCACCAGGTAGCGCGGCGCATTGTAGTCGACGTCGCGTTCGTCGCGCACCAGGCGCGCGCCGGCGGTGGCGCGCAGCCGCGGCAGCACGGTATAGGTCAGCTGCCCGAACACGCTCACCGAAGTCTGGCGCGAATCGAATGCGTTCAGGCGGCCCAGGGTGTTGGTGCCCGAGGGCGTCGTCACCAGGCTGCTGTCGCGCAGCGCCTCGCCGAGGTAGTAGGCGCCGGCGATCCAGTCGAGGCGGTCGTCCAGCGCGTTGCCGTACATCTGCAGCTCCTGCGTGAACTGGTGGCCGTCGACGGCGTAGCGCTGCAGCTGGTTGACGAACACCGGGGTCGCGTCGAGGTCGTAGCCGCTGACGGTGGCGAGATGGCGGTAGGCGCTGATCGACTTGAGCGTGGCCGGCCCCGCGTTCCAGCGCAGCGTGACGGTCGAGTCATTGACGTCGGTCGTATTGCGCGGGTTGAAACCGGCCTGGCTGGTGTAGCCGCCGTCCTGGACATACCGGCCGATCGGCGCCAGCGCCCGCGAAGCGATGGCGGGATCGAAGTAGTTGACGATCCAGACCTGGGACGCGGCGTCGCTGCTGAACTTGTCGTAGGTGAAGTCGACCAGCAGGTCGCGCGACGGCCGGGTGCGCAGCGAGGCGCGCACATAGCGGCGGTCCTCGTCGCCCAGCGGCTCGCCGAGCGGCGCGCTGCGCCCGTAGCCATCGTGCCTGAGTCCGTCGACCACGAGGCGCAGCGCCGTGGTGGCGCCCAGCGGCAGGTTGAGGATGCCGGTCAGCGCGCGCTGGTCGTAGTTGCCCACGCCCGCGACCACGCTGCCCTCGAACACCTGTTTCGGCGCCTTGGTGGTCATGTTCAGCGCCCCGCCGATGGTATTGCGGCCGAACAGCGTGCCCTGCGGTCCGCGGATGACCTCGACCGCGTCCATGTCGACCAGGGCCGCGTTGGCGCCGGCGGTCCGCGCGTAGTACACGCCGTTGACGTAGATGCCGACGGTCGGATCGTTGTTCGACGAGATCGAGGTGGGCACGATGCCGCGCATGCCGATGATCATGTTGTTCTTGCCGACCGGGGTATCGCTGATGAGCAGCGATGGCGCGTTGGCGCTGAGCGCCTTGATGTCGCCGATCTGGCGCCGGGCCAGCTCCTGGGCGTCGATGGCGGTGACGGCCGCCGGCACGTCCTGCAGCGCCTGTTCGCGCCGCTGCGACGTGACGACGACCCGGGGTACCGACGGCGCCCCGTCGGCTTCTGCTTGCGGGGCGGCCGGGGGCGCGTCGGGCGGCGCGGCGAGTGCGGCGCCGGCGAGGATGGGCATGGCGCAGCTGCCCGCCAGCACGCGCAGTGAGGCGAATGGGGTCATGCGTGTCTCCGTGATCGTTGTTATCGGTTCCGGCCGGATCGGGTGGCCGGGCCGCGGCATTGTTGGCCATGCCTGTGCGGCGGATCGCCCGCGCGCGGCGGGCGAGCGGGGGAGTTAGCCGGGCTTGCGGCACGACGCCGCGATCTTGTGCCCGTCCGGATCGCGGATATAGGCCGCGTACGCGTCCGGCGCGAACGGGCGCGGGCCCGGTGCGCCTTCGTCGGTGGCCCCGAGTTCGAGTGCGCGGCGATGGAATTCGTCGATCGCCGCCCGCGTCGGCGCCGCCAGGCCGATGGTCAGGCCGTTGCTGGCCGTGGCCGGCTCGCCGTTGCGGGGATAGCCGACCATGAACTGGGCGGCCTCGATGCCCCAGCCGCAGATGCGGCCTTCGACATCCAGCAGGCGCCGGAAGCCGAGGGGCGCCAGCACGTGGTCGTAGAACGCGCTGGCGCGCGCCAGGTCGTGCGTGCCGAGGGTCGTGTGGGTGAGAATGGTCATGTCTTTGTCTCCTGTTCTGGTGTGCCGAATCGTCGCGCGCGGGTCAGCGTTTGCTGACCTTGATGTCCGTGAGTTCCAGGTCCCACGTGGCGGGCGTGCAGCCTTCCTCGCGCAACTGGTACTTCAGCACCCGTCCTTGCGGATTTTTCGGCATCGACGTGCGGAACTCGATGTAGCGGGGCAGGGCGTAATAGGGCACGGCATCGACCGCCCAGTGGAACAGGGCTTCCGGCGTCAGCGCGCAGCCGGGCTTCAGGATCGCGGTGACCTTGACGTCGTCCTCGCCCTTGTCGGACGGCACCGCATGGACCGCGACCTCCTCGAGGTCGGGGTGCGCGGAGAATGCCGCTTCCATCTCGAAGCTGGAGATGTTCTCGCCGCGCCGGCGCAGGTAATCCTTCTTGCGGTCGACGAAATAGAAGAAGCCGTCCTCGTCGAACTTGCCGATGTCGCCGCTGTGGAACCACATGTTGCGCATGACCTTCATGGTATCGGCCGGCCGGCCCCAGTAGCCCATGAACATGATGTCGGGGCGCAGCGGCCGCACCACGATCTCGCCCGGCGTATTGGCCGGGAGTTCGCGATCGAGGTCGTCGACGATGCGCACGTCGAAGTCCGGGATGCGCTTGCCGGAGGAACCGGGCGCCGCGTATTCCCCGCCGGGCAGCGAGGTGATGACGCTGGCCTCGGTCAGGCCGTAGCCGTTGCCGCCGACCTGCCGGGCGCCGAAGCGCTCGCGCCAGATCTTCTTCGTCTCTTCGGTGAACGGGTTGCCGCGCACGGTATGGATCCGGCCGAAGCAGCGCCGCGCCGCCTCGCTGTCCGGCGCCTGGGCGAGCAGGCCGCCCATGCCGCCGAGGATCGACGCGATGGTGGCGCCGCTGCGCTCGACTTCGGGCCAGAAATTCGATACCGAGAAGCGCGGCACGATCGCGACACGCGCACCCACCAGGATGTTCGACAGCACGCCGACGCACATGGCGTTCATGTGGAACAGCGGCAGCGGGGTGATCGTGACGTCGTCGGCCGTCGCCGGGCCCGCGCGCAACTGCAGGCGCGCCAGGTTGCACATATAGTTATAGCTCAGCATGCAGCCCTTCGACGGGCCGGTGGTGCCGGAGGTATACACGATGCAGGCCAGGTCGGACGGTGCCGGCTTCGCCGCGATCGGCTCGTCGTCGTGGCCGCGGTGCTCGTCGAGCGCGGCGATCCGGAACGGGCAGGGCGGCAGCTTGTCCAGCGTGCCGCGATAGAGCAGCAGGGCGGCGTCCGGCAGGCCCTCGGCCACCTGGGCGATGCGCTCGACGTAGTCCGCTTCGCAGATCAGGATGCGCGCCTTCGAGTCGGCGATCTGGTGGCGCAGGAATTCGCCGCGCAGGGCCGTGTTCACGGGCACGCTGACCGCGCACAGCTTGTTCGCCGCGATCCAGCCCGCCACCGCGTCGAGATTATTGTCCAGCATCGTGAGGAGGGTATCGCCCGCGCGCACGCCCAGTCCGGCGAGCGAATGCGCCAGGCGCGTCGTCAATTGGTCGAATTCGCCATAAGTGGTCAGTTTGCCGCCAAAGTCGAACAGTACGCGGTCGGGGTGCGCCGTCACTGCCCTGTCCAGCGCGGCGATGACCGTGTCCTGTTGACCCACCGACCACGTATCGGGATTGCCCATGCCTGCCATGTCGTCTCCTGTTTTGCGATTATTTATGTTCGGAATATAAACAGAAATGCGAAAAGTGTCAAAGAAAATGGTTTCGATCTGTCGCCTGTGCGCTTTTCGCACCGGTGGCCTTGCGCTACAATCGCGATTCGAAAAACGTTTGCGAAGAAATCGATGACCGCTCCAGCCAAAGCAGCGAAACAGACGGCGGCGCCCAAGCCGAAAGCGGCCGCCAAGACCGTGACCAGCGCCAGGGCGGTAGCCAGGCGCGCCGCGCCCGCGGCCGATCCGGCGTCCGACAAGCCGGTCAAGCGGGTAGCCAGGCCGGCAGCCAAGAGCAGCGCCAGGCCTCCGGCCGCGCAGGCCGATGCGCCGGCAGCGAGGCCGTCCGCCAGGCCCGCTGCCAAGACGGCCGCCAAGGTGGGGGCGAAAGCCGCGCCGAAGGTCAAGCTGAACAAGCGTTCGAGCGAGACCATCGCCAAGATCCTGGCGGTCACCGAGGAGATCATCCTGCGCTCGGGGGCGGAGCGCATTTCTATCCTCGACGTGTGCGACGAAGTCGGTATTTCGCGCGGCACCTTCTATCGCTATTTCTCGTCGCAGGACGACTTGCTGGACGCCTTTTCGCGCCACAAGCGCGACCAGTTCCATACCACCCTGCAGAAAACTGCGGCTTCGACCGACCCGGACGAGCGCTTCCAGGCGCTGATCGAATTCATCGACGACTATCTCGAGAACAGCCGCGCGCGGCGTCTGCTGCTGGTGGCGCCGGACTATGCGACGCGCTGGCTGCAGCGTATCTTCGCCGACTCGGTGCACCGCTTCCAGGACATCCTGGGAATCGTGTTCGACGCGTGGGAAGAGCGGCACGGCATCGTGATCGACCGGGAGCTCGTGTGCGAGCTGATGGTGCGCTACATCATGAGCGACGTGCTGGTGCCGGCCGGCCCTGACCGGCGCAACCTGATGCGCCGCATCGAGCGCTTCGTCCTCATGCTGCTCTCGGGACGGGTGGCGCGCCGCTAGCCATGCTTTGACCCGCAGTCAAACCGTTGCGCTGTCGCACGGCGGCGCCGCCGTGTTCCAATCGCCCCGGACGGGCATGTCCCGGACGGGATACCGATAACGACACGATCCGCGCGAGCGGGAGGAGACAGCATGACGGGAACGAAGCAGTACGACGCGGCGATCGTCGGGGGCGGGCACAACGGCCTGGCGGCCGCCTGCTACCTGGCGCAAGCCGGCAGGAAGGTGGTGGTCATCGAGGCGCGCGACAAGGTCGGCGGCATGGCCTCCAGCGGCTACCTGATCCCGGAGGCCCCGCGCCACCTGGTCCATCCGTGCGCGCTCGACCTGATGTCGCTGCGCGTGCATCCCATGATGCCGCGCGAGCTGCAGCTCGAGCGCCACGGGTTTCGCCAGGTCGACATGGACCCCGGCTACGTTTACCTCCACCCCGACGGCAGTTCGCTGGTGTTCGGCCGCAGCGCCGCGCAGACGGCGGCCGAGATCCGGCGTTTCTCGGCACGCGACGCCGACCAGTTCCTGGTGCTGATGAAGCTCGTCGATGCGTTCATCGACATCGCGATCCCGATGATGCGCGTCGATCCGGCGCGGCGCAACCTCGGCGCCAAGTGGCAGTCGCTGCGCTCCCTGCTGAAGCACCGCAAGCTGAAACCCGAACTGATGGCGCTGATCGGCAGCCCGGCCTACACGTCGATCGTGGAACGCTTCGAACACCCGGTGACGCAGTCGGCCCTGTGCTGCCTGTTGGGCGCGGCCGGTCCGATCGCCGCCGAGACGACCGGCATCTACTTTGCGCTGCTGGGTTTCATCCACCGCTTCGGCCTGGGCCGTCCGGTCGGCGGCATGCAGACGTTGTCGGATGCGCTCGCAGCACGGCTGCGCGAGCTGGGCGGCGACATCCTGCTGTCGGCGCCGGCCGCCGAGATCGTCGCGCGCGGCGGCCGGGCCGGCGGCGTGCGCCTGGCGGACGGCAGGCTGGTGCAGGCGAGCGCGGTGGTCGCGTCGATCCATCCGAAAATGGCGCTCGAGATGGTCACGCCCGGCGCGCTCGACCGCCGTACGCTGACCCGGGTCGCGCTGGCGCCCGCCAATGCCCATGGCGCGTCGCCGCTGAAGGTGGACGTCGCCTTGTCGCGCCAGGTCGCCTATGCGCGCCACGAGGCGCTGCGTCCCGACGGCCTCAGCCTGCGCAAGAGCGTGCTGCTGATCGGTACCGCCGAGGCGGTGCTGGACAACTTCCGCTGCGCCGCGCGCGGCGAGGTGTCCGCGCTGCCCTACCTGTGGATCACCGCGCCGTCCGCCGTCGATCCCGGCCAGGCGCCACCCGGCCAGGACGTCGTCTACCTGTACCCGGTGGCGATGCCGGTCGAGCCGCGCGAGGGCTGGGATGCGATCCGCGACCGGGTCGGGCAGCAGGCGATCGACCACGCGGCCGCCTACATGGACGGATTGAAGGAGGGCGAGATCGGCCGCCGCATCGAGGCCGCCCCCGACCTCGCGGCGCGGCTGAACGTGCATCGCGGCTGCGTGGTGCACATCGATACGAATCCGGCGCGCAGCGCGCTGATGCGCCCGGCGGCGGGACTCGGGGGCGATACGCTGCCGGTCGCCGGCCTGTTCCTCGGCGGCGCGGGCGTGCACCCGGGCGGCGGCATCAACGGCCTGCCGGGGCGGATCGCGGCGCGCCGCGTCGAGCGCTTCCTGGGCCGGCGCTAGCGCCCGGCGCGCGTCAGCGGATCGAGCGTACCGCGCTCGCGCTCGACCGCCGCCAGCACGAAGGCGACCGCGAAACGGCGCCAGGTCTCGGCATCCGCCCCGTCGGCCACGTCGAGCGCGGCCAGCGTCGCCACCGTGTAGCGGTTGACATAGGCGCTGGTCGTCGCCAGCGCCGCCATCGCCAGCAGCAGGTCGGCGTCGACGTCGGAGCGGAAATCACCGCTCGCCACGCCGCGCGCCAGCGTCGCGCGCATCTTCTCGTTCAATTGCGGCGCCATGCCCGTGAAGCTGTTGCGCGGCGTGGTATGGCTCTCGTGGTAGCGGATGCCTTCCTGCGCCAGCGCGCGCAATTCGCCGTCGTGGTAAGGCCGCAGCATGTTGTCGAGCAGGGCGCGCAGAGCGTCGCGCGGGGGCAGGTGGTCCAGGTCCTGTTCCAGCAGCGTGGCCATGGCCTGCGCCGACGACTCGTCCAGCACGCAGCCGAACAGCTCTTCCTTGCTGCGGAAATAGTGGTACACCAGCTGCTTGGTCACGCCCGCGGCCTGGGCGATGTCGTCCACGCGCGCATCCGCCAGCCCGCGCGCGGCGAACTCGCGGCGCGCGGCGCCGGTGATGCGCCGGAGCGTGTCGCGCTTGTTGGGCGGCGCCTTCGCCGCCGCGCTGCCGGCGGCGCAGGCGGGGAGGTCGTTGCGGGTGTCCGGCAGGTCGGCCATGGTCGCGGAATCGGTGGAAACAGCCCATGTTATCGCATGCCGCTTGACTCGGCGTCAAATAAAGTCGATGGCGACGGCCGCCGCGGCCCTCTAAGATGTGCACACCATTCGATAACATGTTCATATCCGCCGGGCGCGGCCATGGACGCGAGGAGACATCATGAGTACCGACACCATCGACCTGGAGAGCGCCTATTCGGCGGTATCCGACACCTACAAGGGCACAGGCGACATCCACGCAGCCTGCCGCGCGGCGCGGGCGCGCTCGCCGATCTTTGTCGGCGACTTCATCCGCCAGTTCGGCGTGCCGACCAATGCGGGCATGCAGCAGGGCACGCGCCCGACCTTCGCGCTGTTCCGCCACCAGGACGTGATGGCGGTGCTGCGCGACGCCTCGGCGTATACCAGCGGCTTCATCGCCGAGGGACTGGGCGCGTTCTTCGACGGCCTGATCATCCTGGCCATGGACGGCGACCAGCACCGCGACGTGCGCGCGCTGCTGCAGCCCGCATTCATGCCCGAGACGGTGAACAAATGGCGCGACCAGATCGACGCCGTCATCCGCAAGGATTTCCTCGAACCGATGGCCGCGCGCGGAAAGGCCGACCTGATGGAATTCGGCCTCGAGTTCCCGATCCGCGAGATGTATGCGCTGATGGGCTTCCCGACCGATAACCCGGACGCCTATCGACGCTACGCCGGCTGGGCGCTGGCGATGGTCGGCGGTAACCAGATCGATCCCGCCAAGGCCGGCGAGGCGCGCCGCAACGCCGGGATCGCGGTCAAGCTGCTGTACGACGCGATCCTCGAGGTGGTGGTGCGGCGGCGCGCGGACGGCAGCCGGGGCGACGACCTGATCGGCCGCCTGCTGCGCGCCGAACACCAGGGGCGCAGGCTGGACGACCACGAGGTCACCACGTTCGTGCGTTCCCTGCTGCCGGCGGCCGGCGAGACCACGACCCGCACGTTCAGCTCCGTGATGACCCTGCTGCTGACCACACCGGGCCTGCAGGCGCGGGTGCGCGCCGACCGCAGCCTGGTGCCGAAGCTGATCGACGAGGCGGTGCGCTTCGAGCCGGTCGCCACGTTCAAGGTGCGCGAGACCGCGCGGGACGTCGAATTCCACGGCGTGACGATTCCCAAGGGGTCGTTCATCCAGTGCATGGTCGCCTCGGCCAACCGCGACGAGGCCGTGTTCGAGCGGCCCGACGAATTCGACATCGACCGCAAGGTCAAGCCCTCGTTCGGCTTCGGCTTCGGACCGCACATGTGCATCGGCCAGTTCGTCGCGAAGCTGGAACTGGCCTGCGCCGTCAACGCCATCCTCGACCTGCTGCCCGGCCTGCGCCTCGATCCGGACATGCCGGCGCCCGTCATCGAAGGCGCCCAGCTGCGCGGCGCCGCCCACATCCACGTACTCTGGGACTGAACGCCATGCAGACATACAAGACCGTGCCCGAACGCGCCGACTTCGATTACCAATGCCTGGTGGGGCCGCAGAAGGTGACGGGCGCCGGCCTGGCCGACCTGCGCGACCACTTCGGCCTGAAGCTGACCAAGCATATGCCCTTCGGCTGCGTGCGCGACGGCGAGGGCGCCATTTACGCGATGGTGCGCGCGCTCAACGCGCCGGGCAGCAGCCCGAATCCGACCAAGTTCATCTACCAGTCGACGCGCAGCGGCGACGGCATGCACGTGCGCATCGACCAGGCGCGCAGCGCCGCGCAGGCGCCGACCATGTTCCCGCGGCGCTGGCTGGACGGCGACACCGCCGGCTGGTCCAGCCATGCGGACGAGGCGGGCAATCCGTGGCGGATCACGGCGTCCGGCACGCACTTCAGCTGGCG
>Ga0308166_1004615_pt1 | contig 10937 bp, 9 predicted proteins | sample PhyCR2_2_FD_202137 | JGI IMG/M metagenome (GOLD analysis project Ga0308166, IMG submission 202137) | Phyllosphere microbial communities from UC Gill Tract Community Farm, Albany, California, United States - DLSLCC.R2 | ecosystem: Host-associated > Plants > Phyllosphere > Unclassified | place... | reverse complement strand
GGGGCCGTATTCGCGCACGACTTCGGCGGTGGATCGTTTCATGTTGGGCTCGCTGGATTCGGTTGTGGAGTTTTCATCCTAGTCACTTGGCAGCGGTGCGGGGAGTAACAAGGTGGTCGCGAATCCAGGTACCGGAGGCGTCACCCATCGGCGCGCGCGGCCGCGTCCGAAAAACTGCACCTTGCCGGCGGCTGCCAATGCGTCGAGCGCGCGCTGTACGGTGCGCTGGCTGGCACCGAGCGCCAGCGCCAATGCGGAGCTGGACCACGATTCCCCATCGGCCAGACAGGCCAGCACGGCGGCATATGGCTCGTCGACGGGTTGCGCGAGGACGACCACGCTCTGTGCCGCGTGCGGTTGCAGTGCGAATCCGGGCCGGGTCGCCTTGACCGTGCCTAACGCAGCAAGCGCGGTGCGCAAACGTCCGATCTCTACGCGCAGGCGCACGCGGTGCGATTCGTCGGGATGTCGGGTGCGGAATGCCCGGGCGATGAGGGCGTCTCTGGGCACGTCTTCCGGCCACGCCTCTGCCAATGCACGTGCCAGCGTGAACAGCACGGGCCGCGTGGCGAGCGGGACGAACGCATCGGTTTGCCGCACGGCGAGCCGGCATGCGTCCACCACGAGCGCGTCTGAAGCAAAGAGGGCTTCGACCTCTTCAAGGCGCAGGACACGTTCTTCGCCGCGTGAGATGAGGCGCGCGGCCGGTGCGCTCAGGGCAAGGGCGGCGCGTTCCACTTCAGCGGTGAGCGTCGGGATACCGGCCTGACGCGCGGCGAGATCAGCGTCGGCCAAGGCGGCACGCGCGGCAGTCGTCTGCAGGCGCCGGATGGCAATCCCCGCGACGACGAGCGCGTGAGCCGCCCGCAATACCGGCGGAAGACGCGCCGGATTGAGCGCGGCCAGCGCGGCCTCTGCATCGTCCAGGCGGCCGATTAGCAGAAGACGGCGGATGCTGAGATACCGCGCATGCGCAGCGTTGACGTGATCGCCATGGGCCTCCAGCGTGGCGCGTGCCGCGTCGAGGGTTTTGGCGGGCCAGCCAAGATCGCGCGAGGCGAGGGCGACTTCGGCTTCCGCGACGACGCAGCGTGCGCGTGCCAGCGCCTCCCGAGAGCCGAATGCGCGCGCCGCGCGACGCAGCAACAGCTTGGCGCGCGCCAGGTCACCGAGCTGCGCCATTGCGATGCCGCGCAAGGCCAGTGCGGCCGCGTCGTCACGCAGGGCGACGCGGTTCAGTGCTCCGAATGGGTCACCGGCAGCGAGTGCGCGGGCTGCAGCCGTGATCAATGAATCCATTCGAATCCCGCCACACTTGTCACTCCCGCCGTTTGAGGTCGGCGCCTAATCTAGCACACGACCACTCACCCAAAACGGAGGTAAGCATGAGTGCAACACACCCCACAGCAACCCGCGCAAGCTGGCTGGCAGAGCGCATTGAACTGCTCAAGGCCGAGAAGGAACTCACCCGCCGCAGCGATGAGCTCGCACGCCGCCGACAGGCACTGCCATGGGTGCGCATCGACAAAACCTATCGCTTTGAAACCGAGAACGGCAGCGCCTCGCTGGCCGATCTGTTCGGCGGTCGCTCGCAACTGCTCGTCTATCACTTCATGTTCGGGCCGGACTATAAGGCGGGCTGCCCATCGTGCTCGATGATTGCCGACGGCTTTGACGGTTTCGTCACGCATCTGGCGAATCACGACGTGACGCTGCTGGCAGTGTCGCGCGGGCCGCTGGCCAAGCTGATCGAGTATCGCGAGCGGATGGGCTGGACCTTTCCGTGGGTGTCGTCGGTTGGCAGCGATTTCAACTACGACTTCAACGTCTCGATCTCGGAAGAGCAGCAGCGCGCCGGCAACTCCGACTACAACTACGTGCGCGGCAGCCACGTGATGGATGCATCCGACTTGCCCGAACCTGTGCAGCAGTTCGCCAGCATGTGCGGCACCGACGCGCCCACCTACGTGCGCGACCGGCCTGGCATGAGCGCGTTCGTGCTGGAAGACGGCGTCGTGTACCACACGTATTCGACCTACGCGCGTGGCCTCGATGGCTTGTGGGGTGCATACCAGTGGCTCGATCGCGCGCCGCTGGGCCGCAATGAAACCGGTGTCTGGTGGCGTCGCCATGACGAGTACGCTCAGCAGCGTTGAACTGCCACGCGAGCAAGCAGTGTCCGAGCGCGGCTTCCTGGCCGTCTCGGCATTGCTGTTCATCGGCAGCGCGGCAGCGACGGTGGCATGGTGCACCGCCATGCCCGGCATGGCCGAGATGCCAATGGCCTGGATGCCGATGTGCGGTCAGACGTGGTGGAGCTTTGCCGCGTCCTTCATTTGCATGTGGACGGTGATGATGGTGGCGATGATGCTGCCGTCATTGCTGCCGATGCTGCGGCGGTATCGCGTTGCGCTTCACTTGGCGGGCAAGCCGAATGTTGATGCGCACACCGCGTTGGCAGGCACGGCGTACTTTGCCGTGTGGGGGCTGATCGGCGCGATGGTCTTTGCGCTGGAGGCGGCGGTGGCTGAGCTTGAAATGACATCGCCCGTGCTAGCGCGCGCGTTGCCGGCTGCCGCCGGTGCAGTCGTTCTTGCGGCCGGCGCACTGCAGTTCAGTGCGTGGAAGGCGCGGCAGCTTGCAGGGTGCCGAGTGGTGCCCGCGCCGGGCAGTACAGCGTGGCGATATGGCTTACGGCTCGGCATGCGCTGCGCCAGCTCTTGCGCGGGCTTGACGGCAATCCTGCTTGTGATCGGCGTCATGGATCTGCGAGCAATGGCGGCGGTGTCAGCGGCGATTACGCTGGAGCGCCTGGCACCCGACGGAGACCGCGTAGCCCGCTGCATTGGTGCTGTGGCCATCGTGGCGGGGTTGCTCCAAGTGGCCTCCGCCGCGTTGCCATGATCGGCCGTATCGCTTATCCCCGGTCAGGTGTGCTCGGCACTTGCCTTACATCACCGCGCCAAGCTGCCACGGTACGAACTCGTTGTCGCCCAGGCCGTTGAGTTCGCTCTTGGTGTGGTTGCCCGAGGCGGTGGCCAGCATCAGCCGGAACAGCGCCTGGCCGGCTTGTGCAATGCTGAGGCGGCCATCGACGATGCCGCCGCAGTCGTAGTCCATGTCCAGTTCCATGTGCCGGAAGAGCGTGCTGTTGGTGGCCAGCTTCAAGGAGGGCACCGGCTTGCAGCCATAGGTGGAGCCTCGGCCCGTTGTGAAGCAGATCAGGTTGGCGCCGCCGGCGACTTGGCCGGTGGCCGAGACAGGGTCGTAGCCGGGCGTGTCCATGAAGACGAGGCCGTGCGCCTGCACCGGCTGGGCGTATTCATACACGGCCATCAGTCCGCTGCTGCCGCCCTTGGCAACCGCGCCGAGCGATTTTTCCAGGATGGTCGTGACGCCACCGGCCTTGTTGCCGGGCGAAGGGTTGTTGTTCATGTCGGCGCCCAGCGTGCTGGTGTAATGCTCCCACCAGGTCAGCCGTTGCATCAACGCGTCGGCCACGGCAGGCGTCGCAGCGCGCGCAGTCAACAGGTGTTCTGCGCCATAGATCTCGGGCGTTTCGGATAGCACTGCGGTGCCCCCGTGTCGCACCAGCAAATCCACCGCCGCGCCCAGCGCAGGGTTGGCGCTGATGCCCGAGTAGCCGTCCGATCCGCCGCATTGCAGGCCCACCGTCAGGTGGCTTGCCGAGACGGTGCTGCGTTGTGCCTGATTCGCGATCGGCAGCATGTCGCGCAGCATGGTCAAGCCGGCAGCAATCGCCTCACGCGTGCCGCCTTCTTCCTGAATCGTCAGCGATGCGAACAGCCCCGGTGTGCGGGCGCCCAGCATCTGCACAAGCGGTGCCACCTGATTGACTTCGCAACCAAGGCCAACGATCAGCACGCCGGCAAAGTTTGGGTGGTCGGCATAGCCGCGCAGCGTGCGCTGCAGCAGTTCCAGCCCTTCGCCGTTGCCGGCCATCCCGCAGCCGCTGCCGTGCGTGATGGCGACAATGCCATCCACGTTGGGAAACGCGACCACCTCTGCCTGCGCCGCCTGCACGATATGCCGGCACACCGTGGCCGAGCAGTTCACGCTGGAGATGACGCCGATGAAATTGCGCGTGCCGACGCGGCCATCTGCCCGCACATACCCTTCGAACGTGGCGGGCGTGTCGACCGGCACGGTGGCGCGATACGCGTGGCCCACAGTGTGCTCGGCGGCTGAGTTGGCCATGCCGACGTTGTGTACGTGAACGTGTTCCCCCATGCGGATGGGCGCCGTGGCCACGCCGATGACTTGCCCATACTTGTGCACCGGTTGCCCCGCTGCGATGTCGCGCAACGCGACCTTGTGGCCAGCGGGAATGGCATCGCGGGTGGTCAACCCCGCGTCGAGTGCCGCGCCGGGCGCCAGCGCAACACGCGCGACGGCCACGTCGTCGTCGGGGGCAAGAAGGATGAGGGATGCGTCGGACATGGTGCTTTGCAGGTTCAATTCGGATTGGCCAGCGCGGCGTTCAGGCGCGGCTGGGCGAGGTGCAAGCCCAACTGCCGCGTCAGCGCGACGATGGGCGCGAGGCGCCGCAGCTTCTTCTGCGCATGGTTCTGCGCGATATCGGCGAGGCGGTGGGCAAGATAGGGGTTCAACAGCCGTTCGCGCAGCAAGACGAGATAGGCCTCGGCGGCTTCGCGCTTGTGCAGGGCGGCGAATACAGGAACGATCTCGTCGCGCCACAGCGCTTCCAGCTCCGGCCGCAGGCGTGGGTCTTCCATGGCCTGCGCGACAGTCAGATCGGCGGGATGCGCATCTTCGCGCCAACGCTCGGCCAGAAAGGTGTGGCCCGCGTTGAGCAGAAAGAGCTTGAGCCGCTCGTGGTGATCCAGTTCATCCGTCAGCACGATGGCCGGATGCGTGCATGGCAGCACCAGCCCGGGGCGGCGCTCGATGGCCCACAGCGCGTACGGTTCCGCCACGGCGCCCACGGGGTGCAATGCCTCGGAGACGATGCGGTCTACGAGCGAGTTGGCCCACACGCAATGCGTGCGCAGCCAATCGATGAACGCGGCGGGCAGCGCCCATTGCTGTGCCAGCGCGCAGACCGTTGCGCAGAGCGTGTCGCCGTTGCGCTCGATCAGTTCGCACGGAAACAGCGAGAGCGGTGCCTGCGGCTGTCGCAGCCAGCGGCCGAGCAGCAGCGCCACCAGTTTGGCAGGGAAGCTGCGTGGCACGCGCGATGGCTGCTGCATCAAGCTGGCATCATCGCGCGGGTCGAGCTGGTAGCCCTGGTCGGCCGTGTTCGACACCACGACCTGCACGTGTGTTGCCATGGCCTCGCGCAGCTGTTCCCAGTCGGACTCGGCCCGAAGGGCGCGCTGCACGGCGCGGCAGGTGACGGTCTGGTCGATGGGTGTACCGTCTCGTAAGCCGCGAATGCGCACCGGATAACCCTCACCGCCTGCAAGCGCCGCCACACGCGCTGCGCTGGCCGGGTTGGATGTGGTCTGCACGACGGTTATCCCGCCCAGTGCTTGTCCTGCATCGAGCGCTTCCGACACGAACAAGTCGACGTGCGCCTGCAGGAAGCGGCTGGTGCCGAACTGGAGGATCGGCTCGGTCATGCGCTCAGCACTCCACGATGGCTTTCACCACGCCGGCGGCGGGGTCGAGCAGCATCTTGAAGTGTTCGGGCACGTCCGCCAGCGCCATGCGGTGCGTGTTCAGCGCGGCCGGAATCTTGCCCGCACGCATGGCGTCGAGCACGGTTTCAAAATCTTCGGTGGTGGCGTTGCGGCTGGCGAGCAGCGTGGTCTCGCGCTTGTGGAATTCCGGATCGGAGAACGAGATGTTCGCCGCCACCACCGAGATCAGCACATACGTGCCGGCATGCGCAACAAAGCGCAAGCCGCGCTCCATGGCTTTTGGATTGCCCGTGGCATCGAAGACGACGTCATAAAACTCATTGGCCGTGAGCGCACTGAGTTGCGCTTCGTCGGTATCGCCCAGCGCAACGCTGGCGTCCATACCAAGTCGCTCCATCGCAAAGGCGAGGCGATCCGCACGGGAGTCCAGCGCCGTGACCGTCGCGCCGCGCAGCTTGGCGAAGATCATGGCCGCCATGCCGATCGGGCCGGCGCCTACCACCAGCACGCGCTGCTCAGCGCACACCTGCGCACGACGCACCGCGTGCGCCCCAATGGCCAGAAATTCCACCATCGCGGCCTGATCCAAACTCACGCCGTCCGCCTTGTGCACGAAGGCTTGCGGCACGCTCAGGTATTCAGTGAACGCCCCGTCGCGATGCACACCCAACACCTGGATGTTGACGCAGCAGTTTGTCCGGCCCTGGCGGCACGCCACGCAGTGCCCGCACGACAGGTAGGGCATCACGTACACCACGTCGCCCTTGGCAAGCGCGCTGCCGAGGGGTGCCTGTTCGACGATGCCCGACAGTTCATGCCCCATCACGCGCGGGTAATTGAGGTAAGGCTGGTTGCCCGTAAAGATGTGCAGGTCGGTACCGCACACCCCCACGCGTTTGACGCGCAGCAGTACCTCACCTTCGGCGGGGCTGGGGACCGGCCGGTCCTGTGCAACCAGGGCGCCTGGTGTTTCGCACACGACGGTCAGCATGATGTGGCTCCGGCCGAAGTGGCGTCGTCAGTCTCCGCTTGACGGAGCCGTTGAAGAAGTTGCGTATGGGCGCGTGGCGATGGCAAACAGTGGGTCACCTTCCGGTCTCCTTGAGTGGATGAGGTGAGGTTTGATTGCGCGCGTGCACTGCACCAAGTTGAAGGAATCAATTCCCACATCTTGGGCAACTGGTCATGCCAAACAGGCCTCACCTATTGGTCAGACCAATTTAACATCTTGCGGGAAAATCCTTGATGGGGGAAACCCTGATGCTGAAAATCCCTTGTTTTCAAGGGGGAAAGGCGAGGTGGCCTGAAATTTGGTCAGACCGCATTGGGCGGGAGCGATGGAGGCGGGGAGGGAAGGATTGCGCGGCTGCGGGCGGGCCGCGCATCGGGTGAGGGCGGCTACTGTGCGCTGTCTTGCTGAATGGCGCCCGCGATCCAGCGTTCTTCCGACGCCTTTAAGTGCGCGCGCATGGCGGTTTGCGCCGCGATGGGATCGCCCGCCTGCAACGCCTTCAGAATCTCTTCGTGTTCGTGCACCGCCGCATGCCAGCTTGATTCGCCCTCTGCATGGTCGCGGATGGCCATGGCCAGCGGGTCATGGCGACTATCGAACAGCTCGGCCACGAATCGGCTGAGGACCGAATTGCCGGCGGTCTCGGCAATCAGCATGTGGAACTGGCGGTCGGCATCGGTGGGCGACTTCCCCCCCGATGCAAGTTTCTTCATGCGGTCGATGGTGCGCTGGAGCTTGTCGAGCGTGGCCGCCGTCAGGCGCCCCGTGGCGAGCGTGATCACGTCGCCTTCAAGAACGGCCCGGGCTTGCATCAGTTCGGAGGGGCTTTCGCCCAGCGACGGAATGGCCGCATTCTCGCTCGCCGCGCTTGCGTCTTGCACATACACGCCGGAACCCATGCGGATCTCAACCTGGCCGCCAATCTCCAGGGCGATCAATGCCTCGCGCAGCGACGGGCGCGATACGCCCAGCGTCTGCGCCAGTTCGCGCTCGGGAGGCAAGCGTGTGCCCGGTCCGAGCTTTTCCTGTTGGATCAGCGCGAGAATCTGCGCGGCTACAGATTGGTAAAGCCGCTTTGGCTCTGTCTGCTTCATTGTGGTGTGTTTTTTGGCGCGGGCGTTGCCGCGCATGGATGTGCTTCGAGTCTAGCATGGGCACCGCCAGCCGTTGTCTAGACTGGTGTCAGCAACACTTCAGGGTTTGCACTAGTGGTCAGGCAGGTACGTTATAAGTGATATTGGTTTGACCAAAAAATGCTTGGCTTGCTCGAATCGCTCCAAACTGGACTTACCAGTGCGTCGAGCGGAAGATCAGAGCCTCGCAACACAACGGAGACCACGATGAGCAGTGCTGATGCCGTGCCCACGCACGTAAGCAGCTCCAGATCGTCGATGTTGCAAGAGATTCTTTGCTTGCAGCGCATCGGCAAACGCTTTCCCGGCGTCGTTGCGCTGGATGGTGTGGATCTGGATCTGCGCGTGGGCGAAGTCCATGCCGTCTGCGGCGAGAACGGTGCCGGCAAATCCACCCTGATGAAGATCATCAGCGGCCAGTACACCGCAGACGATGGCGTCATCTCGTACCGGGGTGAAGCGGTGCGGTTTGCGTCGACATCCGAGGCGCAGGCGGCCGGCATTGCGATCATCCATCAGGAGCTGAATCTCGTGCCGCATCTGTCGGTGGCAGAGAACATCTTCCTGGCGCGCGAGCCCAAGCGCGGCCCGTTCATTGATTACCGCAAGCTCAACACCAACGCACGGAGCTATCTGCAGCGGATCGGTCTGGCCGTCGAGCCGACCACGCTGGTCAGCGCGCTGTCGATCGCGCAGCAACAGATGGTGGAGATTGCCAAGGCGCTCTCGCTCAACGCGCGTGTGCTGATCATGGACGAGCCCACGTCTTCGCTCACGGAATCCGAAACCGTTCAGCTGTTCCGTATCATCAAGGAGTTGCGCGCCGATGGCGTGGCGATTCTCTACATCTCGCACCGACTGGATGAGATGGCCGAGATCGTCGATCGCGTGACGGTGCTCCGTGACGGCCGCCATATCGCCACGAGCGATTTCGCTTCCACCAGTGTCAACGAGATCGTCGCGCGGATGGTCGGCCGCTCACTCGACGATGTCTTTCCCGCGCGCAAATCGGTGCCGACCGACGAGGTGTTGTTGCGTGTGAACGCACTGAGCCGCGCAGGCGTCTTCGGCCCGGTGTCGTTCGAGCTGCGCAAGGGCGAGATTCTCGGTTTTGCCGGCTTGATGGGCGCGGGGCGCACGGAGGTGGCGCGTGCCATTTTCGGAGCGGAACGGCTCGATTCCGGATCGATCACGCTGGGCGACACGCCGGTCACGATCCGCTCCCCGCGCGAGGCCATCCGGCAGGGCATTGCCTACCTGTCAGAAGACAGAAAGAAGGACGGTCTGGCGTTGTCGATGCCGGTGGCCGTGAATATCACCCTGGCCAATGTCCGGGCGATTTCATCGCATGGCTTCCTGCGCTTTTCCGAAGAGACCGCCGTGGCGCAGCGCTACGTGCGCGAGCTGAACATCCGCACGCCGTCCGTCGGGCAGACGGTGCGCAATCTCTCAGGCGGCAATCAACAGAAGATCGTGATCGGCAAATGGCTGTATCGCGGTTCGCGCATCCTGTTTTTCGATGAGCCGACGCGGGGCATCGACGTCGGCGCCAAGTACGCGATTTATGGGCTGATGGACGAACTCGCCGCCGACGGTGTCGGTGTCGTGCTGATCAGCTCGGAGCTGCCGGAACTGCTGGGCATGACAGATCGAATTGCCGTCTTTCATGAAGGCCGCATTACCGCAGTCCTGGAAACACGGAAGACAAACCAGGAAGAAATTCTGCATTACGCATCAGGAAGAACACATGCTTGAAATGACATCAGATCAGCCGCAGGCCGTGAAAAAGCAGAGCAAGCAACACCATCGGGACCTGATCCAAAAGTTTGCAGCGCTCGGTAGCCTGGTGGCGCTTGTGATTGCGCAACCAGCGCGGCCTTCTTTTCGGTCGGCAACTTCATGACCGTCGCACTGCAGGTCACGTCGATTGCCTACCTGGGCGTCGCCGCCACGTGCGTGATCATCACCGGTGGCATTGACTTGTCGGTGGGCTCGGTGCTGGCGCTCTCTGGCGTGGTGGCGGCCTTGCTCGTCAAGATGGGCGTACCTGTTCCGATTGCCATGCTGGCCGGCGTGCTGGTTGGCGGCGTGTGCGGATGGGTCAACGGCATCTGTATCACCAGGATGGGCCTGCCGCCCTTTATTGCCACGCTGGGCATGATGCTGGTGGCGCGCGGCGTGGCCCTGCAGATCACGGGCGCCCGTCCTGTCTCAGGCCTGGGAGATGCTTTCGGCGAACTCGGCAACGGCGCACTGTTCCGCATATCGCACATCGGGGCAGACGGCTTTCCGGACACGGTCTTCCCCGGCATTCCTTACCCGGTGGTGATCATGCTTGCGCTGTTCATCGCTGTCTCCGTGCTGCTCTCACGCACTTCACTGGGTCGCCACATCTATGCAGTCGGCTCGAACGCCGAAGCAGCTCGCTTGTCGGGTGTAAATGTGCAAGGCGTGAAGCTGTTCACGTATGTGCTATCGGGCTTGCTGGCAGGGATGGCCGGGTGCGTGCTGATGTCTCGCCTGGTGACGGCACAACCGAACGAAGGCGTGATGTACGAACTTGATGCGATTGCCAGCGCCGTCATCGGCGGGACGTCGCTGATGGGCGGTGTCGGAACGGTCTCGGGCACGGCCATTGGCGCGTTCGTGATCGGCGTGTTGCGCAACGGGCTCAACATGAACGGCGTATCGAGTTTTATCCAGCAGATCATCATCGGCGTGGTCATCCTTGGCACCGTCTGGATCGATCAGCTCAGAAACCGCAAGTTGTGAGTCGAGAAGTTCAAACCAAAACCAAGGAGTGAGACATGAAGAAGTTTTCCGTACTGGCGGTGGTTGCAGCAACGTGTGCACTGTTCTCTGCCTATGCGCAGGCGGCAGGCGGTGAAATTGCCGTGATCGTGAAATCGGCAAATTCCAACTACTGGCAGAACGTTCAGAAGGGCGCGACGGCCGCCATGGGCAAAGCGAAGGGCTACACGATGACCTTCCAGGGCCCCGCAGCAGAATCGGCCATTGCCGACGAAGTGAACATGGTCGAGAACGCTGTGAACCGGCATGTCGCGGGCATCGTGCTGGCGCCGTCCGACCCGGACGCGCTGGTGCCGGCGATGAAGAAGGCATGGGAGGCGCACATCCCCGTGGTGCTGATCGACTCGATGGTGTCCG
>Ga0308166_1004613_pt1 | contig 10938 bp, 5 predicted proteins | sample PhyCR2_2_FD_202137 | JGI IMG/M metagenome (GOLD analysis project Ga0308166, IMG submission 202137) | Phyllosphere microbial communities from UC Gill Tract Community Farm, Albany, California, United States - DLSLCC.R2 | ecosystem: Host-associated > Plants > Phyllosphere > Unclassified | place... | reverse complement strand
TTGGCTTTTACGCCCCACTGGCTCCACTTGGGCGCCTCGGCGACCATCAACATTTCGTGCTTGCCGCCGTCCCCGCGCAAACCTGCCTTGATCTTTTCGCGGAGTGCCGGCCTTTCGTACATCAATGCCAGCTCCTCGCTGGTTTTCGCATCAAACCATTTGTTGAAGCCGCCGCTCTTGAAGCTCGGTATATCCGCTGCCTTCATGTTAGCGACGTCGAGCGGCGTCGTGCGGCCTTCACATTGCTCCAGCCCCAGAGGATCGACCGAACGTAGCGGGTTGTCCACGTAAGCGTACGGATTCGGACCGCCAGCCAATCCAAGCGGATCTGGCGTCAGATATCGTGCTGTGCTGGCATCGTAATAGCGCTGCCAGTTGTATGCCAGCTTCGACTCGGTATCGTAATACTGGCCCTGAAAACGAATCGGGCAATCGGTCCTGCTGACGGAGACTTCTTCGATCTCTCCCCATACGTTTGTCCTGGCCTGCCAGGCGATGCCTCCCTCGGCATCGATCAGCTCCTTCGGCGTACCAAGTTGGTCGAGCACAACTGCATAGGTCTTGGTGCTTTCTTTACCGTTGCGCAGTATCGTCTCGGTTTTTGCGAGCGGTCTGAAGCTGTCGGGCTCGTAGTCCCAGGTCGCCCAGCTTTCCTCGACGATTGCCGTGTTGCCGTGGCGGTCGGGCTTTCTGGTAAAGCGACGCTCTTCGGCGACCGTGTGGCCATCCCATAGATAGGTCACCTCGGAAAATTTTTCTCCCTGAGCAGAGGGCACCTGTTTCTTGCTGAGTCGACGTCCCAGTGCGTCATAGGTATATTCCCATGCGACGCCGTTAGGAGTAATGACTCGCTTGAGCCGATTTTCGCTATTCCATTCGTATTGCCAGGTGTGCAGTCGGCCCCAACGCTTTCCTTCGGTACGCTTGATAACGCGTCCGTCCAGGTCATAGTCATATTTGACGCGTCCAGCCTGCATCAGCCTGCCGTGCTGAAGGATACGCTGGCCGCGCGCTTCGGCAGTGCTGTTATCCGTGCTGAGCAGTGCATTATGCTTTATTGCATCAATCAGATTTCCGGCGAGATCGTAGGCATACTGTTCCTCGCTGACGTCGCTTCGTGCTTGTGTAACCTGGCCCACGCTGTTGTAGCGAACATCGACGACTCCGGTGCTCAGTTCCCCCAGCTTTCTTGGATTGCCGTTGCCGTCGTAGTTCACCGCGCGCTCCTGGAGCGTACGGGCGGATGTGCCCGATTCGGGCGAAATGCCGGTCCATTGCCGGGTCAGGCGGTTCAGCGAATCGTATGCCTGCTCCAAGCGGACGTTGCCCGGCAGCTTACGGACGGTTTCGCGGCCGCAGCGATCATGCATGAACCTGAACGTTTGCGCGTCAGGCAGGGTAAGTTCGAGCGGCAGGCTGTTGGCATCGAATTCCCAAACGCTGCTGTGCCCACTTGTACTGAGCCGCGCTACACGACGGCCCATCGGATCGTAGGCGCTGGCGATGCTGCGGCCATTCTGCGTTTCCTTGACTACACGTCCGGCGGCATCCCGCTCGAAGACGATATCGCTGTCGCCATTTGCGGCACGTGCCAGGCGGCCCAGTGCATCGTAGGCATAGCGGGTGCTGCCGTCGCTGCTGATTTGCTCGAGCAACTGACCTGCATGGTCGCGCAGGTAGCGGGTGCGCTGGCCCGAGGGCATACGCTTCTCGATGATAAAACCGTCCGGATTGATGCCGTACTCGATCGTGCGTCCGCTGAAGTCGGTTTCGGCGATAACGTACCCATTTGCGTTCCTCAAATAGCGCCAATGGTCACCGTTCGGATTGACGACTGCACGCAGGCGCATTTCAGTGTCGTATTCGTAGCAGGTAATGGCGCCGTCCGCCTCGACGGTCTGTGCCAGACGGTCGAAAGCGGTATAGGCGTAGTGGGTAACCCGACCGAGTGGGTCTGTGCGGGCAATACAGTTGCCTTCGGCATCGTATCTGGCGAGGTGGCGGCTACCGTCGGGCAGTTCGATCTCCAGCAACTGGCCCTCGACGTTATACGTGTACCGACTGATATCATCGTGTGGATCGACCCGTGCGATGACCCGCCCGAAGTCATCCCGCGTCAGCCGGGTCGGATTCCCGAGCCAGTCGGTAGCGCTGATCAGAAGGCCGCGTCCATCGTGCACAAACATGGCGACCGCACCGTCCGGGTTGGTCACGCGCGTGACATTGCCATTATCGTCATGCTCAAAGCGCGTCACAGCACCGCCTTGATTCACCGCGATCAGGTTGCCACGGTCGTCATAAGTGCGCTCGACGAGATTGCCATCCGGTGCGGTGAGGGCGACCGGCATGTCATGCGCATCATAGGCGATGATGGTTTCACGGTTGCCTGCGTCGATGTGGCCAGTCATATTGCCCTGCCCATCGTAGGCCCACCGCATCACTGCGCCGCCTGGTGTTATGGTTGCGACCAGGTTTTGGTGAGCATCGTAGGCGAACTCGCTGACGCCGCCGCAAGCATCGACCTGCTGGACCACCTGCCCGGCGTCGTTGTAGTGATAAGCAGTCGAGTGACCCAGCGAATCGGTGTAAGTATTGACCTTGCGCGCCACGTCGTAGTCGAAACGGCCCGTCAAATGACCGCCGGCACCGCCATCGGTTTGCAGGCAACGGCCACCGTCGTCGTAACGGTAGCCAATCCACACGCCATTGCGGTCCTTCCAACGCGTGAGGCGGTGAGCGCTGTCATAGCTGTACGTGAGGGGCAAGCCGCTGCTGTTAATGATTCCCGCGAGTTCTCCATCAGGATGATAAACATAGCTGGTCAGCGTCGTTTGCCCGCCTTCAGGATGCAGCAGGCTGATACGCGTGATCCGATCCTCGCTGGTATCTACCTTGAGCCGCGTACCGCCGCTGTGACGCACTTCGATCAGTAAAGTGCCATCGTAGACGAGCACGATCCGGTTCGCATTGCGGTCGAAGATCTCTGTCAGACGCCAATGTGTCGCATCGCGCTGCTCGAAACGCAACGTAGGCCGATGGCGCTGCTCGACCAGGAAGTGGCCATCGTGCCGGGTGACGCGGAAGGCCTGGAAGACCTGGTGCCTGCTGCTTGCACCGATGTCCGGCATGTCGAAACGCATCGAGGAGCCATCTTCGGCGTTGTAGACGAGTTTGTCGTCGCTGACGTCCAGCCATTGGCCCCACGTGCTGGCCCACGCCTTGCCGAACACGGTCCCGACCGGGTTACCTGAGTTGTGCACACGCCGCAGCACGATCGGCAAGGCCCCAGGCAGGGCGAAGTCGGCTTGTTCCATGACCACTTCGCCAGTGATCACATCAATCGGTTCACCGCACTTGCATCGAGTCTCGTTAGGGCGCTCGTTAAGACTGAGCTTATCGAGGCCCGGCTTTCCGCTTTTGGCGAAAGCTGCTGCGGGGGATGACGGATTGGGAATGAATTTATTCCCTAGCGCCATGCCGCCTTTGGCGCCTGCAATACCTCCGAAAAGGCTTCCAACAAGCATCATGGCCTTTTGACCGTCTGATCCCTCGCCAAATACCTTTCCACCTATATATTGCCCAGCTTTGCCTCCCGCCACTCCTCCGGCCAACCCGAGGACTGCTACCAGCGGCCCTGCGAGGATAGTCGCACTTACCAGACCCGCGCCAAGCAAGGTGTGGTGGATCCAGTCAGGCACTTCTGGTTTGATCAGGTCAGGGTCAGTAGTGGCCGTTGGCCCGCCGACAAACACGTTCGACGACCCCGTCGAGATCTTCGCACTGCAGCTGAGCATATCGCCAACCCGTGCAAGCGGCAGTCCGTTGACAAACACGGTGCCTGACCCTTGTACGATCAGCTGCGGCGCAGGAGCGTGGGTCGAGCAGACGGCAACGTCCCGATGGGCTCGCGCCACGCTGCGACCATTTATAAAAACGTTTGGCGAACCGCTTTTAACCTGTCCTGTGGTATTGGAGCCGAGTACCGAGTCAACGATATTCATTGAACCGACAACTTCGCCGACGCCCGCTGCGCCTGCCGTGACCGCCACTGCTCCAGCGACCGCCACAAGCGCCAGACCGCCGGTGGCGATGATGGCGGCGCCAGCCAGGGCGCCGACGGCAAGACCAACCAGCAAGCCGCCCATGGCATGACTGTGTGCAATAGAATCGTCGACGCGTCCGGCGCCCTGCGTCATGTTTAGAACTCCTGCGTCGGACGCGTGCTGCCTTCGCCAAGAAACGCGTCGGGCGATGGCGCATGTAGGCGAATGCTCCCGACCATTGTCTCGAAAGCGGTGTTCCACTCGTCCTTGATGGGCCCATGACTGGTGCCGGTGAGGAGCAATGCTTTGCTTTGCGCCGGAGCGGCGTGAACAAAAACGGCGATCTGACGCTGGTGCATCTCGCTATCACCATTGCGCCAGGTGTAGTGCAGCTCTACCGCTGCGGAGCCGTCCACCAGCAGGTCGGCCGTACGAAGCAATTCGAACTTTGGAAGCGCTTTGCGAAGTTCGGTAGCGAGGCGCACTGCAAAAGCTTCAACCGTGCTTTCAGCGAAGTCTTCGGCGCGGGAGATAACAAAGGAGAAATCGCTTGGACCGTCGTCATTGAGGATGAACTGATTGACTGTGCGGTCTTTCATTCCTGGATGGAGATCGAAACTTGCCTCGTTGAGGTTGTATTGGCTCATACCGGTGTTGTATTAATGGGGACGCCGCGTGAAATCCATGTGGTGTACAGCCTCAACACGCACATACTCGCTGGCTAAATCAGTAAAAGGGCTGAACAGTAATTTCTGTACCTCGTGCCCAATGAGCATTGCATCGCAGTCCGGCCGCGGAGATGACGAGCTGACGGAGGAATTGCTTATTGCCAGGGCTACATCAGCAGGCAGCGTATTGGAAAAGAAAGTCATCGACCGGAAAAAGTAAATTCTGGTAATGTTATCACGAGGTTATCTTGTCACGCCGCGCAGTGTGACTTGGGCGGCCGAGTTGTCGATCTCGATGGGGCCGTCTGGCATAGCGTAAACATGGCAACGTCCTCAGCCTGCATCGCCACCGTTAGACCCACCCCGACCACCCTCTCATTTCCCCTCGTTCGCATCAGTAACCCGCATCGGTCATGCCTGTACGGCGTTGCTACCCAGCATCTCGGTCCTCGGCCTTGTCGCATTTCTAATGCTATAATTGATTGCAAAAATACAATATTTTCAATCCGTTATCGACCAAGGTCCTCCATGAGAATGTCCCTGACGCTGATCGCCGGCGCCCTGCTTGCGCATGGCGCGTTCGCCGCAACGCCGATCCTGCCAACCATGGCGAAAATTCCGCAGGGTAAAGTACAGACGGACGCATGCCCTGCCGGCCAGTCGGTCTGTTCCGAGTTGGTGTTCACCCAGCGCGTGGTGGACATTGCCCCATTTGAAATGGGCGCGACCGAAGTGACGTTCGACGAGTGGGACGCCTGTGTCCAGGACAATGCATGCGAGGCGCCGGCGTCGGAATGGGCTTATGAGAACCGACCCGTTGCACCGCCCTGCGTGGAGGGCGCCGTCTGCCAGTATCCGGCCGACGAGGGCTGGGGCCGCGGCAAGCGCCCGGTCATCCATGTCAGCGTCGAAGACGTGCAACGCTACCTGGCCTGGTTGAACGCAAGGACCGGCGATCATTACCGTCTTCCTACCTCGGCGGAATGGGAGTACGCGGCACTGGCGGGTGCCACCACCGCCTTTCCATGGGGCGGCAAACTGGGTAAAAACAATGCCAACTGCGATGGCTGCGGCAGCCGCTGGGACAACAAGCAGACGGCCCCGGTGGCGTCGTTCAAGCCGAACCGCTTCGGCTTGTACGACATGGTCGGCAATGTCTCCGAATGGGTCTCCACCTGTTTTCCGAGCCGGAAGCGAGGCAGCGAAGAATGTAATACGTATCTCCATCGCGGCAGCTCGTGGCAAACGGTGGCCCGGAGCGCGGACCCGCGTTTCTACCAGAACGAGCAAGGCAACCGGCGCGAGAACTACATCGGTTTTCGTCTGGCCAGATAGATGCGACTCGATCCACAATCCCAAGTCCAACCCCTGCCCTGGCGCCCATGCCATGGCCAGCGTGCGCATGCGCCGGCACGGCCGCAAGCCGGAGGCGCCGGGACATGACGAAACGCGCCGTGACCTCGTCGCTCGCCGGCGGACTGTTTCTGCTGCTATGGCTGTTCGCAGGCATCGAGCGCACGGCGCGCGAGCATGGCGAGGTCGACTACGAATTGTTCGTCAAGCACGCGCCCGGCGTCAGGGTTCTCTTCGAGAACACCGCCCAATGCGGCGAATGCGACCTGCGCCCATGGTCACTGATGAGCCAGGATGATCGGCACCGCTTCGCGCAGTACTGTGCCGCCCGCTTCGGACTCGTCCAGGTCGAGCGCTGCTACGCCATCTTCGAAGAAAAGCAACACACGGCAACGGGGAACCCGGCACCTGACCTGCCAGCCCGGTAAACCGCAGCGAACCATCGGTTCGCCTTTTTGCTTTTTGGCCCGCGCTACCGCATGTGCACATAGAAAATTGTGCAGCCAAATGTACGACGGCATATCCTATCTTCCAGGCCCGCCCCCAGAGAGAAGTCATGTCCGCTCCCCTGCGCATCCTGCTCGCCCTGCTGTTCGCCGTTCCCGTGCTCGCGGCGGCGGCGCCGCCGCTGCGCGTGGTCGTGGACCAGAACTATCCTCCCTTTGCCATGCGCAATTCCAGCGGTGAGCTGGAAGGGTATTCCGTCGACATCTGGCGCCTGTGGCAGCAGAAGACGGGGGTGCAGGTCGAATTGCATGGCGTCGACTGGCCCCAGGTCCAGCCCATGCTGGAGCGCGGCCAGGTGGACGTCATCGACACCATCTTCCTCACCGACGCCCGGCGGTCGCGCTTCGATTTTTCCGGGCCCTATGCCCCGGTGCGCACGTCGATCTACGCCGACACGTCCATCGGCGGCATCCACGACCTCGACAGCCTGAAGGGATTCGAGGTAGGCGTGCAAGCCGGCGATGCCTGCGGCGAGCGGCTGGAGCATGCCGGCGTGACAGGCGTGCGCTATTACCCCACCTACACCGCCCTGTGGGAAGCCGTGTCGGACCGCAGCATCAAGCTGATGTGCGGCGAGGACCATGCGGCCGAATTCCAGTTGTACCGGAGCAACCTGCACAACCGTTACGTCAAGGCGTTCGAGGTCACGCGCAGCGAATTGCGCCGTGCCGTGCGCAAGGGCGACGCCGCCACGCTCGCCCTCGTCGAACGCGGCATGGCGCAGATCACGCCGGCCGAGATCGCGGCGCTGCGCGACCACTGGATGGGTCGCCCCCTCGCCTTCGCCCGTTATGCGCGGTACACCGTGGATGCCCTGCTGGCGCTCGGCGTGCTCGTGCTGGCGCTGCTGGCCTGGCTGAGAACGGTGCGCAAGGCGGTGCGCCTGCGCACCGCCGAGCTGGAACGGGAAAAGGCCCAGCTGAACACGCTGGTCGAACACAGCCCCGACCTGATCTGGCTGAAAGACGGCGCCGGCGTCTACCGGGCCTGCAACGCGCCCATGGCGGCGCTGCTCGACCGGCCGCGCGAGGACATCATCGGCAAAGGCGACGCCGAGCTGTTCGGCCCGGAGATCGCCGAGCGCTTCCGGCGCGACGACGATGCCGCGATACGGGCCGGCCGTCCGCTCATGGTCGAAGACCAGGTGACGATCGCCGGCACGCCCGACATGCGGCTGTTCGAAACGCTCAAGACGCCGATCGTCACGCCGGGCGGCACGCTGCTGGGCCTGCTCGGCGTGGCGCGCGACATCACCGAACGCCGGACCAGCGAACGCAGGATCCGCGAGCAGGACCGCCTGCTCCAGGAAATGAGCGCCCTGGCCCGGATCGGCGCATGGGAAGCGGTGCCGGCCACCGGCGCGTTCCAGTACACCGACGAAGTGACGCGCATCTTCGACGCTGCCCCGCAGCCCCTGACCCTCGCGGCCTGCATGGCGTGCTGCGCCGATGCCGACCGCCTGCTGGCCGAACGCGCGCTCGACGCCGCCGCGGCCGGCACACCGTTCGACCTGGAACTGGAAATCGCCGGCGCCGCCGGCACGCGCAAGTGGATCCGCCTGCTGTGCAGTCCCGCCGCCGAGGACGGCATGCCGCCGACGCTGCGCGGCACGGTGCAGGACATCACGCAACGGCGCGACCTGGAAGAATCGATGCGCATGGCAAACCTGATCTACCGGACCAGCTCGGAAGCCATCGTCGTCACGGACGGGCACAACCGCATCGTCGACGCCAACCCGGCGTTCACGCGCCAGACGGGCTACGAACTGCGCGACGTTCTCGGCACGCTGCCGGCCCTGTTCGACTCGAGCATGCACGACAGCGGCTTCTACGAACGCATGCGGCACGACCTGGCCACCTGCGACCACTGGCAGGGCGAAATCAAGGACCGCAACAAGGACGGAACCTTCACGGCCAAGTACGTCAACGTGCGCGTCATCCGCCAGCCCGACGGGCGCGTCTATCGCCACGTCATCCAGTTCAACGACATCAGCGCGCAGAAGGAAAAGGATGACCTGATCTGGCGCCGGACCAACTTCGACCCGCTGACCGGGCTGCCGAACCGCCGGCTGTTCCTCGACCGCCTCGAGCAGGACATCCGGAAGGCGCACGGCACCGGACGCGGGCTGGGCGTCTTCCTGGTCGACCTGGACCGGTTCAAGGCCATCAACGACGGCTTCGGCCATGCCACGGGCGACTGCGCCCTCGTCGAGCTGACCCGGCGCATCGCCTGCTGCCTGCCCGACGATGCGACGATGGGGCGCCTGGGCGGCGACACGTTCGGCCTGGTCGTCAGCGAATTCGATCGGCGCCCGCACCTGGACACGATCGCGGAAGCGCTGCTGCGGGCGGTGGCCGCACCGCTGCGCCTGGGCACCGCCGACACCGCGTACGTGTCCGCCAGCGTTGGCATCAGCGTCTATCCGGACGACGCGGCCGACGCCGCCGATCTCGTCCGGGATGCCGAACACGCGGTGTACCTCGCCAAGCGCGCCGGGCGCGGACAATTCCAGTACTTCACGCCATCGCTGCAGCAGCAGGCGCACGCCAAGCTGATGATGACGAACGACCTGCGCCAGGCGCTGGCGCGGCGTGAGCTGCAGGTGTACTACCAGCCGATCGTCGAGGTCGCGACGGGCCGCATCCACAAGGCCGAGACCCTGCTGCGCTGGACCCACCCGGAACGGGGCGCCGTCAGTCCGGCGCACTTCATCCCGCTCGCCGAAGAAGCGGGACTCATCAACGAAATCGGCGACCTGGTGCTGTGCGAAGCGATCGCCAACGCCAGGCGCTGGCACGAGCGGTACGGCCGGGTGATCGAACTGAGCGTGAACATCTCGCCCTCCCAGTTCGGGCAGCGCGGGCCGCTGTCATGGCTGGACCGGGTGGTGCACGCCGGCCTGCCTCGCAACAGCATCACGGTGGAGATCACCGAGGGCGTCCTCATCAACGACGCCGAGCAGGTCATCCGCTGCCTCGGCGCCCTGCACGCGGTCGGCGCCAAGGTCTCGATCGACGACTTCGGCACCGGCTTTTCGGCCCTGTCCTACCTGAAGCTGTTCGACATCGATTACCTGAAGATCGACCGGTCGTTCATCAGCAACCTCGTCAGCGACGGCAGCGACAAGGCGCTGACGGAAGCGATCGTCGACCTGGCGCACCGCCTCGGCATCCAGGCCATCGCCGAGGGCGTGGAGAGCGGCGCGCAGCGCGACGCGCTGGCAGCCATCGGCTGCGACTACATCCAGGGCTTTTTCTATTCGCAGGCCGTGCCGCGCGACCGGTTCGAGGACATGCTGGAGCGGCAGATGGCGTATTGAGGGGAGGTGCGGGGCAGAGCTTGCTGGCGATAGGGATGGATCGACTCGCGTCGACCTTCACGCTCAGGCGCGTCCGCTCGTGCCAACGGTTGAAATGAGCTTCGCGCCGCAACTGGTGGCATGGCCTTCGAACGCGACCGGCACCCCGTCGATCAGGACGTGCTGATCACCTTCCGCGATCACGCAGTTGTCGTGGCCACGGATGGGGCATAAACAGCGGTCACCCTTGCGTGCTACCGCGACGCCCATTACTTTGCTGTTGGGGGCGGCCGTAATGACCTTGCCACCATGCGTGGTCGGGTCGTTCAGTCGGATTACCTTGCGCATCGGGTTTCTCTCAAAACAAGAATGCTATCGGCGCAGCGCAAGGCTGCTCCGATAGAAGATGGCAGACGATTCAGCGCGAGTACCCTTGCGATCCGGGCCGTGCGTCATGACGAAGGCCCCACCACGGCAGGTAAGCCGTATTGCCGCCTCGTGCGCGGAACCATGGTTTATCGTATTGAATCGGCCTTACGACAGCTGGCGGGACCACTAGCGTAGCGACAGGTTGCGCCTCATCGGTCGTGCCCGCCACCAATACGTTCTTGCCGATATGGTTGGCGTAGGCGATCCCCAGCGCAACATTTGTGAGTGCCGTCCCTGCTCCCATTTCACCCAGCAGCTCGGGTGTATTGAAGGTCTGCTTCGTGAAGTCCAGTTCCGGCATCTCTTCAGTTACAGTCCGTGCCAACGCGGCGATACGGTCGGACATCGTTGCCCTGTTGTTGCTCGCGTCATGGATAACGTAGCCGACGTCGGTTGTCTGCTTGCCGGCGTTGTGTGCAGCCTTCTCGACAGCAGATTTCCATGCCTGAATGGTGCGTGGAGCCTTGTTCTTGCCACTCTCGAAGTCGGTGACCTTGGCGCTGGCTGGATAGCCGAGCCAGGCCAGCGGCGCGCGTTCGGTCTTGAATTCTGGCCCCGCCAAGACCAGTAGGACCATGTTTTCGTTAATCTGCCCGTCTTTCGGAGGATAGCTCGGTGCATCCCAATTCATTACCCAGAC
>Ga0308166_1004608_pt1 | contig 10944 bp, 8 predicted proteins | sample PhyCR2_2_FD_202137 | JGI IMG/M metagenome (GOLD analysis project Ga0308166, IMG submission 202137) | Phyllosphere microbial communities from UC Gill Tract Community Farm, Albany, California, United States - DLSLCC.R2 | ecosystem: Host-associated > Plants > Phyllosphere > Unclassified | place... | reverse complement strand
CGCCAGCCCGCCTCCACGATCGTCGTCGCATTCGCTTCCGCGATGATGGCCGGGCCGTCGATGACGTCGCCCGGCGCGATGTCCTGGCGGCGGTACACGCCCGTGTCGCGCCACGCGCCGTCCGCATACATCCTTACCGTTTCGAACGCCGGCGCGGCGCTGGCGCGCGCGACGATGTCCACCGGCTGCTCGGGCGGCGCATCGGAGCGCCCCAGCGCTTCCACCGACACAGCTTCCACGACGAGCGCCTTGCCCGGCATGAGGAAGGAAAAGCGCCGGCGGTACGCCTGCTCGAATTGCGCCTGCAACGCGGCGCGGTCGCCATCCGGCACGACGATGGCGGAATCCGTGCCCTCGTAGCGCAGGTGCACGCGCCGCAGCACGTCGATGCGCTCCGGCGCCACGCCCTGCGCCGCGAGGTCGGCGCGCGCCGCCTCGGCCAGCGCATCCAGCCCGGCCGCCAATGCATCGGGGCCGACGTCGTCCAGCCGGCGTTCGACGGCCCGCTCGCGCATCGCGCCCTGGTCCGCGACGCCCATGCCGTAGGCCGAGAGCACGCCCGCCAGCGAGTGGATGAACACCGTCTTCATGCCCAGCGCGTCCGCGACGAGGCAGGCGTGCTGCCCGCCAGCCCCGCCGAAACTCGTGAGCGCGTAGTCCGTGACGTCGTGCCCGCGCTGCACGGAGATCTGCTTGATCGCGTTGGCCATATTGCCCACGGCGATGCGGATGAAGCCCTCGGCGACGGCTTCGGGCTGCGGCCGCGTCCCGGTCGCGCGTTCGACGTCGGCGGCCATCGCGTCGAAGCCCGCGCGCACGGCATCCGCATCGAGCGGCTGGTCGGCGCCGGGGCCGAACAGGTGCGGGAAGTGCCGGGGCTGGATCTTGCCGAGCATGACGTTGCAGTCCGTGACGGCCAGCGGTCCGCCGCGCCGGTAGCTCGCGGGGCCGGGGTTCGCGCCGGCGCTGTCCGGTCCCACGCGGTAGCGGCTGCCGTCGAAATGCAGGATCGAGCCGCCGCCCGCGGCGACGGTGTGGATGCTCATCATGGGCGCGCGCATGCGCACGCCGGCCACCTGGGTCTCGAACACGCGCTCGAATTCACCCGCATAGTGCGACACGTCGGTCGACGTGCCGCCCATGTCGAAGCCGATGATGCGCTCGAAGCCGGCCAGGCGGCTCGCGCGCACCATGCCGACGATGCCGCCGGCGGGACCGGACAGGATGCTGTCCTTGCCCTGGAACGCGCGCGCATCCGCCAGGCCGCCGCTGGACTGCATGAATTGCAGGTTCACCCCCGGCAGCTCGGACGCCACCTGGTCCACGTAGCGGCGCAGGATCGGCGACAGGTACGCATCCACGACCGTCGTGTCGCCCCGCGCCACGAGTTTCATCAGGGGACTCGTCGCGTGCGACACGGACACCTGCGTAAAACCGATGGCGCGGGCGATGCGCGCGACGGCGTCCTCGTGCTGGTGGTAGCGATAGCCGTGCATGAACACGATGGCCAGCGCGCGGATGCCGGCGTCGTACGCCGCCTGCAGGTCGCGCCGCGCGGCCGCCTCGTCGAGCGGCACGACGACGTCGCCGTGGGCGCCGATGCGTTCGTCGACTTCGATCACACGGCCATACAGCAGCTCGGGCAGCACGATGTGCCGGTCGAACAGGCGCGGACGGTTCTGGAAGGCGATGCGCAACGCGTCACGGAAACCCCGCGTGATCGCGAGCACGGTGGGCTCGCCCTTGCGCTCCAGCAGCGCATTGGTCGCGACCGTCGTCCCCATCTTGACGGCCTCCACCTGTCCGGCGGGGATGGGCGCGCCGGGCGCCAGGCCGAGCAGGTGGCGGATGCCCGCCACGGCCGCGTCCCGGTACTGTTCAGGATTTTCCGAGAGCAGCTTGTGCGTGACGAGGCTGCCGTCGGGCCGGCGCGCCACGATGTCCGTGAACGTACCGCCGCGGTCGATCCAGAACTGCCAATCCATCGTATGTCCCCAGAAAGTCATCGAGCGGCTATTGTAGTCGCGCGCGGCGCCGATTTTGGCGACAATGCAGTTTTCGCAATCTTTACGAGCCTGGAACCACCATGGACAATCCGCTCTACAGCGTCGCGCAGATCCGCGCCATCGAACAGGCCGCGCAGTCGCAGCTCCCGACCGGCACTCTCATGCGGCGCGCCGGCGAGGCCGCATCCACGTACGCGCTCGAAGTGCTGGGCGGCCTGCCGACGGGCCGCATCCTCGTGCTGGCCGGCCCCGGCAACAACGGCGGCGATGCGCTGGAAGTGGCCGCGAACCTGGCCAATCTGGGCGCCAACGTGGACGTCGTCCACCTCGCCGGCGCGGCGCCGTCGCCCGAGACCGGGCACGCCCTCGCGCGCGCCCAGGCCAGCCGGGCGCGCTTCGTGTCCGGCGTCGCGGACTGCAACGGCTGCTGCCTGGTCGTCGACGGCCTGTTCGGCATCGGCCTCGCGCGCCCGCTCGCGGGGCAGGCGCGCGCGCTCGTCGAATGGACGCACGGCATGGCGTGCCCGGTGCTCGCGCTGGACGTGCCGAGCGGCCTCGATGCGGACACCGGGAGCGTCGTCGGCCCGGACGGCGTCGCCGTGCGCGCCACGCATACCATCACCTTCCTCGGCGACAAGCCGGGCCTGCACACGGGCGACGGCTGCGACCACGCGGGCCGCGTGCACGTCAACCGCCTCGGTACGCATGGCCTGCACACGGAAGCCGCGCACGCGCGCCTGAACGCCCCTGCCCTGTTTGCGGGCTGCCTCGCGCCGCGCCGCAACAATTCGCACAAGGGCACCTATGGCGACGTCGCCGTGCTGGGCGGGGCGCGCGGGCTGGCGGGTGCCGGCATCCTCGCGGCGCGCGCGGCGCTGTATGCGGGCGCGGGCCGCGTGTTCGTGGCCGCCGTCGATCCGGGGCCGGGCCTCGATCCGCTGCAGCCGGAAATCATGTTCCGCGACGCCGCAGGCTTCGCGTTCGACGGCCGCACCGTCGTCGCCGGTCCCGGCATGGGCGATTCCGCCGGCGCGACGCACCTGCTGTCGAAAGTCATCGACGGCACGGGGCCGCTCGTGGTCGATGCGGACGCGCTGAACCTGTGCGCGGCGAGCTCCGACCTGGCCGCGCTCCTGGCCGCGCACGAAGGCGAAGTCGTCATCACGCCGCACCCGCTGGAAGCCGCGCGCCTGCTCGGCGTCACGGCCGCCATCGTGCAGGCCGACCGGCTGGAGAATGCGCGCGAGCTGGCGCAGCGGCTGGATGCCATCGTCGTGCTGAAAGGCGCGGGCAGCGTCATCGCGCGGCCGGACGGGGAAGTGGCGCTGAATGCGACGGGCAATCCGGGCCTTGCCACGGGCGGCACGGGCGACGTGCTGGCGGGTCTCGTCGGCACCTTGCTCGGCCAGGGCTGGCCCGCGTGGGAAGCGGCGCTGGCCGCGACGTGGCTGCACGGCGCGGCGGCCGACCGCCTAGTGGCGAGCGGCGCCGGCCCCATCGGCCTCACGGCGGGCGAGCTGCCGCGCGCGATCCGCGCCGAGCTGAATGCGCTCGTCGCCGACGCGGCGCTGGCCTGAAGGGCGTTACACGACCAGGCGGCCCGCAGCGATCGTCAGCGTGCGGCCGCAGCGCGCTGCCATCGCGGGATCGTGGGTGACGAGGACGAGGGTCGAGCCGCGCTCGCGATTCAGTTCGAACATCAGCTGGATCACGGCTTCACCGGTGGCGGCATCGAGGCTGCCCGTGGGCTCGTCGGCGAACAGCAGCGGCGGTTCGGTGACGAACGCGCGGGCCAGCGCCACGCGCTGCTGCTCGCCGCCCGACAGGTACTTCGGATAGTGGCGCAGGCGGCTCGACAGGCCCACGCGGCCGAGCATCGCCTCGGCTTTTGCGCGCGCGTCCGCATCGCCCCGCAATTCCAGCGGCAGCATCACGTTTTCCACCGCGTTCAGGTGCGCGAGCAGTTGGAACGACTGGAACACGAAGCCGAGCTTCGCCTTGCGGAACGCGGCGCGGCCATCCTCGTCGAGGGCGAAGATATCGGTACCGTCGAGCAGCACCTGGCCGGACGATGGCGTATCGAGGCCGGCCAGCAGGCCGAGCAAGGTGGACTTGCCGGAGCCGGAAGCGCCGACGAGGGCGAGCGTCTCGGCCGGTTGCACGGTAAAATCCACTTCGTGCAGGATCGTGAGCTCGCCGCTGGCATCCGCCACGCGCTTCGACAGGCCGCGGACCTCGATGGCCGGCCTTGCCGTTCCGCTCACACTTGAACTGCCTTTTGACGCCTCGGGAATATCACGCATGCTTGCTTTACTCAGGAAATGGACGATCGCTGCCGTCGCGGTGCTTGGCATGACCGCGGCGGGGAGCGCCTATTCTGCCCCAAAAACCGTGCTCGTGGTGGGCGACAGCCTGTCCGCCGAATACGGCCTCGCGCGCGGCACCGGCTGGGTCGCCCTGCTGGAACAGCGCCTGAAGGCCGAGAAGATCGACGCCCGCATCGTCAACGCCAGCATCAGCGGCGAGACGACGAGCGGCGGCCGCACGCGCCTGCCCGTCCTGCTGCAGCAGCACAAGCCGGACGTCGTCGTGCTGGAACTGGGCGCGAACGACGGCCTGCGCGGCCTGAGCGTGCCGGCCGCCGCGGACAACCTGCGCACGATGATCCAGCTCGCGCAGCAGAACAAGGCCAAGGTCCTGCTCGTCGGCATGCGCATGCCGCCCAACTACGGCCGCGCCTACACCGAACGCTTCGCCGGCATGTACAAGGACCTCGCCGGTACATACAAAGTGCCGCTGGTGCCGTTCATGCTGGACGGCGTCGCGCAGGACGCGGCAAACTTCCAGGCCGACCGCATGCACCCGCTCGCGACCGCCCATCCGACCATCCTCAACAACATCTGGCCGCAATTCGCGCCTCTCGTCAAACGATAATGAAATACCCCGCAGTCCTCGGCGTCGACGACGTCCTGCCCATGCTCGACCAGTTCGACACCATCATCGACGCGCGCAGCGAGTCCGAGTTCGCGCTCGACCGCATCCCGGGCGCCATCAATTGCCCCACGCTGGACGACGCGCAGCGCGTCCTCGTCGGCACCACGTACAAGCAGGTCGGCGCCTTCGAGGCGAAGAAGATCGGCGCCCCGCTCGTCGCGCAGAACATCGCGCGCTACGTCGAGACGCTGTTCGCCGACAAGCCGAAGGACTGGAAACCGCTCGTCTACTGCTGGCGCGGCGGCAACCGCAGCGGCTCGATGGCCCTGATCTTCGCCAAGATCGGCTGGCCCGTCGTGCAGCTCGACGGCGGATACAAGGCGTATCGCGCCTACGTCGCGGCCGCGCTGGAAAACCCGCCGGCGCTGGATTTCCGGGTCATTTGCGGCACGACGGGCAGCGGCAAGAGCCGCCTGCTCGAAACGCTGGACGCCATCGGCGCGCAGGTGCTCGACCTGGAGCGCCTCGCCGCGCACCGCGGCTCCGTCCTCGGCCACCTGCCGGGCGAGCCGCAGCCGAGCCAGAAGATGTTCGAGACGCGCATCTGGGACAAGCTGCGCCGCTTCGATCCGTCCAGGCCCGTGTTCGTGGAATCGGAGAGCAAGAAGGTGGGCAACCTGCGCGTGCCGGAGGTCGTCATGGAACGCATGCGCGCCGCGCCCTGCATTTCGCTGCAGCTGGACCGTCCCCTTCGGGTGCAGCTGCTGATGGAAGACTATCACCACTTCTGCGCCGACCCGGGCGCATTGAATGCGCAGCTGGACCATCTGGTGCAACTGCACGGCCGCGCGCGCATCGAAACGTGGCAGCAGATGGCCAATACGGGGCAGATGCCGGCGCTCGTGGACCAGCTGCTCGTCGAGCACTACGACCCCGCCTACCTGCGCTCGATCGACCGGAATTTCGCGCACTACCCGCAGGCCGAGACGCTGACCTTGCCGGGCATCTCGAAGGACGACTTCATCGCGGCCGCGCGGCATCTGCACGGCTAGTGCTGGCACGGCTCTTGCTGCGTGTCTCTCTCCTGAACCGCATACGAGGGGAACGCGATGAACCGCATGGAAGTCACCGAGAAAATCGTCAGCGCCAAGGTAGCCAAAGGCATCAGATGGGAAGACGTGGCCGGCAGGGTCGGCCAGTCGAAGGAATGGACGACCGCGCTGTGCCTGGGCCAGATGACCGCCTCGGCCGAACAGGCGGCCATCCTCAGCGACATCTTCGGCCTGACCGACGAAGAGTGCAAATGGCTGCAGGTGGTCCCGTACAAGGGTTCGCTGCCGACGGCCGTCCCGACCGATCCGCTGATCTACCGCTGGTACGAGATCGTCAACGTCTACGGCACGACGGTCAAGGAACTGATCCACGAAGAGTTTGGCGACGGCATCATGAGCGCGATCGACTTCCACATGGACATCGTGCGCGCGCCCGATCCGAAAGGCGACCGGGTCAACGTGATCCTGTCAGGCAAATTCCTGCCGTACAAGCAGTACTGACTCATTCCTGCGCGAGATAGCCCTGCGCGGTGGCCTTGTCCTGATCCTGGAACACGGCCATCGCCGTCGTCATGCGTCGGAAGCCGTAGCGCGCATAAAACCCTTCCTTGCCGGGTACCGAATACAGGATGATCTTCGCGTGCCCGCGCGAGCACTCGACGAGGTGCGCGATCAGCGCGTCCCCCAGGCCGCGTCCCTGGTGGCTGGGCAAGATCGCCACGTCGCAGATGTAGGAACAGTCGAGGCCGTCGGCCAGCGCACGTCCGGCCGCGACCAGCACGCCGTCCTCGTAGCCGAACCGGCGGAACATGCTGTTGCCGAACACCGTCTTCAGGCGTTCCGGCGACTTGTCGCCGAGCGGGGCCTTGCGATACAGCTCCGAGAGTTCGTTCCAGTCGACGTTGTCGAGCGTGTCGGTCCAGGTGACAGTCATGGGGTCGTCCTTGCGTTGTCGATCGAACCGCGATTGTAACGGTGCCGCAAAGAAAAAGCCCGGTCCGCTCGCGCGGCCGGGCTGTCGATGACGCGTCCGGATCTACTCGGACTTGGCGCCGAGATCGGCAGGCTTGACGTTGATCTTCGCCTTCGCCTTGTGTTTCAGCGCTTCGACGAAGCCATAGGTCTCGGCATTGCCGACGGCGCGGCCGATCTGTTCCGCTTCCTGCTTGCGGCGCGCCACGTCCGGCTGGGCCGGCTGGCTCACCTTGTTGATGCGGTACACGCCATAGCCCACGCCCGGGATGTCGACGCCGACATAGGCCGGCAGCTTGCTCGCGTCCGCCTTCAGCACGGCGACCGCGGCCGTTTCGTTGATCGTCGGCTGCTTCGTGCGCGCCACGATCTTCGCTTCGCCGAAGCCGGCGGTATCGCCCGATGCCTTGGCGGCGGCCAATTTCGCTTCGCCGGCCTGGCGTGCCAGCTTGGCCGCTTCTTCCTGCGTCACGCGCTGGCGGATGGCGGCTTCGACGTCGGCCAGCGGACGCTTGGTCGCCGGCTTGAATTCCACGACGCGGCCTGCGACCAGCGTACCCGGCGCCACTTCGACGGCGTCCGTGTTGCGCTTGTTCTTAATCGCGTCGCTGCCGAAGATCGCTTCCAGGAATTTCGGATTGTTGACCGGCGACGCGCCCAGGGCCGGGTTCGGCGCACGGGTCAGGCCTTCGGCGGTCTGGATCGTCAGGCCCAGCTTGTCGGCGACCGGCTTCAGGCTGTCCGCCTGCTCGTACACGGTGTTGCGGAAAGTTTCCGCCAGTTCCGTGTACTTCGCCGACATCTTCGCCTTCTTCAGCTCGGCAAGAATTTCCGGCTTCGCCTCTTCCAGCGACTTCTGGGTTTCCGGCACGATCTTCGTGATCTTGATGATGTGGTAGCCGAATTCCGAACGGACGAGACCGCTGACTTCGCCTTCCTTCAGGCCGTAGATCGCGTCTTCGACGGGCTTGACGAACACGCCCTTCTGCACGACGCCCAGGTCGCCGCCCAGCTCGGCCGAGCCCGGATCCTGCGATTGCGCCTTGGCGATCTTCGCGAAGTCGTCCGGGTGCTTGCGCACGTCATCCAGGATCGCCTGCGCCTTGGCCTTCGCGGCGGCGTCCTCGGCGGCCGAGGCGCCCTTCTTCACGTTGATCAGGATGTGGCTGGCGGTACGCTTTTCCGGCGTGGTGAAGCGCGCCTTGTTCTTGTTGTACGCGTCGGCGATGTCGGCGTCGGACACGTTGACCTGCTTCTCGACGGCGGACGCATCGAACACGACGTACTCGGCCTTGACGGATTCCGGCACCTGGAACAGCGCCGCGTTCTTGTCGTAATAGGCCTTCACCATATCATCCGTGACCTTGACCTGCGCAACGTAGTTCGCGGCCGGGAACAGTTGCTCCTGCACTTCGCGCTCTTCGTCGTTGATGTCCGACAGGCGGTTGGCGACGGTACGCGGCGCGAACGCGGTCTGCTGGACGGAACCGACGAGCTGCTGCACGGCCAGGTCGTGGCGCATGCGCTGGTCGAACATGTCCGGCGTCATGCCCTGCGCGGCCAGGGCGGCCTTGTAGCGGTCCATGTCGAACGTGCCGTCTTCCTTGCGGAATGCCTGGATCCCGAGGATCGCCTTCTGCAGCGCGGCGTCGCTCACCGTCAGGTGGTTGCGGATGATCTCGGCGTTGAGGGCGCGCTCGGCCACGAGCTGGTCGAGCACGGCCTGCTTCGCTTCCGGCGTCTCGAACAGTTTCTGGTCGAACTGCTCGCCCATCATCTGGCGGGCCTGGTCCAGCTGGCGGCGCTGGGCGGCTTCCCACTCCTGCTGGGTGATCTTCTTCCCGTCCACGGTCGCCACACCATCGTTGCTGCCGCGTTCGTTGTAGCTGCTGACGCCCACCAGAACGAACGACGGAACGATCAGCAGCAGCAGGAAGAACTGCATCAGGCGCTGGTGAGTACGGATAAATTCAAACATGGTCAGCCAATCAAGGTTGAAAATGCGTTATCGAAAAACTTAAAAAAAAAGGCGAACCTAGGTTCGCCTCTTTTTCAGTATCTTGGCGGAGCGGACGGGGCTCGAACCCGCGACCCCCGGCGTGACAGGCCGGTATTCTAACCAACTGAACTACCGCTCCAGATTCTTTTGCATTTCGGTGGCGGAGCGGACGGGGCTCGAACCCGCGACCCCCGGCGTGACAGGCCGGTATTCTAACCAACTGAACTACCGCTCCACGAAATACTGGGTGCTACTCGACTGACTGGAATCCAGCAGCGTCCTGCTGCGTGTCAGCGCAGCGGAGGCATTAGTTTACTGCATCTTTCAGTGCTTTACCAGCCTTAAATTTCGGGACCTTGGCCGCCTTGATCTTGATGGCTTCCTTCGTGCGCGGATCGCGGCCCGTGCGTGCGGCGCGCTCGCCGACGGTGAACGTGCCGAAGCCGACCAGCGTGACGCTGTCGTTGTTCTTCAGCGTGTTGGTCACAGCGTCGATCATGGCATCGAGGGCGCGCGCCGCAGAAGCTTTGGTCAGGTCCGCGGACTTCGCGATTTCTTCGATCAGTTCAGTTTTGTTCACTTTCTTCCCTCGTTGTGCGTTCTGGACACGGCATGCGCGACCGGGTCGGATTGACGGTCGGCAAAAACCGCAAGGGCGTATTAAACAAGCCGACAATGCGTTGTGTCAAGTAACGCACGAGCAACAGCGCGACATAAAAAAACGGCACCCGAAGGTGCCGTATTTCACGCTGCCCAGCAGGCTCAGTGCTTGACGACGCCGCCCTGGCCGTCGCTGGCGGCGGTCGTCACCGACGACGAGGATGCCGCTACCGCCGGCACGTCGACGATCGGTTCCGGCTGGCGCTCCAGTGCCACCTCCAGCACTTTCTCGATCCAGCGCACCGGGACGATCTCGAGCTTGTTCTTGACGTTGTCAGGAATGTCCGCGAGATCCTTCACGTTCTGCTCGGGGATCAAGACGGTCTTGATGCCGCCGCGCTGGGCCGCCAGCAGCTTTTCCTTCAGGCCGCCGATCGGCAGGACTTCGCCGCGCAACGTGATCTCGCCCGTCATCGCCACGTCGGCACGGACCGGGATACCGGTGAACACCGACACCAGCGCCGTCGTCAGGCCGATGCCGGCGGACGGACCGTCCTTCGGCGTCGCGCCTTCCGGCAAGTGAACGTGGATGTCGGTCTTCTCGAACACCTCGTTCTTGATGCCCAGGCGCGCCGCACGGCTGCGGACCACGGTGCGGGCCGCTTCGATCGATTCCTTCATCACGTCGCCCAGCGTACCGGTACGGATGACGGCACCTTTACCCGGCACCTGCACGGCTTCGATCGTCAGCAGGTCGCCGCCGACTTCCGTCCAGGCGAGGCCCGACACCTGGCCGATCTGGTTTTCCTTCTCGGCCACGCCGAAGTCGTAGCGGCGGACACCCAGGAATTTATCCAGGTTCTTCGACGACACGATCACGCGCTTGTTGTCCTTCTTGAGCAGCAGCATCTTGACGACCTTGCGGCAGATCTTCGAGATTTCGCGCTCGACCGAACGCACACCGGCTTCGCGGGTGTAGTAGCGGATGATGTCGCGGATCGCCGCTTCGTCGACCTTGATCTCTTCATCCTTCAGGCCGTTCGCCTTGATCTGCTTCGGCAGCAGGTAGCGCTGCGCGATGCTCGTCTTCTCGTCCTCGGTGTAACCCGACAGGCGGATCACTTCCATCCGGTCCAGCAGTGCCGGCGGGATGTTGAACGAGTTCGACGTCGCCACGAACATCACGTCCGACAGGTCGAAGTCCACCTCGACGTAATGGTCCGAGAACGTGTGGTTCTGCGCCGGATCCAGCACTTCGAGCAGGGCCGACGACGGGTCGCCGCGGAAGTCCGCGCCCATCTTGTCGATCTCGTCGAGCAGGAACAGCGGGTTGCGCACGCCGACTTTCGACAGCGACTGCAGCACCTTGCCCGGCATCGAG
>Ga0308166_1004607_pt1 | contig 10945 bp, 6 predicted proteins | sample PhyCR2_2_FD_202137 | JGI IMG/M metagenome (GOLD analysis project Ga0308166, IMG submission 202137) | Phyllosphere microbial communities from UC Gill Tract Community Farm, Albany, California, United States - DLSLCC.R2 | ecosystem: Host-associated > Plants > Phyllosphere > Unclassified | place... | reverse complement strand
CAAGCAAAAATGATTTGGCGTTCGACTTACTTGTTCGACTTTCGGAGGAAGGCTTTTTAGTCTACCGTGCCTCGAAAACTGGAACCCAACTTGTGCATCGAGACTCTGTAGCTGAAGTTTGGCCCGCACTCATGAATGGCGAATATGAGCGCGACAGTAACGGGATCGTGTACCGCTACACTGGGCCAAGAGCTAAAGGTAAGGCTAAATCGCTGGCAGTGGTGTTTAGCTCGGTACATAGTAATATGTACACCCAAAAATTGGAACGTCATTTTGCGCCAGTTTTTCCGATGCTGGAATCGTCCGTGGGCTCGCAAACGGCGGTCCTTCGTATCGCGGATTTAGATGGCGTCGTAGGCGGGTTCTACCTCCCAACCAAACGCGATCCAGAATCCACATCTAAGATTGTGGATCTCATACGTAGGATGGCCAGCAGCCTGGATATCCCAATGGATAGAGTCGTGACATTAGGTCCTTCCAAGGGTGGGACAGGTGCGTTGTATTGCGCATTAGAGTTGGACGTAAGTTGCGTTTCTATCGATCCGATAATCACAAATAATCGATTAGACACTCGAGAAGAAGACAGGTACTTTGCCACGACTAGCATTTTTGAGTCGTCGCGCGATGAAATGTTTGACGAAGCATTCGTTAGGTACCTTGATCGCGGATTGATTGAAAATAAGAGTCAATTTAGTGTAATTACTTCTCAGAAAAGTGTTGAGTATGATGACATCTGCAAGCTTAAAGCACGATCGGGTGTCAACAATTTACATTTGATCGAAACCACCAATGAGCAAATTCAAGCCCATCATGAAGTGGCACCGAAGACTGTTGCCTTCGCTCTAGGCCTATTGAACGTCTATTTGTCCGGACTTTCAGTTTCTTTGTCGGACCATAATATAATTGATTAGTAGTAAAAACTGGTTGGGAGAAACCATGAGTTCAGTTCGTCGGATAGCGGCCAAGTATTTGCCAAATAGTCTCAAACGGGAGATCAAGTGGCTCTTAGGCGAGAGTGTAGATAGGCAACGGGTCTTAGAACGCCAGGATCTGTCTTTGACTGAAGAAAAGCCGGCCATCGAAAAATTGGCCGCTAGGACGTCATCTGGTCCGCTTGTCTCTGTAGTCGTTCCTGTTTATAACGTGCAAGATTACCTAGAGGAATGCCTTGACTCGATCATTGCTCAGACGTATAAGCATTTGCAAGTCATTATTGTTGATGATGGGTCTACCGACAATTCGCTTGACATAGCTAGAAATGTAGCCAAACGCGACAGAAGATTGAAGGTATTCACCAAAGGCAATGCCGGTTTAGGAGCGGCTCGTAATACGGGCGTAGAACATGCCAGCGGAGCATATGTCGTATTTGCCGATTCGGATGACGTGGTACCGCCAGATGCATACCAATCAATGGTTTCGTCACTGGAGAAAACTGGTTCCGAATTTGCTACAGGATCACTGTATAGATTTACAGGTAACGATAAGTCTGTGCCTGTTTGGTGCCAAAAGTTGCACGCGGAAGATCAGTTGGCAACGAATATTTCACAATATGCTGCTGGACTTGTGAATGTTTACGCATGGAACAAAATGTATCGCAAGAGTTTTTGGGATCGTCTTGCGATGGATTACCCGGAGGGCATCAGATACGAGGACCAGGAACCGAGTACCAAGATGTTTCTCCTTGCGGAGAAATTCGATGTACTAAAGCAGGAGGTCTACGGGTACAGAGTTCGGGATGATCAGTCTTCGATTACACAGAACAAACATGTTCTGAAAGATATTGAGGATCGCATTAGCGTTATTCGATCAACGTCTCATATCATAGATGGTTATGCCAGTCCGGAAGTTCGGGAAGCCTGGGTTGAAAAGCTCATTCGATACGATGTCATGCCGTATATACGCGCCGGTTTAGGTGGTGACACTGCCTATCGTCATCGCGTGTTTGAATTGTGTGATCTGGTATACCGTTTTGCTGCGAACAATGGTTTTGGGGAAGCTCCGTCCAAGGTGCGATCAGCGATGTCCGCGATTTTATCGAACGGTTGGGAGGGACTCTCTGAGTCAATTCTTTTCAACGATGAAACGGGCGCACATATTCCAGCCAGTTTCGAGCGAGATAGACTCGTTTTAGATTCGCCGATAATGGATCTTATCGAACAAGAGTACTCGGATTTCGGTGGGCTCCTCACTCTAGATGAAACGAAGGTGGTTGCGGTAGCACATGAAATTGTTGCCGCTGACTCAGAGCAATTGATTGTGACTGGTGCCGCATTCATTAAGACCCTCTCAGTTCCAGATTTACAAGCCGATAGCGAAATTCGAGTTTGGGCTGTGAATAGGGAATCAGGGGTCCGTGTTCCAGCTATTGTTGATCGTTGCAGCAGTCCTTGGGTAACTGCATGGTCGCAGTCCAAATGGTGTGATTACTCCGGTGCCGGTTTTGTTGCAAAGTTGAATGTTACCGCCATGCGTTCAGCGCTAGGAGCGGATTACGCTACTCGAAGAAACTCCACGTGGGAACTATTTTTTGAAGTTCGATACGCTGGCGTTGTGCGCGTTGGAAACTTAGACCGAGTCGTCGGCGGAAGCTTTGCATCGGTCTTGGGCAGAGAATTGGAATTCGGTTCTCGTAACGTTACTTGGTCTACCCAAAGTGATGCAATTGAGTTTTCCATCAATAGTTCCGATGTGAAACTAAAGGTTCAGGAGTCGAACGATCGCCTATTGGTCTTAGAAGCGTCGGGTCCAAAGGCTGGATCGATCAAATCTGCCAAAATCGTTCGACGAGGCAAATCCATTGCTGTTCCCACGCAACGTGTTTCGGGTACAGGGTCGGTCTTGTTGGCGGTCCCGACGTCCAAACTGAATCGGGATATTCACGAATCTTGGAATTTGGACATTTTAGGTGATCGCTCCGAAAAGTTGGCCGTTACAGTTCTGGAACGAGAGTGTTCAGCCGCAACAGTTACTGACTTTGATCTGACAGTTTCTAGCCGTGCGAGGGCGCAAATCACCTCGAATCCTCCCGTTTTGTCGGTAACCGAGTTATTTGGTGACGGAGATTGCCTAGTCGTCAAGGGGACAGCAAATGTTTCTTTGGAATACATTCAAGATAGTGTTTTGTTCTTGCAATCTGGATCCCATAAGACTCATCCAGCAGTACTCAGGTGGAACGAAAACAGATTTACTGCATTTTTGAAACTTGACCATCTTGCTTCTGAAGCTGGTCGACTCCCGTTCTTGGGGTATTCATTGCGGCATCTTAGCGTTGGAAGGGAACGAGCTGTTCAGGTTCAAAGTTCCACCTATGTGGGTGCCCTGCCGCAAGAGTTTGTAACGACTAACTACCGGGTCCGTGCGTCAGTTACGAAATTTGGAAACTGCTGGCTCAATCTAAGCGCGCCGCTCAAAGATGATGAATCTGGTGCCTTTAACCAAAAGCAACTGCAATCAGATTTTGGACGTCGTTCGGTTGTAGCGGATCAACGCGTCGTTGTGTTCAATGCGTATCTGGGCGAGCGCGTTACGGACAGCGGGAAGCAAATTGTTGAAGACATCATGGATCGAGGCCTCGAACTAGAGCTCTACTGGACGGTCGCAACCCCAGCTGTTGCTGTGCCCGAAGGGGTGCACAAGATCGTTCAGAACTCCAAAGCTTGGTATGAACTCCTGTCTGTAGCTGGGACTATTTTCCATAACATTTACTTTGATCCTTGGTTTAAGCTGCGAGAAGATCAACGATTTGTCCAGACGTGGCATGGAACACCTCTTAAGACCATTGGGCACACCTACTGGGAGCAAATTGGAAGATCTGCTGCCTGGGTAGATCGGATGGATCAGCAAGCTGAATCTTGGACTCATCTAATTTCGCCTAGTGACTACAATTCGGAAATCGTTATCCGAGAATCCGGTTTTAAGGGGCAGCTGCTCGAATTTGGCTATCCGAGAAATGATATCTTGGCGCGGAAAGAGCCTGCTCGTATTCTGCGTGAAGAAACTCGTGCGAAATTAGGCATTGTTCCTGGCGATACCGCGGTGTTGTATGCGCCGACTTGGCGCGATTCTCTGTCTGCTCAGTCATGGAAAGCTGCCATGGTGAACTTTCTTGATTTGCCTAGTTTCGAAAATCAACTTGGTGACAGGTTTGTCACGCTTGTTCGAGGTCACGGGCACAACGAGCGGTTCGGGTCAAAGGTGAAGGAAAGTGAACGCATAATCGACGTGACTACCTATCCCGAGATCAATGACCTGTATTTGGCAGCAGACGTAATCATTACTGATTATTCTTCTGTAATGTTCGATGCCGTTGTCGCTGAGAAGCCGTTGATATTCTTCGTGCCAGACTTGGACGCCTACATGAACAACGGGCGTGGCATGTATACGGATTTGCGTCGAATTGCGCCCGGACCTGTGGTGTTTACTCAACATGAACTTGCGGAAATCATCTCAGATCGGAAAACACTGCAAGAGATGGTGACTGAGGACTCGTACAAACACTTCGTTGCAAAGTTTGCAGGTTTGGACGACGGCAACGCTGGCAATCGTGTCATTGATGAGCTTTGGCCAACTGAATAGGAATTACGCGGCAACGTCTCGTATGGTTGGTCGTTGGTGGTTGAATGTTCATCTAGTTGTGAGCACGAGGTGAAAATACGTTGATCGTGAATTTTTTTCGCATTCTACAATTGCTAATCACATGTTGTTGCTCTGGAAGTGCCAGATCTGATGTGTGATAGCTTCGTTATCTAGAGCGGATCTCATGTCAAGATCACTGCTTCAAAAGAGCGAATAACAGGATAGCAGGGCAAAAATAGATTGTAGGGTGTGCCGTCGGCTATGTAGTCGACGGTACACCCTACAGTTGTCTTTGGCTTTTCCCTAGGAAATTCGTTGTGCGGCAAACAACTAGGGCTCCTAATAATCAAGCGAGGAGCGCGATATTCAACAGAGGCGTAAGCATGTGGTTTACCCGAGTATCCGGAGCCGAGAATGACTATTATGTTGGCAGCACCCGTGGTCGATGCGGTTCGGATTCTTCGCTTACAGATTCCTTGTTTCACTCTTAGCGTTGGTTGCCTCGCGGCTCCATACGGTCAGGCGTCCAGCCCGCTAACAACTGCTATTCAGCAATAGATAATACGACCGCTAGGCTATAGGCATGATGAACCAAACTGCAATATTTGTTGACGCTGGATTCTTACTCTCACTTGGCGGGCACCGTGCCGCAGGAACAACCCTAAGATCAGCTTTTACGACTCACTACGAATCGTTAGTCCGGGGAATCGTCCAGACGGTAAAGAAGAATACCGGGCTGAATAATCTCCGCGTCTATTGGTACGACGCGTCCAAGGATGGACTCTTTACTGAACAGCACAAACGAATTGGACTTATACCTGGAGTGAAAGTTCGCCTGGGTCGAATTTCTTTCAACGGTGAGCAAAAAGGCGTGGATTTGCGTCTTGCATTGGACTTAGTTGGTGTTGCTCGAAATCGCTCAGCTTCCATTGCCTACCTTGTCTCCGGCGATGATGATCTTGCTGAAGCCGTAGAAGAGGCTCAAGATCTCGGGATGAAAGTGGTACTTCTTGGCATCGCTAAGTCCGATAGCAGGTTAGGCGTGGCCTCGGTGGCCGAACACTTGGCACTAACGGCGGATTACATAGAAACCATCCCTAACCAGTTATTGGATAGTGCGTTTACCAAAGTACTGGAATGGGATCAGCACCATTCGGAGAAGACCTCGGCAATTGCGGGTGCTCCAACGGCTCCAGCAGTTCCTTCCGTGCCAAAGCCAGCTATTCCAACACCGGCGATGATGGCTCAAAAACCTGTGGCTCAATCGTCCGTTCAATCGGAACCAAGCCTGGAAGTTGTGTACTCCAGTGGCGGCGAACGTCCTGGATACAAGGGCAATGCTGCCTATGAGCAACAAGAGCTTAAGGTAGCCGAAGAGATTGGTGCAAAGGTCGCTGAGTCATGGCTTGCCTTTACCACGCAGTCTGAAGTGGTGGAATTAATGGCTGATAGGCCGCAGCTGCCACCGGAAATTGATAGGACTCTACTTAAAGATTGCGCTCAGGTTTTGGGGGAGTGGAAGACTGATCAGCAGACTGTCCGCAGAACCTTAAGAAGTGCCTTCTGGGAGTACCTCGACAAGATCATGTGACAAGCAAGCAACGACTCGAAGAACTCTAAAGCACGCAAGCTAAGGTAAATTTGTATCGTGACTTCTCAGCAGAAACCTTTTTACATCACCACTGCCATTTCCTACCCGAACGGCGCTCCGCACATCGGCCACGCTTACGAGGTTGTGGCCACCGACGTGATGGCCCGATTCAAACGACTTGACGGCCACGACGTATTCTTCTTGACCGGCACTGATGAGCATGGTCAGAAGATGATGCAGACGGCTGAAAAGCTGGGAATCACGCCGGGGCAACTTGCCCAGCGCAATTCGGATGCATTCCAGACGATGAATGATGATCTGGGAACAAGCTACGACCGCTTTATCCGCACTACTGACGCGGATCACCATGCTGCAGCTCAGGAGCTGTGGCGTCGGATGGAAGCCAATGATGACATCTATCTAGACAAGTATGCTGGCTGGTATTCCGTACGCGATGAAGCGTTTTACACCGAAGAGCAAACTGAAGTCCGTGAAGACGGAATTCGCTACGCCACTGAAACCGATACCGAGGTTACGTGGACTGAAGAAGAATCCTACTTCTTCCGTCTGTCCAAGTATCAGGACAAGTTGCTGGACTACTACCAAAACAATTCTGAATTCGGAGCACCCCGTACTCGCTTTAATGAGGTAGTGCGCTTTGTTGAAGGCGGTCTGACCGATCTTTCCATTTCACGCACCACCTTTGACTGGGGAATCCCGGTTCCTGATAACGAAAAGCACGTGATGTACGTGTGGGTTGATGCACTGACCAATTACCTCACCGGTGTTGGATTCCCAGACGTTGACTCCGCTTCGTTCCAAAAGTACTGGCCGGCTGACGTACACGTTATTGGCAAGGACATTTCTCGTTTCCACGCAATCTACTGGCCAGCGTTCCTGATGTCCGCCAAGTTGCCGTTGCCTAAGCGCGTGATGATTCATGGCTTCTTGCACAACAATGGTGTGAAGATGTCTAAGTCCTTGGGCAATACTGTTTCACCTGACGATTTTGTGAACCGTTATGGACTAGATCAGGTGCGTTATTTCTTCCTCCGCGAGGTACCGTTCGGTGCGGACGGAAGTTACAACCACGAAACCATTGTCGCTCGCATCAATGGCGACCTTGCCAATAACTTTGGCAATTTGGCTCAGCGTTCATTGTCCATGGTGGCTAAGAACTGTGGGGGAGTCGTTCCGACTCCTGCAGAGTTTGTTGCCGAGGATCAGGAAATTCTTGATGCTGCTGGCGAACTGTTGGAGATTAGTCGAGATGCCTACTCGCGCCAAGAGTTTAGCAAGGCGCTTGAAGCTGTTTGGCACGTGCTTGGTGATACCAACGCGTACTTCGCAGAGCAAGAGCCATGGAAGCTCAAGAAGACAGATCCTGAGCGCATGGCCACCGTCTTGTACGTGACCATCGAGGTAGTCCGTAAGGTCGCCTTGCTCTTGCAGCCAGTTTTGCCTCAGACCATGACTGCCATGCTTAATTCGCTGGCTGTTGGCGAGGGTTCGGCTCGCACCTTCGAATACTTCGACACTGCTTTGGTTCCTGGCACGGAATTGCCAGCTCCGAAGCCAGTCTTCCCGCGGTACGAAGAAGAAAAGTAAATTTAGCTTCTGATAGAGAATGCCGGCCTTACAGGACTTCGGTCAATTGATTTCCTTGCAAGGCCGGTATTTGTCATACCTACGGGCTAACTACTCCGGTCTGGTAAGCGATGACAACGGCCTGCACACGGTCGCGGGCTTCAAGCTTTGAGAGAATGTGGCCGACATGTGTTTTGACAGTTGCCTCAGATAGGAACAATTCTTGAGCGATTTCTGGATTTGAGCGACCCCGTGCAATCAGGCCAAAGACTTCTCGCTCACGGCGGGTCAGTGAATCGACCAGACCCGCTAACTGTTCATTGCAAGGAGCCGAAGCCTTTTTCATCAATGGCGCCATATGATCCAGTAGTCGTCGCGTTGTTGAAGGCGCAATGACTGCATCTCCGCGATTGACCGTCCGAATTGACTCCAGAAGTTCTTCAGGAGGGGCGTCTTTGAGGAGGAATCCGCTAGCGCCCGCCTGGATGGCACTGAAGGCGTATTCATCCATGTCGAATGTGGTCAGAACAATGACCTTTGGTCCGTCTGCTGCTGGCTTTGATGGGTCAAGCAAACGCTGGGTGGCTTCGATACCGTCCATCTCAGGCATGCGAACGTCCATAAGAATGACATCTGCTTGTGAGGTCAGGGGAGAAGCTATCGCTTCTCGACCGTTACCTGCTTCAGCAATGACTTGCATGTCATCTTGTGAATCGATGAGCATTCGAAATCCGCTACGAACCAGTAGCTGATCATCAACCAATGCGACTTTGATGGCATTGATATTTTCCATGTGTGTTTAGTCCTCAGAGTATGGGATGAATACTGCTACGGCGTATCCGCCGGATGGTTGTGCGCCGGAAGTACAGGTACCGTCGTACAAGGCTACTCGTTCTTTCATTCCGATTAGCCCTTGTCCAGTGCCCTCCAATTTGATGGCCCCGGCACCGCGCCCGTTGTCTGTAATGCGAAGATCAAGGCCACGGTAAGTCCACGTGAGTAACACCTCAGCAACTACGTTGGTGCCGGCATGTTTTAGAACGTTGGTCAAGGATTCTTGAATACACCGATATGCGGTGAGCTCTGCTCCGGCGGGTAGGTCCTTACGCGGTGTGCCAGCTATTTCCAGCTTCACTTCGAGTCCGGAGTTCCTAGCTATTTCAACCAGGTCATCCACATCAGTTAAGGAGGGCAACGGACGATTTTGGAGTTCTTCATCCTTGCGAAGCACGCCCAAGAGCCGGCGCATTTCTTTGAGCGAGGCACGACCAGTATCAGAGACAGTCTTCAAAGTGTCGATTGCAATTTGCGGATCTTTGACCGCTGCATAGCGTGCGCCATTTGCTTGGGTAATGATCACAGAGAGTGAGTGAGCAACGATATCGTGCATTTCTCGGGCAATATGGTTTCGCTCGTCTGAGGCAGCCAAAGCCCGTTCCATGATTCGTTCGTTTTCCAGTCTGTCTGCGTGATCCTTCAAAGATTTCATAGCTAGTCTGCGCGTCCGCGCCAGGTCACCAAAGGTCCACGACAGGGTAACGAGCAGCGCCAAGCCCACGAAGGAAAAGATCATGTCAGCGGAGAACCCAGTTGAGACTTCTGGACTGTACTGAGATGGGCTGAAAAGCGTGAAGGTCGCGAGTATGGCGCCTAGAAACCCGAGAGCAAGCGTACCGAATGACTGCCAGCGTTTCCCGTACACGGCCATGGTGTAGATCATTATCGGCACTGAAATCTGAGACGGAAGAATCAGGCCATCAAAGGCCAGCTGCAGCAGGTGCCCCACGGCAATAACCAGAGTCACTGCCCATGGGAATCGTCTGCGGACCATCATTGGAGCGGATTGCAAAAGGGCAATCGCAAAAATGGACAACATTGCAGAGCCCGACATGGAGCCGGTTAGACCGATGGTGCCGGGCACGCAGAAAAGTGTGTAAACAAGCCCGGTGATGAAATCTACGCGTCGGGGATTCGCGCGGATCCAACCGTCAATGCGACGGTGAGGATTAGCAAGAAACAATGCTTCCTTCAATTCAGTGGTGTCAGTTGCGGGCAGGTGGAACCGATACAGCGGAGTCCGATAGATCTAGGATATCGACTCGTCGAGATCATGCACGTCATGCTCAGGTTTGAAGTCTGTAATTGAAAGACGCGGCGTTCTCATAATATGAGACGAACTCTCACATGTTGGACTATGGTCGCTAGAGTTGAACCATGGCAAATGAAATTGATATTGCGGTCATTCCAGGAGACGGGATTGGCCCAGAAGTTATTACTGAAGCGGTCAAAGTTCTGAAGTTCGTCACCAACGGTGGCAAGCAAGACGTCAAGCTCACTTACTACAAACTTGGCGCCGAACACTGGATCGAAACTGGAGAGACTCTCCCAGATGAGACGCTGACTGCGATCAAGCAGCACGACGCCATTCTTTTTGGTGCCGTAGGCGCAGCTCCTGGTGATACTCGTATTCCTTCAGGAATCATTGAACGTGAATTGCTGTTGAAGCTTCGCTTCTCTTTGGATCACTTTGTGAACCTGCGCCCATCCAAGCTTTATGCAGGCATTGAAAGCCCGCTGGCTAACCCCGGCAACATTGACTTTGTGGTTGTTCGTGAAGGTACCGAAGGGCCATACGTCGGCAACGGTGGTTCGGTGCGCACCGGAACCGCGCACGAAATCGCCACCGAGGTTTCGGTAAACACTGCTTACGGTGTTGAGCGAGTGGTTCGGGATGCATTCCGCCGCGCTTCAGAACGCGAACGTAAGCACGTGACTTTGGTTCACAAGCACAACGTCTTGGTGCACGCAGGCCACTTGTGGAAGCGAACCGTAGAAGCCGTTGCTGAGGAATTCCCTGAGGTCACTCATGACTACCTCCATGTTGACGCTGCCACGATTTTCTTGACCACGGACCCATCTCGTTTTGATGTCATCGTTACTGACAACCTGTTTGGTGACATCTTGACTGACCAGGCTGGAGCCATCACTGGTGGCATCGGACTAGCTGCCAGTGGCAATATCAACATGGAGCGCACCTACCCTTCAATGTTTGAGCCGGTACATGGATCCGCTCCTGATATCGCTGGCCAGCAGAAGGCTGATCCTACTGCTGCCATTCTGTCTGTGGCTTTGATGCTTGATCATCTCGGATTGTCAGAAGAAGCACGCACTGTTGAGCAAGCTGTTGAAAAA
>Ga0308166_1004603_pt1 | contig 10952 bp, 10 predicted proteins | sample PhyCR2_2_FD_202137 | JGI IMG/M metagenome (GOLD analysis project Ga0308166, IMG submission 202137) | Phyllosphere microbial communities from UC Gill Tract Community Farm, Albany, California, United States - DLSLCC.R2 | ecosystem: Host-associated > Plants > Phyllosphere > Unclassified | place... | reverse complement strand
AGTTTGAACGTGTATCGGTTTCTTTGCACTAATCTTTTCCATTTTGGTCATTGGTGCTTTTATTGCTCTTAGTATCTATCTGATTCGTTTAGATAATATTATCCGTGAAAAATTTGAAGGACAACGGTGGGATATTCCCGCCAAAGTGTTTGCACGTCCTTTGGAAATTTATAATAACGCACCTATTACCCAAGCAAATTTTACTCAAGAATTAAAACTCTTGGGTTACAAAACTTCAAGTAATTATGACAAGTCTGGAACCTATGTTGCTCAGGGTAGCAATATGTATATCCACACGCGTGGTTTTGATTACGGCGACAGTGTTGAACCCGAACAAGTACTAGAGTTAAGTTTTGCAAATGATCAGGTTGCTGAAGTTCGAAGTACAAAACCTTCTTCAACAGGTGTTGCGCGACTAGAGCCACTTCTGATTGGAGGGATCTACCCTCAACATAATGAAGACCGTGTTCTCATTAAACTGAATAATGTCCCTAAACCACTTATTGAAGCCTTAATTTCAACAGAAGACCGTAATTTCTATCATCATCACGGTATTTCAATTCGTGGTACTGCCCGTGCATTAGTGAGTAATATCACAGGTGGTAAACGTCAAGGTGGTTCAACCCTGACTCAGCAATTGGTTAAAAACTTCTATCTCACACCTGAACGCACATTAAAACGTAAAGTTAATGAAGCATTAATGGCTTTACTCATTGAGCTGCATTACAGCAAAGATGAAATTTTAGAAGCCTACTTAAATGAAGTGAATCTAGGCCAAAATGGTAGCTACTCAATTAATGGCTATGGTTTGGCTTCTCAATTTTATTTTGGTTTACCGTTACGTGAACTTAGCGTTGCACAGCAAGCTTATTTAGTTGGTTTAGTGCAAGGCCCTTCTTTATATAATCCTTGGAAAAATCCTGAAGGTGCAAAAAAACGCCGCGATACCGTATTAAATAACATGCGTGTAATGGGCTATTTAACTCAAGCAGAATACGAAGATGAAATTGCACGTCCTTTAAATGTGCTAAGCAAACCAAGTTTAGGTCCTGCAAAATTCCCTGACTTTTTAGATATCGTGCGTCGTCAATTACGCACAGAATATCAAGAAAGTGATTTAACTAATCAAGGCTTACGTATTTTTACGACTTTAGACCCAATTACTCAAACTCAAGTTCAAAATGCGTTTAAAGCTTCAGTAGACCGCTTAGCAAACAGCAACCCAGCCCGTTTGAAAAACTTACAGGGTGCGGTACTCATTGCACATCCAGAAAACGGCGAGCTCGTTGCTGCTGTTGGTTCTACACAAGACTTTACTGGTTTTAACCGTGCTGTGGATGCGAAACGCCAAGTCGGTTCTTTATTAAAACCTGTAATTTATTTAAGTGCTATTGAATCTGGGCGTTACAACTGGGCAACCCAAATTGAAGATGCGCCGATTAGTGTCCCTGTAGATGGTGGCAAAAGTTGGACACCTAAAAACTATAGTGGTGGCGGACATGGTGTAGTCAGCCTGAGTGAAGCTTTGGCAAATTCATATAACCTATCTGCTGTGCGCTTGGGTCAAGAGTTTGGTTTATCTACATTTACAAACAACTTAAGAAAGTTTGGTGTTGAGTCGACCATTCCTGCCTACCCTTCTATTTTCCTTGGGGCAGTCAATATGTCACCAATGGAGGTATTGGGAATTTATGAGAACTTTGCTACAGGTGGCTTTAAATATCCGACTCGTGCAATTCGATCTGTCGTAGATGCGAATGGTCGCCTACTTGACCGTTATGGCCTTAATGTTCAACAAACCATTGATCCATCTGTTGGTTATATCATGAACTATGGTCTACAACAGGTCATGTCTTCGGGTACTGGTCGCGCAGCTTATAATAGCTTGTCTCCTGCTTTAAAATTGGCAGGTAAATCAGGTACGACTAACGATACACGTGACTCATGGTTTGCGGGTTACTCAGGTAACCACGTTGCTGTAGTGTGGTTAGGTTTAGATGATAACAAAGTAACAGGATTAACAGGTTCATCGGGTGCATTGCCAGTATGGATTAATGTGATGAAACAATTACGTCAAACGCCTGTAAATCTACGTCAACCAGACACAGTACAGTGGCAGTGGATTGACCGTGCAACGGGTGATTTATCTGCTCAAGCTTGTGATGGTGCTATGTATATTCCGATGCTAACGCATACGGTTCCGCACCGTGCTACGCCATGTGGAGCACCTTATTATCAAGTTGATCCAACATATACGCCACAAAGTGATAACACAATTCCTGACTCTCAGGATGATAATACCGACAGTTATATTCGTGAAAGTGAAAACCAGATGGAACAAGATCTGTCAAACAACTCACGAGTAATTTCAAGTGGTAGTTATAACAACTAAGCGTTAACAGGAAATTAGGATATGTTGAAGAAAGGTGTTTTTTATATTGGTGCTGTTCTTATGGTCGGCTGTACAACTATGCCCGATCATTCTGACTCCAAAGAGAAAACACCTACTCCTCCAGTCAAAAAGACGGAAACTCCATCAGGTGTAAAAATTACGCCTTATGATCACCCAGAAATTCAACGTAAAAATTTACAGGTGATTGTTCCTCAGCAAAAAAAGCCTCAACATTTTAGTGATGATGGTAGCCAGTTACCTGCATTTAAAGTTTTAATGCAAAAAACACAGCAGGCTTATAAAAATCAACAGTGGTCAGAGGCTGAGCGCTATGCGCTTCAAGCACAGCGTTTAGCGCCACAAGCGGCTGAGACTTATTTATTTCTTGCGCTTACGGCAAATCATAAACAGCAATATTCTAATGCTGAGTCTTTAGCAAGACGTGGTTTGAGTTTTGCCCAAAGTCAGCCAATGAAAAAGCAGCTATGGTTAGTCATCTTAAAAGCTGGGCAACAACGCAACAATCAAAAAACTGTTCAAGAAGCACAACAAGCATTAAAAGCCCTATAGCTTTTAATGCTTTTTTATTTTCTCATTAGAAATTACGAATACCTGCTAAGCCATATGCACCATGCTGCTGTGCAGTGGCTAAATCATCCGGATGCACTCCTCCTAATGCAAAAACCGGAATCTGGCTATTTTGGGCAAGCTCACTAAAACGTTCCCAACCTAATGCTACAGCTTCTGGATGAGTCGTTGTTGGTTTTACAGGACTAATAAAAACAGCATCACAACCAATCTGCTGAGCTTGCTTTAAAGAAACAGCATCATGACAAGCAGCAATATATCGTACGCCCACTGTTAAATCGCCTTTATGCAAATTCATGAGCTGAGATTGTTTTAAATGAACGGTCTTTATTTGTTTTTGTAATTCGGGGCTTAATTGCCACCAAATATCTACATTTATAATTAAACTTGATCGTTGCCCTTCATCTAAAGCAGTTAATTGCTCTATATACTGCGGCTCAAATTCTTCGATACGCCAGTACAATAAAGCATCACTACTTTCTGCCGTTGAAAGCGTATTGCTAATTTTGATGAGATGAGGCCAATAGAGTCGTTTTATGATGTTTTTATTGGCTTTTGGAAAGTTTAAATGAAGTAGCTGATCACGTGTATACCATGCCCATGGCTGGTGAATAAGATTTAATAACTCATCAGGTACATAACTATGGAACAAATGAAGGTTGACGATAATGTCATCATATTCATGGTGAATATAATCAAACTGATGCCAATCTTTTAAACCAATACCCACCTCTTCATAAATCTCACGGCGGCAGGCTTCTTCTGGTGTTTCACCTTGTTCAACCTTTCCACCAGGGAACTCATGCTTTCCACCTTGATGTTGCTGCTCTTCGCGCCATCCAACTAATATTTTTCCACGATGGATCAAGATTGCTATAGCGACATCGACTATTGGTTTGGGCATCTTTTTACTCTCTAAAACTTTTCTCAAGTGTAAGCAAATTTTATCATTTTATAAAATCTTAAAAATCTCATTGACAGATCTATTCGATAATGATTATCATTTAAATCGTTCAAGAACATACCACGGAGCACAACAAATGAACGCACCTTTTAGCTTATTTACCCGTAACAATGACACAGCTCACGCCTTACCAATGTTACATTCTAATAACCTCTTTGCATTAGGCCGTGAAATTCGCATTATGCATGCTGGCGAGGAATATCGTTTACGCCTCACTCGCAACAATCGCCTAATTTTAACTAAATAAAAAACATACTCGCGTTTCAATAATATTCGTGGGAAAACAAAAAATGGATAGCATGGGTAACCATGCTATTTTTTATGAAGGAAGAATAATCTCTGCCCTCAGACCACCTTGTTCAGCATGCATAAAACATAACTTGCCATTATGCAATTCAATAATTTTTCGAGTAATTGAAATTCCTAACCCAGAACCTTGCTGCTGAGTACCAAGCACCCGAAAAAAACGCTGCCCTAACCGTAATAGCACTTCATCATCTACTCCATTTCCCGTGTCTTCAATAGACACCTTAATTTGCTGTTCATGCTGACTAATCTCAACATGAATAGAGCCTAGTGTCGGGCTATAACGAATGGCGTTATCAAATAAATTTCTAAAAGCAATAAACAGTAATTCTTCATTCGCATATGTTTTAGTTTCTGTCGATAAAGTATTGGTCTCTATCAACATCTGTTTAGCTTTCGCATCTAAATCTACAGTTTCAATCACTCTAGCCAGTAAGTAATTTAAATCGATAACTGTCTTAGGAAGTTCGGGCTGTTCAGCTTCATTAGGTTCTAAGCGGGCCAGAAGAAGTAAATTCTCAAGTATTTTTGTACTTCTAGAAACGTCTTCTTGTATGCGTTCAAAATCTTGATGAAGTTCAGGAAGATGTTGGTATTTACGCTGCAAGACCTGAAGACGCATTTGTATAGCAGACAAGGGAGAACGTAGCTCATGCGAAGCATCCGCGGTAAAACGCTGTTCAGCAACGAGAGCCCTTTGCAATCTTGCAAGTAATTGGTTTAATGCATCTATAACAGGTTGAATTTCTGTAATGACATCCGGTTCTTGAATTGGCTCTAAATTTGATGCAGTTTTTTGAGCAATTCGTCTAGAAAGTAAATTGAGTGCAGCCAATTGATGCTCGGTACGCCAACTTACAATGACCCATTGCAGTAACCAAAACAACACCATAAGACCACTATATCCAGCAAGTGCTTTGAGTACCTCTTCAACACGTGTACTCATTGGTTGAAAAACTTCAACTTGTAGCTGAGAGTCTTCTTGTTGTGCAGCCAGACTACGCCATAATTGGCCATCAAACCAAAAATACGAAAAACCTTCTGATAAGTTACCTTGCTCAAAAAGTTCATGCTGATAGCTATGAGAATGGGTAAGTACTTGGCCTGTGTTTAATAACTCATACTGAATATCAAATTCATCACTCAACTCATCAAACTGTTTCATGGAGTGTTCAGAAAGATCGGAAACCAGCAAAGTATCTGAAATTTCATCCATGATTTCGTCTTGCACTGACATGTTGTGATAGATCGAAAATATGGTGAGTAAGCTTAAAGCCAGTAATCCCACCACGATACTACTCCACATCGTAGTTTTAACCAGCTGCGATTGCAAAGATGAGCGATTCGATTTCATTTTAAATCTCCCATACGGTAGCCGAGCCCCCGTATGGTTTTAATACTGCTGCTTCCGATTTTTTTTCGAAGTTGATAAATAAATACTTCGATTGCGTTACTTTCAATTTCCTCGCCCCATGCATAGAGTGCTTCTTCTAATTGATCACGGGTAATAATATGCTCGGGATGCACCATAAGCTTACGCAATATTTGGAATTCTTTTGCCGTTAAATCGATAGACTTGCCTGCGCTTAATACAACTTTCGCTTGTGTATCAAGTTGTAGGTCACCCCATGTTAAAACCGATTGCTGACTCAAAGTTTGTTTGCGTAATTGAGCGCGGATGCGAGCCGATAACTCTTCTAAACTAAAAGGCTTAACCAAATAATCATTTGCGCCTAAATCTAGCCCCTCTACCCGGTCATGAATGCTGTCACGTGCAGTAATAAAAATAACAGGAACATTTTTTTGTTTATGGCGGATGGTAGTGAGAACCTTTTCACCAGCCAGTTGAGGTAGTCCCCGATCAAGTAAAATACAGTCATAATCATGCTGTTCGATTGCCGTAAGTGCATAATCACCTCTTTCCACCCAATCTACCTGATAACCGTCTAACTCTAACCATGATTGAATGCTTTCAGCTTGAGAGCGATCATCTTCTGCAAGCAAAATTCTCATCTATTTTTCCTGTTATATCCTGATTTGATCTTGCCAAGCCTTTATAAAAAAAGCAAAGCCGCATGATTTAAATGCGGCTAAAAGTAGTAGATCTACAGACCTTATTCATTAGAACTGAACTTGATCCACATCAATTTCTACGCGTTTTAAAGGTTTATAGTCAATGTCTACTTCACCAATTAAAGTCACATTTGTATTGGCTGAAATAGGGCGACCTTGCCAAAGTTCATCATCTACATCAATTGTAATGTTACCTGTCTTGTCACGGAATTGATATTTTTCATCACCTAAAGATTTTACAACCTGACCATGTAATTTGATCGGTGTATTATCTTTTGAGGTTAATGCCTGTTTTACTGTGGTGACAGTTGCCGGAGCAATTGCAGCTTGATTCACTGGTGTATTCGCCACAACTACGCCAGCAGCAGTCATACCAGCAGTCATCAACATTACTTTAAGCATATGCATATTATTACCCTCTGTTTATGGTTCCCTCTTGGGATAAAGCAATTAAATCAACCATAAATGAGGTGAATCTTAAGAAAAACTTAATTTAATGGCACAACCCTCAAGACTTCTTCTAATGTCGTAAGTCCTTCAATCACTTTACGGGCTCCTGCAATTCTTAAAGGTTCTATACCTTCTTTTTTAGTTTGAGTTCTTAAATCATTTAATGTCACATGACTACTAATAAGGTGTTTAAGCTCAAGACTGACCGGCATAAATTCGTAAATACCGACTCGCCCTTTATAGCCTGTATGACGACATTCTTCACAGCCTACCGCTTGATAAACCGTTTCAGGCATTTCCATAATGTAGTCAAAGGTTAAGTGTTCCCACTCATCCTCATTAATGTGAGTTTTTTTCTTACAGTGTGGACAAAGTTGGCGGACTAAGCGCTGCGCGAGAACACCCAAAATTGTTGCAGCTGTCAGAAATGGCTGTACACCCAAATCATGCAACCGAGTCAAACTAGACGGTGCATCATTGGTGTGTAAAGTTGATAAAACCAAATGACCTGTTAATGCTGCCTGAATGGCCATATTCGCTGTATCTTGATCACGAATTTCCCCAATCATAATAATGTCAGGGTCTTGACGCATAAGCGCACGCACGCCATCTGCAAAGCCTAATTCAATTGCATTATTGACCTGCATTTGGTTAAAACTAGGCTCTAGCATTTCAATCGGATCTTCAATGGTACATACATTGACCTGCTCGGTTGCAAGCTGCTTTAAGGATGAATATAACGTGGTCGTTTTACCGGAGCCTGTGGGACCCGTGACTAAAATAATACCGTGGCTATTTTTTGTTAATTGTTGCCACTGTTGTAATAAACGCTCCTCAAAACCTAGTTGCTGAAAAGAACGTACCAACACATCAGGGTCGAAAATACGCATAACCAGTTTTTCACCAAATGCGGTTGGTAAGGTTGATAAACGTAATTCGGTTTCTTGCCCTTTAGGTGTACGTGTTTTTAACCGGCCATCTTGTGGTTTACGTTTTTCCGCTACATTCAAACGTCCTAAAATTTTAATCCGAGAAATCACGGCGGTCAGCGTATTTGAAGGCATGTTATAAATGGTGTGTAAAACGCCATCAATCCTAAACCTGACTTTACCATTATCTTTACGCGGTTCCATGTGAATGTCACTGGCACTCTGCTCAAATGCAAACTGTAAAATCCAGTCGACTAATTTCACAATATGCTGATCATTTGCATCTGGGTTTTGACTATCGCCAAGCTGCAAAAGTGCTTCAACATTTTTAGTGTCGCGGTCATGAGCTGCATCTTTTTGAGCCGAGTTTACCGCGCGACTTACCTGATAATATTCGCGCAAATAGCGTTGTAACTGTTCGGGATTAAGCAGTACCCGTTCAATTTTTTTAGGCGCTAGACTTCGTTCGAGATTATTGAGCCAATCTGTTTGAAAGGGTTGATCTGTTCCAATCACGATTCGGTCAGCATGAATTTCAACAGCTAAAATATGGTTGCGAATGGCAAACTCTTGTGACATGACCTGCGTTAAAGCGCTGACATCTGCCTTTAAAGGATCGATCACAAATAGAGGTAGCTGAACCCGATCTGCAAACCATAAACATAAGCGGTTTAAACTCAAATGGGCATGCGTGTGTTGCTGATCTTTTAAATTAAAATGTGCTATCCACTGTAATGGATGCCACTTTAACTGGTCTTTTTGGCGGTGACTTGTCTGTACCAGTAATTTATCTCGTTCTGTTATACGGCCTTCTTGTAATAGTTGTTCTAGACACCAATACGTATCTATTTCTACATGTGCATTCATGCGTTATCCCCAATATATTTTTATAATATAGCAGAGATGTTTTATATTTAAATATCCTTTAACATCAGTTAATTAAACCAATTCTCATCTTAATATTTTTTTGTGTCACAGGTCATATTTATAGAAATATTTTCTACATAGTTTTGTCTAAAAAAGACACTATGCTCACTATAATAAAAAGCATAAACTGAACATGAATACATGATTTTAAAATGATTCAAACCTACATATAACAATAAGCAAAGAGGAAGTAACATGGAGCTTCCAATGACAATGTCATTACAAACAGCATCATTTGAAGAGTTCATTACAGTCATTGCTGCGGCGCTTGGTTGTGGCTTATTAATTGGCTTAGAACGAGAACGAAGTAAGCTTAAACATGAATATAAAACCTTTGCGGGATTTCGATCTTTTGCCATTAGTGCATTATTAGGAGCGATCTGTTTTTTGTTTGGCATTGAAATTGGAATTGTGGGTGCCTTACTCATTGGTGCTATTAGTATTGTTTCCCTCAAAAATCAACCCAATGACCCGGGCGTGACCACCGAACTCGCCTTTATTATGACTTACTTCATCGGGGCACTTTGCATTTGGAATATTTCGCTCGCTGCCGGCCTAGCTGTGATCATGACAACTATCTTAATCGCTAAGCAGTCTATGCATGGTATTGCCAGCCAGTGGATTACTGAATCAGAATTACGTGATGGTATTTTTCTACTTGCCTTACTGTTAATTGCTTTGCCTTTAGTTCCAAATAAACCTTTTTGGGGTCCAGTTTTAAATCCACATGTGATTTTAAAATTACTGACTTTAATCTTATTTGTACAAGCCCTTGCCCATATAGCAAAGCGACTTTTGTCATCTAAAAATGCTTTATTGCTTTCTTCTTTAGCTTCTGGATTTGTTTCTAGTACAGCAACTATTGCCAGTTTAGGCTTAGAAGTACGCTCAGGCAAAGCCAACGCAACAACAAATGCAGGTGCTGCATTGATGTCTTGCGTTTCAACACTGATACAAACCTTAATTATTGTAATCGGAATTAGCTTTGCTTGGTTCAAGCTGATTATATTTCCTACACTTATTGCATTAGTAGTTTTAGCAGTATGGGCCTTTATTTTATTACGTAAAGCCGAACCTAGTACGGCTTCGCCCGAGCTTGACTCAAGAATGTTCAGCTTAAAAGAAGCCATTATTATTGCAGGTACACTTACCCTTATTCAGGCAGGTGTTTATGGTTTAAGTCTATCTTTAGGCGATGCGGGATTAATTGCGGGGACCTTACTTGCTTCTTTATTTGAAATACATGCAGCTATAGCGGCGGTCATTGTGCAAGGTGAACCTGATAGCGCACATATGACACCTTTATTAATTGCCTTTTTAGGAGGTTTTGCAGTTCACGCTCTTGCTAAAAGTGTGAACTCTGCAATTTCGGGCGGACTACGCTATGCCCTTGCTTTCGTTCCCGCCCAGCTCATTCATATGGCTATTTTTATTACTTTACTTTGGCTCAACATCCACTGGTTTTAAAATATCTATTATGCAAGCGCAGAAGTCTTCACCACATCAATGACGGTAACTACAAATTGATCGACCTTAAAATGAATATCAAAGTCTGAAAATTTCATTTTATAGATTCTTTCAGGGTCTTCTTGATAGGCAGGCCGAGGGTCTAAAGCTAAAACTTGCTCAAGCTCATCAATGTACTGCAAATCTATTTCTTTATTTTGCAGAAAATATTTTTGCGCTGTTAACGCAGCTTCTGACCAAACGACTGACTTCCGTTCAGGTTCTGCATGTGCATAACCACTTTGAGCCTCCGCAATTGCATCAGAATATTGAATATAGGGTTTGATATCTAAAATTGGGGTGCCATTTAATAAATCACTTCCCGTGACATAGACACGGACAGACTTCCCAATCTTTTCCACTTTATTAAGTTTTACGACTGAAAGCCCGATTGGAGAAGGTCTATACATACTTCGTGTAGCAAATACTCCAATTTTTTCATTACCACCTAAACGTGGCGGACGAACCTGTGGACGGAATTTATCTGCGCTGCCTTGATTTTTATTGTCATGAAACTGCCAAACCAACCAGAGATGACTAAATTGCTCAATTCCCTCAAACGCTAATAAGTCATTATATGGTTCTACCATGTCAATATAAGACTCGATATTGACCAAATTAGGCTGGCGTGGAATACCAAATTTTTCACGATAGGGAGAGCACATGTAGCCAATGATGGGGAAGGTGACAGAATTGATCATCACTTTTTCTTATAAACACAATTAAATATATTCAGTTTATCGGGAATGAAATTAGATTAGAATAGCAATCTGTTTTCTTTTAATCGTGATCGAGACCTTTAATGGCTGCTTTTAAC
>Ga0308166_1004602_pt1 | contig 10953 bp, 10 predicted proteins | sample PhyCR2_2_FD_202137 | JGI IMG/M metagenome (GOLD analysis project Ga0308166, IMG submission 202137) | Phyllosphere microbial communities from UC Gill Tract Community Farm, Albany, California, United States - DLSLCC.R2 | ecosystem: Host-associated > Plants > Phyllosphere > Unclassified | place... | reverse complement strand
TTGACTCTGCAATCATAAAATCATCTTCAATCATCAAGATTTTTGTCATGTTCTAGGCTCGCTTTAATTCACATGGGCACAAGAGTGCAGCATATCCAGTTGAGGGTTGATGACCTGAGTTTTTACACCTAACAAACTCAGTAAGCTTGGGAATAAATTATCCTGACTTAACTTTTCTTTAGTTTGTTGGCCTAAACAACTCACTTGTGCAAGGTTGTGTTGTTTCCAGCTATCAGAAAACCACATCATCATTGGTACATGCGTTTGTTGGGTCGGTGCAATTGCATACGGTGAACCATGTAAATATAAACCATGTTCACCCGTCGATTCACCATGATCAGATAAATACCATAAACCTGTTTGATATTTCGATAATTCTTTTAGGTTATTAATGATCTGACTTAACACATGGTCTGTATATACAATTGTGTCATCATAACTATTTAATAACTCTGTTTGAGAACAACCCTGTATCGCATTAGTATCACAAGTCGGTTTAAACGGTTGATATTGGGCAGGTGCACGCTTGTAATAGGCTGGACCATGACTTCCGACTTGGTGTAAAACAATGAGTCGCGGACGAGTGTCTTCTTTAGGAATAGTCGCTAAATACTCATTTAAGCTATCGATTAAAATATCGTCATAGCATTCGCCATCTTTACACCATTTTTGCTTTAACTTTTCAGGTATTTTGTACTGTTCAACACGATCACAAGTGCCCTTACAGCCAGAGTTATTATCAATCCAAGTTACTTGGTATCCCGCACGTTTAGCAATGTCCAATAGACCTTCACGGTGACTTGCTAGTTGCTCATCGTAGTCAACACGAGGCATTCCAGAGAACATACATGGAACCGACACAGCAGTTGCTGTACCACATGAGCTGACTTGAGAAAAATTCAAAATATCTTGTTTAGAAAGTTCCGGATTCGTATTTTTCGAATAACCATTTAATGCAAAACTTTCCGCACGAGCTGTCTCACCAACAACGAGAACCATTAATTTAGGCAAGTTGCTTTGTACTTGCTGAACTTGATGAGCATCTTCTCCATAATGTATAAGTGGCAAGTTCTTCTTAGGCGCCATTTTATGGTAATAAGACATTAAGGAAGAAATGCTATTTTGTGGTGAGATCATACCTTTCAAATCACGATGCTCACGAAAAATAGATGCAAAATCAACATAATAAACAAATAGTAAAACACCCAGGATTGCACATGAGGCTACAATCGAACCAAGCTTTTTCATCAATAGATAAGATACTTTTTCTCGTTTAAGCTTTACCTGAGTAATTAAAATAATCGGCAAAACAACAAAGAAAACTGTCCAAAGCCCGAAACGCAATGAAATTAAATCAGAAACTTCAGAGACATCAGTTTGTATCATATTTTGAATCTGATCAGGTGAGATAATTACACCTAATGTATTGACGAAATAAGAGCTAAAACCACCAATCACGATGAGTAAAATTGCAAAAATTTTAGCGGTCCATTTCCAGTTTAAAATCTGTAAAATCGCATAATAAGCAGCAACCACAATAACTACTGTAGCAGCTAAAAATAGAATAGCCTTTATTCCAAAATATGGAGTTAAAAGATGTACTTGGTGATAAAAACCAATATTTAGAATTGCCCCTAACCAAATGGCTATAATCAAATTAAACATAAACAGCGAAATCTGTTTATTTTTTAAAGTAGAAAAAAAATTCAGCATCTTGGGTGACTACAATCTTTTTATGATGCTCTAATGTAGAAATTGAAACTTAAAAATGACTTAAATAAAAAATGATCTAATTCAGAAGCTTTAAAGCATACTAATTCTTTTAATTTATATAAAAAAGACGAGGTTAGATTTAACCTCGTCTTTTGAGTTTTTAACTAAATATTGTTTTTAGAAACTATATTTAGCCATTAAACCAACACGGTTGTCTTTGTAAGATTTACCTTCAAAAGTATCACGTTTACCGTTTACATATTCAACGCCTAAATCAATTGGTTTAACTGGTGTATAGATGAAGTTAATCCATGCTTGTTGAACTTTTTCATTTGCAGATGCATTCAATCTTGCAAAATCAGTACCGTCATCAGAGAACTGCGCGCCATATGCTAAAGTAGAACGTAAGTTAGGTAAAATCTTATAAGTTCCACCCACTTGTACTGCTACAAATTCATTTTGCTCAATAGAATTACCTTCTACTGCATAAGGAGTGTTACTACCATATAAGTAGCTATTATCACCAACAACATATGATGCATCAGCAAAGAGTTTTAAAGGATCAGACACTTTAAAGTCAGTACCAACAGCTACACCCCAGCCAGTTTTATCATCATCAGCAAGTTGTGATTTATAATTTTCTACTAGAACACGAGCTGAAGCAGAGCCTCTGCCTTCTGCATAGCCTTGAGTGATTTTAGCAGTTAATGCAGGTAGGCTATACTTAATGCTATCGCCTGCTACCGAAGTAGTGCTATCACCTTTTTCAGCAGAAACAAATAATTGTGTAGTTGGTCCTAACTTGTAGTTATAACGTACTTGAGGTACACGTTTAGTACCACCACCAATGTTTGTCGAGAAGTCGATCATTTCTGGTGCATGGTTAGACAAGAAGTTAGACGTTGTTTGACCAAACAACCAGTTATTATAAGTTAAATAAGCATGACGAATACGCAGTGAGCCATTTGAATCTGTTGTTGAGCCAGCAAAATCGACTTCGACCTTACCACCTACTTTGTTGTCTCCAACAGGCGTATTAAAGTCTAAACCAAGGCGTGTTGTTTTAGCAGTCGCACGTAATTTATCATGAGTTTTACCGTCTGACTTACTTACATCACCAAAGTCGTTATCCGCACCTTCGATAATATAGTTAGCATCACCACGAACAAAACCATATAGGTTCACATCAGCACCAGCTTTAGATTTAAATCCTGCTAATGGAGAAACTGGCGCAGCAGCTTGAGGTTGTGCCTTAACTTCTGCTAACTGTACTTGCTGTTGTTGCTGTACTTGCTGTTGTTGTTGCTGAACTTGACGTTGTTCTTGAATTAAAGCTTTTAACGCTTCAACTTCTTTACGAAGCTGTTGAATTTCCGCTTTGTCGGAAGTCGCAGCATGTGCCCCACTCATCATTAAAGCTGTAACTGTAAGAGCTAAACTTTTAATAACGAAAGATTTACGATTAAGGAATAGATCCATCAAAAACTCCTAAAAATATATTTTATGTTGCCTATCCATGCCAAGTTGATTTACGCCATTAAATTAGGGGCTAAAAAATCAACTCTCCTCCACATTGGTTACATTAATTTTATTACCGCAACCAAAACCAATTTCAACGTTGTGCAAGACTAAAACCTATAAACAAAGATATAAAAAACATACTTTGATTTACAGATTTTTACCTTAACTTCATGTTGTAACGAATCCTACACAACTCTCTTATCTTATAGAATGATTAAATCGTTATTTCATTATTCTTTTTTAGACTTTAGGCTAATAACCAATCTAATTGAACATTTTTCTGTCCATTTTGATTGATTCACATGATTTTTCTTGTTATCCAAATCCATTTTTTCTCCAGTTAGCTTCCATTTGCTACCCACACAAGATGGCACAATTAATTGAGCATTTAAATAGCTAAAAATATACATTTTTAAAAACATAGACAAAGGTATTAGATAAAGCTTAGATCACTGCTTGAGCAATATTAAAGTTCTTTATTTCATTTAGTTAACATTATTTTTCCTGTAGTTTCTCATGTTTCCATAGGAAAATAGGCAGTAAACTGATCACTGCAATAATGACAATAGCTATCAAATAATGGAAATAACCGAGTAAATCTCCAATCACACCACTAAAACTATAAAGAAGACCGCTAACAGTCGCCATGACTGAAACCTGAAAGGTAAAGTCTGTTCCCGCATATTCTTTTCGACTGTAATGCATAACCAGAGTCAACATAACCACCAATAGCATTGCCGAGAATGCATCTTCTAAAGCATTGACTGTATATATAACCCAGACATTCAACTGAATTTTTTGTTCATAGGCATAAGCTAAATAAGTATAGGCTCCTAGGCTCATAATTTTAAAAACTGAAAAACCAATTAATGCTGCTGGTCTTGAAAAGTATTTAAGCACTCCTCCCGCTATTGCGGCCCCAGCGAGTGCTGCTACTGCACCGAGCATCGTGATGTAAACACCAATTTGAGTAAAACTTAACCCCATATCCACCATTAAGGGTTTAAGTAATGGCCCAGCTAAGCCGTCTGCTACTTTAAAAGTGATCAGTACCATTAACCAAGAACGGAGCTCTTTATTTTGAGAGAAATATCTTAGGTAAGCTTTAATTTTTAGGACTAAATTTTGCTGATTAAGTTTGAGTTCGCGACTCGCATGAGAAGTATGTTGAGTCTCTTTAAATAACCAAACTGGTAAAGTATTTAAAAATACTATGGTTGCTAATAGCAAAAAAGTGGGTTGCCATGTTAACCAGTCTAAGCACCAAAGTACGGCACCTCCCCCAACAATAAAACCTAACCGAGAACCAATGACCTGAAATGTATTGCCCCAATGCTGCTGATCATGTTTTAACAAGTTGACTGCTAAAGCATCGGTAGCAATGTCTTGTGTTGCTCCAGTTAAGTTCATAAAAAGAAGGGAAATAAAAAATGCGAATAAATAAATAGGTTGATCTAAAGCTTGAACGGGGAAAAAAGATAAAATACACAGTACACCTACCGTCAAAAACTGAGTAGGTAATATCCAACTACGATAATGTCCTAAACGGGAAAGTGCGTGTCGGTCGACCCATGGCGCCCAAAAAATCTTGATTGACCACGGCAACATTAATAAGCCAAAACCACCAATATGGGCGAGAGAAACTCCTTCTGCCCTTAAGATTACTGGTAAAGCGTGGGTCATAAACCCAACAGGCAGTCCTTGTGCCCAATATAGAGAAAATAGCAGAAGATAAAGATTTTGCTGCCGCAACATAGAAACCTACTTTTTATTTGTTTAATGAGGAATAACATCAAATGTCATGTTGTTCTTACATTTTGCCAATGAAGCATATATTTCAAAAGATTAAGATAAAACTAGGACAAGTTAAAATTTAAAAAAATATGGATCAACATTTCCCTAATTTACCTGATTTAGTACCTCAACGCGGTACTGCTTTAAGCCGAGCACTATTTAAAAAACTTTTTTTAGCGCAAGGTTGGACAATTGAAGGTGAAGTTCCTAATTTGCCAAAAGCAGTGGCGATTATTTCCCCCCATACTTCCAATATTGATGGATGGTATGGCTTTCTTGCAATTTTTGGATTAGGTATTCAAATTACGGTCCTAGGTAAAGATGCCCTTTTTAAACCACCGTTTAAACGAGCTTTAGATTGGGCTGGAGTCATTCCAGTTAAACGTGACACAACCAATGGACTTACTGAGCAAGTCGTTGCAACCATTCAAAAATATGACAAGATCTGGATTGGTATGGCGCCCGAAGGCACACGTAAAAAAGCAAAAAAAATGAAAAGTGGCTTTTATCATATCGCTGCAAAAGCCAATATTCCCATTGTGATGTTTTCTTTTGATTATGATCACAAGACGATTCACTGCTTAGGTCACCTAAACCCAAGTGGCAACTACGACGAAGATCTCACCAAGATTTTTGAGCGTTATGAAGGGAAAATATCACCTAAAAATCGTAATTGGCTTGCTGAACCTTTACAAAATCTAGTGAAAAAAACCTAGCAAAAATTGAGCAAATCTGGTCTCATGAGCCCTCTTAATTTATCTCGACGTAGATTATTTTTAAAGATGAAAATTGCTCAATTTGCCAGTATTGGATTTATCTCTCTAGCACTATTTGGCTGTGATAAATTTAGCAAAACACCAACACCGACAACCTCAATGAAAGCCCGTGAACCTGTGATTGCACTTGCTTTAGGTGGCGGTGGAGCAAAAGGATTTTCACATATTGGTGTAATTAAGGTTTTAGAGTCTCACGGAATTAAACCTAAAATTGTCACGGGTACCAGTGCCGGTAGCTTTGTTGGAAGTATCTACGCAAGTGGACAAACGCCTTATCAATTGCAAAGTCTGGCTCTAAAGTTACAAGAGTCAGATATCCGCGATTTAACACTTAATCGTCAGGGTATTATTCTTGGGCAAAAGTTACAGGACTACGTTAACCGTAATGTAGGCAATAAACCGATTGAGAAGTTCCCAATCCGTTTTGCTGCCGTGGCAACACGCCTTGATAATGGTCAAAAAGCTGACTTCATTAAAGGTAATGCAGGCCAAGCAGTACGTGCATCTTGTAGTATTCCAAATGTGTTCGTTCCTGCAACTATTGGCAAACAGAAATATGTCGATGGTGGATTGGTTAGCCCAATTCCTGTTAAAACTGCTCGTGATATGGGTGCAGATATTGTGATTGCTGTTGATATTTCTGCACGTCCAGCAGGAAATCGCCCAGCCAATATGTGGGGACTACTGGATCAAACCATTAATATCATGGGTCAACAAAGTATTAATGAAGAGCTCAAGCAGGCCAATGTTGTCATTCAACCTAAAGTTGGTCATCTAGGTACTCTTGATCTCAAATCAAGTAACCAAGCAATTTTGGAAGGCGAAAAAGCAGCTCAAGCGCAAATACGCCAAGTTGAAACTGCAATTGCAAACTTCAAAAAATCTCCAGCTGCGTTTAAGCCTGCACCACGCCCTAAATTCTAATTGAGGTGGTTTTTTTCTATCCACACTCCCTATCATCTGCTACAGTGGTAAAAGTGATATTGAGTCACTTTTACCCATCATAAAGATATATAAAAGAGCAGATCTATGGAGTTTGTTATACAACCTTGGCACTGGTTTGTATTGGGTATCTTACTTATTCTTTCTGAACTGATTCTACCCGCCTTTGCCGCGCTTTGGTTTGGTATTGCCGCCATTATGGTGTGCTTTCTCTACTGGTTATTTCCAGATATTAGCCTCACAACGCAAATTGTATTGTGGATAGCTCTGTCAGTGCTATGCACCATTCTTTGGTTCAAATTTATTAAACCATTATCAATTGATAAAACTAAAGCGGGGTTACCCCGTGAAGCGACTATTGGTCAAATTGGTATGGTGATTCAAACCGGTCTCGACCATGATCAAATTATCGTTCGCTTTCCAATGCCTATTTTAGGGGCCGATGAGTGGAACTGCCGAAGCACCACACCAGTCAAAGTCGGTGATCGTGTTAGAGTTATTGATATTTCGGGTAATGACTTAATTGTCCAGTCCCATGGTACTTCATAAACATTAAAGATAAAGAGAGGGTATTTTCATGCCAGTCGGTACTATTATTGTTTTAGCCTTTTTGGCTTTTGTGGCTGTCACCATTTTTAAAGGGGTTCGTATTGTTCCTCAGGGTTATAAGTGGATTGTTCAACGTTTAGGGAAATATCATTCTACCCTTAATCCGGGGCTTAATTTTGTGATTCCCTATGTCGATGAAGTGGCTTATAAAGTTACCACTAAAGATATTGTGTTAGATATCCCATCTCAAGAAGTGATTACGCGTGACAATGCTGTATTACTTATGAATGCTGTGGCATATATTAATTTAACCACACCAGAAAAAGCGGTCTATGGTATTGAAAACTATACATGGGCAATTCAAAACCTTGTACAAACTTCATTACGATCTATTGTCGGTGAAATGGATCTAGATGATGCTTTGTCTTCACGAGATCATATTAAAGCGAAGCTCAAAGCTGCGATTTCTGATGATATTTCAGATTGGGGCATCACTTTAAAAACTGTTGAAATTCAAGATATTCAACCCTCTTCAACCATGCAAGCTGCCATGGAAGCTCAAGCTGCCGCAGAACGTCAACGCCGTGCTACAGTAACGAGAGCTGATGGTGAAAAACAAGCTGCAATTTTAGAGGCTGACGGTCGCTTAGAAGCTTCTCGCCGTGATGCAGAAGCACAAGTTGTTTTGGCTGAAGCTTCACAAAAAGCCATTGAGATGGTGACAAGTGCAGTGGGTGATAAAGAAACGCCAGTTGCTTATCTGTTAGGTGAACAGTATGTAAAAGCGATGCAAGATATGGCGAAATCAAGCAATGCTAAAACTGTGGTTTTACCAGCCGATGTTTTAAATACAATTCGCGGAATTATGGGAAAACATAATTAATTTAGTTACTTTGAATACGTAATTGAAGTCAAAACGGCGACCACTATGTCGCCGTTTTTTATGTTTTATATTATTGGTTTTTTAATTTTTTCTGATCTTTCAAAGGGAGTTTTTTTACAACCAAATCATAAGAATCATGAATCAAATCTTGAAGTAAATCACTTGTTAAGTTCTTATGCGGTGTAATCGAAATCCAGTGCTTTTTATTCATGTGATATCCCGGAATAATAAATGAATAGAGTTCTTGATATTCCTGACTTTTATACGGATCACATTTGACATTAATCATTTTGACGCCCGCGACTTCTGTAGTCAGCATGAATATTTTTTCTAATATTTTAAAAACTTCATATTCAGGCCCAAATGGATGAGTCTGTTGACTAAAAGGAAGATTTCGTGCGATTTCAATTGCAGCTTGATGAAGCTGGACACCATTCATTCTTTTCTTCTTTATTCATAGAATATGAATAGAAGCATGAATATTGATTTAATATTATTAATTAGTACGTGCTAAAAGGAATTGTGAGATATCTACTAATTCTTTTGCATCGTCACCAAAATGAGCTAAAGCTTCAAAAGCTTGATCATGCAATTCTTTAGCATAGGACTTGGCTTGTTCGAGACCCATTAAGGCTGGGTACGTCGATTTTTGTACTTGTTCATCCTTACCTGCAGTTTTACCCAAGGTTTCAGTACTCGAAGTAATATCGAGAATATCGTCTAATACCTGAAAAGCCAAACCAATGGTCTGCCCATATTGACGCAACTTTGGAATTGCTTGATCTGTTCCAGAGAAAATGGTCACGGCACCCATCATAATGGCAGCCTGAATGAGCGCACCAGTTTTATTGCGATGGATATTTTCAAGTTCGTCTTGAGTAATTTGCTTACCTTCAGCTTGCAAATCTAATACCTGTCCAGAGACCATTTTGGAGCTGGCAGTTGCTAAAATCTGCATTTGTTTTAATACAATCGCGGCATCGGTACCCTGCCCTTGTTCATCGAACAAACGGCTCCCTAAAACCTCAAAAGCCATTGATTGTAAAATGTCGCCTGCAAGCAAAGCAGTATCTTCACCAAACGCAACATGGCAAGTCGGCTGACCACGACGCAGTAAATCATTATCCATGCAAGGCAAATCATCGTGTGCTAGTGAGTAACAATGAATAAGTTCAACTGCAACCGCAGCACGGCGAGCCGCAGCAAAATTTGGATTTGCCTGTAAAGAAGCCGTGGCATAACACAAAGCTGGACGCACACGCTTTCCACCAAGCATGACTGCATGGTGTACTGCACTTTTTAAAGGTTCTGGAATTGAAAATGTGGCCAGTGTCGTCAATAAATCGTGTTGAATACGTTGTTGAGCTTGTTTTAAAACATCCGCATTAACTTGAGAGAGTGATGACACAGTCGCCTCGATAAAATCAGTAGAGAAATTTTATTGAATGTCATGAAGCATTCATGCGCTACATCATACACGATTCACTGTGAAAAGTGCGTGATGAGTTTTCGAAGGCCTAGGTAAAAAAGCCTCTACAAAATGGGGAGGCTTTTTCATTCTTAAGTAACTTTTAGAAACTGTCACCCGGAACGCGTACCCAACCTTCCATTAACACACGCGCACTACGACTCATAATGGCCTTTTTAACAACCCACTGGCCATTTGTAAGTTCAGCTTGAGCACCCACACGTAGTGTCCCAGATGGATGCCCGAAACGTACTGCTTCACGCTCACCGCCACCAGCTGCTAAATTTACTAAAGTGCCTGGAATAGCAGCCGCTGTTCCAATTGCAACGGCTGCTGTTCCCATCATCGCATGGTGTAATTTACCCATCGACAAAGCACGAACGAGTAAGTCGACATCACTCTCTGAAACGTTTTTACCGCTTGATGCTGTGTAATTTCTTGGTTTAGAGACAAAAGCAATTTTTGGTGTGTGCTGACGCGCTGCTGCTTCTGAAATATCTTTAATTAAGCCCATCTGAACTGCGCCATATGCACGAATTTTTTCAAAACGTGCTAGTGCTGCTATATCACTATTAATATGATCTTGTAGCTCTGTACCTTGGTAACCCAAATCTTCTGCATTTAAGAAAATGGTTGGAATACCTGCATTAATAAATGTGGCTTGAAAACTACCAATCTCTGGAACATCTAATTGGTCAATAACATTCCCTGTCGGGAACATATCACCACCCTCTTCACCATCATCGGCAGGATCTAAAAATTCAATTTGGACCTCAGCGGCAGGAAACGTCACCCCATCCAGTTCAAAATCTCCAGTTTCTTGAACCTGTCCATTGGTAATAGGCACATGCGCAATAATGGTTTTTTGAATATTTTTTTGCCAAATTCGAACCGTGCATAGGCCATTTTCTGGAATACGGTCTGCATCAACTAAGCCATTTGAAATCGCAAAAGAGCCAACCGCAGCGGTTAAATTACCGCAGTTACCACTCCAATCTACAAAAGCCTGATCAATTGAAACCTGACCAAACAAATAATCAACATCATGATCTGGCTGAGTGCTTTTAGCGAGAATAACAGTTTTGCTGGTACTCGAAGTGGCACCACCCATGCCATCAATTTGTTTTCCATAAGGATCTGGACTACCAATGACTCGTAGTAAGAGCTGATCTCTTGCTTGACCTGCAACTTGGGCTTTTTCGGGCAAATCATCAAGCTTAAAAAAGACACCTTTACTCGTTCCACCACGCATATAAGTTGCTGGAATTTTAATTTGCGGTACTGAGCTCATATCAACTGTTATCCTT
>Ga0308166_1004600_pt1 | contig 10956 bp, 8 predicted proteins | sample PhyCR2_2_FD_202137 | JGI IMG/M metagenome (GOLD analysis project Ga0308166, IMG submission 202137) | Phyllosphere microbial communities from UC Gill Tract Community Farm, Albany, California, United States - DLSLCC.R2 | ecosystem: Host-associated > Plants > Phyllosphere > Unclassified | place... | reverse complement strand
CAACGGAGTGATTGTGGCCAATTTATTTATGATACTGAGTATTGCATCAAGCTCAGGTAGCCACTCTTTCTTTACCGGCTCTCTGAATTTTATTTTTCCCCTTTGCATTAAAGCTCCTTTGAATGATTAGTTAATGTTCCAGTGAGTAAAATAACTCTTCAATTTCTCGACCGTATGACGCCACCGTGGTGCCGTCGGTCTGCACACCGTGTTTTGATTACCGAAGAAGCCGACCTCACTTACCGCCTCTTGTTCGCTGCGAGTTTCAAGCCATTTAACTGAGACAAAATATTCTGACTTATCGGGATCATCTGCGTTATCGCGATACCAGGCACCAAATTTGAGTACGTCCATTGCGAGTTTTTCGCCATCGTCAGTGTTAACCATAAAGCTGCTGGCCGGTTCAATGGCACTTTGTACCAGACCCACGCCAACATAGCCTGTTTTAGGAATGTTGACCCAGACGCGATCACCGGGTTGCAGCTGTTTTAATGTTTGGCTGTACCAGCTTCCGCCACCCGCACTGATAAAACCGTAGCGACGAGCCTCTTCCCAGACGCGGCTGTGTGGGTCGCCAAAGGAGACGTAAAACTCCCCGTTCCAGGGTTCTTTTGCATTAGCACTGGTGGCCGTAGCCTGAGCAGCATTGGTTTGCGTTTCGCTCGGGTCGATAAGCCAGGCGCGGCTCAGGAACTGTTCGTCACCATGCTGGAACACCTTGAAGAACAGCACGTTAATTGAGATACCATTCTTACTCAAGTAGTCGACGATACGTTCGGTGGAGGGATCCAGCTCCGCCGCCACGATAATGATTTGATGCGACTGGTTGAGCGACTCTTCTTCCAATTCAGCATTAAAGCGCTGCTTAAATGCTTCCCCCAGATTTCCGCCGCCGGAGAATTTTTCATAAATTTGCGACAAACGATCGGCGGTTAAATCATCCACCCAGGAGGCATAATCCAGCGCCTGGGCAACCACTTCACGCGGCGTGCGGTCGCGTTTCAGTTCAATCAGGATCAGCGAGGCATCCGGCGCAATCGCCAGTAGGTCGATACGCCCTTTATCGAGGGTATTTTCCTGATGCCCTATAATCATCCACTGGTCGGAGAGAATGGTAGGATCGTTTAAAATCATCTTCTCCAGCAGTTGCTCGCTGGCGAGTTTGCTGATGGTTAGCGGCTGGGGATTATCCCCCACCCGCCAGATAGCATGATGAACCGGCATCGTCTGTTCCTTAGTTTAATGCTGCGTCGGTAAGGGCATCCGCCAGGTGGAGCTGAGTTTGTTTTGCAGATTTGAGGCGGGATTTGAGATGATCACAAGTACCAAATAGGGCATTAACCCTTGACACTATTCTCTCCTGCTCATTCAACGGTGGTAATGATATAACGGGTTCGATAACATCTTCTCTTGAAATTCCAGGTATAGCTATACCTACACCTTTCCCTTGAAAATAGTCATACATGCTTGATAGCAATAATTTAAAATAGTCACAATTTGCGCGAACTGTTCTAATAGCCATAAGTTGTCTACTGATGGCTATCTCTACGTTGACAACATTGAGCTTACCTAAGCCCGCGCCCTTACAGGTAACAAGGATATCTTTAGGTTCGGCCACTGCTCTTTTTTCGATTGTGAATTTTGAATACGTGGGATTCAAATCACCGAATTCAGCCGGACCAGTAATATAGGGAATTGCTCCTTCGATTATATTTTCAGTGTACTCATTTGGTTTTAGATGCTGCCCAGATATTAAATGGATACAATGTCCTAAGCGACACCACTCCCATCCCACCGGTAACTCAAACGGCTTCTCTTCATCACTCACTGGTAGCAACGGTTTTTGTTTTTTAATTTTGCCTTCTTTCACCAGTTGCGCTTTTTCCTGCTCAATTCGTTTAAGCAGCTCAGAGGCGGGTTCATCGCTAGGGTCTTGCGGCACAAGTTTACCCATTATCGCCAGTTGCAGAATGGTTTTCTTAAGCGCGTCAATACTCGCTTCGGTGGTAAATAGCGTGTCGAAATGCTGGCTGATTCTCGCCCAGTTTTCGGCGAGTTCTTCGGCATTTTGGCTATCAGCCAGCGTTATCAGCAGAGTTTCCACCAGTTGCTGATGCGCGTCCAGACTAGTTAACGATTGCTGTTCCAGTTGGCCGCAGAGGGACATTAATTCCGACAACTTCATCATTATCCTCCTTTGTTCTTCTAAAGGAGGGAATGCAATAACTGTATTTCTAAGAGCACCAAGTGATACAAATGGTTGTACTCCACCAGATGAGGCGATTTTAAGGTTTACTGAGAGCGTTTCAAGTACGTTTTTTAGAAAATATGGCTGAGAGAGTTCTTTTTTATAGTATTTAAATAATGCGACATTTTTAATGGAGAATTCATCATCAATGTCAATAACTACAGGGTTTCCAATGCTGCCAATCATTGCAAAAAGAACATCACCACGTTCTATAAATGAACGTTCATTTATTTTTTTATAATCATCTTCACTAATGTATTTTATATCACTTAAATCAAGTCTGCCTGAAGATAGGTTTTTACTAGTTACCAGCGGATAACCTGAAATTTGATATTTAGGAGTATCATGTGTTCCATCTCGCACATCAAATGCCTCTGCAAGACGTACCCACTCCCACCCCACCGGCAACTCAAACGGCTTCTCTTCCTCACTAATCTCTGGCAAAGGTTTCTGCTTTTTAATTTTACCCTGCTTCACCAGTTCCGATTTCTCTGCGGCAATACGTTTCAGTAACTCAGACGCCGGTTCATCATTAGGATCCTGCGGCACCAGTTTGCCGCGCACCGCCAGTTCCAGAATCAGCTCGCGCAGTTTCTTAATGCCATAGAGATCGATTTTGCCATTACTGCCACGTCCTGCGGTGGAGCGGGTTTGCAGCGCAGAAGACCAGATATCAATATGGTCGGTAATCAGTTTATCGACGGACATCAGTTTACCTCCTTGTTACCAGCAAGGGCCGCACCAAGGATATCGCGTAGCTGATTGCGTAATTCGCTGATTTCAGCCTGCTGCTGCTGATAGGTTGCCAGCAGCTCGTCCGGATCGTGGCTAATGGTTTCGCCCTGGTAAGGGTTCTTGATATCGAGGTTAAAGTTGCGGGCAATGATGTCGTCGATGCTGACTTTCCACGCCTGGTTATTCTCTACGCGGCTGGCAAAACCTTCGGCTTCATTGCCCCACCAGTCAATTTCAGTCTGGAACTCTTCAAACTTCATTGGTTTGGTTTTGCTGTAGTTCTTTACGCCGTCCGGGTAGGGATGCTCATAGAACCAGATATCCCGGGTCGGCTGGCCTTTGGTGAAGAACAGTATGTTGGTTTTGATGCCGGTGTACGGGTTAAACACGCCGTTCGGCAGGCGCACGATGGTGTGCAGGTTGCACTCTTCGGTCAGCAGTTTTTTGATTTTGGTTTTCACGCCTTCGCCAAACAGCGTACCGTCCGGCAGCACCACCGCAGCACGACCTTTGTCCGCCAGCACTTCGATAATCAGCTGCAGGAACAGGTCGGCGGTTTCGCGCGTCTGCATCTCCGCCGGGAAGTTTTTCTCAATACCGTCTTCTTCAGTACCGCCAAACGGTGGGTTGGTGATGATGACGTCGAGCTGTTCATCCCATGAAGCCAGGGGCTTATTCAGCGTGTTGTCATGGCGGATCTGTACCGGCACTTCAATGCCGTGCAGCAGCATATTGGTGGTACACAGCAGGTGCGGCAGCTGTTTCTTTTCCACGCCGTGGATCTGCTGCTGCAGCGTCTGGTGGTCTGCGGTGTTTTTAACGTAGTGCTCTTTAACGTGGTCAAACGAACAGGCGAGAAAGCCGCCAGTCCCGCAGGCCGGATCCATAATCGATTCGCCCAGCTTTGGGTCAACGCGGTTAACCATAAAGCGCGTCACGGCACGCGGGGTGTAAAACTCGCCAGCGTTACCGGCGCTCTGCAGGTCGCGTAAAATCTGTTCGTAGATATCGCCAAACAGATGGCGCTCGCTGCTGCTGCTGAAGTCAATTTCATTCAGCTTGTTGATCACCTGGCGCAGCAGCGTGCCGTTTTTCATGTAGTTGTAGGCATCACTGAACGCCTGCTTCACCACAAAGCCACGCGGGTTTTTATCGATTGGCGCGGTGAGGTTTTTCAACGTCGGGAACAGATCATCGTTGACGAAATCCAGCAGGTCATCGCCCGTAATCCCTTCGGCATTAGCGGCCCAGGTACGCCACAGATAGCGCTTAGGAATCGGCAGCTGATAATCATCCTGCTCCAGTTCCAGCTCTTCTTCCTGAGTGTCAAAAATTTTCAGGAACAGCAGCCAGGAAAGCTGGCCAAGGCGCTGGGCATCGCCATCGACGCCTGCGTCTTTACGCATGATGTCCTGCAGGGATTTTATGACTGAACTAATCGACATGTTTCTTTATCCATACTAAAAATGATGCCACCGGTGCAGTTAGCGACCGGTGGCAGAATGATGAGGTTGATCAGGCAGATTGCGGCGGAAGCTGGTAAATTTCGTTTTCCAGATCGTGGACGGCTTTTTCATACGCCTGCTTATCACCAAAGCTGCTTTTAATGATCTCTGCCGGGCGGCCAATGGTATCGAACGGTTTGAGTTTCAGTACCTGGATCCCTTCAATTTCCTGTACGCCGTCATCGGCATATTTATCCAGCAGCGTGTTAAGCACGTTCTGCGCGGGCTCGGAGTATTTGGTGAAGTAGTTACGCTTGCGCACGTTATCTGCCCGCTCTTTACGGGTATAGGCTGGCTGGCCGTAAACCACATGGCAGAGCAGATCGAACGGGTCGAGATCTTTGCCTACTTCCTCTGCTAAAACATCCCAGAGTATGCCCAGCTGCCGCAGTTCATCAATGATAACCTGCTTGCGCTCGGCAGATTGCCATTTACGGGTGAAGTCATCAAGCGAAGCGTAATCTTTATCTTTCAGCAGGGTTTTACGGGTGTAATCGCGGAAGGACTCGGTGACCAGTTTGCCGTCGGTATCATAATACTGCACGCGTTGGGCTATCACGCTGACTGAGACACCGTTGACGTAAAACTTACGCACTCTTTCTCCATCTTCCCCAGGAAGGGGGCCGGTATTGGAACCTGGAGTAGTAGTGTAAGTCCCTGCCGGTTCTTCTGCGCCTGTGGCCGGGTCGGGCTGAATTTCATCAGGCGTTTCATCATCCAGCTTGTCGTCAAAACCAGAGTCTGGGTCGGTGATTTCTTCCGGGTTTGTAACGATCACTTTTTCCGGTACGCCGTCGAAGCGCGGGTCAGCAAACAGCTCGGTCGCCTTCTTGAAGTCGAGAATAGTGAACCAGAGTTTGTTGTACTTCTCGTCGATGCGTGTACCACGACCAATGATCTGCTTGAATTTGGTCATCGACTGAATGTTCTGGTCCAGCACCACCAGCTTGCAGGTTTTAGCATCGACTCCGGTGCTCATCAGCTCAGAGGTGGTGGCGATAACCGGATAGGCTTTTTTCGGGTTAATGAAGTTATCCAGCTGCGCCTTACCAATGTCGTCATCACCGGTAATCTTCATCACATACTTATCGTTCTTCTTAACCTGTTCAGGGTTGAGATTAACCAGCGCGCGGCGCATCAGTTCAGCGTGCTCAATGTCATTGCAGAAGACGATGGTTTTATCCATGGGATTGGTGCGCTTGAGGTAGTCAGTAATGGTTTGCGCAACCAGTTGGGTGCGCTCATCAATCACCAGGGTTCGGTTAAAGTCTTTCTGGTTATAAATACGGTCTTCAATCAGTTCACCGCGTTTATCAACCTGTCCTTTGGTTGGCCGCCAGCCCTGCAGGTCGATATCGATATCGACACGCACAACTTTATACGGCGCAAGGAAACCGTCTTCGATGCCTTCTTTTAGCGAATAGGTGTAAACCGGTTCGCCAAAGTAATCGGTGCTGGAGACTTCTTCGGTTTCTTTCGGCGTGGCGGTAAGGCCAATTTGGGTGGCGCTGCTGAAGTACTCTAAAATTTCGCGCCAGGCACTGTCTTCCGAAGCGCTGCCGCGATGGCATTCATCGATAACTATCAGATCGAAAAAGTCTGGTGCCACCTGTTTGAAGGCTTTTTGATACTCTTCCGGCCCGGTAATGGCCTGGTAAAGCGCCAGCTGGATCTCATATGCCGGGTCAATAGTTCGCCCGGTGACTTTCGTCATCGCGCTGCCAAACGGCTGGAAATCGTTATTTTTAGTCTGGTCCACAAGGATATTACGGTCAGCCAGAAACAGAATGCGCTTCTTATTTTTCGCTTTCCATAAGCGCCATATAATCTGAAAGGCGGTATAGGTTTTCCCCGTACCGGTCGCCATCACCAGTAGTACGCGCTTCTGGCCTGCCGAAACGGCTTCGATGGTTTTATTGACTGCCTGAAGCTGATAATAGCGTGGCGATTTCCCGGTGCTGTCGTCGTAATAATCCTGGCTGATGACCGGCATCTGCTCGGCGGTAAACCCTTTCCATACGCAGTACTTATTCCACAGCTGTTCAGGGCTGGGGAAATCTTGCAGCGAGATTTCTGACTCAAGCTGCGAAGGATTGGTTTTGTCATGGAAGATAAAACCATCACCGTTGGTTGCGAATACAAACGGTACGTCCAGCAGTCCGGCATATTCCAGACCTTGCTGCATGCCTTTGCCAACTTCATGCTTATTGGCTTTGGCCTCGACGACGGCCAGAGGCAGGCCCGGTTTATGGTAAAGCACGATATCAGCGGATTTAACCGTAAGGCGTGCGGCTAGCTTGCCACGCACCACTACTTTACCCGCGCGCAGTTTCACTTCCTGGCGGATCTGCGCCATGACGTCCCAGCCAGCCTCTTTAATCGCAGGCAAGATAAACTTGGTGATGATGTCCGTTTCAGTCAACTGAGTCTTGTTCATGCCAGCCATAGCAAAGGTCTCTACGATTAAGAAGGGCTAATGATTTTTACATACAATAAACGCTTAAGTCATGGCTTAAAACATCATTTAAGCGCATCCGGGTAATCAAGTTATCCTGCAGTAGTCAGTTTGAGTTAGGGCAGCTTAACGGCTGAGTGTTTGAAGTGGTCAGTAACACATTCAGCCATGTTTCATTCCGTTCAGGCCGCCGGTCGTGCGTCAGCCAGATATTTTCTGGTTGTATCCCGGCTATTTTGCTAATGAGAAGATTAAACCTACTCTCATCCATATCCGTAAACCTCCGCCCATCCTTCTCCCTCTCCCCGCTGCCGTATTTAAACGACAGATACCAAACTCCGCCCGGCTTCAGCGCCTCTGACAGCTGCGCCATTACGCCCGGCAGTTCCGCCAGCGGCACGTGCAGCAGGGAAGCACAGCACCAGATGCCGTCGTAGCGCTCCACTTCAGTGACGTCCTCGAAGCGCATCTGCTTAACCGGTAATCCCGTATGCTGGCGCGCCAGCCCGACCAGTTCGGCGGAGGCATCGAACGCTTCCACTTCATAGCACATCTCGCTAAACGCTTTGGCATCGCGACCGGAGCCGCAACCGGCGTCGAGTATCCGCGCGCCCGGCTTGAGGTGGGCGACGAACGGGCGATACAGTTCGGACATATCGACATCCACCGTCTCGCTGAAAAAGCGCTGCGCGTGCAGCTGGTAATAGTCACTGTTCATCAGAAAATGCTGTCCCCTTGTGCGGCGGGCTGCCAGGTGTGCAGCAGCGCATTGAGCGCGCTCTGCCAGCGCTGTTGCAGGAAGTTGTGGCGCTGCTGGCTGCTGCTGCCGGTTTGCTGGATCAGCGTTTCACGCAGCGGCAGGTGGCTGTTAATAAAGTATTCATTACGGTGATGTAGCCGCTCCAGCAGCGGCAGCGACGGGATGCGGGCAAATTTGCCCTCGTGGCCGCGATTGCATGACTGGCAGGCCAGCACCAGGTTCCAGACGCCGTTGAGGTTGGCGTGCGTGGCGTGCAGCGACCAGGGAATAAAGTGGTCGACATCGGCGAGGTTGTCATCGCCCGCCTGCAGGCTGATGTCGCGATAGCAGTAGAAGCTGCGCCCCTTCTGGTAGCCGTTCAGGCTGTCGCGGCAGCTGGTGATGTTGATGCGTCGCTGCTGCTGGCGGCTGAACAGCAGCTGCTCCTGTTGATCGTATTCCAGCGCGATCAGGTTGCGCGATACGCCCATCGCCCACGCCTGTTCCACCAGTCGCCAGCGCGCATCCGTCTCCTGCACCAGGTTGTGAAACTGCGCGGTCTGCGTCAGCTGATAGAAGTTATCGGTCAGGCGAATCCCTTTGGCGGTTTTGCGCTCGTCGATGAAGAAGCGTTTATCGATCTCGGCGCTGTTCACGTTATGGAAAGCGTCAATCACGTTGGTAAAGCCACGGCGTACCGTCTGCTCAATCAGCTGCGCTTCGCCGATCTCCTCGTTGTTGAACTGCATGCAGGCATCGAGAAACTGGCTTCGACTCACCGTGATCTGTTTAGGCGCATGGCGCAGGTGCGTGCAGAGGTGGCGGGCAAACGGTGCGGCTAAGGTTTCCAGCGGGATCAGGTCGTCCTGATGCTGCTGCAGGTCGTACAGCGCATGGGCGAGGGCGAACTTATAGGAGGCAACGTTTTTGCCAAACAGGATGACTCCGCGCCAGTAGTTCGCCAGCGTCGGGTCGGCCTGATAGAAGCGCATAGGTTATGGATCCCGCTACGGTTAGCGCCCGAGAAGTGGGCTAAACGAGTAACGTGATCACATAGCAAAATGGCGGCGATGTAAACCAGAAATGCGGGACGGCTCGCAAAATTTCAGGATAAGTGAGAGGGATCGGGAGCCAGATTATCCCGTTCTTGTAGGGCCTGCTCCCCCTTTTATTAGAGAGCAGACTTAAGATGATTCAGCGATGCTCGCTTTTATTTAATACTGGTTGCCGCTACAAATCGGAAGGTGGGTGTATCCGGGTTTATTCGCCATATAGAGAGGCGCGCATGTCGGTTCTCATTTTTCAATTTTCGCAGGAGCTTGTTGTTCTACAATCTCTGGCGGCTTGCTCTTTTTCCCAGAGAATATTTTAGCCTGCTGGCTTTTTCTCACCGCCGTTGGCGCTTGCACCTTTTGACTTTTTTCAGAACCGTATCCGGAACAGAACTTTTTTGACTGGCTTAAGCTTCCATCATTGCAAACAAAATCCCCGCCGCTGGTGCAGTGGGAAATGCCGCCTTTAGAACCTGAGCAGGGTTTTCGACCACGGGCATCGGCTTGCGAAATGAGCAGTAAACTCAAAGCCAGAATTGATATTAATTTTTTCATCTTAATTTCCTTCCATGTCCAGATGTTGTTCCGTAGTGAGCAGCACGCACCTCTGCTGGCTCATCGTTTTGGCGTATGAAATAGCTGGCTGCGACTGACTATGATTAATGCCCGATAACTGGGCTAGATAAGTAACCCGATCTCATAGCAAAAGAGTGGCGATGTAAACCAGAAATGCGGGGCGGCGCGCAAAGTTTGAGGATGAGCGATCTCTCACTCGTCCCTGTGTGAGTGCCGGCATTTCTTATCCGCAAGATCAAAGCGGTATTTACATTTCCCGGTGCTTACGCAGCTGCCGTTTGCGTTACCTCGGCAGGAGGGCCGATCGAAAAAGAGGATCGGCCCCTACAGGGTCTGAGGGCTATGTGGCTTTTGAGTTTCGTAGATTTGCATTCTGTGGAAGTTTGGCTCAATCAAAGGGCCGATCGAAAAAGAGGATCGGCCCCTACAGGGTCTGAGGGCAATGTGGCTTTTGAGTTTCGTAGATTTAAATTCTGTGGACGTTTGGCTCAACCAAAGGGCCGATCGAAAAAGAAGATCGGCCCCTGCAGCGTGACGGATACAGTCAGCCCTCAGCGCCCATCTTTAAACCACTGCGGTACTGGGTGCGGGCCTTCCATGGGGCGGCGCAGTGTATCGGGCTGCCCATCGCTGCCTGCCGTGCAGTGCAGGCGCTCAAAGCCCCAGCTGCCGTCACGGCCGGAGTAGTAGAGCGCCCAGTTCTCATCGTCGATGGCGAAATAGCGCTCGTGGTCGCTGCGCCGCGCTTCACCTGCGCAGTAATAGCTGCTCTGCCATTCGCGGTTAATCGCATAATCCATCGTTTCCACCATGATCTTGCCGAACCACTGCACCAGCCCCTGCATCGACAGCACGATAATAAAAAAGAAGGTGGTGAGGGTCAGCATCATTCTCGGCCTGCTGCCTTTCATCACCAGAAAGGTGATACTGGCGGCGGGGTAAATAAGCAGCGAGAACCATACTGAAAAGTAGAGCACCTTGACCCACAGATTCAGCACCGGGGAGTCATCCAGCTTAATGCCGCTCATCATATAAAAGTCGCTGGCCGCGTAGCTGCTGGTAATAGCGTAAATCACCGGTACGGCAGCACCCAGAATATATCCCGCTTTTTTTAACGTCTGGTTCTCGTTGCGCATTAAGGCAATCAGCAGCAGCAGGGCGGACAGCATCCCCAGCGCGACAAAGCCGAGCAGCAGATAGCGCCCCGGCCATATCCAGCCGCCGTTCACGGTAAATATCGAAAGGAAGAACGCCAGCAGCGCCCAGGTTGCCAGCGTGTGCGCATTCTCCTCAAGGGAGTGCAGGGAAAAGCAGAGCCAGCCGCGCCGGAACCGGTCCAGCCAGCGCCAGTCATCGCGCCAGAACAGAAACACCAGCAGCACCGCCAGGCTCAGCAGCAGGATGATGCCTTTGCCCGGCAGCTGCACGCCGACCAGCCAGATATTCAGCAGGCAGAAAATGGTCAGCGCGGTCAGTGACGGCTCTTTCCTGATGGCACCCGCTATCCCTTTAAAAATCACTGCCGCCCGCTGCCTGAACCCCATGGTGGTTAACTCCTGTGGTGAAAATTGTCCGCTAGCTTCTCGCTGATTAATCTGTGAAATGTCATCACGTATTTCTCGACGAGTAAAACTAAACTACAGGCT